>Ga0182741_1000462_pt1 | contig 61541 bp, 52 predicted proteins | sample eDN5th37CBELigOP_FD_128874 | JGI IMG/M metagenome (GOLD analysis project Ga0182741, IMG submission 128874) | Enriched Organic Plus compost microbial communities from Emeryville, California, USA - eDNA 5th pass 37_C BE-Lig OP (version 2) (version 2) ...
CAGGAACGCCGCCTCCGTGATAGCCGACCTCGACGCCCGCGTCGCCGACCTGGTGGCGCAGGGCGCCGACCTCACCCAGGTGAAGGGCATCGGCAAGGAGATCGCCGAGAAGGTCAGGACGCTAGTACGGACCGGGGCGATGCCGCAGCTCGAGGCGCTCGAGCAGCGCGTGCCGGTGGGCCTCCTCGAGGTCGTGCAGGTCAAGGGCGTGGGTCCCAAGCAGGCGGCGACCTTGTGGAAGGCCCTGGGCGTCACCTCCGTGGACGAGCTCGAGGCCGCCGCCAAGAGCGGGAAGATTACGTCGCTGCCCGGCTTCGGTGCCAAGAAGGTCGAGAACATCCTCCGCGGCATCGACAGCTACAGGCGCAACGCCGGCCGCGTGCTGCTGGGCAGCGTGGACTCGGTGTTGGTACCGCTACTCGACACCCTCCGCGCCGTGCCCGGCGTGCGGTCCTTGGAGGTCGCCGGCTCCTACCGTCGCCGCAAGGAGACGGTAGGCGACGTCGACATCGTGTCCGTGGCCGACGACCCCGGGGCGCTCTCCGACGCCCTCACCTCGTACGACGAGGTGGCCGCCGTCCTCGGCAAGGGTGAGACGAAGACCAGCGTCGAACTGAAGAACGGCCTGCAGGTGGACCTCCGCGTCGTGGACGAGGAGCACTACGGCGGGGCGCTCCTCTACTTCACGGGCTCTAAGGAGCACAACGTCCAGCTCAGGCAGCGGGCGCTCGAGAGGGGCTGGCACCTGAACGACTACGGGCTGTTCGAGGGCGGCGAGCCGGGCAAGGAACGCAAGGGCGGCAAGCTCCTGGCCAGCCGCACCGAGGAGGAGATCTACGAGCGGCTCGGCATGGCCTGGGTGCCGCCGGAGCTGCGCGAGGGCAGGGGAGAGGTCGAGGCGGCCGCCGCCGGCACGCTGCCGGAGCTGATCGAGGTCGGCGACCTGCGCGGCGACCTGCACATGCACACGACCTGGTCGGACGGCCGCGACAGCCTGCCGGCGATGGTCGAGGCCTGCGTCGCGCTGGGGTACGAGTACATAGCGATCACGGACCACAGCGGCTCGCTGGCGCTGCAGGGCGGCCTCGACGACGAGAAGCTCGCGCGCCAGCACGCCGAACTGGCCGAAGTAGTGGCGGGTCGCGACGACATCCGCGTGCTGCGCGGCATGGAGGTGGACGTCCTCAAGGACGGCAGCCTCGACGTCACCGACGAACAGCTCGCGAACCTCGACGTCGTGCTGGTGAGCGTCCACAGCTTCTTCGACCTGCCCGAGGCCCAGCAGACCGAGCGGGTGGTCAGGGCCCTGCTGCACCCGCGCGTGAACGTCTACGCCCACCCGCTGGGCAGGCAGCTCGGGCAGCGCGACCCCATCGCCGTCGACCTGGACGCCGTGTTCGAGGCCTGCCGGGAGAACCGGGTGGCCGTCGAGCACAACGCCTCCTTCCGCCGCCTCGACCTGCCGGACGTGCACCTCCGCGCCGCGGTCCAGGCGGGGCTGAAGGTCTTCATCGGCACCGACGCGCACAGCGTGCGCGGCCTGGGCGCGATGCCGCTGGGCGTCGCGCAGGCGCGGCGCGCCTGGCTCACTGCCGACGACGTCGTCAACACCAAGCCCCTCGCCGACGTCCTGGCGTTCATCGAGAAGCGATGAGGGAGGCGCGCGCGAGCGCTGGCCAGGGCCGGCGCACCGTTCAAGGGTTCAGAGGCGCGGCGGGCTTCAGGGTCGGTCGCGGCCACGGCCCGGGCCTCCTCGCCGCGGCGACGCTGGGCATCGGGCTCGCCGCGGCGCCGCTCGGGGCCGGTGCCCTGAGGCCCATCGCCTCGCTCGACACCACCGCGGGCCTGGCCGTCTACGAGGCCAGCTGCGCGGCGTGCCACGGCTTCGCCGGGGAGGGCCTGATCGGCGCCGTGCCGCCTCTGGCCGGCAACGTGCCGGGCCTGCTCGCCGCCGAGGGCGGGCGCGACTACCTCGTGAAGGTGGTGTTGACGGGCCTGAGCGGTGAGGTCGAGGTGCTGGGCCGCCGCTACGACGGGCTCATGCCGCCGTGGGCCCACCTCAGCGACCAGCAGGTCGCCGACCTGCTCAACCACGTCGCGTCGGCGTGGGGCAACGCCGGCCACCTGCCTGGCGACGTCCCGGAGTTCACCGCTCTTGAGGTGTCGCTCGCGCGGGCGTTCCCCGTCGACCACCCGACCCTGGCGGCCCAGCGCCGCGCGCTCACGCGAACGGGTGAGCAATAACGGTATGGCGCACGCGTCGACCCGCCGCGGTCTCGTCGTCCGGGCGCCAGGAGAGCAGGCGGACGTCGACGCCGTACCGGGTACGGGCCGGAGTCCGAGAAGGGGTACTCCAAGGTGCCCGCCAGGCCGCCCCTAGAAGAGCTTGAACGCCGCGGCCGCCACCACCGTCGGGATCAGCGCGCCGGCCACCAGCCCTAGCGGGCTTATGGTCTCGCGGTCGAAGTGCTGCTTCAGGATCGACGCGCCGGCGGGGTTCGGGGCGTTGGCGATGATCGTCAGCCCGCCACCGGTCACCGCGCCGGCAACCAGCGCGTACTTGAAGGCGTCGGTGAGGCCCTCGACGAGCGAGCCCAGGTAGGTGAGGGCGGCGTTGTCGGTGAAGGCCGTGAGGGCCATGGCGCCGAAGTAGACCTGGTCGGCCGTCATGCGCGTGAGCAGCGACTGCAGCCACCACTCCTGCATGCCCCCGAGGGTCACGAGCCCGGCGAGGAAGAACCCCACCAGCAGGCCCTCGCGCAGTATCAGCTGGTCCTGGTGCCGCTCGTAGGCCTTCGCGATGCCTAGGAACAACAGGAAGATGCCCATGAACACGGCCGGATGGTGCGCGAACATGACAACGCCTACGAGGAAGAGCACGTGAGCCGCCACGAGGGGCACCGGCACGCGTTTGGTGAGCGGGCCCACCGCCGGCTGCAGGCGCCCGAGCTCGTGGCGGAACAGCAGCGTGGCGCCGATGCCGTTCACCAGCACGGCGATGACCGCCTTCCACCCGAAGTTGCCGAACATGAACGGCAGGTCCCAGCCCCAGGTGCTGGCGACCATGAGCACAGGCGGGGCGGCGAAGTTCGTCAGTACGCCGCCGATCGACACGTTCACGAAGAGCACGCCGAGCGTGGCGTACCTCAAGCGGTTCGAGATGCCGCGCGAGAAGAGGCTGTGAGCGAGCACCAGGGCGGCGAGCGTCATGGCGGCGGGCTCGGTGATGAACGATCCCAACAGCGGGACGACGGTAAGCACGACGAGGTAGGTGCCCATGCTGCCCGGCAGGGGCACGGCGCGAGCGAGGACGCGGATGGCGCTCATGGCCGTCTGCAGTATGGGCCGGGTCCCCGCGATGACCATGATCACGAAGACGAACATCGGCTCCGTGTAGTTGCGTGTGTCTACGTAGTGCGTGGCGGCCTCGGTGCCTTCGATGAGCGCCAGCGCCAAGACGAAGACCATCGCCCAGAAGCCGAAGACGACCTCGACCTCGGCGAGGAGGTGCCAGACGCCGGCGTGCCGTGGGACCGCCTTCTCGAGCCTCTTGAAGATCCCCGTGGAGAAGGTGTGGACGAGCGCCACGGCGAAGAGCACGGTGGCGACTACTTCTACGGTCCCTGGTGTCACAGCGTGCGCGCCTCCATGGAGGGGACACGCTAACAGATGCGGAAGGCGGGACGTGGCGGGGTCGCGGGTTGTGCGGGGGGTCGAGCTGCCGGCCAGGCTAGCGGAGGCGCGGCCGTCACGCGCGTGCGCTGCGGGTCAGGCGAGCGGGGCGTGGCCCTCACAGGCGTTCGCTGGCGGTCAGGCGCTCATTGGCGCAGCCGTCAGAGGCGCTCGCTGCCGGGCGGGGGCGAGTCGGGGAGGCGCGCCGAGTAGCGCAAGCGGGCGTCGATGCGCAGGTAGGGGAGGGGAGGCCGCCGCGTGTAGACGTTGGACGCCAGCCACTCGAGCTCCTCTTGGTGTCGCTCCGCGGGTACGTCGCACCACCACACCTTGGCCTGCGAGTTCCACCGGTAGCGGCGCGACTTGAGCTCCTCCTTCTTGTCGAAGGGGCTCCCGAGGGCCCAGAGCCTCACCCACTCGCGCTGCGCGTGCGTGAGCAGGTCGGAGAGGGCCGTCGGCCCGCCCTCACTCAAGGCGTCGCCGAGGATCCTCACGCCGACGTGACAGTCGGCGATGGCGCGGTGTGCCTGGTAGAAGTAGCCCTTCGCGACGGCCAGGTACTCGAGCTTGCGGCCTCGGTAGCCCCACGCGGCCCAGTCGACGTCGGTGACCGAGCAGCCCCACGGGAGGTCCTGGAAGACGGCGAAGCGCCGCTCGACGAACGGGCGGTCGAACCCGGCGTTGTGGGCGACGACGATGTCAGCCCCGCTGACGAACTCCGCGACCTGCCCGTCGTCGATGCTCTGGCCCTTGACCATCTCGTCGGTGATCCCCGTGAGCTCGACGATCTCCTGGGGGATGCTGCGACCCGGGTCCTCGAAGGCGTCGAAGGCGCGGCTCACGCGGACGATGCGGCCGGTGTCGTCGTAGAGGAACTCCAGCAGGGCCAACTCGATGATCTTGTCGTAGGCGTTCGTGCCCGTCGTCTCCACGTCGAGGTAGACGCCCTTGCGCAGGCCCACCGCCTCATGGGGCTCCGGCGGGCCGTCGAGCCGCTCCTCGAACCGCCTCAGGACGCGGTACCTACCCGTCGACTCGAGGGTCCGGGCCAGCGCCTCGAGGTCCTCGCCCACGACGGCTATCCCGGGTACTGGCTGCCTGGCACCGCGGGCCGGCTTGGCGCCAGCGTCACGGCGCGACAGACGCGTCGCCGCCACCTCCACAGGTTCCTGAAGCTCGAAGAGGCCGGGCTGGTCGTTGACGGGGCTCACCTTCGGGGGTCAGGGTAGCACCGATGTACGTCCCAAGGACTCTCACTAGCGGCGTGAGCCTAGCTGAGGCGCCTCGCGGATCGCGCGGCCACTGGTCGTCCTGCACGCTGAAGCATGTGTGTGAAGACCCTCATGTTGGTCGTGGAAGCTGATGGAAGAATGGCTCTCGCGCCGCGTGCCGCTCCCCCCCAGCGGCACGCGGCGCTTAACCAATTGGCCGATATCTAGAGCCGCGCTTGGGCTAGAAATCGTTATACCTGTGCGACCTGTGCAGCAGCTTGTGAACAGTCTCGCGACTCTGTGTGTACGCCTAGTTGGCAAGCGGGCGCTGGCAGCCGCGTTGTCCCTGATGCTGTCGCTCGGCGTCGCGTCTGCCCGCGACAGCCTGATGTCCTCGCCGTACGGGCCTGTGGTCTCGGACCTCCTGAAGGCGTTCACGGCTGAGGAGACGCTCTGCCCTCTCTCCACCTACCAGCACGACCTCTGCTTCGCGGTGGAGCTGGCCGGCGCGGGCTACCTGGCGGAGCGGCTGGAGTCCGTCGTCGCCACCTACTCCGCAGCGAACCTGCGCAGCGGCGGCTGGCGCGCCGCCAACGGCGTCTGGTCGGTGACGCTCACCTTCGGTGGAGGTCACCACGGGTCGGTCGAGCTGTTCCTCACCGAGGTGGGTCAGGGCTCCGTGCGCGGCACCTTCGTGTTCCACGAGCCGCGCTGATCCTGCTGGCGCTGCGCCTCGCGCCGCTCCCCACACCAGCCTGACGGTACGACGTACCGACCTGTACGCCAGAAGATGCCGTCCGGGACGGCAGCCTTACAGCGGCGACGCGGTCGCGCCCGGCCGCTCCGCCCTCGCATAATGTGCTGCGCTTACACATTGTGGGGCTCGCCCGCAGACCGTTCCGATGTGGACGTGGCAATCTGTACTCGGCGCCCGTAGTATGTGACAGAGTGTACGGAAGCCAAGCGGCGGCGTTGCATAACGCCGGATCTCGGGGCGGGCGGTGACCGAATTGTCTACACACACCTTCGAGCTGGACCTCACCAGCGTTTGCGTGAGCAGCGGAACGATCCAGCTGCCTTTCAGGATGCAGCAGTACTTCACGCCTGGCAGCGTCCTAGCTGAGGTCGACGGCCAGGTGTTGGAGCTCGAGTTCCACGCCCCCCGACGCCTGGTCGGCCTGCGCGCGCACTTCGCCGAGCGCGGTCTGCGGAGCAACGACCGCGTGCGCTTCGAGCTCGAGGTCGAGGGCGGGAAGGTCGTAGCCGTCAAGGCCACGTGCGTGAGGCGCGAGAGGCCCAAGACGGCCGAGGTGCAGCCTCGGGAGCAAGGCAAGGCGTCCCACGTGAAGCCGATCGGGGAGCCGTGGGAGAGCGGGGGAGGGGTGAGGGTCGTCAAGCGGGTCCGCATCCCCGGGCTCTCTGCGGGCCCCGGCCCGGCCGAGCTCGTCACGGACCCCGTGGTCGACGAAGGCACCGGCCGCGCTCAGGGGGGGCAGGCGAACGGCTCGTGGGGTGCGGTGCACGAGCAGGAGGTGTTCCACGACGGCATCACGACCGTGAGGGCCGTCCGGCGCGGCGGCGCCAACGCTTCGCCTGCCCGGCCGGACGAGCAGGGCGCCGTCGTCGCCAGCTCCGCGTACGCCCCCGAAGCGCGGGACGAGCACAGCGAAGGGCAAGTGGTCCGACCAATCGCGGCGACGCGCACGACGCCGTCTCCGTACGCCACCGTCGAAGCTTCTTACTCCGCCTCCGCGGCCGAGGCTGCCCGGGAACGCTCCGTGGAGCTGTCCGACCTCATAGCTCCACCGCTCGAGGACTTGGACGAGGAAGCCGGGGCCCGCCGGGGGCGCCGTTGGCTCCTGCCGCCTCGCCTGCGCCTGGGAGCCGTCGCCGGCCAGCGCCAGCCGCACACGAGTGGGCCCTCCAAGGGCAAGCAGGCTGATGAACCCACCGTCAGCGACGACCCCTACGAGCGCCTCTTGGGTACCCAAGCCGTGAGGAGCGAGGCCGAGCCGAGCCGGGCTCAGGCACCGCAGCCGGAGGTCCCGCAGGCGCCGAAGGTCTCCGAGTACTGGTCCTTGCGTCAGCCGCAGCGGCAGCACGATGCCGCGCCCCAGGAGCTCGTCACCGCCGCCGTGCCGGTACCCCCGGCGATCCAGGCCGCCCCCAGCGGTTCGCGCGGCGCCGACGACGCGAACGCCAGCCCGTTCCGTGCGTCCTACCAGGGCTACGACGCGCAGCGACCGCAAGACCGCGCGCCCGAGCGTGGCCAGGTCGATGCCGGTCCCGTTGCGAGCACGGCGAGCGCTGGTTCCCAGGCCCTGCCCGAGTACCGGCCTCTGACCTCCCAGCCGGCGCCCGCTCCGCACGAGCCCAGGAGGCCCGAGCCTCCACAACCGGTGCGCCAGTCCGCCCTGATCGACGACGAGGACTTCGGCGGCGACTACCTGCAGCCAGCGCCGCAGGCGCCTAGGGCCGCGGCCACGCCAGGCAGCCTCGAGGACGACATCGCCAGGGTGAAGGAGTACCTCCGCTCGCCCAGCACCCCCGCCATCGTCAGGTCGGAGGCCGTCGGGCACGTACTGGGGATGGGGGAGGAGCGCGCCGAGCGTGCGCTCGAGCGCATCTCCGAGGAGCCAGAGAGCGTCAGCCGCATCAGGCGAGGCGCCTACATGGTCCGGCGCCGGCGCGACTGAGCGACCTTCCGGCCCCCTAACGCGCGGCGCTAGTCCCTGCGCGTCGCAGAGACCGCAGGTGTAGCGCCATCGCGTCTCGCGCGGCCTCCGCGTCGCCTACCGACACCGCGGCCATCACGGCAGCGTGCTGGGCGGCGTGGAGAGCCGAGGGCAGTTGGATCTGCGGGCTGAGACCCGCCAGGGCCCGGACCAGGGCACCCGCCAGCTCGTTGCCTGAGGCCGCGGCCAGGCCGCCATGGAAGCCTGCCTCGTCGTCCTCGGGGAGCTCGACCGCTCGCCGGCGTCTCGCGGCAGCGGCGGCTAGTTGCGGCTCGAGCAGGGTTCGCAGCTCCAGGGCCTGCCCCGCGACGTCGCCTCCCAAGCCGACAGAGGAGAGGACCAGGCCGAGCTGGCTGGCGAGGTCGGGCCGCCGCACCACGATCCCGGAGCCGTGCCGGACCTCGACGAGCCCCAGGAGCTCCAGCCTGGCTATGGCCGACCTCAGCGTGGACCGGGAGACGCCTAGCCGCTCCGAGAACTGACGCTCGGGTGGCAGCCGCGTGCCCTCGGGAGCCGCGGTCACGAACGCGACCACGGCGTCCCACGCCTGGTCCGCCGCGGTGACCTTCGAGGTGGCGGGAGAACCCTCAGCTATGGGAAGTGGTCCGACCACTGATTCAGGTTAGTCACCAGTGGGTAGTGCTGTCAACTCCGAGGGCGAGCTGCAGCGGCGATCGACGCGAGTCCTCAAAGTCGGCGAAGGAGCGATGAATATCCGTTCTTGGGGCCTGCCTGGTAGGGGTGAACGCAGTGGGCGGGAGAGTGCATATGCTGTAGGCAGCTATACGGTTTGATAATCCACCTTCTCAAATGCGTCTGATCACACCCTGGCCTGCCCGTGCTGACCCCGTACCCGGTCACCACGGCGTTCACCCAAGAGGCGAGCCCGTCGTCCTTCCTCGTTCGGCGCCAAGGCTTCCAGGCGTCGACACACTGGCGAGTCGACCCGCTGGCGGTGCAGGGGAGAGGCCTACCTGCCCTTGGCAGATGCCGAGGCGAGATGGAGCCTCACTCATCTGAGGGCCCTATAATCGGCGGCATCGCAGTGGGAAGTCGCCAGCCCAGGGGTCGGGATAGGAGACACGTGATGACTGCATCCAATCCTGCCTTCACGTCTCACGCGGTCGAGCAGCGCGTGGGGGAGATGCGTGAGATCGTGGGCGACGCGCTCCATCACATCCTCGACGACCTCGAGCGTGACGAAGCGGCGCTATCTCAGCAGCCAGCCACGGCGCGGTGGCTGTGGGTTCCCCACGATGGCGGCACGTACCTCGCGCCGCTCGTCCCTCACGGCAAGAGGTGGGCCAGAGAGGTGGTTAGGCGCTGCAGCGGGGTTTTCCCACGCACGCGAACGCCTTACCTCATAACCCCCGATAGGGTCACGGCCATAACCTGGGAAGTGGCCGTGGCGATGATCGAGCTCTTACCGGAACCCGACTACGTGGTCATGGACAAGTACGGGGCCGCGCTCTTGAGCACCAACGAGTGGCGCATGGCCCTCACCGCCCTGCAGTACGACGAGAACGCCGCAGCGCTGGCCGAGGCAGCCACCGGCAGCGTATTGGCCACCAAGCCCCCACGGGCCGCCTGACGCACGAACTACGCACAGCGACAGACTCGGGCGCCCAGGTGGTGCGCCCGCCAGACCTGACCGTTATCTGGGCTGGGGCTTGCGGCAGTGACGTGGCCGGCGAGCGCCGTCCGACGCGGGCGTAGAGTTGTGCGGCGCTCCGTAGCGGAGCCGGCCGAATGCCCCACGGGAAGGCGAGAGCAGGCCTAGGTGATGGCACGCGTCAATCGGTTGCTCCTGGTCCTCGTGTTGACGACTCTCGGTCACGCGTTCGCAGAGGACTTCACTTTCGAGGTCCACACCGGCAACAGCGCGCACGCCCCCAACACGCTCATCGTCCACCAAGCGGGGCACGACCCCGTGAACATCAGCGGCGCCACGTACACCACACGGCCGTTCCTCCCCGTGGACTCGCTCATCGGCCTGACCGAGGACTACTACAGCCTGCGGGTGGGCTACTTCGCGCAGGACGCCTCGCAGGGGGAGTGGGACTTCGGGGTCGAGCTCGAGTTCCTACACGACAAGGCCTACTACGAGGGCGGAGACGACCCAGACAAGGTCGTCCGGTACCTCGAACTGAGCGACGGGCTCAACCAGCTCATGCTCAACGTCGTGGCGTGGTTCCCGCTGTTGGCGGACGAGACTGTCCCTGGTGGCCGCCTCCACCTGGTTGGCAGAGCTGGCATCGGCCCGGCGATCACGGCGCCGGCGTCGGTGGTGCGAGGGCTGCAGAGCGGCACCCGCACGCACATGGCGCCCGAGGTCTTCTACGTGATGGCAGGCCCGAGCGCTCAGGCCTCGGCACAGGTGCGCTACTACGTCACGCCTTCGTTCGCGCTCAGTATCGAGGGCAAGGCGACCATCGCCCACACGCGCAACACCATCGCTGAGGGCTACGCCTCGGCCACCTTCCACGGCCTTCACTGGAACGTCGGCGTCACCTTCCAGGTGCCCTGACCGTCGCCGGAACATGGTGGGCGAGGGGCGGCCGCTTCCGCCCCCCACGCGCCAGACCGTCTAGGCGCTGACCGAAGGTCGGGAACGTCGGCGACGCGGGGTTCGATCGCCGGCGAGTCCCTCTACGCTGACCCTTCGACGAAGTGGGATGATGGCTAGCGCAGCCGAAGCCGGCCGGGCAAGCCTGAACCTGCCTAGAACATAATGCAGGTTATGTTCCCGGTGTCTGGGGGAGACCCTCTAACCCTACCTGCTGACGCCCCTCCCGCCCTCCTGGCGACCGGGGACGGAGAGCTCGTCGCGTGGAACACCTGGCACGACCGCGTGTGGCCGCTGCTCCTGTGAGGAGTGCGGCATAGCTACAACTGGGCGCCCCGTGAACGTGCCGGCACTAGCTCCTCCGCTGTTATGTTCTGCGCATGGCCCCGCCCCGAGTCCCGCCCGCGCAGAAGGCTGCGGAACTGGCGCGCTGGTCCCCCGAGGCCGAGTTGGCCAAGGTAGACCGGCTCATAGGGTCCAGCGAGGCGGAGCGCCGGCGGTTCGCGGCGAAGGCCGTGGGCGAGCGGGACCACGGGGCCCTGTGGCTCGTCACGCGCGCTTACCTGGAGACGCAGCAGCGCTCGGCGAACACCATCGGCTCGTACCGCAAGGGCGTCGCGTTGCTCCTCGAGGCCTGGCAGGGCGTCGACCTCCTGAGGCCCACGCGCGCCGACGCCGAGGCGTTCGTGCGGCGCCTGAGGGACCCGCGGCGCGAGGCCGACCCTGAGGACCGGGCCGCCGACGCTCAGAGGCGCCTCGGCAAGAAGGCCGTGAAGCCCCTCTCCCCCGCGTCGGTGCGGCAGCGCGTGGCGGCCGCCAGGGCGTTCTACGAGGCGCTGCGCTGGGCCGGCGTCACCACCGCCGACCCGTTCGCCGAGGTGGCGCTTCCCAAGCTCGCCGAGAAGCCCGTGGAGCGCGCCAAGGCGAAGGCCTACACGCTGGAGGAGCTCGAGTGGATGGCCAGCGTCTGCCGGGACTGGGACGACAGGCTGATCCTGCTACTGGGCGCCCACGCCGGCCTGCGCGTGAGCGAGATGCTGGCCCTCACCTGGGACGACGTCGACCTGCGCAACGGCCGGCTGACGGTCCGCGCGGGCAAGGGCGGCAGGGCCGCCATGGTGACCATGAGCGAGGAGCTCAGGCGCAACCTCCTCGCCCGGTCGCAGGACGTGACGTTGAGGACGCCTGGGGAGCCCGCTCCATACGTCCTCGAGACGCGCTCGCGCTCGCGGGTCTACACGCGCCTCGAGGAGCTGTGGGACCTGGCCTTCGCGGCCCGCGGCCTGCCCCCGGAGCGCTTCACCAAGGGCGTGCACGGCCTCAGGCACTTCGCCGGCGTCTACTACGCCTCGCAGACGAGCGACCTGCGCAAGGTGCGCGACCACCTGCGGCACGCCAGCATGAGCAGCACCGAGGTCTACATGGCTGCCGCGCAGGACACCGACGAGGTCAAGAGCTGGAGCCTGGGGCTCGACGAGCCGTGAGCGGGCCCTCCACGCGCGCCAGCTGGCGGGGGTCTAGCGAGCCGTGAAGATGGTCGAGGGCGTGGAGGCGCGCGACTGGCACCACTGTGAGACGGAGACGCTCGGGGTCCTGCTGCGGCACGAGGGGCTGGATCTCCCGGAGCCCTTGCTCTTCGGCCTTGGAGCGGGCCTCTCGTTCGTCTACTGGGACGCCAAGGGCATGCCAGTGCCCTTCCTGGGCGGCCGCGTGCGTCCCTTCGAGCTGACGCAGAACCTCGCGGCCAGGCTCGGGCTAGAGCTCGACGTCTCGGAGACGAGCTCACCGGCCAAAGCCTGGCGTGACGTCGTTGCCCACGTGGACGTTGGGCGCCCGGTGGGGCTGCAGCTCGACTCCTTCCACCTCGAGTACTTCTCGACGCCGGTCCACTTCGGCGGCCACGTCGTGGCGCTCTACGGCTACGACGACGGCTTCGCCTACCTCGTTGACACGGGGCAGCAGGGTGGAGCTGTGCGCACGAGCCTGGAAAGCCTGGCCCGGGCGCGCGCCGAGCGCGGGCCGTTGACCGCCAGGCACCGCTCGTTCACCCTTCGAGCGCCCTCTCCCCCGCCCGACTGGCGGGCCCAGGTCCTACCGGCGATGAAGGCCTGCGCCGAGGCGTTCCTAGCGGCGCCTATCGCGAACCTCGGCCACCGCGGCATCGGCAAGGCCGCCAAGCTGGTGCCGGGCTGGCTCCAGCGCGCTGAGGACCCGCGACGCGACCTGCCTCACGCTGCCATGCTCATGGAGAGGGGAGGCACGGGAGGGGCCCTGTTCAGGGCCCTGTACCGCGACTTCCTTGCCCTGGCAGCAGAGGTCACGGGCCGCGCCGAGGTCGGCGTGGCGCACGGCCTCTACGCCGTGGCCGCGGCGCTCTGGTCCGAGGTCGCGTCGCTCGTCGCGCGGGCCGGCGAAGAGGAGGACGAGACGGCCCTCCGCCGCGCGGGAGAGGTGCTGCGCGAGGTGGCTCGTGTCGAAGAGGAGGCCATGAGGCTCCTCGCCGGACTATGACCGGTCCCCGGCCTACTCGAGACGGCTAACCTGTCCCCGGCCTACTCGAGACGGCTAACCTGTCCCATGGCAGCTGACCAGGTGCGTTGGGGGTTCATCGGCGTTGGTGACGTCACCGAGGTCAAGTCGGGTCCGGCGTTCCGGCGCGTGCCGGGCAGCAGCGTCTCCGTGGTCATGCGACGCGACGCAGCTCGCGCGCGCGACTACGCCGAGCGGCACGGTGTCCCACGGTGGACCACCGACGCCCGGGAGGTCATCGAGGCGGACGACGTGGACGCCGTGTACGTCGCCACGCCCCCATCCAGCCACGCCGAGTACACCCTCATGGCCGCCGCGGCTGGCAAGCCTGTCTACGTCGAGAAGCCCATGTCCAGGACCACTGCAGAGGGCGAGGCGATGGTGCGCGCCTGCAGCGAGGCCGGAGTGCCGCTGTTCGTGGCCTACTACCGCCGGGCTCTACCCCGCTTCGAGCACGCGCGGCGGCTCCTCGCTGGCGGCGAGCTGGGCGAACCGGTGGCAGTACGCCTGGAGCTGGGGTGGCAGGCGCCTCCGGGGCCTGAAGCAGCGGGCTGGCGCTGGGACCCCGAGGTCGCCGGGCCGGGGCTGCTCTTCGACCTGGGCAGCCACGCCCTCGACCTGCTCGACCACTGGTTGGGGCCAGTGAAGGGCGTGAGGGGAAGCGCTGCCACACGCCTCCCGTGGTCGCCAGTGCCAGACCTGGTGGTGGGCGCGTTCGAGTGGGAATCCGGCGCCATCGGCACGGTGGAGTGGGACTTCGCCGCCCCCGCGGCGCGCGACGAGCTCACGGTCACCTGCGCGCGCGGGAGCGTGAGCGTGCCCGTGTTCGCCGAGGGGCCGGTCACCGTCACCGACACAGTGGGTCGCGCCAGCGAGCTCGTCGTCCCGCACCCCGCACACGTGCAGGAACCGCTGATCGCCTCGGTGGTCGACGAGCTACTGGGCGGCGGCGGCCGTTGCCCATCCACCGGTGAGTCGGCGCTGCGCACCCAACGCACGCTCGACAGGCTGCTAGAAGGCCTCTCCTGACGCTCTCCGGTCAGTCGACGCGGGCGAACAGCGCCGCCTGCGGGAACAGCTCCTCGAAGGCCTCAGCCAGGCCCAGCTGGTCGTAGTCGTACACGACCCCCTCCTGTTCCCTGTTGCGCGACCACCTGGCGTCGTCGTCGCGCTTGCGGCGGTACTCGACGACGCGCACCTTCCTCTCTCCAACGGGCTCGAGGACGAGACGCAGCGTCGTGTGCAGCTCCTCGAGCCGGCGCTCCACCACGGCGGTCGTCACGGGCGCACGCTTCTTCGTCTCGGGCGCTCTAGTAAGCGTCTTCTTCGTCACGGTCGGTCCTTCCCAACAGTCGCAAGCGTGTCGCCTCCGCGATCGGGCTGGCCTCAGGGCGTCCGAGGCCAGCCCAACGATACCCTTAGTATTTGAGGGTGTTCGGCCCTTGGCGAACACGGCTCCGCGGAGCCGACGCACGCTATCGCAGGACGGGACCTTACGAAGCGCCGAGCTCTTGGAGAGGGGACCTGGCGACCGGGCTGGTGAGGACCACACCTCCGCCGCGCTGCTTGGCGTCGTACATGGCGGCGTCGGCCGCGGCCAGGGCGTCCACGAGCTCCTCGGCCCGCGGTACCACCCCGAGGCTCGGCCGCACCCACACCTGGCGCCCCGCCACCTCGAACGGTGCCGCGAACGAGGCGTGCAGGCGCTGGAAGAAGGGCTCCACGAACTCGTCCGGCAGGCCGCCCGCCAGGACGACGAACTCGTCGCCGCCGATGCGGGCGACCAGGTCCGTGCCGCGCACGGAGGAGCGCAGGCGCCGCGCCACGTCCTTCAGGAGGTCGTCGCCGGCCATGTGGCCGAAGCGGTCGTTGACCTCCTTGAAGCGGTCGAGGTCGATGTAGCAGAGGGTCAGGTGCTCTCCCCCGGCCTCCGTGGTCGCGAAGCGCCGCGCGGCCTCCACCTCGAACCCGCGCCGGTTCGCGAGGCCCGTCAGCGGGTCGGTGAAGGCCATGGCCAGCGCCCTGCCCTCGGTCTCCTTGTGGTCGGTGATGTCCACCAGCGTGGCGGCGACGCCGCTCTCGTAGGGCGCCGCCGTCACGCGGAACCAGCGCAGGCCCTCGAGCGTCGGCAGCCGCGTGTCGAGCGCCACCTCGGCGCGCCTGTTGTGGGTCTCGGCAAGCGCCTCGAAGAGCTCGCGGGCCGACCTGAGGGCGGCGTCTGCGACCAGATCGGAACCCGCCTTCACGCCGAAGTCCCGCGTGGCCGCAGCGTTGGCGAAGGCGACGCGAAACTCCGCCAGGGAGGCGTTGGAGTGCCAGGCGGCCGTCCGGGCGCGTCCCCGGGGTACCAACAGGACCATCGCGTCCTGCGCGCTGCGCATCACCGCCTGGAGCAGGTCACGGTCCGACCGCAGGCGCGGGACGGCCCACAGGAGCATCACCACGGCCCCGTTCCAGTAGGCGATGAGCAGGGCTGTCCAGTGGTCGTAGGAGACCCTCCCGACGAACAGCGGCGGCAGGGCGAACTGGGCGGCGGTGACCACGGCGCACGTCGCGAGGGAGCCGATCAGCGCCTCGCTCGGCGGCCTGAGGAGGAAGAACAGGAGGTAGGTGACGGGCAGAGCCAGGTAGGCGGCGAGCAGCGAGTGCGTGTGGGCTGGGTCGGCCGCGTCGCCAGTGGCCTGTATCGCCACGAGCGTCGTGAGGGCTAGCGCCGAGACCAGGTAGGGCGTGAACTGGAGCAGTGTCCGGCCCACGCGGCCGCGCGAGACGACGAGCGCTGCCAGCCAGGCCGAGGCCGTCAGCTGGACGACGTTGACGATGGGCGCGCTGTCCTTGCCCGTGACCCAGCGCAGGGCCGCGACGCCGGCGCACGCTACGCATAGCGAGGCCAAGGCGAGCAGCACGGGCCCGCGCGAAGGGTCTTGCACCAGCGCGGGGTTCCAGAACACCCGCGGCCTGGCCTGTGTGCTGGACGCGCCGCCATACTGTGCGCGCGCCGCGCCGTTGCCGTCCCCCACGGTCCCCCGACCTGTCCTGGACGTCGACGACTTCGTTCGCTGGCCTCACTTCCGACCCCTGCCGTCGAAGCGGCCGGGGCCCGATCAGCACCGTTGCGATGCGGCCGCAGTCTGACGTCCCGGTCATGACGCGGTTCTTACCGCGGTTGTGAGGCGAACGGCTTCTGGCCCGGCGCCGGCTCGGTGACGCGCCTAGCGGTGAGGGCTACTCGTCCTCGTCGTCGCCGAAGTCGATGTCTTCCTCGCCCTCCTCGTCGTCGTCACCCCAGAGGTCGTCCTCATCGTCTTCGTCATCCCAATCGTCCTCGTCGTCCCACTCGTCGTCTTCGTCGTCCCAGTCCTCGTCCTCGTCGTCATCCTCGTCGTCATCCCACTCGTCGTCGTCCTCGAGGGGCAGTTCGTCCTCGTCGAGCTCGTCGTCCTCGTCGTCGAACGGGTCCCGTGCGGCGATCGCCATGCCCGGGCCGCGGTCGCGACGGCCGACGAGGGTGCGGAGCGCGTCGAGGTCGGTCTGTTCGCGGGCGAGCAAGTCCGTCGTCATCGCTACCCTCCTGTCCGGTGTGCGCGTCTTGGCGCGTGACCGGCGCCCAGTGCGGGCCTGGGCCGTCGTCCGGCGCCTCCAGCCTAAACGCCCGCGCGTCGAGGGTGTCGCGTCTACCGGCCGCTTGACAGACGCTGGCGGCAGGGGATATCCAGGCACAGTGAGAACTGGTTCTCAACTTCTCGGCCGCGGCGGGCGCCGAGCGGTGCGCCCGTTCCGGCGCGCCCTGCGAGCGTTGGCGGCGCTGGCCCTACTGATCGTCCACGCCGGCGCGCAGCCTGCCGGTGAACCGGTCACGGTGGTCGCTTCCATCCAGCCTTGGGCCGACCTGCTGAGGCAGGTCGGCGGAGAGCACGTAGAAGTCACCACGCTGCTCCCAGCCGGGGCTTCGCCCCACGCCTTCGAGCCGCTGCCGTCGCAGGCGGCCCTGCTCGCCGGCGCCGACCTCGTCGTGCTCAACGGCGGCCTCGACTCCTGGCTCGACAGGCTCCTGGAGGCCGCGGCGCCGGCCACGCGGCGCCTGGTGGTGTTGGAGCGCGTGAGCTTCGAGCCCGTCCAGGGGCTGGACGATGACCACGACCACGCGGAGGGCGCCAACCCCCACGTGTGGCTGGACCCGGACGTGGCCGCCGAGGCCGTGGCCGCGTTCGCCGAGGAGCTCGCCGACCTGAGGCCCGAGCTGGCCGAAGAGTTCCGCGCCAACGCGGCGGCGGTGCGCTCGGACCTGGCGGCGCTGGCGGACGAGGTGGAGGCGATCCTCGCGCCCGTGCGGGGCCGGCCGTTCGTGCCCTACCACGACGCCTGGCCGTACTTCGCCAGACGGTTCGGGCTCGAGGTGACCGTGACCCTCGAGCCCTTCCCCGGCCGCGAGCCGAGCGCCCGCTACGTCGCCGAGGCGGTGGCTACGATCAGGCGCGCTGGCGCCTCCGTGGTGTTCGACGAGCGCCAGCTCTCGGGCCGCACGGCCGCCGTGGTGGCCGAGTCTGCCGGCGTGCAGGTCGTGATGCTCGACCCCATAGGCGGAGCCCCGGGACCGGAGACCTACCGGGACCTGCTGCTGCACAACGCCCGGTTGATCGCAGACGCCTTGGGCGGTCGCTGATCGTCCGGTACGAGGTGGGCGCGCACCGGGAGGCGTAGCCGCACTACGGATTTGATAATGCGTCGCAGACCACAGTCACCGCCCTGGGCCGTCGCTTAGCGTGTCGACGTGGGCATCACCTCCCTAGAGCTGTCCCAAGCCACGGAGGCGCAGCGTGTGGCCCGGCTGCAGGGCCTGGACGCCGAGGCGTTGAGGCGGCACGCTCAGGCGGCGGCCGCCGCGCGCGACGAGGAGGCTCTCTGGGAGCTGATGCTGGCGCACCTGTCCCTACCCTCCGCGCGCGAAGAGCCCCTAAGCCGCCACACGCTGCGGGCCTACAGGCGGGGCCTCAAGGAGCTGCTGGCCCTGTGGCCCGATGAGGACCTGCTAGCCCCGGGCCCCGGCGTGGGGCACGAGTACGCGCGCCGGCTCCTGGAGGGCGACAGGGAGCCGCTGGCCCAAGGCGAGCCACGCGGCCGCCGCGGCCGCCGGGTGAAGCGCGGGCCCCTCTCCCCCGCCACCGTGGCGCTGCGCCTGGCCGCCGGCAGGGCCCTCTACGACGCCCTCATCTGGGCCGGCGCCGCCGCTGTCGACCCGTTCCGCGACGTCGGCAGGCGCGACCTGTCCACGGAGCGCGGGGCGGCCGACGAGGCCCGCGCCTACACCGACATGGAGGTCAACGAGCTGCTGGCGGCGGCCAGGGACGCCCACGAGCGCGTGCTGGTGCTCTTGGGGGCGCACGCCGGGCTGCGCGTGAGCGAGATGGTCGCGCTGAGGTGGGAGGACGTGGATCTGCGCACCGGCGTCCTCCGGGTCGGCGCGGGCGACGACGAGGCTCGCGACGAGGTGGTCGTGAGCCCCCGCCTGGCAGCCGAGCTGGGCGACCTCGCCCGCGAGATCGAGGGGGACCCGGTGGCCCGCCACCGCCCCGAGGTGCTGGAGCTGCGCTCGCAGTTCGGGGTCTACAACCGCCTGCGGCGCCTGTGCCGCCGGGCGCACGTGGAGTTCAAAGGGGTGGCGGCGCTGCGCCACGCCGCCGGAGCGCGCCTCTACCGCCAGACCCACGACCTGGCCCTGGTGCAGGAGCACCTCAGGCACAAGGCCAGCGACATGGCCCGCCGCTACGCCAAGGTGGGCAAGGGGCGGCTGCGCGGTAGCCTGTCCGAGTGGGACTGAACCGCCAGGACGCCATCCCAGCCGCGCCCGCTGACGGGCGAGGACAAGCAGGACGACCGGAGAGCTCCGGCCTCGAGCTGGCAGGTACCGGCCAGCCGGACAGGCCCGTCGCCTTGAGCGGCGTGCACACGATCATGCCCACGCCCTTCACGCCCGACGGCCGGCTCGACGAGGAGAGCCTGGCCAGCCTCACGCGCTTCCTGGTGGCCGCCGGGGTTCAGGGCGTGACGGTCCTGGGCTTCCTGGGCGAGGCGCACAAGCTGTCCGAGGCGGAGCAAGACGTCGTCGTGACCGTGACGGTGCAGGCTGCAGGCGGTCGGGTGCCCGTCTTCGCGGGCGCCAGTGCCGGCGGCGTGCGCGTGAGCGTGGAGAGGGGCCTCCGCTTCGTCGAGCTGGGCGCCTCTGGTCTCATGGTCGCCCCCGTCTCCCCCGAGCCGGCCGTCGCGCTGGCCCAGTACCGCCAGCTCGACGAGGCGCTCGCCGGAAGCGGCGGGCGCGTCCCGGTGATCGTGCACGACTACCCGGCGTCGACGGGCGTCAAGGTCTCGGCCGAGACCCTCGCGAGGCTCCACGCCGAGGTGCCGTCGGTGACGACGGTGAAGCTCGAGGACCCGCCTACGGGACCCAAGCTCAGCGCCATCAAGCGCCACGCCCCTGGCATGTCCGTGCTCGGCGGGCTCGGGGGCCTCTACCTGGTCGAGGAGCTGGCGCGCGGCGCCGACGGGGTCATGACCGGGGTCTCCTACCCCGAGCTGCTGCTGGGCGCCGTGCGCGGCGCGGCGGACCCGGACCCCCAGACGCGTCAGAGCGCCTTCGCCGAGTACCGGAAGGCCGCGGCGTTCCTGGCGTTCGAGTTCCAGCCCGTCGTCGGCCTGGCGCTGCGCAAGGAGGTCTACCGCCGGCGCGGCGCCATCGCCCACGCGCATGTCCGCGCACCGGGGGCCCAGCTCGACGCCGATCTGGCCCGCGAGCTCTCCGACCAGCTAGCCCACCTGCACGCGGTCCGTCCAGACCTGACCGGCGTGCCTACTGCCTGAGGTGACGAGCCGCGGACTCGAGCGCCTGAGCCGGGAAGGCAGGCGCAGCCTCACCGTAGAGCCGTGGTGCGTGAGGGAGGTCGGCTTCGACCCGGAGCGCTCGGCGGCCCATGAGAGCGTGTTCGCTCTCGGCAACGGGTACCTGGGCGTGCGGGGCGTCCTCGACGAGGGTGCGCCACAGGGCGTCCGCTCGGTGCCCGGCACCTTCCTCAACGGCTTCCACGAGCTCGACCAGATCGTCTACCCCGAGGGCGGATACGGCCAGGCGAAGGTGCGGCAGACGCTGCTGAACGTCACCGATGCCACGCGCTTGGCGGTGGCCATCGACGGCGAGCCCATCACCGTTGGCGAGCGCGCCGAGGGGCACGTGCGGACCCTCGACATGCGCGCCGGCACGCTCACGAGGTCGTTCGTGTGGCGCGGGAGCGGCGGCAAGCGGACGCGCCTCACGTACACCCGCTGCGTCTCGCTGGAGCACCCGTCGCGGCTGGCGATCCGGCTGGTGGTCGAGCCGCTAGACGGTCCCGTCCGGGTCGACGTGCAGCACACGTTCAACGGCCGGGTGAGCAACCAGGTCGAGAAGGGCGACCCGCGGCTCGGCTCGGCGCTGGGCGGCCAGGTGCTGCAGCCCGTGGCGCACGAGCACACGGCAGCCGGCAGGCTGCTCTTGAGCCAGCGCGCCGACCGCAGCGGCATGCAGCTCGTGTGCGCCGCCGACCACGAGGTGATGGGCGCCGAGCACGTCGCCACCGTCGCCAGCGAGCCGCTCCTCGCCACGTGGGCCGCCACCCTGCAAGCGGTCGCCCCGGTGACGGTGGACGTCCGCGTCGCCTACCTCGACGCGCGCATGGCCCCGCCCGGCGAACTGGTGCCGTCCGCCCACGCCGAGCTCGACGCCTTCGCTGCCGCCGGCGGCATCACGGCCCTCCTGGAGGGTCAGCGAGCCTTCCTCGCTCGCTACTGGGAGTCGGCGGACGTGGTCGTGGAGGGCGACGAGGCCGTCCAGCAGTCGGTGCGCTTCGGCCTCTTCCACCTGCTGCAGGGCGCGGGGCGCGACGGGCGCACGAACATCGCGGCCAAGGCCCTCACGGGCGAGGGCTACGAGGGGCACACCTTCTGGGACAGCGAGGTGTACGTCGTGCCCGTGTTCACGCGCGTGTGGCCGGAGCTGGCCAGGGCCTTGCTCGAGTACCGCGTCGGCCTGCTGCCGGCGGCCGTGGCGCGCGCCCTGGAGCTGCACCGCCCCGGCGCGCTCTACCCGTGGCGGACGATCGCCGGTCCGGAGGCCTCCGCCTACTTCCCGGCCGGCACGGCCCAGGTGCACATAGACGGGGACATCGTCCTGGCACTGAAGCGCTACGTCGAGGCCACGGACGACGTGGACCTGCTCTGGGAGGGCGGCGCCGACGTTGTGTTCCAGAGCGCCAGGTTCTACGCCGGCTACGGGTCCGTGGGGCTCGACGGCCGCTTCCACCTGCACACCGTCACCGGGCCCGACGAGTACACGGCGCTGGTCGACGACAACCACTACACGAACAAGCTGGTGCGGGAGACGCTCCTCTACGCCACCGAGCTGGCGGGCACGCTGCGTCTCCTGGACGCCGAGCGCTTCGCCGAGGTCGAGGAGCGCACCGGGTTGTCCGACGAGGAGGTGGCGCGTTGGTTCGAGCTCGCCGCACTCGTCCATCTGCCCGTGGACGACCGGCTCGGCGTCACGAAGCAGGACGCCAGCTTCCTCTCCAAGCCCGAGTGGCCGTGGGACGAGGTGCCGCAGGAGCGCTACCCGCTCCTCCTCCACTACCACTACCTGGACATCTACAGGCACCAGGTGCTCAAGCAGGCCGACGTGCTGCTGGCCCACACGCTCCTGCCTCACGACGTGCCCCGGTGGCAGCTGAGGCGCGACGTCGAGTACTACGCCCCGCGCACCACCCACGACTCGTCGCTGTCGGCCTGCACGCACGCCGTCGCCTACGCCGAGCTCGGCGACCTGGACATGGCCGTGAGGTTCTTCGACGCCACCTCGCGCATCGACCTCGACGACACCCACGGCAACGGCGACCACGGCGTGCACGTGGCGGCCATGGGCGGCACGTACCTGGGCTTGGTGGACGGCTTCGCCGGCTTCCGGGTCTCCGGCGGGCGCGTGTCCCTGAGGCCGCGACTGCCGGCGCGCTGGAGCCGCCTCGCCTTCCGCTTCTGCTGGAAGGGCTCGCGGGTGCTGGTGGACGTGTCGCCGCGCGAGACCACCTACCGTCTGCTGGCAGGCGACCCCGTCGAGCTGCTGCACCGCGGCCGACCCGTGACGCTCGCGGGCGCGGCTCCCGTCACGGTCCCCACCGGGCCGGAGCTGCGCGGCGTGGCGTTCGACCTCGACGGGGTGATCACGGACACGGCCGAGCTCCACTACCAGGCCTGGCAAGAGCTCGCCGACCACCTCGGCGTGCCGTTCGACAGGCAGCGCAACGAGGCCCTCAAGGGCGTCGACCGCATGCGCTCGCTGCAGCTCATCCTCGAGGGCTCCGGCCTGGTGCTCTCGGAGGGCGAGCTGGCCGCGCTGGCGGAGCGCAAGAACCGCCGCTACGTAGAGCTGCTCGGCCGTCTGGGTCCCGGCGACGTCCTGCCTGGCGTACGCGAGCTCCTCGACGAGCTCGCCGCCGCAGGGCTGAAGGTGGCGCTGGCTTCGGCCAGCCGCAACGCCCCCATGGTGCTCGCCAAGCTGGGGCTGGAGGGCCGGATCCACGCCGTCGTGGACCCCTCGCTCGTGTTCAGGGGCAAGCCCGAGCCCGAGACGTTCGAGAGGGCGGCCGCGGCGCTCGGCCTTCTCACCGACGAGTGCGTGGGCGTGGAGGACGCAGCTGCGGGCGTGGCCGCGGTGATCGGCGCCGGCATGGCGGCGGTGGGGGTCGGCTCAGCCGACGCCCTGGGGGCCGCCCACCTCGTGCTGACCGACACCGCCGCACTCACGCTGGCGCGCCTGCGCGAGGCGCACGAGGCGGCCTTCGGGAGGACCGACGCCCCCGGGCGGGATGTGGGGTCGATGTGACGATGAGTCACGAATAGTTCCATTTGCAACTATCTGCGGGTTGGCATATGGTGTCGCACGTGACGCCGCCCGCTTCCGACACCCCCGCGCCCCAGGCCTCGGAACGTGAGGCCGCCCTCAAGCTCCTCGCCGGTATCCAACGCGCCCGGCGGACGCTCGTCGCCTTCGGGGAGCGCTGCGCCTCGCGTCTCGGCCTCTCCTACCCCGAGCTCCTCGTGCTCAACGAGCTCGTCCAGACCTCGCACCCGACAGTGGTGAGCCGCTCCACGGGCATACCACCGTCCACGATCAGCCGCCTACTCCGCTCCCTCGAGGACCGCGGCCTCGTGGAACGCGCCGTGGACACCGAGGACCTGAGGCGCTTCCGTGTCTCCCTCACCCGCGCCGGCAAGAGGGCGGTAGCGCGCAGCCGCGACTGCCTCGCCGCCTCACTGGAGCCGAAGATCGCCACCTTGGGCGGCGATCGGGTCGACGAGCTGTTCCACGCCCTCGCCGTGCTCGAGGCGGACGAGTCGTGACGCGCGCCGAGCCCGCGCCGCGCCGTCGCTGGCGCCTCTGGGCCCTGGTGGCCGGGGCGCTCCTGGTGCTCGCGCCCGTGGCCCTCTTGCTGGTGTCGCAGTCGCGGCGCCCAGAGCCGGTCGCCTACTCCGCGTTCGTGGAGCAGGTGCGGCTCGGCAACGTCGTGAGCGTGACGGCCCGCGAGCGCACCCTGACGGTCACGCTCCGCGAGCCGGCCGAGGTCGTGACGGTCGCCGGAGCGAACCGCGAGCTGGCCGGGTTCACGGTGACGCTGCCGGCCTTCGCGCCGCCTGAGCTGGCGGCGCAGCTGACCGAGCAGGGCGTGCTCGTCAGCGCCCTCCCCGATGCCGAGCGGAGCCCTCTCCTCACGTTCCTCCTGCAACTCCTGCCGGCAGTGCTCCTCATCGGCGGCGGCTTCCTGCTCATCAGACGCCTGGGCGGCAACTTGGGCCTCGGCATCGGCAAGAGCGACCCCAAGCGCCTGGAGGGCGGGGCCCTGAAGGTGACCTTCGCCGACGTGGCCGGGATAGACGAGGCCAAGGCGGAGCTCGAGGAGGTCGTCGACTTCCTCCGTCACCCGGAGAAGTACACGCGACTGGGCGGCACGGCTCCCAAGGGCGTACTCCTCGTCGGGCAGCCGGGGACGGGCAAGACCCTGCTCGCCAAGGCCGTGGCCGGCGAGGCGGGGGTGCCGTTCTTCTCGATGAACGCTTCGGAGTTCGTGGAGATGATCGTGGGCGTCGGCGCCAGCCGGGCACGCGACCTGTTCAAGAAGGCCCGCGAGGCGGCGCCGGCCATCGTCTTCATCGACGAGCTGGACGCCATAGGCCGCGCCCGCGGCGCCGGCAGCATCTCGGGCGCCAACGCCGAGCAAGAGCAGGCGCTGAACCAGATCCTCACCGAGATGGACGGCTTCTCCGCCAGCGAGGGCGTCATCGTCATAGGCGCCACCAACCGGCCAGACGTGCTCGACCCGGCGCTCTTGCGCCCCGGGCGCTTCGACAGGCGCGTCACCGTGCAGCCGCCCGACAAGACGGGCCGCCTGGCCGTGCTGCAGGTCCACACGCGCGGCGTGCCGCTGGAGGACGACGTCGACCTGACGGCTTTGGCCGCCAAGACCCCCGGCCTCGTGGGCGCGGAACTGCGCAACCTGGTCAACGAGGCGGCTCTGGCGGCCGCCCGCCGCGACGCCAAGGCCGTGGCCAGGCATGACTTCGAGGACGCCCTCGAGAAGCTCGTGCTGGGGCCGAAGCGCCCGCTCGTGCTCGCCGCCAAGGACCGCGAGCGCATCGCCTACCACGAGGCGGGCCACGCGATCGTGGGGCTCGTCCTGCCGGACGCCGACCCCGTCACGCGGGTGACCATCACCCCGCGAGGGCATTCCCTCGGCGTCACGTACCAGGCCCCCGAGGACGACCGCTACAACTTCTCCGAGGCCTACGTCCGCGCCCGCATCGTCGGGGCCCTGGGCGGCCGCGCGGCCGAGGAGCTCGTTTACGGCGACCGCACCACCGGCGCCGAGAACGACCTGGAGCACGTGACGCGCCTCGCCCGGATGATGGTCACGCGCTGGGGCATGAGCGAGGGCGTGGGGCCTCTCTCCCTGGTGACGCGCGACGACCCCTACCTCTCCGGCGCGGCCGCCAACCCCGCCGCCATGGCGATGAGCGAGGAGACGGCGCGGCTGGTCGACGCCGAGGTACGCCGCATCGTCGACGAGTCGTACCGGACCGCCAAGGAGCTGTTGCACGAGCACCGGGCCGCCCTGGACGCGCTGGCGACCGCCCTCCTCGACAAGGAGTCACTGGACGCCGAGGACGTGCAGGCGGTGGTCGGCCCCGCCCGCGGCCGGCCCACCACCCTGGCGGCCTGAGCCAGGACCGGCTCCTGGAGGAGCCACCGCCTATCGCCGGTGAGAGCGCGTGTGTGACGCGTTTCTCGTCGCTGCCCTTGTGCTCATACCGACCGGTACGTATCATCCAGTCGTGAGCGACAAGCCCCGATCGAGCGCCGCCGAGCGGCTCCTCGACACCGCCGCCCGGCTCTTCTACGCCCGCGGGGTGTCGAACGTCGGCATCAACGAGATCATCGAGCGCGCCGGCGTGGCCCGCATGACGCTGTACCACCACTTCCCGTCCAAGGAGGCGCTGGTCAAGGCGGTGCTGGAGCGCCGCCAGGCCGAGCGCGACGAGTGGCTGGCGCAGGCGTCTGGCATGGCCGACGAGCCGCTGGGGCGCATGCTCGCGGTCTTCGACCTGTTCGTGGAGTGGGCGCAGACGCCCGAGTTCAGGGGCAGCCCGCTGGTCTCCGCCACCTTCGAGCTCGGCGGCCAGCTCAACACCGCACGGCCCTACGCCCAGGAGCACGCGAAGCACGTCGAGGAGTTCTTCGCCGGCGAGGCCAGGGACGCGGGCTTGCGCGACCCGGAGAGACTGGCCGCGCAGCTGACGATGCTCCTCGAGGGCGCGAGCGTCTACGTGGTCGTGACAGGCAACGTGAAGGCCGCCGACCTCGCGAAGGAGGCGGCGGCCTCGCTGATCGCCGGCGCCGCCGACGACTGATATACAGACTTTTCTATCTCGACTTTATGAGGCCCCGATGACCGTCAGGCGGGGACGGCCTCGCCGACCTTGACGAACTGCACCGTCGCGTGGAACTTGACCTCTTCGCTGACGAGCAGGGCGCCCGCCTCCAAGATCTGGTTCCACTTGAGGCCGAAGGCCGTGCGGTCGACCTTGCCGCTCAGGTCGGCGGCGTACCTGTCGTTGCCCCAGGGGTCCTTGATGGGGCCGCTGATCTCGCCGCGCATCGTCACGGGCTGGGTGACGCCGCGCATGGTCAGGTTGCCCTCGACCACGTACTCGTCGCCATCGCGGCGGAACGAGGCGGCTTCGAAGACGACCTGCGGGTGGTTGGCGACGTCGAAGAAGTCCGGCGAGCGCAGGTGGTTGTCGCGGTCTTCCACTCCGGTGCTGATCGAGGCGGCGTCCACGACGACCTTGGCGGCGACGGGCTCGCCCCGCTCGTCGACGTCGGCTTGTACGTCGAACTTGTTGAAGCGTCCCCTGACGGTGGCGAGGCCCATGTGGCGGACGGAGAACTCGATGCTGCTATGGCTGGTGTCGAGCTTGAGGCTCATGTTCACGCTCCAGTTGGGAAGGGTCGTTCTGGGAGGAGCCCGCGAAGGCGAGGCTCGCACCGAGACCCCTACAACATAGAGTAAAGTGCTTTGAATAGTCAAGCGCACAGCCAGCTGGAGCGACTCGTGCTAACCTGCGCCGCGTGAAGGGCGAGTTCTGCCCAGTGCACGCCTCCATCGACCTGCTTCAGGCGAAGTGGGTGCTGCACATAATCCGCGCGCTGCTCGGCGGACCGCGCGGCTTCAACTCCATCGCCCGCGAGGTCGGCGGGGTCAACTCCGCCACGCTCACCCAGCGCCTCGAGATGCTCGAGCAGATCGGCGTGGTGAGCAAGGAGATCGAGTCGACCATGCCTCCGCGCACCCGCTACGAGCTCACGCAGGCGGGCTACGAGCTGCAGGACGTCATCGACTCGATCGACTCCTGGGCCCGCAAGCACATAAAGCGCCGGCACGTCGGGGCGCAGGGCGAGGAAACCGGCCACGACATCGATGTCGTGGCCGGCTGATACCCAACTGGGGCCGCGCCGGCGTGCGGCGCGGGCTGCTTACTTCTCGACGCGCTCCTTGAGGCCCTTGCCAGCGCGGAAGGCGGCGTACTTCTTGGCCGGGATGGTGATGGCCTTGCCCGTGCCCGGGTTGACGCCCTTGCGCTCGCCGCGGCGGCGCGTCTCGAACGTGCCGAAGCCCGTGATCTGGACCTTGCGGCCGGCGTCGAGCTCGACGGCGATGATGCCCTCGCCCGGGGCGGTGGCGAAGATCGCGTTGACGACCTCGTAGGCCTTGGCCTCGGAGAGCCCAGTCTTCTTGGCGAGCTTAGCGGCGAGTTCGGTCTTGTTCATGGCCAACGTTGTAACACGTCACCATCACGTCCACCAAGGGCACTTCTCGCATCGGGGCGCCAAGAGGCCCGTCCGGAAGCACGTCCGAGCCACCGCAAGGGTCACGTAACCGGAACAGCGCACCTTGCGGCGTACGTGTACTCTTCTGCGCGGCAGACGAGGAGAGGCGGGGTGCCACCGCGACGACGATGGGAGTGTCCTGTTCGGATCGCGCCGGGTGGGATTCGGCACCCCACCCCTCTCTGCCGATGCTAGTCCCGGCCCGACCGAGGTCGCAGCGAACTATCGGTCATCCGCTCCGCGCCGATCGCGACCGCGTCAGATGACCTCCCACACGTACCTATCGGCAGCTTCTTCAAGCGCCTCCGGCACCAGGGCGTAGTCCCCCCTGTTGCCGCCCAAGACGCCAGCCTCCTTGAGGTCGCCGAGCACGCGCGTGGCCGTCACGCGGGCGCAGCCGGCCATGAGGGCCACGTCGTCGTGCGTGAGGTTGAACGGCAGGTGGCGCCAGCGGCTGCCGTCCGGACCTGCCACGGGCTCGCCCAGCCTCTCCGCCAGGCGGGCCAGGATGCGGCAGATGCGGGCTCCCATGGGCAATCCGAGGTCGTCCGCGAGCTGACGGCTGCGCTCCATCTGCCTCACCAGAGCCGCCACCAGCTCCTGGCGCGGACCCCGCTGCTCCAGCGTGCCGCGCAGGTCCACCAACGCAACGACCGCCCCGCGCTCGGCGGCGTGCACCGACTCGGCGTGCGCCACCCCCTCGAGCGCGGCCGTGCCCAGGACGTCGCCGCGGCCGACGAGGTCCACGAGGCGGCTGCGGCCGTGGGCGTCCAAGGTCACGCGCAGCACGCCGTCGAGCACCACGAAGGGCGCGTGGGACGGCTCGCCCTCGGCGTAGAGGCGTTCGCCAGGGCCCAGCTTCAGCTCGGCTATGACGACGACGCCTGTGCGCACGTCCGCACCAGCGGGCGGGGGCTCAACGGCATCGCGGCGGTGGGCGCCAGGCCTCGGCGGCACGGCGGAACGTGAGCTGATCACGCCGGCAACCTCCCGATCAGGCTCGACTCGTCGGCGATGGGCTGATCCGCCATGATGACCTCCCTGGCGGCGTCGACCTGCCCCCAGGTGTTCCACAGCAGCACTCCCACCACGCGGTCTCCGTCCAGGTAGTACACGACGCCCTCCTCGAAGGGGCGCTTCCAGTCCTCGACCATGCGGAGCCGGCCGTCCAGCCGGCCCACGGCCTCGTAACCGTCGCTGAAGAGGTCCGAGTAGAAGAAGGGCAGGTGCTCGTACAGCGCCGGCTCCTCGCCTCGCGCCTGGGCGACCATCTGCCGGCCGGCGTGCGCGCCCATGGTCACGGCGGCGTCCTCGTGCTCCACGCGGGAGCGGCCCAGCGGCCGGGGCCAGGGGAACGAGGCGACGTCGCCGGCGGCGAACACGCCCGGCACCGGGCTGCCGCTGTCGTCGATGACCCGCAGGGCGGCGTCCACGACCACGCCGTCCTCCACGCGCAGGCCCGCCGCCCGCGCCAGCTCGACGTTGGGCTCGACGCCGACGCCCAGCGCCACCAGGTCGAACTCGGCCTCGAAGCCGTCGGTCAGGCGCACCATCACGCACTCGCCCGACCTCTCGGCCGCGTCCAGCTTGGTGCCCGCGTGCACGTCGACGCCGCGCGCCCGGTAGCGCTCGGTGAGCGCCTCCGCAAGGCCGGCGGGGAAGCGGCCAGCGCCGAGGCCGGTCTCAGGGAACGCCATGTGGACCGCCGTGCCGGCGGCGGCGAGGCCGGCCGCGAGCTCGGCGCCCACGAACCCGCCGCCCACGACGAGCGTGCGCCGCCCCTCGCCCGCACGGGAACGCGCCAGGCGGTAGTCGGCGAAGCTCCGGTAGGCGACCACGGGACCCTCCTCAGGCAGGCCGGGCAACCGCCGCGCCCGCGCGCCGGCGGCGATGAGCAGCTGGTCGTACTCGAGAGCCTGCCCGTCTTCGAGCGTCACGCGGTGGGCTCGCGTGTCGATGCCCGTCACCGCGCGGCCCGTCATCACCTCGACGCCGTGCCCCGCAGTGCCCAGGAACGCCTTGGCCTCCGCCCCGCCGCTCCAGAGGGCCTTGGAGAGGTGCGGACGGCGGTAGGGCGCGTCGGGCTCCGCCGTCACGAGGGTCACCGCGCCCTGCGGGTCCGCGGCCCTTATCGCCTTGGCCGCGGCGTCCGCCGCCATCCCACCGCCTACTAGGACGTACCTGTGCGACATGCTTGCTCCTCGACCGAGGGTAACACCGTCACGACAGTTTCGTAAGTCCTATATGTCGAAAGGCGGCGAGGCAGCGTCTCACGGTCACGGCCCTTGGCCCCCGGGCTACCTCAGCTCGCCGGAGACGTAGGCCTGCAGCTGCTCGATCAGGAACTTCTGCTCCGACATCACGGCCTTGACCACGTCGCCGATGGACACGAGGCCTACGAGGCGGCCGTCCTCCACGACGGGCAGATGGCGGAACCGCCGCTGCGTCATGAGGCGCATGCAGTCGGAGACCGTCTGGTCAGGGCTCACGCTGACCACCGGGGAGGACATGATCGCGTTCACCTTGAGGTCGCGCGACGCGTGGCCGTGGAGGATCACCTTGCGCGCGTAGTCGCGCTCGGAGAAGATGCCGACGACAGCGCCGGACCCGTCGACGACGACCAGCGCCCCGACGTCGTGATCGGCCATCACCTCCAGGGCCCTGAAGACGGTGTCGTCCGGCGAGATCGTGTAGACGGCGGATCCTTTGTCCTGCAGAAGTTGTCGTACGGAACGTCGCACGTGCATCCGTCCCACCTCCTCGCTGACGTGGCGAACATCATAGGCTCTCGCGCGCGGAAGGCGGCCAGGACGCATCGGGGACCACTTGGTTACCTCGCGGGAAGCGGCGCCTCGTCCCACCCTCGCGGCCGTGCCCCAGGGGTAGGATTCTCGGCGTGAGCGGCCATGCCCACGACGACGGGCGGGACGTCCGGCGCCCCATCCCCGTCTACCTGGTGAGGACGCAGGCGCCCCGCGACCTGCGGACCGCCGAGGAGCTCATGGGCCGCGGCTACCCCGTGCCACCCAAGGCCGCTGCCTGGGTGAGCAGAGGCGAGGAGCTCGCCCCCCTGTACAGCACCACGGAGGCGCGCCGCATGCGCGGCGACATGTGGGTCCGCCCGCGGGCGCCCACCCCTGGCCTCACCACCGCCGGCCGCGCCGCCAAGCAGGCCACGTCAGCGGGCCTCTCGCGCTCCAGGCAGGCGCGCAGCCTGCTGCCCGCTCCCCCGCAGCGCCACCGGCGGCCTTCGCTCGTCCGCGAGCCGAGGCGCTGGCTCCTGGAGCTGTTCCGCGAGGGCTTCGCCGTGGTCGACGTGGAGACCACGGGCCTCGGCAGGCGCGACGAGGTGGTGGAGGTGGCGGCCGTCGACGTCGAGGGCCGGGTCATCTTCGAGAGCCTCGTGCGCCCCAAGCTCGGGCGCGTGCCGGCGGAGGCCACCCGCATCCACGGGCTCACCTGGGTCGACCTCTGCCACGCACCCACCTGGCCGGAGGTCGCCGATGCCTTGGCCGACGCGCTGGCGGGCTTCCGCGTGCTGGCCTGGAACGCCCCCTTCGACGAGCGCCTCTCGGCGCAGTCGAGCCGCGTCTGGGGCGTCGAGCACCCCTTGCCCGGCTTCGAGTGCGCGATGCGCGCGTACTCCCTCTGCCGGGGGATGAACGGGGGCGGCGTGCGCCTCTCCCGGGCCGCGGCCATCGAGGGCGTGCTGCTCGGCGACCAGTCCCACCGCAGCGCAGGGGACGCCGCACTGACGGTGGCGGTGCTGAGGGCCCTGCACGTCAGGCAGGCCCAGGCCGCCTGAGGCCGTGCGCAAGGTAGTCCACGTCGACATGGACGCCTTCTTCGCGTCCGTGGAGCAGCGCGACCGCCCGGAGCTGCGGGGCCGGCCAGTGGCCGTGGGCGGCACAGGACCGCGCGCCGTGGTGGCGGCGGCCTCCTACGAGGCGCGCGCCTACGGCGTGCGCTCGGCCATGCCCATGTCCAGGGCGCTGCGCCTCTGCCCCGAGCTCGTGGTGGTGCGCCCACGCTTCGACGTCTACCGCGAGGTGTCGGCGCAGGTGCGCGCCGTGTTCCGTAGCTACACCGACCTCGTCGAGCCGCTCGCCCTCGACGAGGCCTTCCTCGACGTCACCGAGCCCAAGAAGGGCCCGCCGTCCGCCACCCTCATCGCCAAGTCCATCAAGGAGGAGATCCGCCGCGAGACGGGGCTCACCGCCTCGGCTGGCGTGGCCGGCGGGAAGTTCCTGGCGAAGCTGGCCTGCGGGATGAGCAAGCCGGACGGGCTCACGGTCATCAGGCCCGAGGAGGCCGACGCCGTGCTATCGACGCTTCCCGTGGAGGAGTTCTTCGGCGTGGGCCCGCGCACGGCCGAGAGGTTGCGCGGCCTCGGCCTGCGTACCGGCGCCGACTTGCGCGCCGCCGGGAAGGAGCGCCTCGTCGCCGAGCTGGGGAAGTTCGGCTCTTTCCTCCACGACATCGCCAACGGCATCGACGAGCGGCCCGTGGTGCCCGACCAGCCCCGCAAGTCCATCGGCTCCGAGACGACCTTCGACGTGGACCTTACCGAAGACTCCCAGCTCGACGGGGTGCTCGTCGACCTGTGCGAGGAGGTCCACAGGGCCATGGAGCGCCGCGGCTTGGCGGCCAGGCGCGTGACGGTGAAGCTGCGCTTCGACGACTTCAAGACCATCACCCGCAGTCACACCGAGCCCGGGCCGCTGTGGCAGGAGGACGCGCTCCTCGCGCTGGCGCGGCGCCTGGCCTTCGAGACGGACAGGCCGCGGCGGCCGGTGCGGCTCCTGGGCGTGAGCGTGGCTGAGCTGACCGATAGGGGCGGCCTCGCGGTGCAGCCGCGCCTCGACTTCGGTCGCGGGTCCTAGCCGGCCGAGGCCTGTTCGACGTCGGGATCGGTGGCCAGCGCGCGGCGCAGCTCGAGCTCGTCGGTGAGGTCGAGACGCAGTGGCGTGATGGACACGTAGCCGTTGTCGACGGCCCAGCGGTCCGTGCCCTCCTCGATCCTGTCGCGCGGCTCCTCGGCGAACCAGTAGTGGCGGCGGCCCATGGGGTCCTCGCCGGGGATGACGTAGCCCTCGTAGTGGCGCACCGACTGCCGCGTCCACATCACGCCCTTGGGGTCGTCAGGGAAGTTGACGTTGAGGAGCATCGGCGCCGTGCTGCCGTTCACGCGCTCTATGACCTGCCTGATGTACGGCGCGAAGCGGTCGTAATCGGGAGGCGAGTCGCTGTAGCGGGCGCTGAAGGCGATGGCCCTGATGCCGAGGAACGCCGCCTGCTTGGCGGCCGCCACGGTGCCCGAATGCCAGATGTTGTGCCCCAGGTTGTGGCCCAGGTTGATGCCCGTGAGGACGAGGTCGACCTCTTCCCAGTGGTGCGTGCCCAGCGCCACGCAGTCGGCCGGCGTGCCGTCCACGCGGTAGCCCTCCAGGCCGTCCTCGAGCGGGGTCTTCGTGTAGTGCAGCGGCCGCCTCACGGTGATGGCGTGGCTCATCGCCGACTGCTCGACGTCGGGGGCCACGATCCTCACCTGCCCGAACTCGGCGGCCACCTTAGCCAAGGCCTTGATGCCGGGGCTGAAGATGCCGTCGTCGTTGCTGACCAAGATCCGCATGCGCGTCAACTCCAAGTCGCGCGCCCTGGTAGGGGTCGCCGGGGCGCAGCGGGTGAAGGGCCATCATAGCGCCGGCCCGCGCCTCGGCGGCGTACGGCGGCCGACCGCGCGACGCCGCGCGGGTTCGCACCGCTCCGCCCGAGGTCCCCGACGGCACTCACAGCTTCTTCATGCAACGAATGCGAAGATTGCCGGGATGTCGGCTTCCCAGAAGCCGTCTCGAAGCGGACCGAGGTCTTCTCCTACATCCTCCTCCAGAAGGCGGGCCCCGCTAGGCAGCGATGAGCATCGCGTGCTGAAGGCGGACCCCGTGCGTCGGTTCCTCGTGACGGCCAGCGCCCTCGTCCTGTTCCCCACCCTGGCGCTGGCCTGGACGGCCGGCAACATGGTGGCGCGCCGGGTCACCGAACACGTGGCGCAGGCAGGCTCCACCGAGGTCGCTGCCAACGCCACCGCCGTCCTGAGACAGAGCGGCCTCGCCTCCTCCTCCAACGGAGACGCCCTCGTCGTGGTGGCCGAGCCGGAGAACGTGCCGGCCGCCTGGCAGTACTTCGACACCGTCGTCGGCCGCAACCCCAACACACGCGGCGTGCTCGTCTACGACCCCGCGGGGCGCGTCGTCTACGCCAGGGACCGGTCCCTCGTGGGCACGGTGGCGCAGCGAGACGGCCCGTTCATGGCCGCCCTCAACGGCGAGCGCGAGACGCGCCTGCTGCCCTTCGAGGCGCCGCTGGCCCAGCTGGCCGGCGGGGAGTCGACCCGCTCCTACTCGGTGCTTATACCCCTCGTCTACCGCTCCGGGCAGGTGGCCGGCGTCCTCGAGGTGACGCAGGACCTGGGCCCCATAGCCGCCGACATGGCCCTGGCCAGGTGGCTGATCGTGCTGATCGTGGCGGGCCTGTGCGTGGTCCTGGCGGTGCTCACCGGCGTCTTCGCCATGCGGCTGGCGCGGCGGTCGTTCTTCGACCCGGTGACGTCTCTGCCCAACCTCAACTACCTGCGCTCGGCGGCGCGCAGCGTGCTCGAGGGCGGCGCCCGGACCGTGACCGGCGGCGGGCTCGTGCTCATAGACATCGACAGGTTCAAGCTGGTGAACGAGGCCCTGGGCCGCGGCCAGGGCGACAGGCTGCTCCGCGACCTCGCCGACAGGCTGCGCGCCTCCGTGCGCGGCAACGACTACGTGGCGCGGCTGGGCGGCGACGACTTCGCCGTGCTCCTGCCCGGCTCCGACGAGACGGCCACCCGCGCCGCAGCGGAGAGGGCGGTGGCCGCCATCGCCACGCCGTTCCACACGGCGGGTCGCGAGATAAGGCTCGAAGCGAACGCCGGCGTGGCGCTCTTCCCGCGAGACTCGAACGAGCTCGACGGCCTCATACTGCGCGCCGAGCGGGCCTTGGAGAGGGCCAAGAGGGCGCGCCGCGCCGTGGCCTTCTACCGCCGCGACAGCGACGCCGCCTCCCACCACAGCCTCTACCTGGAGTCCGACCTGCGCGCCGCCATCGAGCGCGAGGAGCTCTCGATCGTCTACCAGCCCATCTGCTACCTGCCGACCGGCGAGATCCTGGGCCTGGAGGCGCTCACGCGCTGGGAGCACCCCACCAGGGGGCCCATCAACCCGGGCAGCTTCGTCGAGCTGGCCGAGCGCGGCGGCTTCATAGACAGGATCGACCGCTGGGCGCTGCGCGAGGCCACGTCCCAACTCGCCACGTGGTCGCGACTCGGCTCGAACGTGCTGGTGACTGTGAACATGGCGGCCCAGACGCTCTCAGACCCCACGTTGCCCCGCTACATCGAGGAGCTGCTGCAGGAGACCGGCGCGCCGGCCGACCTGCTCGTCCTGGAGGTCACCGAGCGCACGGCCCTGGAGGATTACGACTCCAGCGCGGGCGTCCTCAAGAGCTTGCGCGAGACCGGCGTTGGCGTCGCCCTCGACGACTTCGGCCGCGGCTACTCCTCCCTGGCAACGCTCGACCGGCTGCCCATCTCGTTCCTCAAGCTCGACGCCGGCTTCACGCGCGGCATCGGCACCTCGCTCAAGGACGAGTACCTCATGCGGGCCGTCAAGCTCTTCACCAAGGGCATAGGCATGCCGTTCGTCGCCGAGGGCATAGAGACGGAGGCCCAGCGCACCTGGCTCATCCAGCAAGGCATCCGGTTCGGACAGGGCTACCTCTTCTCCCGCCCCACGGCGTGCGAGAACATCGTGCCCCCGCGCAACTCGCGCGCCAGCGCGCGGCTGCTGCCACCCCTGCCGGCCGACGTGCCGCGCTCCCCCAACTGAAGAGTGCATGACGGCGTGACGCGCCCGTTACCGGGGCTTCTAATGGTCAGGCGTTAGTCTCCCTCATGAGAGTGGGCGCGCGCCTCACTTTGTGGGAGCATCAGCGCGCTGCCCGACTTGGAGGTGCAGGATGAACGTCTACTCGACCGCCCTGCTCAGACCGGGGCGATACGTCCGCACGATGACGTCGGCCCTCCTGGCGGCGCTGGCGCTGTCGGTCGCCGCCGCCCAGGGATTGCCGCAGAACGCCGCCGATGCGCTGGCGAGAGGCGAGGCCCTCGTCCAGGAGGCGCTGGCCACCTACGAGGCCCAGTACCCCGACCGCCCGCTGTGGCGGCAGGCCTTCGCCGAAGGGCGCACCGCCGTCGACCTGGCGCCCGGTCACCCCGAGCCCCTGCGCTTCCTGGCCAGGGCCTACAGCCTGTCGAACTGGCACGGCCCGGCCGTGGAGACGTGGCACGACTTCCTCGACGCCGGCGGCGTGATGGAGGGCGACGACGCCGAGCTGTACGCCGTGTCCGCCAACGAGTACGCGTACGCGGCCTACCAGGCGGGGAACCGCGAGCTGGCCGCCGAGCGCTACGCCGACATCACCCAGGTGCTGCCCGACAACGTCGAGGCGCACAGGTGGCTCGGCCGCATCCTCCTCGAGCTCCGCATGCCGGAGCAGGCGATCGCCGCGTGGCGCACGGTCGTCGAGCTGGACCCCGGCTCGCCCGCCGCCGAGTACTTCCTCGAGCTGGCGCAGGCGCAGGCCCGGTGGGGCGTCGACGCCGCCAACTCGTTCTACGCCGGCGTCACTGCCTACGAGAGCGGCGACCTGACCCGCGCCAGGAACAACTTCGCGGCCGCCACCGCTCGCAACGCCAACTACGCGCAGGCGTGGGCTTGGCTGGGCCGCGTCTACTTCGAGCAGGGCCTCTACGAGGACGCCAACATCGCCTACGAGCGCGCCGTGGCCCTCGACCCGAACGAGCCCGCCTACCAGTGGTTCGCGCGCGAGTCGGCTCGCCTGATGCAGGGCGGCGGCCAGCCCGGTGAGGACGCGCCGCAGCTGGTGGCGCCCCGGACCGCGCCCGAGGGCGAGGACCCGACGCCGGGCTCCACCGAGGAAGAGTGACCCGCGGCCGCTCCTAGCGGCGACAGTCCCTGACGTAGCGAGGGGCGAGGCTCGATGCCTCGCCCCTGCTCCACTTCTATGTCCAGCCTGTAGGTTCGGCCCTCAGGCCTTGACCTCGTACCAGTTGGCGCCCACGGAGGCGTCCACCTTCAAGGGCACGCGCAGCTGCAGCGCGTTGGTCATCGTGTCCACGGTGGCCTGCACGACGGCGTCGGCGACGTCCCGCGGGGCCTCCAGCACCAGCTCGTCGTGCACCTGGATGAGTATCTTGCCGCCGAGGTTCTCGGTCCTCAGGCGCTCCGCGAGCCGGACCATGGCCACCTTTATGAGGTCGGCGGCGCTGCCCTGGATCACCGAGTTGATCGCCAGGCGCTCGCCAAGGAAGCGCTGGTTGCGGTTGCGCGACCTGATCTCCGGGATCTCGCGGCGGCGGCCCAGGATGGTCGTGACGTAGCCCAGGTCCTCGGCCTCCTCGACGCAGGTCTTGAGGAAGCGGTCCAGGCCCGCGTAGCGTTCCTTGTACTCGTCGATGAAGCGCTGCGCCTCGGCGCGCGGTATGCGGAGGGTCCGCGCCAGGCCGAACGACGTCTGGCCGTAGATGATCCCGAAGTTCACCGTCTTGGCGATACGCCGCTGGTCCGACGTGACCTCCTCGATGGGCACGCCGAACACCTGCGACGCCACGAAGGCGTGGATGTCCTGCCCCTCCCTGAACGCCTTCACCAGCTCGGCGTCGTCGGAGAAGTGGGCGAGCATGCGCAGCTCCACCTGCGAGTAGTCGGCGGTTATCAGCACGTTCTCGGCGTCGCGTGCGCGGAAGGCGCGCCTTATCTCGCGCCCGGCGGGCGTGCGGATGGGGATGTTCTGGATGTTCGGGTCCGACGACGAGAGTCGCCCTGTGGCCGCCCCCGTCTGGTGGAACGAGGCGTGCAGCCGCCCCGTCACGGGGCTCAGGTAGCCGGGCAGCGGCAGCAGGTAGGTGCCGAGGATCTTGTTGAGCTCGCGGTACTCGAGCAGCAGCGGCAGCAGCGGGTGGTCGGTCTCGGCGGCCAGCGTCTCGAGGACCTCCGCGTCGGTGGACCTGCCCGTCTTCGTCGTCTTGACCACGCGCATGCCGAGCTTGTCGAAGAGGACCTCGGCCAGCTGCTTGGGCGAGTCGGGGTTGAACTCCTCCCCCACCACCTCGACCATGCGGGCCTTCAGCTCCTCGAGGCGTCGCTTCACCGTCTCGCCGTAGGTCCTCAGCATGTCGGCGTCGAGGCTCACCCCCTCGCGCTCCATGTCCGAGAGCACGCGCACCAACGGCATCTCGACCTCGGTGAAGAGCTCCTTCACCGTGGCGGCGGTACCGGCGGCACGCGAGCGTCCGTTGGCGTCATGGGCGTCGACCGGCTCGGCGTCTATGCCCTTGGCCAGGCGCTCGTAGAGGCGCCAGGTGATGTCGGCGTCCTCGGCGGCGTAGGCCGCGATCTTGTCGAGGGGCACGTCGAGCATCGACAGTTGTTCCTTGCCCTTGCCGATGAGGTCGGAGATGGGGATGGTCGTCACGCCCAGCAGGTCACGCGCCAGGTCGTCCATGTTGTAGGTGCGCCTGCCAGGGAACAGGAGCGCGGCGGCGACCATCGTGTCGAACAGCGGGCCCTTCAGCTCGATGCCCGCGCGCGACAGCGCGATGATGTCGTACTTCAGGTTCTGCCCGACCTTGAGCGTCCGCGCGTTCTCGAGGACCGGCTTCAGCCGCGCGGCGACCGTCTCGGGGTCGAGCGTCTCGCCGTGCGCCCCCCTCACCGGCACGTACCAGCCCGTGCCCGCCTGCCATGAGAAGACGTAGCCGACGATGTCGGCGTCCACGGCGCGCAGCGCCGTCGTCTCCGTGTCGACGGCGAAGGCCTCCTGCTTCTCGAGCTCGGCGACGAAGGCCTCGAACGCCTCGGGCGTGTTCACGACCCGGTAGTCGACCTCGAGGCTCGCCCCCTCCACGTCGGATGGCGCCGCGCCAGCGGCCGCCGCGACGGTCTCCGGCTCGGCGAAGTCGAGCTGGTCGAGGAAGGAGCGGAACCCCAGCTCCTCGAAGAGGGGCCGCAGGTCGCGCCGCGACGGCCGGGGCGTGACGCAGTCGGCCAGGGAGAAGTCGATGGGCACGTCGCGCTCCAGCGTGACGAGGCGCCGGGTGAGCGCCATGTTGGCGCGGTGCTCGGCGAGGTTCTCGGCGAGCTTGGGCGTGAGCTCGTCAAGGTGCTCCATCACCGCGTCGGCCGTGCCGTACTTGGCGATGAGCTTCGCCGCCGTCTTCGTGCCCACGCCCTTGGCGCCGGGGATGTTGTCGGTGCTGTCGCCGGTGAGCGTCTGCACCTCGACCGACTGCTCGGGCGTGTAGCCGCGCGACTCGATCAGCTCCCTGGGCCCCAGGACCTCGCCGCTCGACGGGTCCCAGAGCTTGACCTTGTCGGAGAGGATCTGGTGTAGGTCCTTGTCCTTGCTGGCGATGCGCAGCTCGACGTCCTCGCCCTTCAGCCTCTCGGCGATGGTGGCGATGACGTCGTCGGCCTCGTGGCCCTCGAGCTCGTAGGTCTTGATGCCCATCGCCTCGATGACCTGCCTGATGCGCACGAACTGGCCGTGCAGGTCGTCGGGGGCATGGTCGCGGTTGGCCTTGTAGTCGGCGAAGTCGCCCTTGCGCAGCGTCGTCGTGTCGCTGACGTCGAAGGCGATCGCCAGGTAGTCGGGCTTGACGTTCCTCAGGACGTTCAGCAGGAGCTGGGTGAACACGTAGACGGCCTTCACCGGCTCCCCGTTGGGGGCGTTGAGGTCGCGGAACGGGGCGTAGTACGCGCGGAAGACCTGCGCATGCCCGTCGATCAGGTAGAAGGTCTTCACCCGGGTCCCTCTCGCGTCGCCGGTCCCCCTGGGGGCGGCACCTGCTGCCCCAACCCCGCGGAGGTCATGCGCGACCAGGGATTGTACCACCGGCCCACCTGGCTCCCGGACGCCGGCGCTGCCGGCCTCGCGTGCAGGATCAGGCGGCCTCCGCGCATGAGGTGTGCCTCGCGCGAAGGCGGCCTGGCCCCGCTATCATCCCGTGTACGCGTTCAGCGACGGGAGCCCTCATGACCGACTTCGAACAGCTCGGCGCCTTCTACCTCGGGGCGAGGGTCGGCGACGACTTCAAACGTTCAGACGAGCCTCTCCTCTACGACGCCTCCGACCTCACCACCCACGCCGTCATAGTGGGCATGACGGGCAGTGGCAAGACGGGCCTGGGCGTGGCCCTCATCGAGGAGGCAGCCATCGACGGCGTGCCCGTCCTCGTCGTCGACCCGAAGGGCGACATGGGCAACCTCGCGCTGACCTTCCCAGACGTCGAGGGCAGCGACCTGGAGCCGTGGCTCGACCCGAGCGCGGCTGCTCGGGAGGGTACAGACTTGTCTGTCTATGCCGAGGAGCAGGCCAAGGCGTGGCGTGAGGGACTGGCGTCGTGGGGTCAGGACGGCGCCCGCGTCGAGCGCCTGCGCCGGGCGGCGCTCGTGACCGTGTACACCCCCGGCTCCACGGCGGGCGTGCCCATCTCGGTCCTCAGGTCCTTCGCCCCGCCGCCCCCTGCGGTCCTCGGCGACCCCGAGGCCCTGGCCGAGCGCCTGACCGCCACGGCCACGAGCCTCCTGGCTCTCATCGGCCGCGACACCGACCCTCTCGGCCGCGAGAGCCTGCTCCTCACGGCGGTGCTCGACCACGCGTGGAAGCAGGGACGCGAGCTCACGCTCCCCGACCTCATCCGCAGCCTGCAGTCACCGCCGGTGAAGCAGCTCGGGGTGCTGGATGTCGACCTCGTGATCCCTGCCGCCGACAGGACCAAGCTGGCGCTGGCGGTGAACGCGCTCCTCGCCTCCCCGAGCTTCGAGGCCTGGACGCGCGGCGAGCCGCTGGACGTCCAGCGGCTCCTCTACGAGGAGAGCGGCCGCCCGCGCGTGGCCGTGGTGACGATCAGCCATCTCTCCGACGCCGAGCGCGAGTTCTTCCTCACCATGCTCTTCTCCGAGGTCGTGTCGTGGACGCGCTCGCGCACGGGCACCACCAGCCTGCGGGCGATCATGTACGTGGACGAGCTCTTCGGCATGCTCCCGCCCGTGGCCGAGCCGCCGACCAAGCGGCCCCTGCTCACGCTGCTCAAGCAGGCGAGGGCGTTCGGGGTGGGGCTCGTGCTGTCCACCCAGAACCCCGTGGACCTCGACTACAAGGCGCTCTCCAACGCCGGCACGTGGTTCATCGGGCGCCTGCAGACCGAGCGCGACAAGCAGCGCCTGCTCGACGGCCTTAAGGCCGCGAGCGGCGCCGTGGACGTGGGGGCGCTGGGCGAGACCATCTCGTCGCTGCCCAAGCGGACGTTCGTGCTCAACTCCGTGCACTCGTCGCGTCCGGCGCTGTTCACCACGCGCTGGGTGATGTCGTACCTGGCTGGGCCGCTCTCCCGCGAGCAGATCGCCAAGCTCGGCCAGCTAGGCCTCAACGCGCCGCCGCCCGGCGCGAGCGGGAGCCAGGTCCAAGGCCCTGCCGAAGCCGCGGTCCCGGCCGCTCCCCCTCCTTCACAGGTCGCAACCGCCGCGACGCCGGCCGCGATGGAGGCCGGCGCCCGCCCGATAGTGCCCCCTCACCTGCCAGAGGTGTTCGCCCCTGCCGCCTATGGAGCCCACGACATCCGCTACTACCCGTTCGTCCTCGGCGTAGCCGACGTCATCTACCGCTCCAAGACCCACGGGGTGGACGACGAGCGCCGGGTGTCGCTGCTCGTGGAGCCTGTGGCGGGCCACGCGCCGGTGGAGTGGGAGCACGCCGAGGAGCCCGGCTTCGCCCTGGAGACGGCGGTCAAGGAGCCTGCGCGGGGCGCCGACTTCGCGCCCCTGCCCGAGGTGCAGCTCACAGAGAAGGCCGTCAAGGAGTGGCGCGACCTGTTCGAGCGGTGGCTGCGCGGCGGCGGGGCCCTGCGCCTCTTCAAGGACCCTGCCTACAAGCTCACCTCACGGCCCGGCGAGAGCGAGCAGGAGTTCCGGATCCGCTGCGCTCAGGCGGCTCGCGAGGCGCGCGACGCCGAGCTGGCCAAGCTGCGCCAGCGCTACCAGGGCAAGATCGACGCCGTGGACAAGCGCGTCATGCGCGAGGCCCAGGCGATAGCCCGCGAGCAGCAGCAGCTGCAGGCGCGCGCCGTGAACGTCGGGGCCAGCGTGCTGGGGGCGCTACTCGGCGGCAAGAGCTCGCTCTCCACGGTGGCCAACAGGGCCGCGCAAGGCGCCAAGGACGTCGGCGACGTGCAGCGCGCCAAGGAGCGCCACACCGCCGCCCTGAAGGAACGCGAGGAGCTCGAGCGCGCCATGCTCGCCGAGATCGAGGAGCTGCAGCGCCGCAGCGTGCACCCCGAGGACCTGAAGCTCGAGACCGTGGTCGTCGCGCCCACGAGCCGCGACGTCGCGGTCCGCTACCTGGGGCTCGCCTGGGTGCCGTTCACGCAGAGGAACGGCCGCTGGGAGAGGGCCTGAGCGGGCTCAGCGCGGCGCGGCGGGTGACTCGGGCACGGCGTCGAACGCGTCCGGGGCGGGCAGCAGGCGCCAGTTCCACTCGCCGTCGCGACGCGGCGGCCAGATGACGGCCGTGGCACGACCGGCTATGGCGATCGCGTCGATGGGCCCGAAGTAGCGCGAGTCCTCACTGCCGCTGGGCGTGCGGTTGTCGCCCATCACGAAGTAGGTGCCTTCAGGGACCACGAGGTCGAGGACCACGGGCACGCCCTCCGGCGTCCCCGCTGGCACCTCGATGTTGTCCACCACGCGGCCGTAGAAGAGCTGCACGCGCGGGTCGTCGACGCCGTAGGCGTTGTTGCCGCCCAGCCGCGGCAGCCAGTTGCCGCTCGCTGACATCTGGAAGTCCGCCACCATGGCCACGACCTGGCCGTCCTCGACGATCACGCGCGGGAAGTCGACCGGCGCCACGAAGATCTCGCCGCTATCGGTTATGAACCCCTGGTCCACGGGATGGCCGTTCACGTACACCTGGCCGCGCTCGATGCGCACCCTGTCGCCGGGCTGGCCGATGACGCGCTTGATGTAGAAGTTGCGCCTGCCCGTCTCGAGGGCGGTAGGAGCGTTCGCCGGCTCTCGCAGCACCACGACGGCTCCGCGCTCGTACTCCCCGAGGACGCCGGCGCGCCGGAGCCACGTGTCGAACTTCGGGATGAACACGCGGTCCCCCGTCAGCAACGACCTGAGCAGGTTCTGCCTGCCGCTGCCGCCGTCGAGGTTCGGCTCCATGGAGCTGCCGACCACGCCCACGGTGGTGAAGACGAAGGTGACGACCAGGTAGGCGATGGCCAGGGCCTCGGCGTAGCCCCGCACCTCGCGCCACAGCTTCTTCTGCCAGGTGGCGGGCTCGGCGGCCGGCTGCGCAGCGGAGCGGGCCCTCCCCCTCACAGACTCGGCCCGCGTGGTGGTATCCGGCATGACGGGACAGGTTACCTCGACGAGGGTGAGGCGGCGGTGTATCCGGCCTTCACGGGCTCGCCTCGATACCTTAGTATTTGAGGCATGGCGGCAGAGGACGGTGCGCGACCACAGGACCCCTTCGCCCACCGAGGCCGCGGGGCCAGGCTCAACACGGTCAACCGCTACACGCAGCTCACGGTGGACCTCGACCCGGAGGAGGTCACGGAGGACGACCTGCGGGTGCGCACGCGCTACCTCGACGACACCTCGCGCTCGGCCGTGGCGAGCAACGACAGCCCCGACGTCGGCTTCGACTTCAGCATCAACCCCTACAGGGGCTGTGAGCACGGTTGCTCGTACTGCCTGGACGGCTCGACCCTCGTGCTCATGGCCGACGGCGGCAGCAAGCGGTTGGCCGACGTAGAGGTCGGCGATCGGATCTTGGGCACGTCCAAGGAGGGACGCTACCGCCGCTTGGTGCCCACGCAGGTCATGGACAAGTGGCAGACCTTCAAGCCCGCTTACAGGGTCTCGCTACACGACGGCACCGAGCTGATCACTAGCGCGGACCACCTCTTCCTCACGGAGAGCGGATGGAAGCACGTCGCGAACCCTGACGGCGAGATACGAGCGGCCCTGACGACCAGAGACTGCTTGATCGGATGGGGAGCCGCCGGCACCACACCCTTGAGGGATGTCGACGTCGCAGGCGCGGCGCTGAAGTCCGGCGCCCACCTGCGCGTGGCGTCCGTGGAGCGCCTGAACGACGGTCAAGAGCTCTACGACATCACGACCGGCACCGGCGACTTCATCGCCAATGGCGTCGTCGCCCACAACTGCTACGCCCGCCCGACGCACGAGTTCCTGGGGCTCTCGGCCGGGCTCGACTTCGAGCGCGTGATCCTCGTCAAGCGCCACGCGGCGACCCTGCTGGAGGAGAGGCTCCGCTCGCCGAAGTGGCAGCCCACCGTGCTGGCCATGTCCGGAGTGACGGACCCCTACCAGCCCGTGGAGCGCAAGCTCGGCATCACGCGCGCGGTCCTGCAGGTGCTGGCGAGGTTCCGGAACCCGGTGGGCATCATCACCAAGAACGCGCTGGTGACGCGGGACATCGACGTCCTCGCCGAGATGGCCGAGTGGAACGGCACGTGCGTGTTCCTCTCGATCACCACGCTGGACGAGGGCCTGCGCTCGCGGCTCGAGCCGCGCACCAGCACGGCCGCCAACCGGCTCAGGGCCGTCCGGGAGCTGGCGGCCGCCGGCGTCCCCGTGGGCGTGAACGTAGCCCCCATCATCCCCGGCCTCACCGATCACGAGATGCCGGACATCCTGGCCGCCGCCGCCGAGGCCGGGGCCAAGTTCGCGGGCTACACCATCGTGCGCCTGCCTGGAGCGGTGGCGGACGTGTTCACGGAGTGGCTAGAGGCCAACTACCCGCTGCGCAAGGAGAAGGTGCTCAACCGCGTCAAGGAGGCCCATGAAGGCTGGCTCAACGACCCGGAGTTCTTCCGGCGCATGCGCGGGCACGGGGCACACGCGGCGCAGATCAGGGAGCTGTTCCACGTGGTGGCCGGGCGCCTCGGCCTGGACCGCGAGAGGTACCCGGCGCTGGATACCTCGCGCTTCAGGGTCCCCGGCTCCTCGGAGCAGCCCTCCCTCTTCGGCCCGTGAGCGAGTAGGCTGAGTCGTGCACACACCGTCGAAGACGCTCAGGCGCGTGGCGCTTGCTCTGGCCGCGCTGCTACTCGCCGCCACCGCCCTCGCCCAGAGGCCGCTGGTCAGCCCGAACTACTACACGTTCCAGCTCCCCGAGCTGGCGCCGGGCGAGCCCGTAACGGGCTACCTGGACGAAAGCGACGGCCAGAACTTCAAGGACGGCAGCCGCCTGGACCTGTACCAGTTCACCGCCGAGGCGGGAGAGGCGCAGTCGGTGCGCGTCGTCTCACCCGTCTTCTCGCCGGTGGTGAGCGTCTTCGACGAGCTTGGCAACCTCGTGGCCTACGTCGACTACGGCATGGAGTTCGGCGACGTCGCGGCCAGCTTCATCACCGACACCGCCGGCCGCTACCTGGTGGTCGTGAGCGGCTGGTCGGACTACGACCTCGGCGAGTACACCATCACCCGCGCCGCCCTCACCGGTGGGCCCGCCGACGCGCGCCCCGTGACCGTGCCGTCGACCGTGGAGTCCGCGATCACCGCCGAGATGCCGCCGCTCGTCACGGGCTACGGCGGCAGCGCCGAGTACTTCGCCTTCGAGGTGAACGAGACGACGCTGCTCGTGGCCACGATGTCCTCCGCCGTGCTCGATGCCTACCTCCTGCTCCTCGACGCCGACGGGAACGTGGTGGCCGAGAACGACGACGACGGCTACACGACCGACGCCATGCTGGTGGCGATGCTCGAGCCCGGCTCGTACGTGCTGGCCGCCAGCACCTACTACCTCGGCGAGGTAGGCGACTACACGCTGACGCTGGAGGCCTTCTACAGGCGCTGAGCGCGTGACCGCGCCGAGGTAGGCATGACCGAGCCCAGGCAGAAGGGCCTGTTCGCGGCGGCCGCCGCCGAGCCGTTGGCGGCGCGCATGCGGCCCCGCACACTGGACGAGTTCATCGGCCAGGACCGCATAGTCGGGCCTGGCCGCTTGCTCAGGCGCGCCATCCAGGCCGACCAGCTGAGCTCGGTGATCTTCTACGGCCCGCCGGGCACCGGCAAGACCACGCTGGCGCGCGTCATCGCCAACACCACCAAGGCCGACTTCCTGGCCATCAACGCCGTGCTCGCCGGCGTGAAGGACATCCGGGAAGCCGTGGCGCACGCCCAGGCGGCGCGGGAGGCGGGCCGCCGCACCATCCTCTTCGTCGACGAGGTGCACAGGTTCAACAAGGCCCAGCAGGACGCCCTGCTGCCGTGGGTGGAGAACGGCACCGTCATCCTCATAGGCGCCACCACCGAGAACCCGTACTTCGAGGTCAACAAGGCCCTCCTGTCGCGCAGCCGCGTCTTCGAGCTGACGCCGCTCACCGAAGACCACCTGCGCCAGGTGGCGCGCCAGGCGCTCGCCGACCCGGAGCGAGGTTACGGGCGACTGCAGGTGGCGCTGGACGACGACGCGCTCGACCACCTGGTCAACGTCGCGAACGGCGACGCCAGGGCGCTCCTTAACGCCCTCGAGCTCGCGGTCGAGACGACGCCGCCGGACCAGGACGGCGTCGTCCGCATCACGCGCGAGGTCGCCGAGGAGTCCATCCAGCGCCGCGCCGTCCTCTACGACAAGGAGGGCGACGCCCACTTCGACACGATCAGCGCGTTCATCAAGAGCGTCCGCGGCTCCGACCCGGACGCGTCGCTGTACTGGCTGGCGAAGATGGTCTACGCGGGCGAGGACCCGCGGTTCATCATGCGCCGGCTGCTCATCCTGGCCAGCGAGGACGTGGGCCTCGCCGACCCGCAGGCGCTGGGGGTGGTCGCGGCGGCGGCCCAGGCGCTCGACTACGTGGGCCTCCCGGAGGGGCGCTACCACCTGGCACAAGCGACGCTCTACCTGGCCACGGCGCCCAAGAGCAACTCGACGATGGGGTTCTTCGACGCCCTCGCGGCCGTGGAGCGCGAGCGCGAGGCCGAGGTCCCGAACCACCTGAAGGACGCGAACCGCGATGCCGAGGGGCTCGGGCACGGGCAGGGCTACCTCTACCCCCACGCCTACAGGGACCACTGGGTGGCCCAGCAGTACCTCCCGGAGGCCCTGCAAGGGAAGGTCTTCTACCAGCCGAGCACGAGCGGCTACGAGGCCTCCGTGCGCGACGAGGTGATGCGCAGGCGCGAAGCGCAGGTCGCGGCGATGGTGGAGGCCGAGGACGAGCCGCGGCGGGGGGCGCCGAAGCGGCCCGTCACGGAGAGGGCGGTGGAGCGCTGGCTCGAGCGGACGGTGTCGCGGGCCGGCGAGCGCCTGGCCGCCGCCAGGGACGCCGTCTTCGAGGTCGCGCGGGCGCGCCGCGACGACCTGGTCCTCGACCTCGCCGCGGGCACCGGCCTCCTCACCTGGGAGGCGCTACGTCGCGCTCCCGACGGGCAGGTCTGGGCGCTGGCCGCGAACGACCGCGACGCCCAGGCCATCGCGCAGACGGCCGCCTCGCTCCCCGACCTGCAGCGGCCCGTCGTGGTGCGCGGGGCGCCGCGCACGGCGGCGGCGGACGTGGCGGCCGAGGCCCGGCGCCACGGGCACGACGCGCCCGCCTTCGACCTAGTCGTGGGACGCGGTGCGCTGGCTGAGCCCGCGGCCACGCCCCTAGTGCTTGCCCAAGCGGCGAGCTTGCTCGCGCCTGGCGGGCGCCTCGTGCTCGCCGAGCTGGATCGCGGCGCGGCGCAGCGCCTCTACCGTCTCGTGGACCTGGGCGACGAGGGCTTGGCAGCCAAGGTCGAGGAGGCCGAGGAGGCGATCTACGCCTCCGAGAGCCTCGACGAGGACGAGCTGATGGAGGCGGCGCGCGCCGCGGGACTGGGCGGGGCGCGGCTCGAGAGGCGGAGGATCGTCACGCGCGAGACGCTGCCGAGGCGCACGGTCGAGGGCTGGTTCGAGAAGGGCGAGGACCGGCCCAGCTACGCCGACCACCTGGCCGCGCGCCTCACGAAGAAGGAGCTCGAGCGCGTGCAGCGCGCCTTCCTCGCGCGACTCGCCGACGCCGAGACGCCTTGGGAGGCCACGTACTGGTTACTGACCGCCACGCGTGAGTAGCGGCTGCGGGGTTCTGTTATCATCTGCGGGCATCGTGCTCGCTCACGGGGGCGCCGGCGACACGCCGGTGAGAAGTGGGGGACGACGTCTTGAAGGCCGGTAGAGCCAGGGCGCTCACTTGGCGCTACGCCGCCCTGGCTGGTGCGCTCGAACTCGCCATCGCCCTCCCGATGCCCGTGCTCATCCTGCACATGACGGGCCGTGGGCTCGACCTGGCGTTGATCGGCCTGGCCTTCACCGTCCGGGCGCTGCTCGTCGTGCTCCTCGAGCTGCCGACGGGCGGCCTGGCCGACGCCATTGGCAGGCGGCCCGTGGCCCTGGCCTCCCAGCTCTTCACCTTGGCGTCGTTCGCCGTCCTCCTCTTCGTGACCGGCCCCGTGACGGCCCTCCTCTACGCCGTCCTCCAAGGGGTCGGCTCGGCGCTCCACTCTGGCGCCATGGACGCCTGGTTCGTCGACGAGCTGCAGCGGCTGGACCATGACGCCCCGCTGCAGCGCCACCTGGCCCTAGTGGACGTGACGCAGGCGGCCGGCATGCTCGTGGGCTCGGCAGTGGGCGGGCTGTTGCCCAGCCTCTTGGCTCCCCTCGACCTGCCGTGGCCCTTGTCCGGGTTCGGGATCGCGCTCTTCGCCGGCGTCGTCGTGCGCGTTCTCGTCTGGTTGGGGACGGCCGTGCTGGTGCAGGAGCCGCAACGCCCGCGCTTCGACGCCGCGACGCTGCGCGAGGGGGTGAGGTCGGTGCCGACGGTCATCGGCGACGCCCTCAAGCTCACCCGCGACAGCCCCGTGATGCGCTGGCTGCTGGTGGCCGCCGCCGCGGCGGGGCTGGCCATGGTGAGCGTCGAGACGTTCTGGCAACCGGTCGCCGCCACCGTGTTCGGCGACACGGCCGCGGACAGCGGGGGCTTCGCCGTCCTCGGAACGCTGGCTGGCGCGGCCGTCCTGGCCGGCAGCCTCATGGTCATGCGCTACGGGCACGCCTTCCCTGGCGGGTCGGCGGCCCTGGCGGGCGTGAGCATGTTGGTGCGCGGCGGCGCCATGCTCCTCTTCGCCATGTCCAGCCACGTCGTGACCCTCGGCGCCGGCCTCACGATCGCCTACTTCGCGCTGGCCACGGGCAACGTCCCGCACGACACGCTGCTGCACAAGGCGGTGCCGTCGTCGCGGCGCTCGTCGATGCTCAGCGTGCACTCGCTCGTGTTCTCGGCGGGCATAGCCCTGGCGTCCGGCCCGCTCGGCTGGCTGGCCAGCGCCACCTCGCCGCGACTGGCCTTATGGGGCGCCGGCGTCGTCACGCTGCTCGCCTGCGCCGCTTACGCGGCCGTGGGCAGGCTGCAGCGCGACGAGCCCGCCTCGGCGGCGAGGAGCGGCGGAGGGGTTCCGGAGAGCCTGCTCATCGACGAGGGGTCCGTGCCTGACGGGGGCGTCCCCCGATGAGCGAGACGACCGGCGAGCCTAGGCTCGACATGGCGTACGCGGCGCTGCGGCTCAAGGACGTCGATCGCGCCGGCTGGCCCATGCACGGCGTGCGGGACCCGGAGTCCGTGGCCGACCACAGTTTCGGGACCGCCCTCCTCTGCCTCCTCTACGCGGCCGATGCGGGCGTCGACAGGGACCGGGCCGTGGCCGTGGCGTTGGCGCATGACCTCGCAGAGGCCGTGACGGGGGACTTCGCCAACCGGGCGGCGGCCTCCGACCGACCCTACGGTGACGAGGAGAAGGCCGCTGCCGAGCGCGCCGCCATGGACGCGCTGGTGCCGCCCGAGGCCGCGGCCGTGCGGGAGCTGTGGCTCGAGTACGAGGAGCGCGCCACGCCCGAGGCGGTGTTCGTGCGCGACATGAACATAGTCGACATGTGCCTGCAGGCCCTCTACTACGAGGAGGCCAGGCGCTACGACCCCTCCGTGCACATACCTTCGGCGGGCGGTCACAGGCACCTCGACGAGTTCTTCGCCAGCGCCGAGCCGCGCCTGTCCACCGGCCTGGGGAGGCGCCTGTACGCCCTCGTGGAGCGCCGCTACCTCGCCGCGAGGGGCGGCTAGCCCGCCAGCCGCGCGTTTCCCCGCCGGGACTGGCGTCCCGCACGGGCGAACCCCGCGTGCGGCTAGGATGAGGCGTCAACAACGTGGCCCCACTGGGCCCCGAACGGAGGCAGCATGCTTCGGAGAGTGCTGTTCGCGTGCGTAGCCGCGCTGGTCGCGGCCGCGTCCGCACAAGGGCTCGTCGTCTACTCGAGCGTGGACGAGGAGAACGCCCGCAAGCTCCTCGACGCCTTCACCGCCGACACGGGCATCGAGGTCCAGATGGTCTTCCTCTCCTCCGGCCCGGCGCTGTCGCGCATCGAGGCGGAGGCCGCGAGGCCGCAGGCCGACGTCTGGTTCGGCGCGCCGAGCGAGAACCACATCGTGGCCAAGGAGCGCGGCCTCACCCAGCCGTACGTGGTGCAGGACGCCGCAGCCCTGCCCGACGGCTTCAAGGACCCCGAGGGCTACTGGCACGCCATATACATGAACCCGATGTCCGTCGGCGTGCGCACCGACATCCTGGAGCAGCGCGGCGTCCCCGTGCCCACCAGCTGGCAGGACCTGCTGGACCCCGGCTTCCGCGGCCTCATCCAGATGCCCTCGCCGCAGGCATCGGGCACGGCGTACAACTTCATCCTCACGCTGCGTGAGGTGATGGGCGAGGACGCCGCCTACGAGTACATGCGCCAGCTGAACGACAACGTCCAGACCTACACCCAGTCCGGCACCGCACCGTCCGGCGCGCTCGGCGTCGGCGAGACCGCCGTGGCCATCCAGTTCTCGCCCGGCTTCCTGCGCCTCATCGACGAGGGCTTCCCCGTCACGATCGTCTTCCCCGAGGAGGGCGTCGGCTACGAGGTCGCCGCCATGTCGATACTCCAGGGCGCTCGCAACCTCGAGAACGCTCGCCGTCTGGCCGACTGGATCACCTCGCCCGCCGGCCAGCAGGCCCTGTCGGCGCAGCGCACGTACTTCATGCCCATCCGCCCCGACGTGAGCGCGGGCCCCGGCGTGCCCTCGCTCGACACCATCAACCTCGTCAGCTTCGACCCGCAGGAAGCCGCGTCCGAGCGGCAGCGCCTGATCGACCGCTGGGTCGAGGAGGTCCTCGGACAGTGACGCCCGCCGCGGCGAGCCGCTGAGTAGGACGAGGCGCTGAGCCATGAGCAGGGCTGCCAGGGAGCTGAGGCTCCTCGCCCGCGACCCCTTGTTGCTGGGGCTCGTGGTGCTGGTGATGGCAGCCCTGCTGGTCTTCGTCCTCTACCCGGTCCTGCTGGTCCTGAGGCACAGCTTCGTCACGCCTGACGGCCTGGGGCTGGACAACTACGAGCTGCTCGCGCAGCGGCGCCTCTACCGCAACGCCCTGCGCAACAGCCTTGGCGTGGCCACGCTCGTCGGGGCGCTGAGCGTCGTCTTCGGGTACGTGATCGCCTTCTCGCTTTCCCGCACCGACGTGCCCTTCAAGCGCGTCATGCACAACCTGACGATCCTGCCCATCGTGTCGCCGCCCTTCTCCGGGGCGATCTCGATACTCTTCCTCTTCGGCTTCAACGGCCTCGTCACCCGGTACCTGCTCGGGCTCCAGAACTTCAGCATCTACGGGTTCTGGGGGGTGGTGGCCTCGCAGGTCTTCACCTTCACGCCCATCGCCTACCTCAGCCTGCGCGGCGTGCTGGCGGGCATCAACCCCACCCTGGAGGACGCGGCCATGAACGTCGGCGCGTCGCGTTGGCAGGTCTTCAGGCGGGTGGTGCTTCCCCTGTCGCTGCCGGGTGTCGCCAGCGCGTTCCTCGTCGTGTTCATCGAGTCGATGGCGGACTTCGGCAACCCGCTCGTGCTGGCCGGCGCCGCCTTCCCGATGCTGGCGCCGCAGGCGTACCTGGAGATCACGGGCTCGTTCAACCTGCCGCGCGGCGCCATGCTGGCCGCCGTGCTGCTGGTACCCTCCCTGACCGCGTTCGCCATCCAGCGCTACTACATCGGCAAGCGCCAGTACGTGACGGTGACGGGCAAGCCCACCGCGTCGACCACCAAGGCGGTGGGCCCAGCGGCCAAGTGGCTCCTGTACGCCTTCGTCCTCTTCTTCGGCGTCGTGGTGGTGGCGTTCTACGCCGTCATCCTCTTGGGCGCCACGACGGCGGTGTGGGGCTTCGACTACACTCTCACGCTCCGGCACTTCCGCTACGTTTTCGACGTCGGCTGGGACACGGTCAAGGACACGATCCTGGTCGCGATCGCCTCGACTCCGGTCTCCGGCCTGCTGGGGATGCTCATAGCGTTCCTCGTCGTGCGGCGCCGGTTCCCGGGCCGCGGGGCGATGGAGTTCCTCTCCATCCTCAACTTCGCCGTGCCTGGCACCGTCGTCGGCATCGGTTACATCCTGGCGTTCAACGGCCCGCCGCTCATCCTGACCGGCACCTTCCTGATCCTCGTGCTCAACTTCGTCTTCCGGTACGTGCCGGTAGGCATCCAGAACGGCATCGCGGTGCTGCGGCAGATCGACCCCTCCATCGAGGAGGCGGCGCAGAACCTCGGCGCCGACGGCGTCACGACGTTCAGGAAGGTCACGCTGCCGCTCATCGCCCCGGCCTTCTTCTCCGGCCTCGTGTTCGCCTTCGTCCGCGCCATGACGGCGATCAGCGCGGCGATATTCCTCGTCTCCGCCAACTGGAACCTGATGACCGTGCAGATACTCAACCAGGTGGGCTCGGGTAGGCTCGGCGTCGCCGCCGCTTTCAGCATCGTCCTTCTCGCGATAGTGCTCGTCGCCGTAGGCGTCATCGGCGCCTTGGTCGGCCGGCGGGCCGAGACCGCCGCCACGGTGAGGTTCTGATGTCCGTAGACCTGAGGCTCGTCGGCCTGCGCAAGGAGTTCCCCGGTCACGACGGCGGCCCGCCCGTGGTGGCCGTCGACGACATCAGGCTCGAGGTGGAGAAGGGCGCCATGCTCACACTCCTCGGGCCGTCAGGCTGCGGCAAGACCACGCTCCTGAGGCTCATAGCCGGCTTCGAGGAGGCCACGCGCGGCGAGATCTGGTTCGGCGACAAGCGCGTCGACAGGCTGGCGCCCAACGCCAGGGACACCGCCATGGTGTTCCAGTCGTACGCGATCTTCCCCCACCTGGACGTGTTCGAGAACGTCGCCTTCGGCCTGCGCATGGCCAGGGTGCCCGAAGCGCGGGTCCGGGAGCGCGTGGGACGCGTGCTCGACCTGGTGGGCCTCACGGGCCTGGAGAGGCGCGCGCCCAGCCAGCTCTCCGGTGGTCAGCAGCAACGCGTCGCGCTCGCCCGCTGCATCGTCCTGGAGCCCCAGGTGCTGCTCTTCGACGAGCCGCTGTCGAACCTCGACGCCAAGCTCCGCGAGCAGATGCGCATAGAGGTGCGCGAGCTGCAGCAGCGCCTCGGCGTCACGAGCGTCTACGTCACGCACGACCAGGCCGAAGCCATGGCCCTCTCCGACCTCGTCGTCGTCATGAACCGCGGGCGCATCGCCCAGGTAGCGCCGCCGCAGGACCTCTACTCGCGGCCGAACAGCCGCTTCGTGGCCGACTTCATCGGCAAGGCCAACTTCCTCTCAGGGACGGTAGTGGACACGCGCACGGTGGACGTGGCCGGCGCCCGTCTCCCCCTCTCCTCCGACGCCCCCGTGGCGGTGGGCAAGACGGTCGACCTCGTGGTGAGGCCGGAGGCTGTCGTGCTGCGCCGCGAGGAGGGCCAGGGAGCCCGCGGCGTCATCGCCCGTGCGGCGTTCCTCGGCGACCACGCCGAGTACGACGTGCGCTTGCCGTCCGGCGACCTGGTGGTGGCGCACGAGGCCAACCCCGCCGAGCGCGGCATGTTCGGCGTCGGCGACCAGGTGACGGTCACCACCGGACCTCTGCACCCGCTGCCGCCCGAGGCCTAGCCTCCAACCGCTAAGATGAGAAAAGGTGGCGCCGGGCGAGCCTGGCGCGCTACGCCGGGGCGATGCACTGGGGCACTCGGTGGGATCGGATGGCGTTACTTGTGAGGTACCCACGACCAGCGCTGATGGAAGCCGACCCCTATGGGCGCTGACGCCGTCCCTTTCTACCTCAAGGCGCAGCTCAAGACCCTGGTGCAGGAGTGCCGCACCATGGCCGAGGAGAAGGGCCTGACGCAGGCCTTCGAGATGGACCTCTTCGCGCTCGAGCGCACCGCCGAGGAGATGCTCGTCGCCGGCGACAAGGAGTCCGTCGAGCGAGCGCTCGCCCAGGCCAAGGACCTGGAGGCTCGGCTCCGCGCGGCGCCCCGCAAGAGCGATCCGCTGTTGTTGCGCTGAACACCGCCCCGGAGCGCTTCGCCGCGCCGGGCCCGGTTAGGATCGCCTCGTGGAGATCGTCATCCTCCCCACGGCGCGCGACGCCGAGCTGCTGGCGGCGCGGATCGTCGCCGACCGGCTCGCTGCCAACCCGCACCTGGTCCTCGGCTGCGCGACGGGCGCGACCATGGAGGGCATCTACGCGGAGCTGGTGCGCCTGCATCGCGAAGAAGGCCTGAGCTTCGCGCGCGCCACGACCTTCAACCTCGACGAGTACGTGGGGCTGGAACCCAGCGACGAGCGCTCGTACCACTACTACATGCGCCGCCACCTCTTCGCCCACGTGGACCTGCGGCCAGAGAGAGCGCACCTGCCGAACGGCGTGGCCGCGGACCTGGACGCGGAGGCGCGCGCCTACGAGGCGGCGATCGAGACGGCCGGGGGCATCGACCTGCAGCTCCTCGGGCTCGGACGCACCGGGCACATCGGGTTCAACGAGCCCTTGTCCGCGCTCATGTCGCGCACGCGCCATATCGCGCTCACGCCCACGACCCGCGAGCAGAACGCGCCGATGTTCGGCGGCGACCCCTCGCAGGTGCCCGAGCGGGCCCTCACCATGGGCGTCGGCACCATCCTCGGCGCCCGCGAGATCCTCATGGTCGTCACGGGTGAGCACAAGGCCGGCATCCTGGCCCAGGCTACCGAGGGGCCGATCACCGCGATGATCAGCGCCACCGCCCTGCAGCTGCACCCGCACTGCGTGGTGATGGTCGACGAGGCCGCGGCCTCCAAGCTGGCCGGGCGCGAGCACTACAAGTGGGAGTTCCAGCACGGGCCTGCCTGGGCCCGTTACCGCTGAGCCTCAGAGCAGCCCCGCCACCACCTCGACCACCTCGTCCACGCTGGCGAGCACGTAGTCGGGCCGGCAGCTCTCCACGTCGGCCTCGGGATGGAAGCGGCGGTGCGGCGAGGTCGCCAACGAGCTCTCCAGGTGGGCGGGCATCTGGGGGTGCTCGGCTCGCCCGCGGGGCGAGAGTACGGCGAGGTCGGCCGGCAGGCAGTGGTCTAGCCAGGCCGCCCTCACGCCTGCCCCCCGCGCGCCCAGCACGTCGTGCACGAGCGTGTCCCCGACGAACAGGTCCAGGTGCCCGGCCGCCTCGAAGATGCCGCGCTGCGGCTTGGCGGCGCCAGCCTTCTCCGGCGTGACGACGGCGTCGAAGTAGGGCAGCAGGCCGAGCGCGTCGAGCACCGGCACCTGGTAGGCGGAGAAGCCGTTCGAGACGACCACGAGCCTGCCGCCCAGAGCGCTGAGGCCCTGCAGCGCCTCGCGGGCGCCAGGCAGCGCCTCGATGTGACCGTCCTGGCCGCAGCACTCCCGCACCCAGAGCGCAACGTCGATGCGGCCGACGAGGTCTGGCTCCCCGCCGAGCTCGGTGGCCACCTCACGGTAGATGGCGTCCCAGTCGTAGGCGCCGACGAGGTCACCGGAGCCCATCCGCTGCTGCCAGCCGCCGGCCACCCGCTTGCGCACCGCCGAAGCGGCCTCCTGCTCCTCCAGGCCGTTCAGGCCGCGCGTGGCCTTCAGGAGGGCGGCGAAGCGCGGCAAGACGCACGTCTCGAAGGGGTTGCGGATGAGCACCCCGTCGAGGTCGAAGCCCACTGCGAACCGCGGCTTGTCTCGTTCCGTCATCCCTTGAGGGCCCCGACCGTGACGCCGCGGAGGAAGTAGCGCTGGAAGGCGAAGAAGACGACGATCACGGGGACCGCGGCCAGCATGGCGGCGGCCATCTGCAGGCCGAAGAAGAGCGGCTCCTGCTCCCTGATGAGCACGAGGCCCACCTGCAACGTGCGCATGCTGCTCGAGCGCGTGACCACGAGGGGCCACACGAACGAGTTCCACTGGGCCACGAACGTGATGATGCCCAAGAAGGCCAGGCCGGGCCGCACCAACGGCAGCACGACCTCCCAGAAGATGCGGGGCTCGCTGGCGCCGTCGACGCGGGCGGCGTCTATGAGCTCGCTGGGGAGCGTCTGGATGAACTGCTTCATGAGGAATATCGAGAAGGGCGCGGCCATCAGCGGCAGCAGCAGGCCTAGGTAGGTGTCGACCAGGCCCAGCCGCGTCACGACCAGGAACAGCGGCACCAGTATCGCCTCGAAGGGCAGCATCATGGAGAGGATGAAGAGCCAGAAGAGCGCCCGCGAGCCCGGGAACGGGAGCTTGGCGAGCGCGTAGCCGGCCATCGAGGCCGTCGCCACCACCACGGCCGTCACGGACACGGCTTGGATGACCGAGTTCCGCACCCAGTTCCAGAAGTTGGGCTGCCTCAGCACCGCCCTGTAGTTGTCGAGCGTCGGCTCCGTGGGGATGAGCTCGGGCGGGAACCGCACCGTCATCGCCGAGGGCGTGAGGGACGTGGCGAACATCCAGTACAGCGGCACGATGGCGGCCAGCGACAGGACCACGAGGACGACCAGGATGACGACGGCGCCCACCGGCGTGGGCTTGACCGGGTGCGACATGTCGCGGAAGAACGGGTCGAAGCGTAAAGCCGCCATCAGTACTCCACGTTCTGGCCGAGGAGGCGGAACTGGACCGCGGCCAGCACCAGCGTGATGAGGAAGAGGACTATCGCCTGCGCCGACGCGACCCCCAGGTTGAAGCGCTGGAAGGCCTCCTGGTAGATGCGGTAGACGACCGTCGTCGTCGCGAACTGCGGGCCGCCCTGCGTCATCACGTAGACGGCCTCGAACACCTGGAAGGTGTTGATGGTCCCGGTCACGACGAGGTAGAGGAGCGTTGGACGGATGAGGGGCAGTATCACCTTCGCGAAGATCGTCGGCCGCTTGGCGCCGTCGATGAGCGCCACCTCGTAGAGGTCGCGAGGTATGCGTGCCAGGGCCGCCGAGAGCAGAACGATGCTCGACCCGCCGCCCATGATCACCTGCATGGCCATGAGCGAAGGCAGGGCGGTGCGCGTGTTGCCCAGCCAGGCCACGGGCTCGACGCCGAACAGCCCTACGAAGGCGTTGAGCAGGCCGAAGGTCGGGTTGAATATCCAGAGCCAGATCAGGGAGATGATCACGCTGGACGTCACGGCCGGCAGGTAGAACGCCGACTTGAAGAACGTCTGCAGCGTGGCGTTCATGGGGTCGAGCAGGTAGGCGACGAGCAACGCCTTGCCCAGCCAGAAAACGACCACCACGGCCGTGAACACGGTGGTGTTCACGAGCGCGCGGCCGAAGAGCTGGTCGTTCAAGACGCGCTGGAAGTTGTCGAGCCCGACCCATGTCATGCGCGTCGGCCTCACCTCCATGAAGGCGAGGGCGAACGCGATGACCACTGGCACCAGGAAGAACGCCAGGAAGAGGAGCGTCTGAGGGGCGACGAACGCCACGCCCCAGGCTCGGGACGTACCGGTCACGCCGCGCGTGCCCCCTCCGCGCTCCTGACCGCGACCCCGGGCCGGGGCCCGGGGTCGCGCGTCACCGCCGGCAGAGCCGAGGGGTGTGGTCAGTTCAGACACTCAAGTCTCCGCGCCGGGCCTCAGCGGCCGAAGACGGCCCGGTTGGCCTCCCTCACGAAGTCGTCGAGGGCCTGCTGCGGCGTCTTGCTGCGGCTCAGCGCCGCCTCCATGGCGGCGGTGAAGTGCTCGATCGCCGCCGAGATGTCGAGGTCCGAAGGCCCGAAGAAGGGCACGCCGTGGTCGATGGCGGACTGGTAGACCTGCACCTCGGTGGACACGTCCTCCGTGTAGTCGGCGACGTTCGCGAAGTCGAGCTGAGCGTTCGCGGAACGGCGAGCCGTGATGTAGAGGAGGCTCTCGAGCATCTGGATGTTCTCGGTGTTCGTCAGGAAGCGCGCGAACTCCATGGCCATCTCGCGCTTGTAGTCGTCCTGCTGCTTGAACACGAGGAACCCGCCGGAGGTCTCGTAGGCGATGGGCCCTACAGCCGGATCGTGCGGGAACGGCGCGATGACCACGTCTATCGGGTTGGCCATGCGGCCTTCCTTGAGGTAGCGGTCGATGCGCCCGATCTCGTAGATGCCGCCGTAGCCGATGGCGGCCCGGCCGTTGTGCAGGTTCTCGATCGTGCCGTAGACGTCGAGCGCCTCACCGCCGCGCGGGGCGTAGCCGTGCTCGTAGACGAGGTCGACGATGAACTGCAGCGCCCGCACGCCCTCCTCGGAGTTCAGGACGAACTCGGTGCCCTCGTCGTTCATCAGCTTGGCGCCGAACCGCATCAGCCACGAGAGCATGTTCTCCACGTCGCGGGCGGCGAACGTGATGGCGTAGACGTCGGTCGTGCCGTCGCCGTCGCGGTCCATGGTGAGCTTCTCGGCGGCGGCGAGGAACTCGTCGATCGTCCACGCACGGTCGGGGAGCGCGGGAATCTCCACGCCGGCTTCCTCGAACAGGGCGGTGTTGAGCAGCAGCGTGGAGCCCATGCCGTTGTTCGAGTTGTTCCACGGCCAGATGTAGTGCTGGCCGTCGACGAGGCCCTTGGCGAGGGCGTAGGGAAGGAAGTCCTCGCGGTCCTCGTCCGTCAGGTACGTGTCGATCGGCTCGAGCAGGCCCTCGCGCGCCCAGTCGGGGTTCCAGTCGAGGTCCTTGAGGACGTCCGGCGGGTTGCCGGCGAATATCGCCGTCGTCACCTTCTCGCCGAAGCCCGCGTTGGGCACCAGCTCGTAGCGCACGGTGACGTTCGGGTGGAGCTCCATGAAGCGCTCGCTCATGTACCGGGCGTACTCCTCGCCCGTCGGGCTGGCGCCCTCGGGCATGTCCGGCGTCACGATGCGCCACGGGTTGATCCACCACGTGAGCTCGATCTGGGGCTGCGCGGCAGCTACCGGCGAGAGCGCCAGCAAAGCCACGAGCACGTGCAGCGGAGACCGTCGCATCTGCTACCTCCTGCAGGGTCCGAGAGTTACCAGGGGACTATACCAGTCCGGTACCAGGCTCCAAACCCGCGAACCGCAGGAGCTCTACAACCGCGCGTTCGGGGCGCATCTCCTCCGGAGGCGCCACGCGCCCGAAGGACCGGCCACGCCACACCTCGACCATCGCGTCGGCCAGCGCCGCGGCGTCCGCTGGCGGGACCAGCAGGCCGCTCTCGCCGTGCACGACCAGCTCGTCGATGCTGGCGCCCGCCGTGCCCACCACGGGTACCCCCAGCGCCAGGCTCTCGATGGCCGTGTTGGGGAGGTTGTCCATCAACGACGGCAGCACGCTGGCCACGGCCCCGGCCACGACCGCGTAGAGGCGCGGCTTGTCGAGGGGTCCGAGCATGGTGACCTGCCCGGCGCGCTCCCCCCATGCCGACTGGAAGCGCGCCCGCGCCGCGTCGGAGAGCGGCCCCGCCCACACCATCCGCAGGTCGGGCACGCGTTCCCATGCCAACGGCAGCGCCTCTGCCACCACCTCCGTTCCCTTCCGCTTGCCGAGCGTGCCGAAGTGCACGAGGTAGCGCTCCGGCAGCTCCCCTGGTAGGGAGGCCCTCTCCCCCACGTCCACGGGGAGCGGCGGGCGCACGAGCCCGACCTCGAGCCCGTAGCGCTCGGAGAAGTAGCGCTGCAGGAGGACGCTCGGGGCGTACGAGGCGTCAGCGCGGCGCTGCGCCGCCACGTCCAGCCGCTCCGTGAGGCGCGCCAGCGCCGTGACGGGCCGGCCAGCCGCCGGCTCGTAGAGGAGCCGTGAGGTGCTTATGCGCACGAGGTGTCGCCTACCCTCGCGCCGCTTCACGAACAGGCCGACCACCCGCAGGTTGGCGGATTGCACCAGGTGGAACGGCGTCCGCGCGTGCTCCCGCTCCAGCGCCGCGGCCAGGCGGCGCGCGTTCTCGAGGTAGGCGGGCAGGTACCCCGACGCCGGGTCGAAGGCCCTTAGCATCCTTGTCACGCCGAGGACCAGCGGCGAGCGGCTGCGCGGCACGCGCACCACGGTCACGCCGCCGTCGTCCAGGCGCCCCGCCGACTCGCTGGTGACGAACACGGTGCACTCGTGCCCGCGGCTCGACAGCAGGTGGGCGGTCTTGTGGACGTAGCTGCCCACCCCGCCCTCCCCTGTCAGCTCCGTGGGGTACTCGGGGGTGAGGAACGCGATCCGGTAGGGCACGGTGGGCCTTCCGGCGGTCAAGCGGGGCGGGCCCTCAGGCGCCGGCGCAGCCGCGAGGCGGAGCGCTCCAGCTCGTACCTCCATGGCGGCGTGCAGCCCAGCACCTCGTGGACCGCGGCCATGGCCTCGCGCCGCGCCGCGGGGTCGGCGATGCGGCTGGCCCGGTGGTAGCAGTTGCCGCAGAAGAACGACCTGGCGCGGGCCTCGAAGGCCTTGTCGGGCATGGCTGCCGAGGGCGAGACCAGCTCGGTGATGAGGTCGACTACGTAGGCGGCATCTTCTGCCCAGGCCCTCACCTTGGCGGCTTTGCCTGCGTTGTCCTCGTGCATCCTGAACGTCGCCTTGACGTCCGGCACCTCGACGGTGCCTGCGGCAGCGGCCACCCGCAGGTAGGCGGCGACGTCGTTGAAGAGCTGCCTGGGCGAGTCGAAGCCGCCCACGCTGCGCAGCGCCTCCGTGTTGAACAGCGTGCTGCAGAAGTAGAAGGAGGTGCGGTTGGCGAACCACGCCTCGAGGAGCCCGCGCACGTCCGCGCCGGGCGCTTGGTTGGCGCGCTGGTAGACGACCGCGCCGTCGGCCCCGATGACACGCGTGCCCGTGCGCACGAGCCCAGGCCGCTCGTCGCCCATGGCCGACACGCACGTCTCCACGAAGTCCGGGTCCACGAGGTCGTCGTCGTGGAGCATCAGGAAGTACTCGCCGCTCGCCATGGCGACGAGCGAGTTGAAGTTGCCCTGGGCGCCCACGTTCTGCTCGTGGCGGTGGTACCTGACGCGGTCGCCGCCCACGGACCTCACGACCTCGGCCGTGTCGTCATGGGAGCAGTTGTCAGCGACCAGCACCTCCACGCGCTCGTACGTCTGCGCCAAGGCGGACGCCAACGCCTCACGGAGGTAGCCGTGCGCGCGGTTGTACGTGGGGATCCCGATGGTAACGAGAGGTCCTTCGCCCGTGGCCACTTCGCCCCCTCTAGCGCGCGCTCTTCCAGGAGCGCGTCGCTTCGTCCCACACCTTCACCGGCCGCGCCGGCGCGCCGACGACCACGGTGCGGGGCGGCACGTCGCTGGTGACGACGCTGTTCGCGCCCACCACGGCCAGCTCGCCTATGGTCACGCCAGGCATCACCACCACGTTCTGGCCCAGCCAGGCGCCGCGGCCTATGCGGACCGGCGACACGGGCCCTATGCCCTGGTACTTGTACGGCACTTCGCCTGTCGTGGTGGCGTGCGTGCCGTCGGCCACGAACACGTTGGCGGCGAACATGACGTCGTCCTCGATGACGACCTCCTGGAAGGCCACCACCTGCAGCGAGGCCGTGGCGGTCACCCTGTCGCCTATCCGGATCGTGGGCTCGAAGCGCTGCTCCACGTGCTGCCCCTCGGGGTGGCGCATCCAGCCCCCCGGGTAGCGGACGTTGGCCTTGAGCTCGCTGCCCGGGCCGAGCTTCACGTCGCGGCCGACGTGGATGCGCTCGGCGCCCACCACGCTACGCGGACGCTTCATCTCGAAGCCGGGCCCCACGTTGGCGAACCGTGGCAGCGTGCGACGGTCCCACCAACGCTGCACCCGGCCGCCGAAGGCGTCGAGCCGCGAGACGATCGCCGAGCCTATGTCACGCCGCATCTCAGGATCCTATGACGAACGAGGTGCCCCGCTGTCAGCGGGGCACCTCGCGTGGGTCATGACTCGGGTCAGGGGAGCGTGTAGGTGAAGTGGAG
>Ga0182741_1000467_pt1 | contig 61304 bp, 48 predicted proteins | sample eDN5th37CBELigOP_FD_128874 | JGI IMG/M metagenome (GOLD analysis project Ga0182741, IMG submission 128874) | Enriched Organic Plus compost microbial communities from Emeryville, California, USA - eDNA 5th pass 37_C BE-Lig OP (version 2) (version 2) ...
CAGCTCCGACAGGCGCCGCACCATCAGGTCCATGCCCGGGTGGTCGATCCCGTCATCGTTCGCCACCAGGATGCGCAGCGTCTCGCCCCCGGGGCCATCGGGCTCCGCGTCCGCGTCGCTGTCACCGCCGCACCCCGCTGCCAACAGCGCAGCAGCAGCCACGACACCCCACACACGAACGACTCGTCGCAACGCCCACCCCCCGGTCGGAACGTGACGCACCCTAGGACGTGGCGCCCGCCATGGGCGGGACCCGGGTCAGCTGACCGGGTTGCGGACCAGCGGGCTCGACTCGATCACGTCCCGGCCCCGCTGCACGACCATCGGGTCGGGCGCGCAGCTGACCCTCGGGTCCTTGTGCTCGTAGGGCAGCGAGTGCACCACGTGGCGGATCGACTCGAGCCGTGCCCGCTTCTTCTCGTTCGAGTTCACGATCATCCACGGCGCCACGTCGCTGTCGGTCTGGACCAGCACCGCGTCGCGCGCCCTCGTGTACTCGTCCCAGTGCGTCTGGGCCGCCTCGTCGATCGGCGACATCTTCCACTGCCGCAGCGGGTCGGTCCGCCGGGACTCGAACCGCTTCGCCTGGTTCTCCCGCGACACGGTGAACCACAGCTTGAACAGGTGGATGCCCGACTCGACCAGCGACCGCTCGAACCCGGTCACCTGCCGCAGGAACTCCCCGTACTCCTGCGCGGTGCAGAACCCCATGACGATCTCGACGCCCGCCCGGTTGTACCAGGACCGGTCGAAGAACACGAGCTCCCCCTCGGTGGGCAGGTGCGTCACGTACCGCTGGAAGTACCACTGCCCCCGCTCGGTGTCGTTCGGCTTCGGCAGCGCCACCACGCGGGCACCTCGGGGGTTCAGGTTCTGGGTGAACCGGCGGATCGCCCCGCCCTTGCCCGCGGCGTCGCGCCCCTCGAACAGCACGACGACCTTCTGGTCCGCCTCCTTCACCCACCGCTGGACCTTCAGCATCTCGATCTGCAGCAGGCGCAGCTCGTCCTCGTAGACCTTCGCGTGCAGCTTCGTCGGGTACGGCGGCTCGTCCTCCATCTGGGAGAGCGTCGGCCGGGGCACCGCACCGTCAGCGAGGTCCACCGCCCCAGCCTACCGACGGCCCCTCGCTACGCCTCGGGAGAACCTCCCGTTCCCTCCGGTGCCCGCCCACCGGCCACGACCAGCAACCGGCGCACGGTCGCGACCGTCAGCGGTGGGCGCTTCGCCGCGGGCGACACCCCGGCGACGTCGCGGGGCATGCGCACCCGCAACGCAGCGGGCCGCACCCCGAACCGCACCGGCGGGTCGAGGTGCACCGCCTCCCCGTCCACCCCCGCGGCGACCGGCCCGTCCGAGTCGACCTCGAAGGTCGGCGCCTCCCACTGGGTCACGATCGGGCGGTCCCCCGCACCGGTCTGCACCACGACCACCCCGAGCCGGCCGTCGGTGAGGCTCGGTCGGCTCCCGAACCCGGGAACGGGGGTCAGGTCGTAGCGGTTGTTGGACACCTGGATCACCGCGGCGGTGTCGTGCCGCTCCCCGTCACCGTCCACGAAGCGCAGGTCGAGCGGCTCCGCGTCCGGCCCGACCACCTCCGGGATCCGCTCCAGCGCGGTTCCGAGCTTGCGCTCCCGGTACTGCTCGTCGGCGACGACCTCCCCGTAGGCGCCCATCGACACGTTGTTGAGGAACACGCGCCCGTTCACCACCCCCACGTCGATGCGCCGCTGGAACGCCTCCCCGAACGCGTCGAGTGCCGCCACCGGGTCGGAGCGGTCCAACCCCAGGTCGAGCGCGAAGTGGTTGCGGGTGCCCGCCGGGACGCAGACGAACGGCACGTGCGCCCGCATCGCCTCGGTCGCCACCGCGGCGAGGCTGCCGTCCCCGCCGGCCATGCCGAGGCAGTCCGCCCCACGACGGGCCTCCCGGCGTGCCAGCGCCGGCAGGTCGTCACCGTCGTGCACCTCCACCACCCGGATCCCCCGCTGCCGGGCCGCGGCGACCAGGTCGGTGTCCTCCGCCACCCCGTCACCGGAGCGGGGGTTCACCAGCAGCACCGGGTGCCGTGCCGGGCCGACGAGACGCCCCGAGGGCCGTGCCGTCCATGCGAGCGCCCCCACCGCCGCGGCCCCGCCCGCGACGAGCAGCGCGACCCCGGCGCCCAGCAGCCGGACCTCCACCCCCACCAGCGCCGTCACGACGACCGCGGCCAGCAGCGCCGCCGGTGCGAGCACCGCGTAGAGGCGTCGACGGATGCCGCGGCGCACCAGCGCCTTCCACCCCGCGTACACGGCGCCGGCGAGGAGCAGCGCGGGCACGAGCAGCCAGGGCAGGCCCTCGATGACCGCGGCGAGCACGAGCGCCGCGCCGAGCGGCACGCACACGAGCGCCGCCACCGCGCCGAGGCGGTGCGCCGGGCGCGGTGCGTCGAGCTCGCGACGCTCCTGGTGCTCGCGGGCGCCCGTCACGTCGAGACCGGCGCCGCTGCTGCCTGCTGGTGGTGCGTCCTGCCGGTCCGGGTCAGGCGTCGAGGATCAGCGCCATGATCAGCGTGTTGAACACGAAGATCAGCGCCACGACGACGGTGAGGCGGTCGAGGTTCTTCTCCATCACCGTCGACCCGGCCGCGGAGGCGCCCAGCCCACCGCCGAACATGTCGGACAGTCCGCCGCCCCGGCCGCTGTGGATCAGCACCAGGAAGATCAGGCCCAGCCCGAGCACGAACTGCAGGATCCACAGGATGATCTCGACGAACTTCACGGCGGCAGATCCTATCTGACGGTCCGGGGGCGCCGGGCACCCACGACGGGCGCTGCGGCCACAGCGGACGGGTTCAGTGCAGGGGGCTCAGCGCAGGGGGCTCAGTGCAGGCGGTACTGGACGATCGCCGCGAACTCGTCCGGGTCGAGGCTGGCCCCGCCGACGAGCGCGCCGTCGATGTCGGGCTGGGCCATCAGCTCGGCGATGTTGCCGGGCTTCACCGACCCGCCGTACTGGATCCGCACCGACTCGCCCGCCTCGGCACCGAACTCGGAGGCGACCACCGCGCGGATGTGCGCGCACATGGCCTGCGCGTCCTCGGCGGTCGCGGTGCGCCCCGTGCCGATCGCCCAGATCGGCTCGTACGCGATGACCATCGACCCGACGTGCTCGGGGGTGACCCCCGCGAGCCCGGCCCGGATCTGGCCCTCGACCTTGGACTCCGCGGCGCCGGCCTCCCGCTCCTCGAGCGTCTCGCCGCAGCACATGATCGGCGTCATGCCCTCGCCGAGCACCGCCTTGACCTTCTTGTTGACGATCTCGTCGGTCTCGCCGAAGTACTCGCGGCGCTCCGAGTGGCCCACGATCACCAGGCTCACGTTGAGCTTGGCGAGCATCGGGGGCGACACCTCACCGGTGTAGGCGCCCTTGGGCTCCCAGTGGCAGTTCTGGGCGCCGAGCAGGATCTGCATCTTGTCGGACTCGATCACCGTCTGGAGCGAGCGCAGGTTCGTGAACGGAGGGTGCACCGACGTGTCGACGGACTCGGCGTCGTCCTTGGTGAGGCGGTAGTGCAGCTTCTGCACCGCCTGGATCGCCTCGAAGTGGTTGTGGTGCATCTTCCAGTTGCCGCTGATGAGTGGCTTGCGTGCCATCGGTGTCCTCCGGTCAGGCGTGCTGTTGGGGTCGTCGGCTCGGGCTGCGTCTGGGCGTGGCGCGCCTCAGCTGGCGTTCGGTGCGTTGCGCAGCGCCTCGAGCCCCGGCAGGTCGCCCTGCTCGATGAGCTCCAAGGAGGCGCCGCCGCCGGTCGACACGTGGTCGACCTGGTCGGCGAGCCCGAACTGGGCGATCGCGGCGGCGGAGTCGCCGCCACCGATCACCGAGAAGCCACGGCTGTCGGCGACCGCCTGCGCGACCGCACGGGTGCCGGCTTCGAAGCGCGGGTCCTCGAACACGCCCATCGGGCCGTTCCACAGGATCGTGCGGGCCTCGGCGATGAGGTCGCCGAACGCGGCCGCGGCGCCGGGCCCGATGTCGAGCCCCATCCAGCCGTCGGGCAGGGAGCGGCCGAAGTTCCGCACCTCTCCCCCGGCCTCGGGCTCACCGATCTTGCCGCCGGGACCGAGCCCGACGACGTCCTCGGGCAGGTGCAGCCGGTCCCCGTGCTCGTCCAGCAGCGCCTTGCACGCCTCGACCTGGTCGGCCTCGAACAGCGAGTTGCCGATCTGGTGCCCCATCGCCGCGAAGAACGTGAAGCACATGCCCCCGCCGATGAGGATGTGGTCCGCGATGTCGAGCAGGGCGCGCAGCACGCCGAGCTTGTCGGACACCTTCGAGCCACCGGTGATCGCGACGAACGGGCGCTGCGGCTGCTCGCGCACCCCGAGCAGCACCTCGACCTCCTTCGCGAGCAGCCGGCCCGCGGCGGACGGGAGGCGTGCGGGTGGGCCGACGATCGAGGCGTGCGCCCGGTGCGACGCGCCGAACGCGTCGTTCACGTAGAGGTCGTGGCCCTCGACGAGCCGGTCGACGAACGCCGGGTCGTTCGCGGTCTCACCCGGGTCGAAGCGGAGGTTGTCCATCAGGGTGACGGCGGGGGCGAGCTCGGCGAGCCGCTCGCGCACCGGCTCGACCGAGTACTTCGGGTCCGGCGCACCCTTCGGCCGGCCGAGGTGGGTGCAGGCGGTGACCCGTGCGCCCCGCTCGGTCAGCCACTGCAAGGTCGGCAGCGCGGCCCGGATGCGCAGGTCGTCGGTGATCTCACCGTCCTTGAGCGGCACGTTGAAGTCGGCCCGGACCAGGACCGAGCGCCCCTCCACGTCGCCCAGGTCCTCCAGCTCAGGAACCCCGAACTTCACTCGCTCACCTCTTCATCGCTGCGGGTTTCTCGACCTTGCCAGAACGTCCCGTTTTTCGGGACGGTTGCGCCGTGGCGCTGCCAGAACGTCCCGTTTTTCGGGACGGTTGCGCCGTAGGGCTGCCGGAACGTCCCGTTTTTCGGGACGGTTGGGCAGGTTCGGCGGGCGGCGCCCCGGGTGCCTGCACCTCGGCGGGCATCCGGGGCGGCCCGACGCGTCACTTGTTCGCGGCGCCGACGATCTTGGTCAGGTCCACGAGACGGTTCGAGTAGCCCATCTCGTTGTCGTACCAGGACAGGACCTTCACCAGGTTGCCCATCGCCATCGTGAGTCCGGAGTCGAAGATCGAGCTGTACGGCGAGCCGACGATGTCGGAGCTGACCAGCGGCTCCTCGCTGTAGGCGAGCACACCGGCGAGCGGGCCCTCCGAGGCCGCGGCCCGGAACGCCTCGTTCACCTCATCGACGGTGACGTCGCGGTCGAGGATGCCGACGAAGTCGGTGATCGAGCCGGTCGGCACGGGCACCCGCAGCGAGGTGCCGTCGAGCTTGCCGTCCATCGCCTGCAGCACGAGGCCGGTCGCCCGGGCAGCGCCGGTCGAGGTCGGGACGATGTTGATCGCCGCGGCACGGGCACGGCGCAGGTCCTTGTGCGGACCGTCGACCAGCATCTGGTCGCCCGTGTAGGCGTGGATCGTGTTCATCAGGCCCTTCTGCACGCCGAACGCGTCGTCGAGGACCTTCACCATCGGCACGAAGCAGTTCGTCGTGCACGACGCGTTGGAGACCACCTTGTGCTTGTCGGGGTCGAAGGTGTCGTCGTTGACGCCGACGACGAAGGTGGCGTCCGCGCCGCTCGCGGGAGCCGAGACGATCACGCGGGGCGCGCCGGCATCGATGTGCGCGGCGGCCTTCTCACGCGAGGTGAACAGGCCGGTCGACTCGATGACCACGTCCACGCCCAGGTCCCCCCAGGGGATCTCCTTCGGGTCGCGGTACGAGACGACCTTCAGTACGTCGCCGTCGACCGAGATGCCGTCGCCGACGACCTCCACCTCACCGGGGAACTTGCCGGCGACGGAGTCGTACTTCAGCAGGTGCGCCATCGTGTCGAGCGACCCGAGGTCGTTGACCGCCACGAAGTCGATGTCCGCACCCTGCTCCTTGGCCGCGCGGAAGAAGTTCCGGCCGATGCGGCCGAACCCGTTGATCCCAACTCGAATCGCCATGTCACACCTCTGGGTCGGTTGCTCGCCCCAGCCTCTCACAGCGGGGACCGGACGATACGAGCAGATCCGCGCCGCAGGCGCCAACATGCTCAGTGGTCCAGCAGCCCCTCGAGGGCGCGACCCAGCCGCTCCGGGTCGTGCGCGCGACCGTTCGGGCGGGCGACCCGGGCGGCCACCGCGTGCTCGACGCCGTCGGCGCCACCGATCGTGTCCGGGTCGTAGAGCACGACGTCGGGGTCGATCCCGTGGCGCAGGAGCGCGGCGACGTGGTCCGCCACCCCGAACCCCTCGGTCTCGGGCACCTGCGGCTGCAGGTTGCACACGTACACCAGCTGACCCCGTGCGGCGCACACCGCGTCGCGGATGCCGTCGACCGCGGTCGCGGCGAGCACGCTGGTGAACAGCGAGCCGGGCCCGAGCACCAGCTGGTCCGCGCGGCGGATCGCCTCGACCGCATCGGGGCACGCCTCGACCCCGGCCGGCTCCACCTCGACGGTGAGCACGTCCCGGTGCGACGCGACCGCCACCTGACCCTGCACGGTCCCCCCGGAGCGCACCGCGCCCCGCAGGTCCACCGGCTGCGACGTGGTCGGCAGCACCCGCCCCACCGCCCCGACGAGGGCGCCGATCGAGTCCAGCGCCTCGACCAGGTCGCCGCCGGTCTCCGCCATCGCCACGATCAGCAGGTTCCCGAACGCGTGGCCCTGGATGTCGCCGGTGGAGAAGCGGTGCTCCATCGACCGGGCGAGCAGCGACCCCTCGTCCGCGAGCGCGACGAGGCACTTGCGCAGGTCGCCCGGCGCGGGACGGTCCGCGCCGGCGCGGAGCCGACCGGTCGAGCCGCCGTCGTCCGCGACCGACACCACCGCGGTCAGCTCCCCCGCGTAGGTGCGCGCCGCGCGCAGCGTCGCCGCCAACCCGTGCCCGCCGCCGATCGCGACCACGCGCGGGCCTCGCCGCGAACCGTTGGTGCCACCCACCTCGGCGCTCACTTGGCCACGTCCCGGTGACGGACCCGCGGCTCCATGCCGCGCTCGCGGAACCAGGTGGCCAGGCGCTCCGCCATCGACACCGACCGGTGGCGACCGCCGGTGCAGCCGAACGCGATCGTCAGCACCGACTTGCCCTCGTCGACGTACGCGGGCAGCAGCAGCTCGAGGAGCCCCTCGATGCGCTCCATGAACTGGTCGGTCAGCTCGAACGAGCCGACGTAGTCCTGCACCTCGGCGTCCAGCCCGGTGAGCGGCCGCAGCTCCTCCACCCAGTGCGGGTTCGGCAGGAACCGGCAGTCCAGGACGACGTCCACGTCCGGCGGCACCCCGTGCTTGTACCCGAACGACATCACGGTGACCTGGGTGGAGTCCCGGCCGCCGGAGTCGCCGAAGACCTCCACCACGCGACGGCGCAGGTCGTGCACGTTGAGGTCGGTCGTGTCGATCAGGATGTCGGCCGACTCCCGCACCGACGCGAGCCGCCGCCGCTCCTCCTCGATCGCGCCCTCCAGCGAGCCGATGTCGGCGAGCAGCGGGTGGCGCCGCTTGGTGTCCCCGTACCGGCGCACCAGCGTCGCGTTCGCCGCGTCGAGGAACACGGTGCGCACCTGCGCGCCGCTCGAACGCAGCTGGTCCAGCGCGGGGGCGACCTCCTCGAACCCGCCGTCGGAACCGACGATCAGCGCCACCGGGGCCGGCGAGGACGTGCGGAACCGGGCGAGCTCGGCGACCTTCGGGATGAGCTCGGAGGGCAGGTTGTCGATGACGAACCAGCCGAGGTCCTCCAGCGTGTTGCCCACCTGGGTGCGCCCGGCACCCGAGAGCCCGGTCACGACCACGAACTCGACCATGCCCGAAGGCTACCGGCGGGGCCGGACGACCCCTCCGCAACCGGCGCGGCGCGCACGCCACGGGATGTCCGGCGGCGTCGCCGGGCGTTCCTATCATCGCCGGGATGGACCACCCCCGGACCCGGCGGCCCGGAGGACCCGCCGAGGCCGGTGTCCGACCGGTGCGGCGGCCGCCCCGACCCCCGCAGGTGCCCCACCACGTCTACGTCCGCCGCAGGATCGCCGTCGGCGTCGCGGCGCTGCTGGTCCTGGCGTTCGCCGGGTTCCTGGTGAGCAAGGTGCTCGGCGCCGTGTTCGGCTCCGGCAGCGACGAGGTCGTCGCCGCCGAGGCCGCCGACCCCGGCACCGCGGGTGACGGCACCGGCGACGGGTCCGGGGATCCCGAGCCCGCCGAGACGACGACCACCACGGTGCCGGTCGAGGTGGAGGCCCCGCCGCTGGAGCCCACCGCCGCGCAGGGCGAGCCGGCCTCCGCTGGCCGCACGAGCCTCGTGCGCGTGCAGATCCTCGGCGGCGAGCAGATGTCCCCCAAGTCGGTGGTCGCGTCGGAGCAGGGGATCCTGTTCGCGCAGAACATGATGTACCGGCACTCGATCAGCGTCTTCCGGGCCGACGGCGCGCTCGTGAGGACGATCCCCGACTCGGTCGACCTCGCCGAGTACGGCATCTCCGGGCACCCCGGCACCTCGAAGGGCGCACCCGTCGAGATGGCGTTCAGCCCCGACGGCTCCATCGCCTGGGTCTCGAACTACTCGATGTACGGCACCGGCTTCGGGCCCGAGGGCAAGGACTCCTGCTCACCGGGCGACGGCACCGACGACAGCTACCTGTACAAGGTCGACGTCGCCACCTTCGAGATCCTCGACGTCATCGCGGTCGGCGCGGTCCCCAAGTACGTCGCGGCCACCCCGGACGGGTCGAAGGTGCTGGTGACGAACTGGTGCACCTGGGACCTGTCGGTGATCGACACCGGGACCGGGAAGGAGGTCCGCCGGGTCGACCTGGGCGGCCGCTACCCGCGCGGGATCGCGGTCACCGCGGACAGCCGCACCGCGTACGTCGCGCTCATGGGCTCCGACCGCCTCGTCGCGGTCGACCTCCGGACGTTCACGGTCAGCGGCCACTCCTCGCCGGGTGGAGGCCCGCGCCACGTGGTGCGCTCCCCCGACGGTGCCCACCTGTACGTGAGCAACAACCGCGACGGCACCGTGGTGAAGCTCGACCGGGCGACCGGCCGCATCGTCGGTACGGTCCGCACGGGCGAGCAGCCCCGCTCGCTCGACATCTCCACCGACGGCGAGGCCGTCTACGTCGTGAACTACAACTCCTCGACCATGTCCAAGGTCCGCACCTCGGACATGACGGTGGTGCAGACCGTGCAGACCGACGCGAAGCCGATCGGCATCACCTACGAGCCCACCGAGCAGCGCGTGTGGGTCGCCTGCTACGGCGGCCGGATCCTCGTCTTCGACGACTCGCGCACCGCGGCCGGCTGACCGCCCGGGCGGACCGTTCAGCTGCGGGTGAACCGCAGGAACATCAGGCGCGGGATCGCCGCGGAGTCGGTGTACTCCTCGGCCAGGTCGAGGAACCCGGGCGGCGGCGCGGGCTCCTCCATGTGGTCCAGCACCATGCCCGCCGCCCGCGCCGAGTTCAGGTAGCGCGACAGCGGACGGTGCCAGAAGCGGATGTGGATGCCCCGCTCGACCTGCTCCACGGTGTCGGTCTCCACCAGGTAGGGGCCGACCCTCCAGTACTGCTCGGGCGGGTCGAGCACCTGGTCGTCGACCCAGCCGCTGCCGGGGGTCTGCAGCAGCGGGTGGTTGATCAGCATCAGGAAGGTGCCGCCCGGGCGCAACACCCGCCCGACCTCCGCCAGGGCGCCGTCCAGGTCGGGGATGTGCTCCAGCACGAGGCACGCGACCGCTGCGTCGACCGACCCGTCGGCGACGGGCAGGGCCAGCGCGTCCGCCTGCGCGTAGGCGGGGCCGCCGCCACGGACGGTCGCCGTGGCGAGCTGCGCGCGGGCCTGGTCGACACCGACGGCCGACAGCCCGTGCTTCACCGCGAGGCGCGACACCTGCCCCTCGCCGCAGCCCACGTCGAGCAGCGTGCCGCGCGCCGGCAGGTGCATCCCGATGAGGGGGAGGATCTGCTCGACGTACTCGAAGTCGGCGCCGTCGGTGAACTCCCGCTGCCACCAGGCGGCGTGCTCGTCCCAGGGGTCGCTCACCTTGCCACCCCCGCGTCCTCGACGGATCCGGCTCCCGTCGAACCGGCCCGCGCCGTGGACGACGGCGGGCCGTGCAGGCGCTCGTACACGGCGACCGCCACCCGGTCGGGCAGCCACGGCAGTGCGAGCAGGTCCTCGAGGTCCGCCCGCTTCACCGCCCGGATCCCACCCAGCTCCTTCACGAGACGCTGCTTGCGCTTCTCGCCGAGGCCGGGGATCCCGTCCAGCTCCGAGCTCGTCATCCGCTTGCCACGCAGCTGGCGGTGGTAGCTGAGGGCGAACCGGTGCGACTCGTCGCGCACACGCTGCAGCATGAACAGCGCCTCGGACCCACGCGGGATCTCCAGCGGCTCCGACCGTCCCGGCACGAAGACCTCCTCGAACTGCTTCGCGAGCGCCGCGACGGGGATCTCCTCGCGCAGCCCCAACTCCTCGAGCACCCGCACCGCGACGCCGAGCTGGCCCTTGCCACCGTCGACCAGCAGCAGCTGCGGCGGGTACGCGAACTTGCTGCGCTCGGACGCCGGCAGCTCCCGGTCCTTCAGGTACGCGGTGAGCCGCCGGGTCAGCACCTCCTCCATCGCGGCGAAGTCGTCGTTGCCCGGCACGTGCACCTTGAACCGGCGGTACTCCGACTTGCGGGGCAGCCCGTCCTCGAGCACGACCATCGACCCGACGTAGTCGCTGCCCTGGAGGTGGCTCATGTCGTAGCACTCGATGCGCAGCGGGGCCTCCGGCAGCCCCAGCGCGTCCTGGAGCTCGTTGAGCGCCCGGGCCCGGCTGTTGTGGTCCGAGGCGCGGCGCAGCCGGTGGCGGGTGAAGGCCTCCGCGGCGTTCTTGGCGACGGTCTCGGCCAGCTCGCGCTTCGCGCCCCGCTGCGGGACCCGGATCGTCACCCGGCTCCCCCGCATCTCGGAGAGGAACTCCTCGTACATGTGCTGGTCCTCGGGCAGGGTCGGCACCAGCACCGCCTTGGGGTACCCGACCGCGGGCTCGTCGCCGTAGAGCTGCTCGAGCACCGCCGCCATCGTCTGGTCGGGGGTCAGGTCCATGACCTTGTCGAGGATGAACCCGAGCCGGCCGACCACCCGGCCCTTGCGCACGAAGAACACCTGGGCAGCGGCCTCGAGCTCGTCCTCGGCGACCCCGACCACGTCGACGTCCTCCTTGCGGTCCCCCACCATCTGTTGGCGTTCGATCGCCCGCCGCACCGTCTCGATCCGGTCGCGGATGCGGGCCGCCTGCTCGAACTCGAGCTGCTCGGCGGCGGCCGCCATCTCCGCGTGCAGCCGGTCGAGGACCGGCTGGGTGTCCCCGTCGAGGAACTCCATCAGGTCCTCGACGAGCTGGTCGTAGGACTCCTTGTCGATCTCGCCGACGCAGGGTCCGGAGCACTTCTCGATGTGGTACAGCAGGCACGGCTTGCCGAGCCGCTCGTGCCGGCGCAGCTTCGCGTCGGAGCAGGTGCGGATCGGGAAGGTGCGCAGCAGCTCGTCGAGGGTCTCGCGGATCGCGTACGCGTGCGCGTACGGGCCGAAGTAGCGGGTCCCCTTGCGGCGCCGCCCCCGCATCACCATCGCCCGGGGCCACTCGTCGGAGAGCGTCACGGCGAGGAACGGGTAGCTCTTGTCGTCGACGAGCCGGACGTTGAACCGCGGCCGGTGCTGCTTGATGAGGGAGTACTCCAACATCAAGGCCTCGACCTCGTTGCGGACCTGGATCCACTCGACGGTCGCGGCGGTGCGCACCATCTGCGCGGTCCGGGGCGCGAGGTGGCGCGGGTCCTGGAAGTAGTTCGAGAGCCGCTGCCGCAGCGACTTCGCCTTGCCGACGTAGATGACCCGTCCGTCGGCGTCCTTGAACTGGTAGCTGCCTGGTGCGTCGGGGATCGTCCCCGCCGGCGGACGTTCGACCATCGTGGCCCCGAACCTACCGCCGGGGCGCAGTCGTTCCCGGGCGGGTCGGGGCTCAGGACGCGGCGGTGCCCACCACGTCGCGGGTCTCGCTGGCGTCCCGACCGGCCCGCAGCTCGCCGCGGCCGACCTCCGACGACGCCCGTGCGGCGTCCAGCTCCTCGAGGGCGCCGTCCGCGGCGGCCGACGCGGGCCGCAGCACGTGGCAGTACTCGAGGATCTCGTCGCGTGCGTCGTCGGAGAGCTCGGTGAACTGGATGCCGACGTGGCGGAAGCCGGACCCGTCGGGCGGCGTGACCGTCCTGACCACCCCGGACACGACGCAACGGCTGATCGAGCCGTCCAGCCGCGGGAGCCGCAGGGTCAGCCGGAGGTGCTCACCGACCTCCGGCTGGAGCGTGCACCGCACCCCGACCCCGGCGTGGTTGAGGTCGCACACCTGCACGACCGCGTCGCCGAGCCTGGCCCGCAGGTCGACGGGGAACCGGTACACGTGGCGGCGCTGCCGCCGCCGCACCAGCGCGCGCAGCACCAGGGCGATGACCGCGACCTCGACGGTGCCGATGACGAGCGTGGCGGCCTCGGCGAGCGGGGGCATCGCCGGGAGGTGGAGCGCACCGACCGCGGCCAGCGCACGGGCGAGCACCGCCAGGGTGATCGCCGCGACGCACGCGGTCAGCAGCCGCAGCCGCCGCAGCGTGCGCCACCCGCCCTCGTCCGAGCCCATCTTCGGGGTGACCTTGAACCTGCCGGCCCCCGGGATCGCGAGGCTGAGCACGGCGCCGGTGTACACGCCCATCGTCATCCACCCGTGGCGGGTCGCCGCGAGCGGGCCCGACACGCCACGACCCAGCACCCGGGTCGCGTACAGGGACAGCGCGACCCACGGCGCCCACAGCAGCGCGAACCACGCGGGGTGCCCGGTCATCGGCAGCCACCCGGTGACCAGGGTCGTGCACAGCACCGCGGCCAGCACCAGCCGCTGGGGGCCGCCGAAGTAGTGGAACAGCGAGGCGAGGTAGCTCAGCCGTTGCAGCGGGCGCAGCCCCCGGGCGATGACCGGGTTCTGCGGGGTGAGGAACACGCGCAGGTTGCCCCGCGCCCAGCGGCTCCGCTGCAGCAGGAACGCGTCCAGGTCGTGCGGGGCGAGGCCCAGCAGCAGGGTCTCCTCGTGGTAGCGGGTCTTCCAGCCCCGCTGGTGCAGCACGATCGTGGTGTGGAAGTCCTCCGCGATCGTCGCGGTCTGGACCCCGCCGATCTCGACCAGCGGCTCGCGGCGGATCACGGTGCCCGAGCCGCACCAGAACGCCCCGTTGTGGCGGTCCTTGCCGGGGCAGATCACCCGGAAGAACAGGGACTGCTCGTGGCGGTCCTCTGCGACGTGCTGGATCGAGTCGAGGTTGTAGAACTCGTGCGGCGCCTGGGCGAGCACGACGTCGGGGTCCTCGAAGTAGCGGACCATCGTGTCGAGGAAGTGCGGCAGCGGCACGTGGTCGGCGTCCAGCACCGCGACCAGGTCGCCCTCGAGGTGCCCGAGCGCGTGGTTGATGTTCCCGGCCTTCGCGTGGCGGTTGTCGGGCCGGGTCAGGTAGCGGGCGCCGAGCTCACGGGCGAGCTCGGCGAGCTCGGGCCGGCGCCCGTCGTCGAGCAGCCACGTGGTGTGCGGGTACCGCAGGGCCCTGCAGCCGAGCAGCGTGGCGCGCAGCACCTCCACCGGTTCGTCGTAGGTCGGCACCAGCACGTCGACGGTCAGGTCAGACCTCGCCGGGGTCCTGTCGGTCGTCGGCGGCGCCGGCACCCGCCACGCGAGGAAGGCGAAGAGCGCGAGGCTCACCCAGCCGACCGCCTCCGCGACGAGGAGCACCGCGTACAGGCCGCCGTGGACGCCGTGGTGGGTCCAGCCGACCCTCCAGGTCAGGTAGGCGATGCCCCAGGCGAGTGCGAGCACCGCGACCGCGCGCGTCCGGCGCTCGTCGGTCGCACGACGACGTAGATCCCTTCCCACGGGGAGCAGATCGGCACCTCCCCGCGGAGCTCAAGGATCTCGGGCTCGGGCGGCGCGGACGACCGTCGGACCCGGGGCGAGGCGGTACACTCGCTCGCGCCGGCCTGGCATTCCGGCGACATCACACCTCCGTGGCCGACAACCCCGTGGCGTGGCGACCAGGCTGTCCCCACCGGCCGCTACTCGGAGGTCCTCAGGGCCGTGCGGCGCGTCCGTCGGCAAGGGAGGTTCCCCGACATGATGCTGAGACTCCAGTCACCGCTCCCCGAGCGGTACCTCGAGGCGTCCGACGACGAGCTCGCCGAGTGGATCGGCAACGCGAAGGCAGCGCTCGGTGAGCGCGTGTTCATCCTGGGCCACCACTACCAGCGCGACGAGGTGATGCGCTGGGCGGACGCCCGGGGCGATTCGTTCCGGCTGTCGGTGCTGGCCAAGGAGCGCACCCAGGCCGACTACATCGTGTTCTGCGGTGTGCACTTCATGGCCGAGGCGGCCGACATCCTCACCGGGGATCACCAGCAGGTGATCCTCCCCGACCTCAACGCGGGCTGCTCGATGGCGGACATGGCCGACATCGACTCGGTCGAGGAGGCGTGGGAGTCCCTCGCCGAGGTGACCGACATCGAGTCGGTCGTGCCGATCACGTACATGAACTCCGCGGCGAACCTGAAGGCGTTCGTCGGCCGCCACGGCGGCGCCGTGTGCACCTCCACGAACGCCCGCGCGGTGCTCGAGTGGGCGCTGCGGCGTGAGGACGGGCCACGTGCCCGCCAGGTGCTGTTCTTCCCCGACCAGCACCTCGGCCGCAACACCGGCTACGCGATGGGCTTCACCGAGGACGACATGGCGGTGTGGAACCCGCGGCTCGACCTCGGTGGGCTGGACGAGGTGACGGCCAAGGAGTCGACGTTCCTGCTGTGGAAGGGGCACTGCTCGGTGCACCAGCGGTTCCGTCCCGAGCACGTCGAGCAGTTCCGGGCCGAGCACCCCGACGGCATCGTCGTGGCGCACCCCGAGTGCTCCCACGAGGTGTGCTCGCTGGCCGACCACGTGGGCTCGACCGACTTCATCATCCGCACGGTCGAGGCGGCCCCGTCGGGCAGCGTGATCGGGGTCGGCACCGAGATCCACCTGGTCCAGCGCCTCGACGACGAGACGCCCGACAAGACCGTCGTGTCGCTCGACCCGCTGGTGTGCCCCTGCTCGACGATGTTCCGCATCGACGCGCAGCACCTGGCGTGGGTGCTCGAGTCGCTCGTCGAGGGCCGGGTGCCGAACCGGATCACCGTCGACCCCGACACCGCCCACTGGGCCCGCGTCGCGCTGGAGCGGATGCTCGCGATCACCTGAGCACGGGGCTGCGCGCGGCGCGGGTGTCGCGCACGCGCACCTCGGTGACCAGCACCAGCGCCGGGCCGTCCGAGCCGTTGACCGGCATCGGCTCGCCGTGCGCGCGCACGTGCAACTTCGCCACCGGCGCGTCCGGTTCGATGCGGAACGTGACGATCCGGCCCTCCGGGCCCGGCTCGATGCGTCGCGAGGTGACGCCCCCGAGCTCGACGGTCGTGCCCGGCGCGGCGTGCACCCGCGCTCGCACGTCCACCGGTGCAGTGTCGTCGTCGGCGAACCCGAACACGACCGCACCCTCGCTGCCCAGGTGGGTCACGGCGCGCCCGTCGCCGAGGAAGTCCTGGTTCGCGACGCCCTCGTAGCTGACCGTGAGCGGCCGCACCACCCCGGCACCGGCGTCGTCCACCTCGGAGCGCCCGTGCCGGGCGACGAGGCGGTCGTGCAGCGGCCGCAGGTCGATCCAGGTCCAGGTGCCCGCCGTGCTGCGGTGTGGCTCGACGGAGGCCGCGGCGGCCAGCTCGCGCTCCAGCTCGTCGGGTCGGTCGAGGAGCCGGTGGGTGCGCTGGACGAGCAGGACGTCGGCCCCACCTGCCGCCATGGCGCGGGCGACCTCGCCGGGGTCTCCGGTCAGCCACGAGTGCTGCCAGTCGGCGGTGCCGCCACGGAACCCGCCCGAGGTGAACCGGAGGCGCCCGTGCGCGAGCAGCGCGGGGGCCAGCAGCCGGTCGTGCTCCATGTGGTCGGGCATGGGCAGGGCGGGGACCTGCGCGACGACCGCGCCCTCGTGCAACTCGTCGACGAGCTGGGCCACGAGCGCCTCGTCCTCCCGCACGGCCGCGGCCTGAGCGGGGTGGCCCGGCACCCACACCCCCTGGTCGGCGAGCGCGAGGACCGCGACCAGGGCGACGACGTGGGGGAATCGCTCGGCGGTGCCCCACCACCGCTGGGCGAGCAGTCCGAGCCCGGCCAGCGCGCAGAAGAGGACGAACGCCGCGAGGCGTGCCCACACCCGCACCTGGGTCAGGCCCAGCACGGCGAGGGCGAAGCCGCCGCCCCCGGCGGTCCCGACGGCCAGGGCGCTCACCGTGAGGGTCGACAGGTGGGTGATCCGGCGGTCCGCACGGTCGGTCCCGCCGCGTCGGACGGTCACCGCCGCCATCGCCACGAGCCCGGCGACCGCGGCGAGGCCGAGCACCGTGCCGGAATCGGTGGAGTCGCGCATGCGGCTCGCACGCTCGCCGAGGGTCGCGAGGAACGGCACAGGGTGGTCGCCGCGGGGCATCACCATCTGGGTGGGTCGCAGGCCGAGCGTCTCGGAGTCGCGCACCGGGCGGTCGAAGGAGGCGGCGACGGACGGCGCGGCTCGACGAGCGAGCAGGTCGGGAGCGAGGGTCACGGCGCTCACCGATGCCAGCGCCAGGGCCAGCAGCAGGGGCGCCACGAAGCGTCGCGGGTCGCCCCGGCGGAGCGCGGCGAGCCCTCCGGTCACGACGAGCAGCAACCCGGTGAAGACCGCGTAGTAGGTGCTCGAGATCGCGACGACCGCCACCGCGGCGAGCGGCGCCACCCACTCGCGGCCCCGCCAGGACGCCGACGGCGGCCGCTGCAGCGCCCAGAGGACCGCGAAGGCGCCGAGCGCGACGGGGAACAGCGCGAAGAGGAAGAGCTGGCCCGCCGCGAGCCGGTGCAGCGCGGCCGGGGACAGCGCGAAGAGGCAGGCGGCCGCGCCGGCGACCGAGGGCCGGCACCCGAGCCAGCGCAGCACGGCGTGGGCGACGACGGCGGAGGCCACGAGCGCCAGCGCCACGTACAGGTTCGTCGCGGCGACCAGCGAGCCGGACGCGGCGCGCAGGGCGTGCAGGGCGACGAGGTGCAGGCGCTCACCCCCGGAGGGGAACAGCCCCCAATCGGCGCCGTGGGGCGCTCCGAGCCAGTCGGTGCGCCCTGCCGTGCCGGTCCAGTCGGAGGCCTCGACGAGCGCCAGGTGCTGGAACGCGTCGCGTGCATAGACGACCGGTTCGTCCAGGGGGAACGGGCGCAGGAGCACCAGCACGAGCGCGAGCGCCACCGCGGCGACCAGCGCGAGCTCGACGACCCGGCGGCCGCCGCCTCCGGGCGCGAGGTGGCCGGCAGCTCGCGGCAGCTCCCGCGAGTCCGCGCGCACGTGGGCATTCGTCAGCGCTCGTATCCACTCCCATCGGCACCTCGGCGACGCCGGTCAAGCGCGGCGTCGCCGGCCGGTCCTCAGCCGCCCTGCAGGATCGGGGCGAGGAACTTGCCGGTGTAGCTGCCCGCCGCCTCGGCGATCGCCTCGGGTGGGCCCTCGGCGATGACCGTGCCGCCGCCGCGGCCGCCTTCGGGACCCAGGTCGATGACCCAGTCGGCGGTCTTGATCACGTCGAGGTTGTGCTCGATGACCAGCACCGTGTTGCCCTGGTCGACCAGCCGCGACAGGACGGTGAGGAGCTTGCGGATGTCCTCGAAGTGCAAGCCGGTCGTGGGCTCGTCCAGCAGGTAGATCGTGTGGCCGGTCGACCGCTTCGCGAGCTCCGAGGCCAGCTTCACGCGCTGCGCCTCGCCGCCCGACAGGGTCGTGGCCGGCTGGCCGAGCCGCACGTAGCCGAGGCCGACGTCGACGAGGGTCTGCATGTGCCGGGCGATCGTGGGCTGGTTCGCGAAGAACTCGAGCGCCTCCTCGCAGGGCAGGTCGAGCACCTCGGAGATGTTCAGCCCCTTGAACGTCACCTCGAGCGTGTCGCGGTTGTAGCGGGCGCCCTTGCACACCTCGCACGGCACGTACACGTCCGGCAGGAAGTGCATCTCGATCTTGATCGTGCCGTCGCCGGAGCACGCCTCGCAGCGGCCGCCCTTGACGTTGAAGCTGAACCTGCCGGGCAGGTACCCGCGCACCTTCGCCTCGTTGGTCTGCGCGAACAGCTTGCGGATGTGGTCGAACACGCCGGTGTAGGTGGCGGGGTTCGAGCGCGGGGTGCGGCCGATCGGCGACTGGTCGATGTCGATCACCTTGTCCAGGTGGTCGAGCCCCTCGACCCGCTTGTGCAGGCCGGGCGGGACCTTCGAGCCGTAGATGTGCTGCATCAGCGAGCGCAGCAGGATGTCGTTCACGAGCGTCGACTTGCCCGAACCGGACACGCCGGTGACCGCGACGAAGCAGCCGAGGGGGATGTCGACGTCGATGTTGCGCAGGTTGTGCTCGCGGGCGCCCTTGATGCGCAGCCACTCATCGCCGGGCGAGCGGCGCTGCTCGGGCACCGGGATCTGCTTCTTGCCGGCGAGGTACTGCCCGGTGATCGACTCCTTGGCCTTGAGCAGGCCCTTCAGGTCACCGGAGTGCACGACGCGGCCGCCGTGCTCGCCGGCACCGGGGCCGATGTCGACGATGTGGTCCGCGACGCGGATCGTGTCCTCGTCGTGCTCGACGACCAGCACCGTGTTGCCGAGGTCGCGCAGCCGCAGCAGCGTCTCGATCAGCTTGTGGTTGTCGCGCTGGTGCAGCCCGATCGAGGGCTCGTCGAGCACGTAGAGCACCCCGACCAGCCCCGAGCCGATCTGGGAGGCGAGCCGGATGCGCTGCGCCTCGCCGCCCGACAGCGTGGCGGCGGAGCGGGCGAGCGACAGGTACTCGAGGCCGACGTCGCAGAGGAACTTCAGCCGGACGTTGATCTCCTTGAGGACCCGCTCCGCGATGAGCGACTGGCGCTCGTCGAGGTGCAGGTCGGCGAGCTTCTCGGTGGCCTCGGCGATCGAGAGGCTGCACAGCTCGTGGATGTTGTAGCCGTCGATCGTCACGGCGAGGGCGTAGGGGTTCAGGCGGGCGCCGTCGCAGGTGCGGCACGGCACCAGCCGCATGTAGCCCTCGATCGCGTCGCGGGCACTGTCGGACTCGGCCTCGGCGTGGCGCCGCTGCAGGTACGGGATCACGCCCTCGTACTTGGCGGAGTAGGTGCGCGTGCGGCCGTAGCGGTTCCTGAACCGCACCTCGACGCGGGTGCCGTCGCCGGTGCCGTGCAGCAAGAGCTTCTGCTGCTTCTTCGGCAGCTTCTCGAACGGGGCGTCGGCGTCGATGCCGTACTCGTCGCAGACCGCCTCCAGCAGCCGGTGGAAGTACTTGGCGTGGCCGGAGGCCCACGGGGCGATCGCGCCGGCGCGCACCGACAGCTCGGGGTCGGGCACGACGAGCTCGGGGTCGACCTCGAAGAGGGTGCCGAGGCCGTCACAGGCGGAGCAGGCGCCGTAGGGCGAGTTGAACGAGAAGTTGCGCGGGGCGAGCTCCTCGAAGGACTTGCCGTCGGAGGGGCGCGCCAGCTTCTCGGAGAAGGTGAGCAGCTCGGGCTCGGTGCCCTCGGGTGCGTCCCTCGGGGGCACGATCTCGATCTGCGCGATGCCGTCCGCGAGGCGCAGCGCGGTCTCCATCGAGTCGGTGAGCCGCCGCTCGATCCCCTCGCGCAGCACGAGCCGGTCGACGATCACCTCGATCGTGTGCTGCTCGTAGCGGGCGAGGTCGAGGTCGACCGGCAGCTCGTGCACCTCGCCATCGACCCGGACGCGGCCGAACCCCTGTGCGGCGAGGTCGGCGAAGAGCTGCTCGTAGGTGCCCTTGCGGCCCCGCACCACCGGGGCGAGCACCTGGAACCTGGTGCCCTCGGGGAGGGCGAGGATCCGGTCGACGATCTGCTGGGGGGTCTGGCGGACGAGCGCCTCGCCGGTCTCGGGGTCGTGCGGCTCGCCGACCCGGGCGAAGAGCAGCCGCAGGTAGTCGTAGACCTCGGTGACGGTGCCGACGGTGGAGCGCGGGTTGCGGGACGCGGACTTCTGGTCGATCGAGATCGCGGGCGACAGGCCCTCGATGACGTCCACGTCGGGCTTGTCCATCTGGCCGAGGAACTGGCGGGCGTAGGCCGAGAGGGACTCGACGTAGCGGCGCTGGCCCTCGGCGTAGATCGTGTCGAACGCGAGCGACGACTTCCCGGAGCCCGACAGGCCCGTGAACACGATGAGGCGGTCGCGGGGCAGGTCCAGCGACACGTCGCAGAGGTTGTGCTCGCGCGCCCCCCTGATGAGGATGCGGTCCGAGGGGGCGTGCGCGGAGCCGGTGCGCGCCCGGGCGGGGCGCGAGTTGGTTCGGGGCATCGACGCGATCCTACTCAGCGAACAGGTGTTCCGTCCGGTCGGGTCGGGGTGGGGCGGGGCGCTGCAATACTTGCGCCATGGGTTCCACGACCGGCCGGCTCTTCCGGGTGACCACGTTCGGCGAGTCGCACGGCGGCGGGGTGGGCGCGGTCGTGGACGGCTGCCCTCCCCTGCTGGAGCTGTCGGAGGACGACATCCAGCCGGACCTCGACCGGCGCCGTCCCGGGCAGAGCCGCCTGGTGACCCAGCGTGACGAGGCCGACCGGGTGGAGATCCTCTCGGGGGTGGACGGTGGGCGGACGATCGGTTCGCCGATCGCGCTGTTGGTCCGCAACGCCGACCAGCGCCCCGGCGCCTACGAGCACCTGCGCGACGTCTATCGCCCGTCGCACGCCGACTGGACGACCGAGGCGAAGTACGGGATCCGGGCGGTGTCGGGCGGCGGCCGCGCCTCCGCCCGGGAGACGATCGGCCGGGTGGCCGCGGGGGCGATCGCCCGCAAGCTGCTGGCAGAGCGCTGCGGGGTCGAGGTGCTGGGCTGGGTGAGCCAGATCCACCGGGTGAAGGCCCGGGTGGACCCCTCGGCGGTGCGGTTCGAGCACGTCGAGGCGGGGCCCACCCGCTGCCCGGACCCCGAGGCGGCGTTCGAGATGACCGAGGCGATCGAGCAGGCCCGCCGCGACGGCGACTCGCTCGGCGGGATCGTGACCTGTGTGGCCCGGGGCGTGCCGGCCGGGTGGGGCGAGCCGGTGTTCGACAAGCTCGAGGCGGACCTCGCGAAGGCGACGATGTCGCTGCCGGCGGCGAAGGGGTTCGAGATCGGCTCGGGGTTCGAGGCGGTCGACATGACCGGGCGGGAGCACAACGACCCGTTCGTGCCGGGACCGGGTGGCAGGCCGCGGACCTCGACGAACCGCTCGGGCGGGGTGCAGGGCGGCATCTCGAACGGCGAGGACGTGCTGATCCGGGTGGCGTTCAAGCCGACCGCGACGATCTCGTCGCCCCAGCAGACCGTGGACCGGGACAACAACCCCGTGACCCTGGAGGCCAAGGGGCGTCACGACCCGTGCGTGCTGCCCCGCGCGGTGCCGCTGGTCGAGGCGGCGATGCTGCTCGTGCTGGTGGACCACTGGCTCCGCCAGGTGGCGACCCGTCCCTGACGGGAGCCGGTCGCCGTCACACGGCGTCGCCGCGCCGGCGACCGATGCGCGGCCAGAGCAGGTCCAACATGCGCGTCGAGCGGCAGTGGCGCGCCGTGTCGAGCATGGTTCGCAGGTCGACGATGCCCTCGTCGAGGAGGCGCTCCGTGAGGCGGCCGGCGTACACGGCGACTGCCCCGACGCTGGTCTTCAGTGCGATGCAGAGGGATTCCTCGACGGACCTCGAGGGCAGGCCGTCGATCACGACCGATGGGAGCGCGGCGTCCCCGGGGAGGTGCACCCGGACGAGTGCGGGGTCCGCCTGCGGCACCCGGTCACGGCGGCGGCGGGTCGTGCCCGGTCGCACCAGGTGCACGGGGGCACGGGGGTCCGGCCGTTCGGCCCGGGGATGCGCCTCACCGGGCGTGACGACGGTGAGCGGGCCGGGGAGGACGTCGAGAACGCCGCTGACGTCGAGCGCGCTCCAGGAGGTGAGCTCGGCGCCGGCGCCGGCCCAGAGCAGCCAGGCGTGGTAGGGCTCCGCAGGATCGATCGGCCAGCCGGTGAGTCGGTAGACGCCGGGTGCGTCGGTTCGCCGCCAGTTGCCGTAGCTGAGGTGGTGGTGCCGCGCCCGGCGGTCGTATCCGGCCTCGCGGGTGTGGGCGATGGTGAAGCAGCCGCCGTGCTGGGCAGCGATGAGGTGCAGCCGGCGTCGACGGCGGACCCGGACCCCGGCGGTGGGATGGAGGTCGTCAGGCACCGGAAGGGCCATGTCCGCTTCCGCCATCTCGCCAGATCGTCCCGAAAAGCGGGACGGTGCGGCCGGGCCGTGATCGGGTCGTCCTGAAAAACGGGACGGTGCGGCCGGGCGGTGGTCGGAACGTCCCGAAAAACGGGACGGTGTGGCAGGTGGTGTGTTCTGCGGGCGGGCTGCGGACAGGTCAGCGCCGTCGTGCCACCAGTGACGCGGCATGCGTCGAACCTCCTCTGCGAGGGGTCCTCCTGGGGGAAGGGATCGTGGTGGAGTCGACCTGAGCTGGCCGTGGCGCAGCGGCGCGCGCCGCTCAGAGGGCGTGGCGCCGCTCGCGCTTGAGCTCCTTGATCTCGTCGCGCAGGCGGGCCGCCTCCTCGAAGCGCAGGTCGGCGGAGGCCTGGTGCATCTCCTCCTCGAGCACCTGGATGAGCCGTCCGAGGTCCTCGGGCGGCAGGTCGGCGTACTGCTCGGCCCGTGCCCGCTCTCCGGCACGCTGCTTGCGGCGCCCCGCCCCCGGCGTGGGCGCGCCACCGCCGTCGCCGCGCAGGTCCGCCAGGATGTCGGTGACCGCCTTCTGGATCGTCTGCGGGTCGATCCCATGCTCCTCGTTGTACGCCTGCTGGACGCGTCGGCGGCGGTTCGTCTCGGAGATCGCCCGGGTCATGGAGTCCGTCACCTGGTCGGCGTACATGACCACCTGGCCGTTCACGTTCCGTGCCGCCCGCCCGATCATCTGGATCAGCGATGTCTCGGAGCGCAGGAACCCCTCCTTGTCGGCGTCCAGGATCGCGACCAGCGACACCTCGGGGATGTCGAGCCCCTCCCGCAGCAGGTTGATGCCCACCAGCACGTCGAACTCGCCGAGGCGCAGGTCGCGCACCAGCTCGATGCGCTGCAGCGTGTCGACCTCGGAGTGCAGGTACCGGACCCGGACCCCCATCTCGAGCAGGTAGTCGGTGAGGTCCTCGGCCATCTTCTTGGTGAGCGTCGTGACCAGGACCCGCTCCCCCGCCTCGACCCGCTGGTTGATCTCGCCCATGAGGTCGTCGATCTGGCCCTTGGTCGGCCGGATCAGCACCTCGGGGTCGACCAGCCCGGTCGGCCGCACGATCTGCTCGACCACCCGGGACGAGTGCTGGAGCTCCCAGTCACCCGGGGTCGCCGACAGGAAGATCGTCTGCCCTGCCCGCTCGACCCACTCCTCGAACCGCAGCGGGCGGTTGTCGGCAGCGGACGGCAGCCGGAACCCGTGCTCGATCAGCGACTCCTTGCGGGACCGGTCGCCCTCGTACTGGCCGTGCAGCTGCGGGATCGTGACGTGGGACTCGTCGATGATCGTCAGGTAGTCGGGCGGGAAGAAGTCGAGCAGCGTGTGCGGGGGCTCACCCGGGCCGCGCCCGTCGAGCGGCGCCGAGTAGTTCTCGATGCCGTTGCAGAAGCCCATCTCCTGCAGCATCTCGAGGTCGTACTCGGTGCGCATGCGCAGGCGCTGCGCCTCGAGCAGCTTGCCCTCGCGCTCGAAGTAGGCGAGCCGCTCCTGCAGCTCCTTCTCGATGCGGCCGATCGCCTCGTGCAGCCGCTCGTCGGAGGTCGCGTAGTGCGTGTTGGGGAACACGACGACGTCGTCGAGCGACGCGACCCGCTCCCCGGTGAGCGGGTCGACGACCGAGATCGCCTCCACCTCGTCGCCGAACAGCTCGATCCGCACCGCCGTCTCGTCGTAGGCGGGGTGGACCTCGATCACGTCGCCGCGCACCCGGAACTTGCCGCGCACGAGGTTCATGTCGTTGCGCTCGTACTGGAGGTCGACGAGCCGGCGCAGCAGCTGGCGCTGGTCGACCTCCTCACCGACGCGCACCGCGAAGAGCCGGGCGGCGTACTCCTCGGGTGAGCCGAGGCCGTAGATGCACGACACCGACGCGACGACGATCACGTCGCGGCGGGTCAGCAGCGCCGAGGTGGCCGCGTGGCGCAGCCGGTCGATCTCGTCGTTGATCGAGCTGTCCTTCTCGATGTACGTGTCGCTCGACGCGATGTAGGCCTCGGGCTGGTAGTAGTCGTAGTACGAGACGAAGTACTCGACGCGGTTCTCGGGGAAGAACTCGCGGAACTCGTTCGCCAGCTGGGCGGCGAGGCTCTTGTTGGGGGCGATCACCAGCGTGGGCCGCTGGACCTGCTCGATCGTCCAGGCGATCGTCGCCGACTTCCCGGAACCGGTGATGCCCAGCAGGGTCTGGAAGCGCTCGCCGACGTTGACGCCCTCGGCGAGCGCGGCGATCGCCGCCGGCTGGTCGCCGGCGGGCTCGAAGTCCGACACCACCTTGAACGGGCGGACGGAGACGGGTTCGAGGCGGGTGGGGGCCGAACTGCTCACGTGGCGATGGTACCGAGGGGTGCCGACAGCGGACCGGCAGCACCCGCCGCCCACTCCGCCGTGGGCGCAGTGCTCAGCCCTTGCGCAGTGCTCAGCCCTCGCGCAGTGAGTTGATCCACTCCCAGGCCCGGTCGACCTCGGCCTCGAGGTCCTCGGGGCTGCCGTGGTTGTCGATCACCAGGTCGGCCTTCGCGAGGCGCTCCTCCCGGGAGGCCTGACGCCCGATGCGGTTCCGGGCGTCCTCCTCCGACATGCCCCGGTGCTCGACCAGGCGCCGTACCGCCACCTCCGGGTCGAGGTCCACAACGATCGTGCCGGCCATGTCGGAGCGGCCCGACTCGACGAGGAGCGGCACGTCGAGCACGACCACCGCGTCGGTGTCGCGCAGCTCCTGGAGCCGGCGCTCGATCTCGAGGCCGACCCTGGGGTGCACGATCGCGTTGAGGGCGGCGAGCGCCTCGGGGTCCGTGAAGACGACCTCCGCGACCGCGGCGCGGTCGAGCTGGCCGTCCTCCCCGACGATCCCGGGGCCGAAGCGCTCCACCATCTCGGCGAACACCTCGGTGCCCGGCTGCTGGAGCTCCCTGACGATCGCGTCGGCGTCCACGACCACGGCGCCCCGTGCGGCGAGCGCAGCGGAGACCGTGGACTTGCCCGAACCGATCCCACCGGTGAGGCCGATCAACAACACGGCGGCGGACGCTAGCCGGATCGACCGGCCGTGCGTCTGATCGACGGCCGAACGGCTGACCGACCTGCAGGGGGCTCGTTCGGTGGCCCTGCCACCCATTTCCGGGGGTTTCTGAGCGAATTCTCCAAGTTCTCAGGTGATGGTGCCGATACGCACTCCGAGCCCGGACCCGCGACGGGTCACAGCCACACACGGGACCCACACCGCAGCAGCCCGAATGGACACCTCCGACCAGGCCGATGGCCGCCCACCCGGCAAGACCGGTTCGACGACCCGCGACGTCAAGGAGCGTCTCCGCGAGCGCGTCCGAAACGACCTGCGCAGCGCGCTGGTCGACCCTGCGCTGAACCCGACCGGCGACTTCGACATCGTCGTCCAGCAGCTCCGCGGCGGTCGGGGCAACCGCGTCGCCGGCTTCAACGGGCTCATCACCGCGATGCGCTTCGCCACCATGGCCATCTCGGTGCTCCTCGTCGCCACCTCCGCCCAGCGCGACGACACCTCGCTGCGGGTGTGGACCGGGATCGTGATCCTCTACGCGATCTTCCGGGCCAGCCGCCCGATCAAGTACTCCGACGACGTCGCATCCCTCGTCCGCGTGGTCGCCGAGGTCGCGCTGCACGTCCTCGCGGTCGCGTCGACCAGCGGGTGGGACTCGCCGCTGCTGTTCACGCTGCTCACCGCCGTGACCCTCGCCGGGCTGGCCCGCGGCTACGGGTTCTCGCTGCGCATCGCCATCGCCACGACCCTCGCGGTCACGATCCCCTACGTCTCGAACGCGCCGATCCAGCGCGACGCGCTCGTCCACTCGGCGTCGTGGACCGGGATCGTGGTCCTCGTCGCCGTGATCGCCGGGTACGCCCGGCGCATCTCCGGGGAGGCGGACCGGGAGCGCGAGCTCGCGATGGACCGCCTCGGCCGGCTCGCGGATGCCAACACGCTGCTGTTCTCGCTCCACCGGGTCACCCAGACGCTCCCCGCGTCGCTCGACCTCGGCGAGGTGCTCGACTCGACGCTGAACCGGATGAAGAGCCTGGTCAGCTACGACAGCATCGCCATCCTGCTCTTCGACGAGACCGACGGGCACTGGGACGTGGTGCGCCACCACGGGCTACAGGTCCCCTCCCGCCTCGGGCCCACCGAGCTGCCGGCCGGGCTGCGGCGGGCGATGGCGGAGAACCAGCTCGTCCACATCCCCGACCTGTCCAAGGAGATCGGCGCGGGGCTCAACAAGCGCGCCGGGTCGGGCATCTACACGGTGCTGCCCTCGCGCGGGTCCGTGATCGGGCTGCTCGCCATCGAGCACGCCGACTTCGAGCACTTCACGCTGCGCGACCTCGACGTCGTGCACGGGTTCGTCGCCCCCGCGGCGCTCGCCCTCGACAACGCCCGCTGGTTCGCGCGCCTCCGCACGGTCGGCGCGGACGAGGAGCGGACCCGCATCGCCCGTGACCTGCACGACCGGATCGGGCAGTCGCTCGCGTACCTCGGCATCGAGCTCGACCGGATCGCCGACCGGGACGCCGCCGGCGAGAGCATCACCGCCGACATCGCCCAGCTGCGCAACGACGTGCGCGGCGTCGTGCGGGAGGTGCGCGACACGCTCTACGACCTGCGGACCGACGTGTCCGAGGAGCAGGGCCTCGGCGAGATCCTCCAGCAGTACGTCGCGAGGGTCGCCGAGCGCAGCAACCTGCAGATCCAGGTCGACGCGGACATCGACGCGCGGCTGCCGATCCTCCAGGAGCGCGAGATGTGGCGCGTCGCCCAGGAGGCCCTCACCAACGTCGAGCGGCACGCACGCGCCACCGCCGTGCGCGTCGTGTGGCGCTGCGACGGCGAGCGCGCCCTCATCGACGTCACCGACAACGGCGTGGGCTTCGACCAGAGCCGGGCCGGGCGGGTCGACTCCTACGGCGTGCTCGGCATGCGCGAGCGGGCCTCGTCGATCGGCGCCTCCCTCGAGATCATCAGCGCCCCCGGGCGCGGCACCCGCGTGCGCTGCACCCTGCAGCCCGCCGGCCGCCGCGAGGGCGAGCGCACGAACGACGCAGCAGCCACGACCAGCGACGTCACCACCAGCGTGACCACGGCGCTGCCCGACCAGTTCGCAATCCGGAGGTGACCATGCCGATCCGACTGATGCTGGCCGACGACCACCGCATGCTCAGGGAGGGCTTGCGGCGATCCATGACCGAAGCCGGCTTCGAGGTCGTCGGGGAGGCCCGTGACGGCGTCGAGGCGGTGGCCCTCGCCGGGCGGCTGGACCCCGACGTGATCCTCATGGACGTCACCATGCCGAACTGCGACGGCGTCGAGGCGTGCCGCCAGCTGAAGAGCAACGGCGGCTCGTCGCGGATCGTCATGCTGACGATGCACGCCGACCAGGAGGTGCTCGCCAACGCCATCCGCGCGGGCGCCATCGGCTACCTCACCAAGGACTGCTCGACACGGGAGATCGCCGAGGCGGTGCGCATGGCCGCCGAGGGCGACACGGTCCTGTCGCCCCAGCTCGCCCGCTCGATGCTGGCCGAGGTGCGCAAGCTCGACGAGCCGCGCGCTCCGGAGGAGGAACGCCTCGTGACCAAGCGCGAGGAGGAGGTGCTGCAGCTCATCGCGGACGGCTGCTCCACCCCGGAGGTCGCCGAGCGGCTCTACATCTCGCAGAAGACCGTCAAGAACCACCTCGCGTCGATCTACCAGAAGCTCGACGCGCGGGACCGCACCCAGGCCGTGCTGCAGGCCGTGCGCATGGGGATCGTACACCTCGACTGAGGGGCGCGATGGGTCCGCCGCCCGCGTTGGGCCGAACGACCTATCAAGAGCGCCACGCCGGCGCCGATACACATACCACGGATCTCGGCGGACGGGGTTCGTGCACCAACAGACAACGAAGCACCAGAGATTCGGAGACCACCGAAATGATCACCAGCTACCACTTCATCAAGGCATGGCTCGTGGCTCAGGCCAAGACCGAGCGTGGCGCCTCGCTCGTCGAGTACGCGCTGCTCGTCGCGCTGATCGCCGTGTTCTGCATCGGCGCGATGACCTTCCTCGCCGGCAAGGCCGACGACAAGCTCTCCCAGGCCGGCAGCGAGATGGACCGCCCGCGATGACCTTCCTCGCCGGCAAGGCCGACGACAAGCTCCGCGAGGCCGGCAGCGAGATGGACCGCTGAGTCCAGGGCATCTCTGAGGCGGAGGGCGGGCCTACGGGCCCGCCCTCCGTCGCGTCCGGGCGCGGGTCGAGCAGGTGACGCGGTCGAGCGGATGAGCTGGTCGAGCCGGCGAGGCCGGCCGAGTCAGTCGACGAGGCGGAGCCCGGCGGGGTGCAGCGACCCGTCGTCCACCTCGAGCTCGACGTCGAAGCGGGTGCGGTGCGCCGGGTAGACGTGCTCGCTCAGCAGCACGGGGCGACCCTCGACGCTGCGGGTGGTGCGCTCGGCGACCAGCACCGGTGAGCCCGGCGGCACCTGGAGCAGCTCGGCGTCCTCGTCGTCGACAACCTGGGCACCGATGGTCTGCGTGGCCCCGCCGAGGCGCACCGGCAGCTGCTCGAGGAACGACGCCCGCGCGACGTCGTCACGGCTGAGGGACGCGCCCAGCTCCTCGGGGCACCACACCGTCACGCGGGCGAACGGGTGGCCGTCCGCGAGGCTGAGGCGGCGCACCTCCAGCACCGTCGGCGATCCCAGCACCTCCCGCACCCGCTCGGGGGCGTCGACGAAGCCGAACGAGAGGATGCGGCGCTCGGAGCGGATGCCGGCCGCCGACAGCTGGGACTCCATCGTGCCCAGGACCCGCAGCTCCTGGCGGAGCGGCTCGGCCGCGACCAGCCAGCCGAAGCCCTGGCGGCTCTCGACCAGGTGCTCGCCGCGCAGCACCTCGAGCGCCCTGCGGATCGTGACCCGGCTCGCGCCGTAGTGGGCGGACAGCTCGGACTCGGAGGGCAGGACCCCGGCCTGGTCGAAGCCCCCGTCGCGGATCCTGCGACGGAGGTCCTCCGCGATGGCCTGGTACCGGATGGTCCTCACGAACTTGTAGTGTACTTGTATTGTTCTGCGTCCCACCCCCGCGCCACGAGGAGCACCATGACCGTCACGCCCTCCACCCCGATCGAGCTCGTCCGTGAGGTCTACGCCCGCTTCGACGAGCGCATCGACGCGGCCCGAGCACGCCTCGGCCGGCCGCTCACGCTCGCCGAGAAGGTGCTGATCGCCCACCTGGACGACCCGACCGCGGACATCGAGCGTGGCGTCACCTACAACGACCTCCGCCCCGACCGGGTCGCCATGCAGGACGCGACCGCGCAGATGGCGCTGCTGCAGTTCATGACCGCGGGGCTCCCCAAGGTCGCCGTGCCCTCCACCGTGCACTGCGACCACCTCATCCAGGCCAAGGAGAACGGCAAGGTCGACCTCCTCGCGGCGGAGCAGGGCAACGCCGAGGTCTACGACTTCCTCGAGTCGGTCTCGGCCAGGTACGGCATCGGGTTCTGGGGACCGGGCTCGGGCATCATCCACCAGGTCGTGCTCGAGCAGTACGCCTTCCCCGGCGGGATGATGATCGGCACCGACAGCCACACGCCGAACGCCGGCGGGCTGGGCATGGTCGCCATCGGGGTGGGTGGCGCGGACGCCGTCGACGTCATGACCGGGTTCCCGTTCAACGTCCGCTGGCCGAAGCTGATCGGCGTGCGCCTCACCGGTGAGCTCAACGGCTGGTCGGCGCCCAAGGACGTCATCCTCAAGGTCGCCGACCTGCTCACCGTGAAGGGCGGCACCGGCGCGATCGTCGAGTACTTCGGCCCCGGCGCGAGCTCGATCTCGTGCACCGGCAAGGCCACGATCTGCAACATGGGCGCGGAGATCGGCGCCACCACCTCGATCTTCGCCTACGACGACGCGATGGCCCGCTACCTCAAGGCCACCGGCAGGGAGGAGGTCGCCGACGCGGCCAACGCGATCGCCCACCACCTGCGCGCGGACGACGAGGTGCTCGCCGACCCGCACCGGGCCTACGACCAGGTGATCGAGATCGACCTGTCGGAGCTGCGCCCGCACATCAACGGCCCCCACACCCCCGACCTCGCCCGCGAGGTCTCCGCGCTCGGCGAGGAGGCCCGCGCCAACGGCTGGCCCATGGAGATCAGCTCGGCGCTGGTGGGCTCGTGCACCAACTCCTCCTACGAGGACATCACCCGCGCCGCGTCGATCCTGCGCTTCGCGGCCGAGAACGGCCTGAAGGTGAAGGCTCCCCTGCTCATCACGCCCGGCTCCGAGCAGGTGCGGGCGACGATCGAGCGCGACGGCCTGCTCGGCACCTTCGAGGCGGCCGGCGCGACCGTGCTGGCCAACGCCTGCGGTCCGTGCATCGGCCAGTGGTCGCGCCCCGAGGAGGACATCTCCAAGCCGAACACGATCGTCACGAGCTACAACCGGAACTTCCCGAAGCGCAACGACGGGTCGCCGAACACGTTCGCGTTCGTGACCTCGCCGGAGACGGTGGTCGCGCTCGCGCTCGCCGGCACGCTCGACTTCGACCCCGTGAACGGCACGCTCACCAACGACCGCGGCGAGGAGGTCCGGCTGCCCGAGCCGGTCGGCGAGGAGCTGCCCGCCGCCGGGTTCACCCCGGGTGAGAACACCTTCGTGGCGCCCCCGGAGGACGGCTCGGCGGTCGAGGTGAAGGTCTCGCCGGACTCCGAGCGGCTGCAGCTGCTCGAGCCGTTCCCGGCCTGGGACGGCAAGGACTTCATCGACCTGCCGATCCTCGTCAAGGCGCAGGGCAAGTGCACCACCGATCACATCTCGATGGCCGGTCCGTGGCTGCGCTACCGCGGCCACCTCGAGAACATCTCGGGCAACCTCTTCCTCGGTGCGGTCAACGCGTTCACCGGCGTCGCCGGCGAGGGCAAGGACCAGCTCGACGGCACCACCAAGCCGTACCCGGACATCGCCCGCCACTACCACGAGGCCGGCCAGCCCTGGGTCGCCGTCGGCGACGAGAACTGGGGCGAGGGGTCGTCGCGGGAGCACGCGGCGATGGAGCCCCGCTACCGCGGCTGCCGGGCGATCATCGTCCGCAGCTTCGCCCGCATCCACGAGGCGAACCTCAAGAAGCAGGGCGTGCTGCCCCTGACCTTCGAGGACCCGGCCGTCTACGACGAGATCGGGGAGGACGACCGGATCAGCGTCCTCGGACTCGCGGACCTCGCGCCGGGCAAGCCGGTGGAGTGCGAGCTCACCAAGCCGGACGGCACGAAGCGGACCTTCCGCTGCAACCACACGCTCAGCGACGAGCACATCGAGTGGTTCCGCGCCGGCTCCGCCCTCAACATCATCCGCTCCCGCACCGGCGCCTGACGCCCGGGACCACCGTCGATCGTGGGCGTCGCCGCGCCCTCCGCTGCGCCCGTCGCCGGCACCGTCCGGCGACGGCTGCGCGCTGAGCCGCTCCGGCACGTCCCCGCGCTCGACGGACTGCGGGCCGTCGCCGTCGCGCTGGTCCTGTTGTTCCACTCGGGGTTCGGGTGGATGCGGGGCGGCTTCCTCGGCGTCTCGGTCTTCTTCACGCTCTCCGGGTTCCTCATCACCAGCCTGCTGCTGCGCGAGTGGAACGACCGGGGGCGCATCGACGGGCGCCGGTTCTGGGTGCGCCGCCTCCGCCGCCTCTCCCCCGCCGCGTGGAGCGCGATCGCGCTGGTCATCGCACTCGCGGCGCTCGGGGTGTGGGACGACGGCCAGCTCCGCTCGCTGCGCGGCGACGTGCCGTGGTCGTTGGTGGACCTCGTCAACTGGCACTTCGTCGCCGGGGGCACGACCTACGGGGCCGCCTTCGGCGCGCCCTCGCCGCTCGAGCACTTCTGGAGCCTCTCGGTCGAGACGCAGTTCTACGCGGCGCTGCTGCTGGTCGTGGTCGGGACGCTGTCGCTGCGGCGCGGGAGCCCCAGGGCGCGGGTGCGGCGGCTCACCCGCGTCCTGCTCGGCCTGACGGTCGCCTCGCTCGTCGCCAACTGGTGGCTCGGCGCCGGCTCGCCCGACCGCACCTACTTCGGGACCGACACCCGCGCCGCCGAGATGCTCTTCGGCGCCGTGCTCGCCTGCCTGATGCTCCGGCGCCTGCGCCTGCCACCGGGGCGGGCGCGGCGGATCGTGGTCGCCGGTGGCGGTGTGGCGGTCGTGGTCGTCGTGGGCCTCTCGACCGTCGCGACGACCTCCTCGGCGTGGCTGTACCCGTGGGGGCTGCTCGCCACCGCCGTGTGCAGCACGGCGCTCGTGACGGCGTGCCTGCAACCCGGGGGGATCGCCGCGGTGCTCGCCGCGCCGCCGCTGGTGCTGCTCGGCCGCATCTCCTACGGGGTCTACGTCCTGCACTGGCCGGTGTTCCTCTGGCTCACCCCGCGCCGCACCGGGATCGACGGCTGGGCGCTGTTCGGCCTGCGGATGCTCGTCACCCTGCCGGCGGCGTACCTGCTGTACCGGGTCGTCGAGGCACCGGTGCGGGCGCGCACCTGGCCCCGACCCGGCCAGGGGGTGCGGGTGGCACCCGCGCTCGCGGTGTCGCTCGCGGTGCTCGGCCTCGTCGTCACCTGGGGCGCCCCACCACCCCCCGCCTACCTCGACACGGAGCGCACCGGGGAGCTCGTCGTGCGCGAGGCCGCCGACGCGCCCGGCGGCACCACCTCCACGACCGAGGCGGGCCCCCGCCGGGCGGAGCGGGTGCTGCTGGTCGGCGACAGCATCGCGGCGAGCCTCGAGGAGGCGCTCTCACAGGCGTTCACGGCCCGCGGCGTGTCGTTCGCGTCGATCGCCCGCCCCGGCTGCGGCGTCGTCGCCGGCGTGCCCGCCAGCGGTCCGGGCCAACCGGTGCGGGAGATGGGCGGGGTCGACGTGTCGCAGTGCGAGACCACCCTGGCCGGCTCCCAGGAGGAGGCGGTGGCCGGGTTCGCACCGGACCTGGTGCTCAGCATGTCGACCTGGGAGCGCATCGACCGCCTGGTCGACGGGGTCTGGTACGAGTTCGGCACCCCGGAGGGCGACGCCAAGCTCGGCGAGCTGTACGGCGAGACCATCGGGCGGCTCTCCTCCGGCGGCGCCCGGGTGGCCCTGGTGCTGCTGCCGGACAACGTCGCCGGGCGCAACGCCCCCTTCGGCGGCCCCACCGAGGACGACCTCGGGCGCGCCGCGCACCTGCGCGACCTGCAGGTCCGGGTCGCGGCCACCCTCGAGGGCGTGACGACGCTGGACATGGCCTCGGTGGTGTGCCCGACCTCGCCGTGCCCGACCGAGGTGCGGGGGCTCGAGATCCGGCCGGGCGACGGCATGCACTACGACGAGCCGCTCGCCGCCGCGTGGGTCGCCTCGCACGTCGCGGACCTCGCCCTGGCGATCGACCTGGACGCACCGGACGCCGGGTGAGCGAGCGGGTCAGTCGGTGCCGGGACGGCGCGAGCCCTCGTGGGCCGCGGCCGCGTCGAGGTCCTCGGGGATCACGCCGCCCGGGTAGGTGCGGGCGAGCTCCTCGCGGGTCGGCGTGCGCTTCCGGCGCGCCTCTGGCGGGAGGAGCGCCGAGATCGCCTTCATCATCCGCTTCGTGTCGGCGTCCACGCTGCGCCCCTTCATCTCCACCGGGTCGCCGACCCGCACCGTGACCGTCGGCGGGTTCAGCACGTTGGTGATGTCGGGCAGGCGCGAGCTGCGTGGCCACACCTGCTCGGTCCCCCACAGGCCGATCGGGATGACCGGCACCCCCGCCGCCGTCGCCAGCTTCGCCGCGCCCCACCGGCCACGCAGCTCCGGGTCGAAGAACGCGGGCCCGCGGGGGATCGTGCCCTGCGGCATGATCGCCACGAGCTCCCCGGCCGCGAGCGCGTCCTGGGCGGCCCGCAGCGGTTCGTCCGAGCCGGTGCCGCGGTCCACGCGGATCCCGCCGAGCGCGGTGACGAGCTCGCCGACGACCGGCGCGTCGAAGACCTCCTTCTTGCCGAGGAACCGCACCGGCCGCCCCCGGCGTGCCAGCAGGAACCCGATCGCCAGCGGGTCGAAGTACGAGCGGTGGTTGGCCACGAGCACCGCGGGGCCGCGCTCGGGGATCTTCTCCGCGCCCTCGATCCGGAAGCGCACCCACGGGAACAGCTGGGGCTGGGCCAGCAGGAGCAGCACCCGCTGCGGCTCGAGCCCCGCGAACTTCGGCACCCCCGCCGGCACGTCGAAGTGCACGACCGGCCAGCGCCGCAGCGCAGCGACGCCGAGCAGGCGGGGGTCGGGGTTCACCGCGGTGGGGTGCCCGACCGAGGACAGCAGCGGCACGTCGTAGTAGCTGTCGGAGTAGGCGAAGCTCTGGCCGAGGTCGACCCGGTGGCGGCGCGCCCAGGCGCGCACGGCCCGTGCCTTCCCCTTGCCCCAGACGAACTCGCCGTCGATCGTGCCGTCGTAGTGCCCGGCCCGGATGCCGAACCTCGTCGCCACCAGGTCGTCGAAGCCGAGCCGCTCGGCGAGCGGGCGCACGAGGTCGTAGGGCGTCGTGGTGGCGAGCACCAGGGCACGGTGCTCGCCCCGGTGGTCCTCGATCAGCTGGCGGGCGTACGGCAGCACCGCGTCGGCCAGTGGTTCCGCGGCGCGGTCGGCCGCCTTGCGCACCAGGTCGACCGGCCAGCCGCGCGCGGCACGGGCACCCTGTCGGGTCAGCAGCATCGACGGCCACGTCTCGCCGATGACGTTGAAGATCCCGAACGCGAGGTTCTCGAGCGCACCCGTGGCGCCGCTGAGCAGGCCGACGTGGCGGAGGGCCTCGCTGATGACGGGCCCGCTCGCCCCGGCCAGGAGCGTCCGGTCGAGGTCGAAGAAGGCGGCGCCCCTCAGCTGCGGGTCGTCGGCGTCGCGGGGAGCGGTCTCCGTCATGGCAAGGACGCTACCGTCGCCCTCCCGCCCGGTGCGGACCGACCTCGATCCGCCGCCCCGGACCCGCCGCCCTGGCCGTGGAAGGACCGCAAAACGGCCGAAGGACTGGCGGGGGGAGCCAGTCCTTCAGCAGATGCGTCGCTGACCAGGGGGGATGGTCCTCGCGACGCCAGCACGAGGGGGACAGGGGGGATGTCCACTCACTCGGCGTTTGTTGATGGCTCTCACCATAGACAACCCCGCCACCATCATTCAAGCGCATTGGAGTGATATTCAGTATCGTGTTCTGCGATGGACCGGAAACAGCTCCGTGCACTCGTCGCCGTCGCCGAGCACCAGTCGTTCTCCGCCGCGGCACGCGCCCTCGACACCGTGCAGTCGAACGTCTCCGCACACGTCGGGCGGCTCGAGCGCGACCTCGGCATGACCCTCATCGACCGCTCGACCAACGAACCGACCCACGAGGGCCGGGTGGTGCTGGAGCGCGCCCGCCGCATCGAGGCGGAGTTCGAGGCGCTCGATTCCGACGTCGCCTCGCTGCGCGACGTGATCTCGGGCTCCGTGCGGCTCGGCGTGATCGGCACCACCGCCCGGTGGCTCGCTCCCCCGCTGCTCAACGGCCTCGAGGAGCAGTACCCGGCGGTCTCGGTCGTGGTCCTGGACGCCACGACGAGCTCGCTCGTGCTCAACCTCCTGAACGGCGCGGTCGACCTCGCCGTGGTCACCCTCCCCCTCGACGACTCCGAGCTCCTCGTCGAGCCGCTCTTCGACGAGGACCGGGTGCTGATCGTCCCCCGCGGGCACCCGCTGTTCGAGCGCGACCGGGTGTCGCTCGGCGAGCTCGTCGACCACGAGCTCCTGCTCGAGGCGCCCGGCACCTCCTCCCGCGACGTGCTCGACGCCGCGGCGGCCCGGCTCGGCGTCCGCCTCCGTCCCAAGGCGGAGTTCGACGGGATGCGGCTGCTCGCCTCGCTGGTCTTCGCCGGGTTCGGCGCCGGTATCGTGCCCGAGTCCGCGGCGCCACCGAACGTCGGTGGCGAGTGGCGGAAGGTGTCCGTCGACGGCGTGCCGCGACGCTCGGTGGGCCTGGTGCGCCGGCGGCGCGGCATGCCCTCCGCGGCGCAGCGGGCCGTCGCGGACCTCATCAAGGACGTCGTCGCCGCCGAGGCGACCGGACCCTCCGGCATCCACCTCCCCGATCGCAGCGCTCGCGGCTGAGCCCACGTCGCGCTCGCCGCCGCGTGTTCCCTCGCGGGGTCCGGCGGGCCGTGACGAGGCCGTAGGATGGACCTGTTCGAACCCCCCGGGAGCACACAGTGGCCGACAGCATCACGATCATCGACAACCGCACCGGCGAGCAGGTGGAGATCCCGATACTCGATGGGGGCGTCGACGCGAAGGCGTGGGCGAAGCTGCTGCCCGGCGTGTGGTTCCACGACCCGGGCTTCAGCACGACCTCGGCTGCCGCCTCGGCCATCACGGAGCTGGACGGCGAGAAGGGCATCCTGCGCTACCGCGGCTACCCCATCGAGCAGCTCGCCGAGTCCTCCAGCTACCTCGAGGTCGCGTACCTGCTCATCCACGGCGACCTGCCCACGCCCGAGCAGTTCGAGGACTGGCGCTACGAGATCACCCACCACACGTTCATCCACGAGAACGTGCGCAAGCGCTTCATGGAGGGCTTCCACCACGACGCCCACCCCATGGGCATCCTCGTGTCGACCATCGCGGCCCTGTCGACGTTCTACCCCGAGGCGAAGAACATCACCGACCGCGACGTCCTGATGAAGCAGGTGATCCGGCTCATCGCGAAGATGCCGACCCTCGCCGCCGGGGCGTACCGCCACAGCGTCGGCATGCCGTTCGTCTACCCGGACAACAGCCTCGACTTCGCGGCGAACTTCCTGTCGATGATGTGGAAGACCGCGGAGCCGCGCTACGACGCCGACCCGGTCCTCGCCCGGGCGCTCGACGTGCTGTTCATCCTCCACGCGGACCACGAGCAGAACTGCTCCGCGACGGCGATGCGCACCGTCGGCTCCGCCCACGCCGACCCCTACATCGCGACCGCGGCGTCGACCGCCGCGCTGTACGGCCCCCGCCACGGTGGTGCGAACGAGGCCGTCATCCGGATGCTCCAGGAGATCGGCACGCTCGACAACGTCCCCGAGTACGTCGAGTCGGTGAAGCGCGGCGAGCGGCTGCTGCAGGGCTTCGGCCACCGCGTCTACAAGAACTACGACCCGCGTGCCCGCATCATCAAGGAGACCGCGTACGAGGTCTTCGCGGTCACCGGCAAGAACCCGCTGCTCGACGTCGCGCTCAAGCTCGAGGAGGTCGCCCTCGCGGACGACTACTTCGTGAGCCGCCGCCTGTACCCGAACGTCGACTTCTACTCGGGGCTCATCTACCAGGCGATGGGCTTCCCGATGGACATGTTCACGGTGCTGTTCGCGATCCCGCGCACCGCGGGCTGGCTCGCCCACTACATCGAGCTGCTCGAGCAGGGCTCGCGGATCTACCGCCCGCGGCAGCTGTACGTCGGGCACCCGGAGCGCACCTACACGCCGATCGAGAAGCGCTAGCCCGCAGCGCCCGGCGCAGCTCGGGCTGCGCCGGGCCGCCGGTGCTGCCAGCATCGGGGGATGGCCGACACCCCTGCGAACCGACCTGACCGTGGCCCCGACGTCGTCGAGGTGACCGTCGACCGGGAGCGGGGTGAGCTGCGGATCTCCTTCGACGACGGGGCCAGCGGTGCCGTGCCGCTCGCGGAGCTGCGCCGGCACTGCCCGTGCGCGACCTGCCGCGCGGCCCGCCAGGCCGGCCACGACCCCACCCCCGACCGGCCCACCGGCGTCGCGGACGCGGAGCTGGTCGGCGCGTGGGGGCTCGGCATCGCCTGGGACGACGGCCACCGCACCGGGATCTACCCGTTCAGCTCGCTGCACGAGTGGGTCGTGGCGGGCGAGCCGCCGTTCACGCCGGACTCGGGCCTCGGGGCCTGACGCGGTGCAGTTCCGGCTGTCGCCCGAGCTCGTCGCGCTGCGGGAGGAGGCCCTCGAGGTCGCCCGGCGCGCCACCGAGGGCCTGGAGGTCCTCGAGGACTCCTGGATGGTCGGCGCCTCCAGCGAGTTCGCCCGCACCCTCGGCGAGCGCGGCTGGCTGGGCATGACCTGGCCGGTCGAGGAGGGCGGGCACGGGCGCAGCCCGCTCGAACGGTTCGTCGTGTTCGAGGCGCTGATCGGCGAGGGCGCCCCCGTCGCCACCTCCTGGTTCGCCGACCGGCAGATCGGGCCGACGCTGCTGCAGTTCGGCACCTCCGAGCAGCGTGCACGGTGGCTCCCCGAGATCGTGGCCGGCACCTCGGCGTGGTGCATCGGGATGAGCGAGCCCGACGCGGGGTCCGACGTCGCCTCGCTGCGGACCACCGCCCGTCGCCGCGGCGACGTCTGGGTGGTCGACGGGCAGAAGGTGTGGACCTCCGGTGCGGCCACCGCGGACTGGTGCTACCTGGTCGCCCGCACCGACCCGGACGCGCCCGTCCACGAGGGGCTGTCCGAGCTGGTGGTCGACATGCGCTCCCCCGGCATCGAGGTCCGTCCGATCGTCGACATCACCGGCAGCGAGCACTTCTGCGAGGTCCGCTTCGACGGCGTGGAGGTCCCCGCCGAGCACCTGGTGGGCACCGAGAACGGCAGCTTCCGGCAGCTGATGCGCCAGATGGAGCACGAGCGGGGCGGCATCGACCGGCTCGTGTCGAACCGGCGGCTGTACCTCGACGCGCTCGAGGTCGCCGACACCACCGACCCGCTCGTCCGGCACGAGGTCGCGTGCCTGGAGAGCGGCTACCTGATCGGCCGGCAGCTGGTGCTGCGAGAGGTGGTCGGCCAGGCCCCGAAGGGCTTCTCGGCGGCGACGAAGACCTGGTGCACGGAGTTCGAGCAGCGCGTCGCCGCGTTCTGCGCGCGCGTCGCGGGCCCCGACGCGACGATCTGGGGCCGCGTCGCCCGGAACATTTGCTACGCACCCGCCTACACGATCATGGGCGGCACGACGCAGATCCTGCGCAACGTCCTCGCCGAGCGCCTGCTCGGCCTGCCCCGCGAGCCCCGTCCCGCGGGGAGCTAGGGGGTCACTCCAGGCGGCGGACCGCGAAGTCCTCGATGGGGTCGCCGAGCACGACCTCCACGTCCGCCACCACCGCCCCCGCACTCGTGACCAGCACCGGGTCGGCGGCGACCCGCCGGATCTCCTCGTGCTGCTCGACCAGCGCCGCCATGCGGTGCACCAGCTCGACGATGCGCACCCGGTCGAGGGGGTCGGTGATGACGCGGCCGATCGCCGACCCCGCGACGAGCGCGGAGGCGTCCGCGAGGGTGAGCGGCAGCACCCCGAGCTCGAACACCCCTGAGATCGACGACGGACCGCCGAGGCCGACCTCCACGGTGCCCGCGCCGTCGGGGTGTCGGACGACGCGCACGGCGACGTCGATCCCCTCGTCCACGAACCGCTGCACGACCGCGGGGGTCATCGAGCCGTCGAGGACCTCGGCCATGCGCGCCCACACCACCCGCATCTGCTGCTCGTCGACGATGTCGAGGGCGACGCCGCTGGCCGCAGCGCGGGCACGCCGGTTCCGGGTGTCGGCCTTGAGCGCGACCGGCCAGCCCAGCTCCTCGGCCGCGGCGACCGCCTCGTCGTCGTCCGACACGACCCGCCGGGGCACGACCTCGACGGAGTAGGTGGCGAGCAGCCGCTCCTGGTCCTCGTGGTCGAGGTGCACCTCACCCGCGTCACCCGGCCCGCGCCGGGCGAGCACCTCGGCGATGATCCGCTCCGCGCCGTCGGCGTCGCAGCCGACCGGTCCCTCCGACTCGAAGCGGTCCACGGCGTGGCGCCAGCTGCGGTAGGTGGCGAGCCGACCCAGCGCGTGCACCGCGTCCTCGGGGAACCGGAACGTCGGGATCGCCACCCCCTCTCCTCCACCCAACCGGGGGGTGTCGGGCCCGAGCATGGTCGCCACGAACGTGACCTCCGGGGCGGCGCGGCTCGCGTCGAGCAGCGCGTCCACCACGTCGGTGTCCAGCTCGAGACGCGGCGGCGTGTGCAGCACCACGACGCTGTGCACGGACGGATCCGCGGTCACCTTGCCCAGCACCCGTGCGTAGTCCTCCGCGTCCGCCCGGAACGTGAGGTCGATCGGGTTCGTGAGCGCACGACCGCCGGGGCCCTCGACCTCGACGGGCACCAGGTCGAGTCCGGCGGAGAGGCAGGCGTCCGCGGCGAGCGCGACCGCGCCGTCGGAGTTGCCGACGACCGCGACGCCTCGGCCGGCGGGCACCGGCTGGTCGGCGAGGATCCTGCCGAGGTCGAACAGCTCCTCGAGCGTCCCGACGCTGATGATCCCGGTCTGGCGGAACACCGCCTGGGCGCGGCGCTCCGCGGCCGCCGCCTCGAGGCGGCTGATGCCGCCGCGCACCGTCGCACCCGACAGGGCCGTGTGCAGCGCGGCCACCGGCATGTCCATGGACGCGGCGCGCGCGGCGCGCACGAAGCGTGGCGGCAGCGCACGCGCGGCGAGGTACATGAGCACCGCGGCGGTCTCGTCGTCCTCGATCCAGTAGCTCAGCAGGTCCGTCGCCGCGACGTCCGCGCGGTTGCCGGCGGCGACGAAGGTCGACAGGCCCAGCTCGGTGCGCACCGCGTGCTCGATCAGCGACGCGGACAGCAGCCCCGACTCGGCGAGCACCCCCACGCGACCGCGCGGCGGCATGCTCGGCACGAGCGTGGCGTCCATCCGCACCGAGGGGTGCGTGTTGACGAGCCCCAGGCAGTTCGGCCCCAGCAGGCGCATCCCGTGCGACCGGGCCGCCTCCACGGTCCGCCGCTCCAGCTCGGCACCGTGGGGGCCCTCCTCGGAGAAGCCCGCCGAGAGCACCGCGACACCACCGGCGCCGCGGCGCCCGGCCCGGTCCACGACGGCGGGGACCTCCTCCGCGGGGACGGCGACGAGCACCAGGTCGACCGCCTCGGGCAGGTCGTCCACCGATGGGTACGCCTCGACCCCGTAGACCCGCTCACCCGACCGGGCGGCGTCCCGGTTCACGGCGTAGGCGGTGCCCTGGAAGCCGTTGTCGAGCAGGTTGCGGAACACGTCCGCGCCGAGGCTGCCCCCGACCCTGCCGGCGCCGACCACCGCGACGGAGTCGGGGTGGAGGATCCGCCGCACGGACGCGGCCTCGGCCAACCGTTCCCGGCGCTCCATCGCCGCCAGCGCGGCGGCGGTGGGGTCGATGTCGAACGCGACCTCGACCACGCCCTCCTCGAGCCGGGTCGCGACGTCGTACCCGGCGGTGGCGAACACGCGCAGCATCTTGCGGTTGTGCGGGAGCGTCGTCGCCGTGAAGCGCCGCACCCCGTTGTCGCGGCCCGCCTCCGCCAGGAACTCGAGCAGCAGCGTGCCCAGGCCGCGGCCCTGGTGCTCGTCGTCGATGAAGAACGCGACCTCCGCGGTGTCGGTGCCGCGGTAGCGCTCGTAGCGGGCGACGCCGATCAGCTCGTCGCCCTCGAGCGCGACGAAGGCCACCCGGTCACGGTGGTCGACGACGGTGAAGTGCTCGACGTCCCGGTCACTGAGGCGCGGGCGGGGCGAGAAGTATCGGAAGTAGATCGACTCGGGCGACTGCCGCTGGTGGAATCGGACCAACCGGTCGGCGTCACCTGGCACGATCGGACGGACGTGGACGGTGTGGCCGTCGCGGAGCACGACGTCCGCCTCCCAGGAGGATGGATACGCTCCGTTGCCGTCGCCATCGGCTGGGGGCACCACCGCGACACAGTACCCAAGGGGCCCGAACCCGAGGAGATGCCGTGGGCACACCCACCGAGAACGAGCAGGCCCACGGGGACCGAGCCGCGGTCCCGCCCGGCCGCCATCCCGCCCTGTGGGACCTCGCGGAGCGCTACTGGCGGCTCACCCTGGCGGCCTCGCCCAGCTCGGCGACCCTGCTGGGCGTGCACGAGTGGGACGACCGGCTCGAGGACGTCTCGGAGGAGGCCGAGCACGACCTCCGCGACCGCCTCGACCACCTCCGTGTGGACGTGGCCGCGCTGGCGCCCGGCGACCTCTCGCCACGGGACCGGGTGACGAGGGCGCTGCTCACCCACCAGCTCGACACCACCATCGAGGCGATCGACCTCCGCCTGGCCGAGCTCGGCTCGGACCACATGGACGGCCCGCACGCGATGCTGCTGATGGTCGCGCCGCAGCTCACCTACCCGGAGCCCGAGCACGCCGAGGCGGCGCTCCGCCGCTACGAGCAGGTGCCCGGGCTGCTGGACCAGGCGCTCGACCGGTTCCGTGCCGGCTTGGCCAAGGGGCGCGCGCCGGCCTCCGCCGTCCTGGCGCGCTCGATCAGCTCGCTCGACGCCTACCTCGAGGGACCGGTCGAGCGGGACCCGTTCCTGCTCCCGGGGCTCCCCGAGGCGTGGTCGTCCAGCGACCCCGCGGCCGAGGCTTGGCGGGCCCGTGCCGTCGAGCTCGTGCGGGACCGCATCCGGCCGGCCTTCGAGGCCTACCGCGACGCCCTGCGCGACGAGCTCGGACCGGCGGCCCGGGACGACGCGCACGCCGGGTGGCGCTACCTGCCCGACGGCGACCAGCTGTACGCGGCGCTGATCCGGGGGCACACGACGGTCGACACGACGCCCAGGGCGCTGCACGACCTGGGGCGCGAGCTCACCGAGCAGCGTCTGCCGGAGGAGTACGGACGGATCGGCCAGGAGTGCCTGGGCACCAGCTCCTTCGCCGAGATCCGCGAGCGCCTGCGCACCGACCCGTCGCTGCGCCACCGCGACGTGGCGGAGGTGCTCGCCACCGCGCGCAGCTCCATCGCGCGGGCGACCGAGGCGGTGCAGGGCTGGTTCGGCCGCCTGCCGGAGGTGGGCTGCGAGGTCGCCGAGATCCCCGACTTCCTCGCCGCGGACGCGCCGTACGCCTACTACTTCCCTCCCGCGGTGGACCGGTCGCGGCCCGGGACCTACTTCATCAACACCGCGGACCCCGAGGGGGCGTCGCGCACCGAGGCGGAGTCCATCGCGTTCCACGAAGCGGTCCCGGGGCACCACCTGCAGATCGCGATCAGCCAGGAGCTGGACGACCTGCCCGAGTTCCAGCGCCACGACGGCTCGACCGCGTACGTCGAGGGTTGGGCGCTCTACGCGGAGCGGCTGGCCGACGAGATGGGCCTGTACTCGGGGCCGCTCGACCGCCTCGGCATGCTCACCGCGGACTCGTGGCGGTCCGCCCGCCTGGTCGTCGACACGGGCCTGCACGCGCTGGGCTGGTCGCGCCAGCAGGCCATCGACTACTTCACCGAGCACACCCCGGTGCCGCTCGAACAGATCGCCCCCGAGGTCGACCGCTACCTCGCCATCCCCGGCCAGGCGCTGTCCTACAAGGTCGGCCAGCTCGAGATCCAGCGGGTGCGGGCCCGGGCCGAGGCCGAGCTCGGCGACCGGTTCGACCTCGCCGCGTTCCACGACGTGGTGCTCGGCTCGGGGGCGGTCACCCTGCCCGTGCTCGAGGAGCTGGTGCAGGGCTGGATCGACTCGCAGTAGGGACCGCTCAGCCGCCGGCGGCGTCCAGCTCCTCCCGGAGGATCGCTGCCAGCTCCAGCGGTCGGTCGCCCTGCACGCTGTGGCCGGCGCCCTCGACGACGACCACCCGTGCCTCGGGCTGGAGGCGCCGCAGCTCGGCGACGTCGTCGTCGTCCACGACCGGGCTCGTGGCGCCCCGCACCAGCAGGTACGGGACCCGGACCGCCGCCACGTCGGCCCACAGGTCCACGCGCTCGGAGAACCCCTCCGCGTCGGGTTCGATGCGACCACGGTCGTAGTTCCACTCCCACTCACCGCTGGGCAGGCGGTGCGCGTTGTGCAGGATCCCCCGCCGCAGCGACTCCGGCGAGCGCGTCGGGTTGAACTGGACGGTGCGCTCGAAGATCTCGCGGAACGACCCGAACCGCTGCGGGCCGGCGATGAACGCGTGCACGTCCGCGGCCTTGTCGCGGGTGACCCCGGGCGTCACGTCGATCACGACCAGGCGGCGCACCAGGTCGGGGTGCCGCGCGGCGAGCGCGTTCGCGGTGAGGCCCCCGAGCGACATGCCCACCACCAGCGACGCGTCCGGTGCGTGCACCTCCACGAAGCCGGCCAGGTCGTCCGCGTTCGAGCGCGGGTCGTAGGCGCCGTCGGCCCGCCAGCTCGAGTGGCCGTGGCCGGGGAGGTCGACCGCCACGAGCGGGGTCGGCCGGAGGGCGAGGGCGACGGTGTCCCAGGTGTGCGCGTTCTGCGCGCCGCCGTGGATGAGCACGGCCCGGGGCGGCTCGGTGCCCCAGCGCAGGCCCGAGATCCGGCGGCCGTCGGGGAGCTCGTGGGTGACGCGCTCGACGTGCACGTCGTCGGGCGGTTCGAGCCCGTACTCGGCGCAGTTCTCCCCGAACAGGCCGAGCTCGTCGTAGGTGAACTCGGGATCGTCCGGGTCGGAGGTTGCGTGCACAGCCATGTCGCCATCCTCGCGCGGGCCCTCCCCGACCCGGGGCTGGCGGGGCCCCGGGGTTGACGGCACGACCCGGCGGGGAAGGAGCCCGGTTCATCAGATCCGGCGCCGGAGTGCCGATGAGGAAGGCGATGCTGCACGCACCCACCCGATCACCGATCTGGCTGTCGCACCACTGGCCCGATCGACACGACCGCTGCGTCCGCGTCCGCGGCGTCGCAGTGTGCCGGCGGTGCCTGGTGCTCTACCCGCTCGTGCTCCTCGCGGCGCTCGTCGTGCTGGCCGTGGACCTCCCGCTGGGCGCGATCGTCGTCGCCGCCTGGATCCTGCCGTTGCCGATGTCGCTCGAGTGGGCCGGCGAGCAGTTCGGCGTCCTCGCCCACTCCCCCCGCCGGCTGGTCGTGACGACCGCCGTCGCCGCGCTCGGCCTCGGCGCCGCGCTGGCGGTGCACCTCCGCACCCCCTTCCACCTCGACGTGCTGGCGCCGGTGGCGACCCACGTGACCATCTGCGCCGTGTCGTCGATCCGCGCCGCACGCGGCCGCACCCGCGGCTGGAGCGTCGAGGACGAGCTCCGCCACCGCCGCGAGGAGGCCGAGCGGGAGCGCTCGCTCCGCCTCCTGCTGGCCGAGGGTGGTCGGGAGGCCTCGAGATCCGAGTAGGTTCCCCCGCTGACCGTTGAGGTGGGCCCGAGGGCCCGCAGCGAAGGGGAGGAACATGGCTGAGGCCCGCGCGCACCGATCGCGTTCGGCCCGCTGGCGCGGCATGGCGCTGGGAGCGCTCGCCGTGGCGATGCTCGCGAGCGCGTGCACCGACGGGCCCGACGTCTTCGCGGACCGCACCCGGCCGGTCGAGGCCGTGGAGGTCGCCACCCTCGGCGACGACACCGTCGCCGCGGGCTTCGAGGTGCAGCCGAGCGTCGAGCAGGTGGCCGTCACGGGTGCCGAGCCCGGCGTCGACCTCGCCCTGCACGACCGACGGGGGCGCAGCGTGGCCACGGGCCGCACCGACGACGCGGGGTCGCTCGTGTTCCGCGAGGTGGAGCCCGGGGAGGGCTACCGGGTCGCGACGACCCGCGGGCGGCGGGAGGCCTCCGAGCCCTTCGACGTCGTGGCGATCGAGGACTCGACCCCCGACCAGGAGTTCTACGAGTCCCAGGTGCTCGAGGAGGGGTTCACCTACATCACCACCAGGGACGGCACGAAGCTGGCGGCGTCGGTGTTCCTCCCGGGCCCGCCCGAGGACGGCCCGTACCCGACGGTCGTCGAGTACTCGGGCTACAGCCCGGCCAAGCCGGCGACCGACATGATCGGCGACCGGTGGGACGACCTGTCGGAGCGCCTGCCCGAAGGGCTCACCAAGGAGGACGTCTGCGAGCTGGCGCCGTTCGCGTGCGAGGCCCCGGACCAGCCGGCGTCGATCATCGCCCACGCGCTCGGCTACGCCGTCGTGGGCGTGAACATGCGCGGGACCGGGTGCTCGGGCGGCTCCTACGACTTCTTCGAGCCGCTCCAGGTGCTGGACGGCTACGACATGATCGAGACGGTCGCGGCGCAGGACTGGGTCGAGGGCGGGCGCGTCGGCATGGTGGGCCTGTCCTACCCGGGCATCTCGCAGCTGTTCGTCGCCGCCGCGCAGCCGCCGTCGCTCGCCGCGATCACGCCCCTGTCGGTCTACGACGACACCGCCCGCGGGGTGCTCGCCCCCGGCGGCATCTTCAACGAGGGCTTCGCCCTCCAGTGGGCCGAGGAGGTGCTCGACTCCGCCCAGCCGTACGGGCAGGGCTGGGAGCAGGAGCTCGTCGACGCCGGGGACGAGACCTGCCGTGAGAACCAGGCGCTGCGCGGGCAGAACGTCGACCCGGTCGCGAAGGCGAAGCGGTACCCGTACTACGACCCGGTCGTCGCGGATCCGCTCAACCCGTCGCTCTTCGTGGACCGGATCGAGGCGCCGGTCTTCCTCGGCGGTGCGTTCCAGGACGAGCAGACCGGTGGGCGCTTCCCGCTGATGTTCGACGACTTCGACAACGCCCCGGTCACGCGCTTCGGCGTGTGGAACGGCACCCACGGCGACGGGTTCGCCCCCTTCAACCTGGTGGAGTGGAAGACGTTCCTCGACTTCTACGTGGCCGAGGAGCTCACCCCGCGACCCGCCGCGTTCGACCTGTTCGCGCCGCTCCTCCTCGAGGAGGTGTTCGGGGCCGCGGTGCCGCTGCCGGACCAGCGCATGTTCGAGGAGCACGACACCTTCGAGGCGAAGCGGGCGGCGTACGAGGCCGAGCCGCAGGTGCGGATCCTGCTCGAGAACGGTGCCGGTGACCCCGAGCAGCCGGGCGCGCCGGTGCCGACCTTCGAGGTGCTGTCGCCGACCTGGCCGCCGCCGGGCACGAGCGCGCGCTACTGGTACCTCACCGCGGACGGGACCCTGGCCGACGCGCCCCCGACCGCGGAGGACGGCGCCGCGACCCGGTTCCTCTTCGATGAGTCGCTCGCGTCGCTGACCACCGTGGTGGGCGGCAGCGCCAACGACCTGTTCCGTGCGGACGTCGAGTACGACTGGAAGCAGGAGCCGGACGGCTCCGCCGCGGTGTTCGTGAGCGCGCCGCTCGAGGAGGACGTGGTGATGATCGGCCACGGCAGCGTCGACCTCTGGGTGCGCACGAGCGCGGACGAGGCCGACATCGGCGTGACGCTGTCCGAGGTGCGCCCCGACGGCAAGGAGACCTACGTGCAGTCCGGGGTGCTGCGCACGAGCCACCGTGCACTGTCACCGGAGTCCACCGACCTGGTCCCGGTGCACGAGGGGCTGGAGGAGGACGCGGAGCCGATGCCCGACGGCGAGTTCGCCGAGGTCCGCGTCGGGCTGTTCCCCTTCGCCCACGTGTTCAGGGCAGGGTCGCGGATCCGGATCTCGGTGCACACGCCCGGCGGCGACAAGACCCGCTGGACCTACCTCGTCGAGCCGCAGCCGGAGGGCACCACGATCGACATCGCGCACGACGCCGCACGACCCTCCCGGATCGCGCTGCCCGTGACGCCCGGGATCAGCGGCTACCCGTCCTCCCCGCCCGCGGACTGTGCCGCGCTGCGGGCCCAGCCGTGCCGGGACTTCCGCCCGTACGCCAACACCGTCGTCGACCGGTGAGGGTCAGGAGGCGCGCCGGCGAGCCGGTCGCAGTGAGGTGAGCTCGACCTCGCGCAGCACCTGCGCCCCGGTCTCGAGGAACGCGCCGCGCACGATGTCCGACAGCGCCTCGTCGGACATGAAGTCCGTCGTCATGTGCGCGAGCACCTCGGGCCCCGGCTCGATCACCACGGACGGGACGCCGTGCCGGCGCAGCACGCCGCGCTCCGCGTCGAGCGCCCGGCGGCAGACGCGCCGGATCGTGTCGGCGACCGAGCGGCCGCGGGTGGTGCCGCTCATCGGCGAGACCACCACGGCGAGGTCGATGTCGTGGCGGCGGAGCACGTCCGCGTTGGTCGCGGAGATCACCCCGCCGTCGACGTAGCAGTCGCCGTCGATCTCGACGCCCCGGAAGTAGCCCGGTACCGCGCACGACGCGGCCACGGCCTGGGACAGGGCGGCTGCATGCCCGCCGTTGCCGAACACGGTGCGGTGGCAGTCCCGCCGCCGGGTGGCGCACACGAGCAGCGTGTCCTCCGGCCACGCCCGACCCAGGGCCTCGTCGAAGAACCCGACGTGGGGCGCGAGCCGCTCGCGGCCGTCGGGGAGCAGCATCGACAGCGAGCCGAGGCCCGCGGGCCCGCGCCGCAACGCCTGGGCGGCGAGGCCCAGCGCCGCGGAGGGACCGGGGATCCGCGGCACGCGGAGCAGGTGCCGCAGCGTGAACGGCGGCAGCGCGGGCCGCTCCACGAGGGCCTTCACCACCGCTGGGTGGGACTGCAGCGCCGAGCCCCCGACCGTCAGCGCGGCGAGGTCGTCCGGGGGCACACCGAGTCGCAGGAGGCCCCCGACCAGCGACCCGGCCGAGGTGCCCACGACCACCTCGGCCCGGCGCGCGTCCCAACCGAGGTCGTGGTGCAGCGCCGCCAGGACGCCGGCGTGGTAGGCGGCGCCGATGGTGCCTCCGCCGCCGAGCACGAGGCCCACGCGGGGGACCTCGTCGGTTCCGGGCACTGGCATGCCCGCCCCCTACCCGCTCCGGCGTGAGCTGAACCGGAGCACCGCCCGGTGGGGTGGCCGCGTCGGACCACCCCACCGGGCCGGGGTCACGCCGGCCGGCTCATCCCGGAACGGGCTCGAGGGAGGCGAGCACCGCGGTGTTGTGCCGGTACGCGAGGCGGATCTCCTCGATGATCCGGTCCCGCTCCTGCGCGTCCCACGGCGCGGCGTCGAGCCGGTCGCGGTACTCGTCCTTGAACGCCTTCAGGTCGGGGATGTGCTCGAAGTGGTAGAAGGCGGCGCCGCGGTGCTCGTCGATGCCGAGGGCGCGGCGCACGACCCGTCCGATGAACTGGCCACCGGAGAGGTCGCCCATGTAGCGGGTGTAGTGGTGGGCGACGAAGCCACCCGCCCAGGTGGTGCACACCTCGGAGAGCCGCTCGCAGTACGCCTCGGTGGCGGCGCTGGGCGAGATCCGCTCCCGCCACCCGTCGCCGAGGATGGCGGCGAGGTCGGCCTCCAGGGCCGGCACCCGGGTGAGCTCGTCGAAGACGAACCTCCCGGCGACGGGGTCGTCGGCCATCGTGGCGGCCGCGTCCTCGATGATCCGGTAGGCGTACAGCTGCTGGGCGAGCAGCGCCGCGTACCCCTCCGGAGTCACGTCGCCGCCCAGGAGGGCGTCCATGAACGGCGAGGACTCCGCGGCCTCGTGGTCGCTCCAGGTCGCCGCCTTGAGCGCCGCGGAGAAGCTGGTCCGCTCGTCGCGGGTCGCGACGTGTCGCGTGGTCATCGGTTCGCCCCCTGTCGGTCGTTGCGTCGGGTGATCAGGACGAGCGCGGCACCCACCAGCAGCAGGGCGGCGCCCGGACCGGCGAGCGCGGCGCCGCCACCGGTGAACGCGAGCCCTGCGGCGCCGGCATCCGCGCGCTCGTCCGCGACGTCAGCACCCGCGGCTGCGGGGTCGGCGGCGAGCACGGTGAGGCTGGCGGAGCGCACCGAGCGACCGGAGGTCACCCCGCGCAGCTCGACGTGGTGCACGCCGGGCGGGAGGTCGGCGGGGACGACGAAGGTGTGGCTCACCTGCCCATCCGCACCGGCGGTGGTGACGCCCACGAGCACCGGATCGCTGTGGATCCAGACCTGGACCTGCTCGCCCGGCAGGAAGCCGTCGCCGGTGACGGTCAGCGGCTCACCCGCACGCACCGTCGAGGCGCCGAGGCTGACGCTGGGGCGGGGATCGGAGGGGCGGTCCCCCACCGGTGCCTGGCCGGCGAAGTGGACCGGCACCCGCACGTCCGCGGAGCGGTCGGTCGACGCGGTGTGGTCCGCGCGGGTCGCGATGACGCAGCTCGTGCCCTCGGCGAGGCAGTCGACGTGCTCGTCCGCGGCGGCGACGGTCAGGGTCACGTCGAAGGACCCGCCGGGACCGAACGGGATCGTGAGGTCCGTCGCGTACGACGGCGGGTTCGAGGAGATCCACGCGGACGAGGAGCCCTCGCCCTCCATGTCGACCCCACCGACGCACGGCGACGGCGCGGCGCCGGGGCCCTGGTCGACGCACAGGCCGACGTAGATGCCGAGGTTGGTGTCGAAGCCGGTGCCCTGCACGCGGATCGTCGCCCCCGCGGGATCGAGGTCGTCGGCGGGCGTCACCGTCACCTTCTGCCCGTTGGCGCCCTCACCGGTCCGGCTGCCCGAGCCCTTCGGGGGTGCGACGGTGGTGGTCGTCGACGGCGCAGTGGTCGTCGGCGCCGTCGTCGTGGTCGTCGTGGTCGCCTCCGTGGTCGTGGTCGTCGACTCGGTCGGCTCGGTCGTCGTGGTCGTCGTGCCCGGGGCCCCGAACGACACCGGCACGAGGACCTCCTGGTCGGCGTTCACGGCGCCGCTGCCCGGGTAGGTGGCGATGGCGTACGCACCCGTGCCCTCGGCCTCTCGGACCTCCACCTCGGCGGTGAAGGTGCCGTCGGGGTGCAGCAGGACGATCTCGGGGTTGGTGCCCAGCGGGTTGAGCAGCTCGTAGGCGGCCTGCGGTACCGCCCACACCTGGGTGATGACCTGGCGGGCGGAGCTGGGCGCCCCCTGCGAGGGCCGCCAGCTGTCGGCGAACCGACCGAACACGACGTAGACGCCCGACGGCTGGCCGGCGAGCGGGGGACGCGTGCCGACGTTGGCGGCCGGGTCGAACCCCGAGCCCGTCACCGTGATCGTCTGCCCCTCGGGATCGAGCCCGGTCGTCGCGGAGAGCTCGAGCGTCGGCCCCTCGGCGGCACCGGCGCCCGCCACCGGGAGCAGGGCGACGAGCACGGCGGCGGCGAGCGCGACACCCTGCCACGCCCTCCGTGCGGGCGCCCTGCGGCGCCCCACGATCGGTCCTGCACTGCTGTTCATGCTGTCACCTCGGTGTCGTGGAGGGTGGGTTGGATGGAACGGCCGGATCGGCCGGCGCGGCTGGGCACCACGAGCAGCGATCCGTCGGTGGGGTGCGGCACGACGGTCAGGTCGTGGCGGTACACCCGGCTGAGCAGCGCCGGGGTGAGCACGTCCCCGGGCGTGCCGTCGGCGGCGACGACCCCGTCGTCGAGCAGGACGACGCGGTCCGCGTACGCCGCGGCGAGGCCGAGGTCGTGGACCACGACCACCACCGCGGCACCGTCCGCGACCCGCCGGGCGAGCAGGTCGAAGACCAGCTCCTGGTGGTGGAGGTCGAGCGCGGCGGTCGGCTCGTCGAGCAGCATCAGCTGCGTCTGCTGGGCGAGCACCCGGGCGATCGCCGCCCGGGCGCGCTCCCCGCCGGAGAGCGCGGTGAAGGGCCTCGTCGCGAGGTGGGCGAGGTCGACCGCCGCGATCGAGGTCCGCACGACCTCGTCGTCGTCGCCGGCGGCGTCGGTGCGCGCCCACGGGGCGCGCCCCATCTGCACGACCTCGTGCACGGTGAACGGGAAGCTGACCGTCACCTGCTGGGGCAGCACCGAGCGCCGCCGGGCGAGGTCCCCCGCTCCCCACTCCCCCAGCTCCCGGCCGTGGCAGTGGACGGTCCCGGACGCGGGTGTCAGGTCGCCGCTGAGCGCACCGAGCAGCGTCGACTTGCCCGCTCCGTTGGGGCCGACGAGGGCCACGAGCTCCCCTGCGTGCACGGCGAGCTGCACGTCACGCACGACCTCCCTGTCGCCGTGGAGGACCGAGAGCCCCGACGCCGACAGCAACGGCTCACCCCGTGCAGCGGTGGCCGGTGGCACCGGACGGGGCGTGCGCGGGAGCAGCGCCTTCATGCCCACCCTCCCTGGCGTGCGCGGGTGCGGCGGAGCTGCCAGAAGAAGAACGGGCTGCCGACCAGCGACGTGAGCACCCCGAGCGGCAGCTCCGCCGGTGCGGCCAGCGTGCGGGCGCAGAGGTCCGCCAGCACCAGGATCCCTCCCCCGGCGAGGGCCGAGGCCGGGAGCAGCAGGCGGTGCCCGGGACCGGCCACCATCCGCACGAGGTGCGGGATGACGAGCCCGACGAAGAGGATGACCCCGGAGACCGCGACCGCCGACGCGGTGAGCAGCGCGACGACCACGAGCATCAGCATCCGCAGGCGCTCGACGTCGACGCCCAGGTGTCGGGCGGGTTGTTCGCCGAGGGCGAGCAGGTCCAGGCGGTGGGACGCGGACGAGGCGAGCACGATGCCGACCAGCGCGACCGGCGCCACCGCGAGCACCTTGGGCCAGGTCGCCTGGGCGACCGAGCCGAGCGTCCAGAAGGTGATGCTGCGGAGCTCGTCGTCGGTCGAGACGTAGGTGAGCAGGCCGATCACCGCACCGGTGAGCGCGTTCACGGCGATGCCGGTGAGCACGAGGGTCACGACCTCGGTCCTGCCGTCGGACCGTGCGGCGAGGTAGACGACCGCGAGGGTGGCGAGGCCGCCGGCGAACGCCGCGACCGTCACGGACCAGGTGCCGAAGAGGGTGAAGCCGAGCACGATCTGGGCGACCGCGCCGAGCACCGCGCCGGAGGAGACGCCGACCACGCCCGGCTCCGCGAGCGGGTTGCCGAAGGTGCCCTGCATGGTGGCGCCGGCGCAGCCGAGCGCGGATCCGACCACGGCGGCGAGCGCGACCCGGGGGAAGCGGATCTCCCACAGCACCCGGTCGGCCATCGAGTCGACCGCCGTGCCGTCGGCGAGGCCGAGGCGGCGGAGGACCGATCCGACGACCTCGGTCGGTGGGACCGAGTAGGCACCCATCCCGGCGGCGACCACGCAGACGGCGACCAGGGCGGCCGCGAGGACGCCGAGGAGCACCGGCCCCGGGACCCTCCGCACGCCCGGGCCGGGGCGCGCGGGCCCGTCGTGCTGCGTGGCAGGCGTCGGGGCGGTGCGGTCGCCCGTGGCCACGGGGGCGCCCGATGCGGTCAGGTTGCCTCGCACGTCGGTCACCCCACCGTCCCGTCGCCCTCGGCCCGCGCCTCGGGGAACAGCTGGGCGGCGATCTGCCGCAACGCCTCGGGGGTCCGACCGCCGAAGCTGTACAGGAGCCCGTCCTCGACCGTGATCACCCGGCCCTCCGCCCCTGCGGGGGTCTGGGCGATGCCGGGGATCTCGACGAGTCCCGCGAGCCCACCGACCGACGCCAACCCGGAGGTCGTCATGAGGATGACGTCCGGCGCGGCGCGCACGAGCGCCTCGCTGGTGATGGGGGTGAACGGCTGGCCCAGGCCGAGCTCGGTGCCGGCGTCGATGCCGCCGGCGGCTTCGATCATCGAGTCGGCGCCGGAGCCGGGACCGCCGATCAGGTAGACCCCGGCCTGGCCCCGCATGTAGAGGAACGCGACGACCGGTGGGTCGCCCTCCGCGTCGAGCTCCTCCCGCACCGCCGCGATCTCGGCCTCGGTGCGGTCCGCGAGCTGCTCGCCGGCCGGGGCGACGCCGAGCGCCGCCGCGATCGCGCGGATGCGGGGGCCGATGTGGTCGACCCGCTCGGGGACGTCGAACACGACCACGGGCACGCCGACGTTGCGGATGTGGTCGAGGGCCTCGGGTGGCCCGGAGTCGGTGTCGGCCAGCACCACGGTGGGCCGCAGCGACAGGACGGACTCGGCGCTCACGTCGTGGGCCCGGGTCACGAGCGGCAGGTCGGCCGCCTCCTCGAAGGTGGTCGACACGTCGCGTCCGACGACCCGGTCGCCGAGTCCGAGCGCGAAGACCACCTCGGCGATGTTCCCGTTCAGCGCCACGATGCGGGAGGTGTCCTCGACGGTGACGCTCCGCCCGTCGGCGCCCTCCACGGTCACCGGTAGCCGGGGCTCGTCCTCCGAGGGGGCCGCGCTCGTGACCGGGACCGCGTCGGCCTCGCCCGCGGCATGCTCGCTGCCGTCGTCCTGGCCGCAGGCGGCCAACAGGACACCGGCGACCACGAGGGCCAGAACGGGCACCCGTCGCCGGCTCGGGGTCGTCGTCGACGGGAGCCTCATCCGGACCACCCGGGACGCTCGGCCGGTGGGGCCTCGAGCGGCGCACCCGGCCTGGTGGGGCGGCGCCGGGCACGCCACCACAGCGCACCACCGCCGCCGGCGGCGACCACGGCAGCGAGCGCCACCACCAGGACGGCCAGGCCACCGGAACCGCCGGTGCCGTGCTCCTCACCGGCGGCGGCCGGAGCGACGTCGGCGGCGACGTCGTCGTCCTCGTCAGCGGCGGCCGGTTCGTCGCGCTCGGGCGGCTCGGGCGCGAACCGAACGGGCAGCGCCAGGTCCAGCGATCGGTCGTGCGCCGCGGTGTCGTCCGCCCGGACCACCACCGCGCACTCGACGCCCTCCGCGGTGCAGTCGGTCGCGCCGTCGATCTTCGCGACGAGCTCGAGCTCGACCTCGAAGCGCCCGCCCGGCGCGAACGGCTGGGCGAGCTCTGCGCCCCACTCGGGCGGAGCGGAGGAGATCCACGCGGCGTGCCCCTCACCCGTGGCGCACGGGCCCGGTGCGGCCACGCCGCCGTCGCTGCCCCCGTGATCGGTCGCGCCGTGCGCGGTCGCGCCGTTGGTGCGGCAGAGCGCCACGTAGATGCCGCGCCGCTCGTCGAAGCCGTCACCGGCGACCCGGATGCGCTCGCCGGTCGGGTCGAGCCCGTCGACGCGGGACGCCCGCAGCGTCCGGGTGCCGTCGCTCACCTCCCGCCCGTCGGGTGACAGGGTCGCCTCCGGTGCGGGCGGTGTGGTCGTGGTCGTCGTGGTGGGGGGCGCGGTCGTCGTCGGCGCGGTCGTGGGCGGCGCCGTGCTCTGGGGAGCCGACGGCGCTGGTGCCGGCGCCCCGCCGCCACCACCCGCCGCCGGCGGCGCGGCGGCGCCCGCGGCGAAGGTGACCGGCACGAGGATGTCCTGGGACCGATCGCTGCTGCGGCTGTGGTCGTTGCGGGTCACCACCGCGCAGCGCACCTGGCGGCAGTCGACGGTCGGGCTGATGACGGGGCTGACCCGGAACGTGGTGTCGAACGAACCGCCCGGCCCGTAGGGCTTCGCGAGGCCGACGCCGTAGCTGGGCGGGTTGGAGGAGAACCACTGCGACGCGCCCGCCTGGCCCTCGAGGTCGACGCCGCCGCCGCAGGGGGACGGCACGACGTTGCGTGGGGGGATCACGCACAGCGCGACGTAGACGCCCTTGTTGGTGTCGTAGCCGCGCCCGGTGACCCTGATCGTCTGCCCGGCCGGGGAGAGCCCCCTGACCTGGGAGACGGTGAGGGTCCGCACACCGTCGGTCGCGGTGCGGCCGTCGGCGGAGAGGACGGTGGCGGGCGAGACGGTCGGATCGCCCGACTGCGCAGCCGCGGGCTGCACGGTGGCCGTCACGACCGCGACGAGGGCTGCGAGCGCCACGGCGCAGACCCGGCGAAGCTGGGTGGCGCGCGTCCCCGGGCCGTCAGGGTGGCGGCGTGCTGCCCGCTGCGGTGGAGGTGTCAGGTGCATGGATGGATCCGTAGCGGGGAAGGCCGACAGATGATGATGCGCTTGCACAAGCATCAATGAGTAGGGCGCAAACTAACTCGATGTAGGGTTGCTTAACAAGCCTTCCAGCGAGGAGATCCGATGGGCGACAGCTCGAATCCCTTCGACGACGAGGTCGTGGCCGCCGTGCTGCGGCACATGAACGAGGACCACGCCGAGGACTCGGTGCTGATCTGCCGGGCCTTCGGCGGTCGGCCGGACGCGACCTCGGCGACCATGACGGGGCTCGATGCCACGGGTGGTGAGTTCCGCGTCGACGGACCGGAGGAGGGTGGGCCCGCCACGGTGCGCGTCGCGTGGTCGCGGCGCATCACCGAGCGCCCGCAGATCCGCGAGGAGGTCGCCCGCCTCTACCACGAGGCCGTGGAACTGCTCGGCGGGTCGCCAGCGGAGGGCTGACCGGAACGAGGGTCAGGCCCTCGTGGTCGCGCAGCTGGGTCGGCTCAGTTCCTGTTCCTGCTGGGGTGCACGATGCCGTCGACGAACGACCGTGCGCTCGCGAAGAACGCGGCGTTCACCTGCTGCCGCCAACGGGCGCCCGTGACCATCCGGGCACCCCACCCGGGGTGCTCGGCGGCGAGCGGCGCGACGACCTCGTCCAGCCACTCCTTGCCGTGGCGAGGATCGGCTTGGGCGTGCTCCTCGTAGAACGGAAGGGCACCTGCGGGGGCGTCCAGCCGGTCGAGCGCCTGCACCACCGCGCGGCAGCGCGGGCCCGCCTGCATCTCGAGCAGGCCGAGGGCGCCGAGCATCTCCGGCTGCAGGCGCCGGTTCGTGGCCAACAGGCCGCCGATGGCGATCCGCTCCAGCGCGCTCACCGGCAGGTGGTCCCTGGGGATGCGCGGCATGTCGGTGGCCTCGACCAACCGGTCGTGCAGGACGGTGTGGACCTCCGACAAGGTCCCCCTGCCGAGCTCGTCCCAGTAGTTCCGGGCCAGCGCCACCTTGGGGCCGTCGTGGATGCCCACCTGCACGAGCGCGACGAGGTCGTCGAAGCCGGCGTCCGGGCCGCCTTCGATGGCGAGGAACGCCACGAGCTCGTCCCGGTCCGCCTCCTCGGCGAGCCAGCGGTACACCGGCGGCACGAGGTCCGACGCGGCGACGCGGCGCATCGCGGCGACCGCGTCGTCGGCCCCCGGCAGCGGCCCGGCGCTCGCCTGGCGGGACTCGAGGCGGGCCAGGAAGCGTCGCTCGAGCCGCCACTTCAGCGCGGCGACCGCGGGGTGGCCCTGGTACTCCTCGATGCCGTCCGTGGTCCACAGCGGCGCCATCCACATGTCGTGGATCGTGAGCAGCGCCACCAGCTCGTCGCGGGTGTCGACGGGGTGGGCGCCCGCGACCTCCTCGAGCGCCGCATCGTCGCGGTCGCGCAGCGCGGCCGCGAAGCGTGGCGCCAGGCGCGGTGGAGCGGCGCCTGCGGAACCTGTCGGATCGGTGAGGTGGATCTCCTCGTCGGTCGTGGTGGCGGTGATGGGACTCATTCGTTCCTCTGGGATGCGTCGGCGCGTCGGGTGAGCAGCACCACGGCGCGGTGCGCGTCGTGGGCGCGGGACCCGACCAGTTCGAGTCCTGCGGGCAGCTGGTCCCGCAGCGCGGCGACCTGGGCCTCGCCGTGGACCTGCAGCAGCGCGGCACCCTCGGGGTGCAGGCTGCGACGGATCACCGGCAGGCAGCGTCGGATGATGGCGAGGCCGTCCGGACCGCCGTCGATGGCGTCGACCGGGTCGTCGGGGTGTTCCGCGACCAGCACGCTCGGCAGGTAGGGCGGGTCGGCGAGGACGAGGGGGAAGTGGTCCCGCTCCGGAACCGAGTCGGCGAGGTCGCCGCAGCGGACCTCGGTGGCCAGCCCCGCGCGGGCCGCGTTGAGGGCCGCGAGCTCCACGGCGGCCCGTGAGGCGTCGACCTGGACCAGCGGGCGGCCGGTCACACCGGCGGTGGCCAGGCCGATGTGGCCGGCTCCGCAGCAGAGCTCGAGGATCGGACCCTCGGGAGCGCCGGGCGACAGCTCGCTCGCCCACTCGCTCTGGAGCAGCGTCCACGGCCTCGGTTCGAGGACCCGGTGGTCGTAGGCGATGTCGAGCCCGCCGAAGCGCAGCGTCGAGCAGGCAGGTGCAGGCACGCACGGTCCTACCCGCGTGGCGTCGCCGCCGAAACGCCGCCCGGTCCGCGTCGGTTGGTGCTCACACCATCTGAGGCCCGCTCACGCGACGAGGCCCCCGCCGTGGCGGGGGCCCCTGGTGGGCGTAACAGGACTTGAACCTGTGACCTCTTCCGTGTCGGGGAAGCGCTCTAGCCAACTGAGCTATACGCCCGAGCGGGTGTCCAACCTAGCAGCCGCCGGCAGGTGCGAGGGCATCCCCCTCCGCGGGCGCACCGTCGGCGCGGAGGGTCAGGGGCCGCTGCCCTGCCGTGCTGCGGCCGGCTCCGGCGGTGAGGTGGCGCCGACCGCCACCACGACCAGCAGGCTCACCGCGAGCAGCACCCAGATCCCCGAGCCCGGGCCCGTGCGGGAGCTGCCCGCGCCCAGTCCCCACTCGGCGACGGCGAGCGTCGCGAGGGAGAGGGCCGCCACCACCGCGAGGGTGCGGCCGGCCCGTCGGCGCTCCGCGGCGATCAGCACCCCGGCAGCCGCCAGGGCGACGCCGATGAGGACCGCGAGCCATCCCCGCCCGATCGAGCCGTCGGGCCGCTCCCAGCCGGTCTCGAGGATCGGCGCACCGAGCTGGTGCCCCCAGTCGCGCCAGGGCATCAGGCTCGCGGCGCCGGTCACGATCGACAGCAGCAGAAGGCACGCGACCAGGACCAGCTCCCGCCGATCCGACCGTGGCGGCTCGACCTCGGGCACGGGAGCCCTCCCGCCCAGCGGCGCGGTCTGCTGGAACTGCGGGACGGGTGGTGGGCCCGGGGGCGCGTGGTCCGGGCGGTGGGTCTCCATGTGAGCAGTCTGCCCGGGCACCGGGCCCCTCGCGGGCCGGCGCCTTCACTTGGGCGGGGACCCTCCGCTGACCGGGACGGTCGCCGGCCCGGCGCGCACGAGCCCCGGCGTTCGCACCGGGGCTCGCACGACTGGAGGCGACGAGGGGAATCGAACCCCTGTACGAGGCTTTGCAGGCCTCTGCCTCACCACTCGGCCACGTCGCCCGACCGCTTGTCACTGTAGCGGCGCCGCCCCACCGGTCCCGACGACCGGGTGGGTGGAACTGCGCCCCCAACGCAGGAGGCCCCGGCTGACCGGGGCCCCACCTGGAGCGGACGACCGGCCTCGAACCGGCGACCTCAACCTTGGCAAGGTTGCGCTCTACCAACTGAGCTACGTCCGCGAGGGCCGTCATGGTACCGAGACGGCGCACCGGCCCACAACTCGGCGCCTCCCCACCGCGAGCGGACGCTCAGCCGTGGACGGTCGTCGCGCCCGTCGTGCCGCTCGAGCCGGGCCCGGTCGACCCGTTGACGCCGACCTGGCGGATCAACGTGGCCAGCTCGATGGCGAGCGCCACCTGGCCGATGCCGTCGACCATCGACAACCGGGTCGCGTCCGCGAAGCTGAGCGCCGCGACGTTGCGGTCGTGCCGCCCGCGGACCACGAGGTTCGAGTCGAGGGCGAACTCGTCGACGATCGGCTGCCAGCGGCGGTCGTTGACGACGAGCACCCGCCGCGGGGTCAGCACGATGACCGCAGGGCGCCCGAGCATCTGCCCCGTCACCGCGGCGAGCACCTGCTCGTCCTCCCGCAACAGGGCCCCACACACCGCGATCGGCACGGCCGCGCGCTCCACCTCCGCCGGGTCGAGGCGGGCGACCGCCCGGCGGAGCCCGTTCGGGTCGGGCACGTCCCGGTCGGCCCGCACCCCGCCGTCCAACCCCACCCGCTGGCACGGCGGCGGGGTCGCGGCGCCCGCAGCGGGATCGGCGTGCGGGTCGGGTGCGAAGTGGGGCGGCCCGGGTGCGGCACCCTGGCCGGCGGCGGCCCCGGCGTCCACCCACGGATCCTCGGGTGCCCGGGTGGCCCGCCCGCTCGAGAACAACGGCTCGCCGGTGGGCGTCGAGGTCCTCACACCGGCGAGGTCCGGCCCGGGACCTGACTCCGGTGCACCCCGGTAGGGCGGGGGCTCGGCCTCCTCCAGCAGGTCGGCCTCGTCGATCACGTCCTCCGAGCGCGGCACCGGCTCGGCGGAGAACAGCCCCGGTCCCGGCGTGCCCCGGTCGAACCGCCGGCCGTTCGCACCGCTCGCACCGCTCGCACCGTTGACCCCGCCACCGCCCGCGCCGGGCGGCGCGTCGTCCAGCAGCTCGCCCTCGACCGGGTCCTCGTCGGGGCGCGCCGTGGTGCTCCACAGCTGGTCGAAGCCCCGGTGGGCCTCCGGCGGCACCACCTCGGCGTTGTCGCTCGCGACCGTCGAGAACAGCGAACCCACCGGCCCCGGTGTGTTCGTGTCCTTCCCCTGGTGCACCAGCCCGTCCTCCGCGTCGCCCCACTCCAGATGAGCTGGTCCCAGCGTACGGGATGACGGCGGAAGTGCCTCAGCGCGCCGCCAGCGCCTCCTGCAGCAGCCGCGCCGCGTCCTGGGGCAGCTCCAGCGCGAGCGCCTGCTCGATCGCCCGCTCGCTCATCTTGCCGAGCGTGCGCACGAGCACCTGCCGGGTGTGGTCCGCGCCGAGGCGCTCGGCGACCTCGGCGAGCTGGGTCTCGAGGAACACCAGGCACAGCGCGTCCTCGTGGGTCTGCACCGCCGGGTCGCGGGTCCTGCCCTCCTTGCGGATGATGGCGCCGACCCGCTCCACCGTCGCCTCGTCGTAGCCGTGGCGTCGCAGCAGCTCGCCGACCTCCTCGGCCTGACGCCTCGCCGCCTCGGCCCGCCAGCGCAGGTAGCCGGCACGGCCGGGCGGGTGCGCGTCGCGGGGCGAGGTCCACCGGCGGAAGTGGTGCGCCCTCGCCGCCAACAGCTGCTCCTCGCCCGCGGCGGGGTCGAGCCGCTGCACCCACTCGCTCACGAGCCGCCCGTGGAGCAGCTCCTTGGGGTGCTCCACCCCGTCGTGCACCACGCGGTTCGGGTCGTGCGAGTTCGCCTCGTCGATGGCCCCGAGCGCGGCCTCCAGGCGGGAGCGCTCCTCGCCCGCCGGCACCGCTCAGTCCCGCTGGTCGGGTGGGCGGAGGTCCACCCGCAGCACCAGGAACCCGTCCTCGATCGCCGCGGTCGCGTCGCCGATGAGCGCGAAGTCCTGGAAGTC
>Ga0182741_1000468_pt1 | contig 61149 bp, 58 predicted proteins | sample eDN5th37CBELigOP_FD_128874 | JGI IMG/M metagenome (GOLD analysis project Ga0182741, IMG submission 128874) | Enriched Organic Plus compost microbial communities from Emeryville, California, USA - eDNA 5th pass 37_C BE-Lig OP (version 2) (version 2) ...
GCCTCCGTACACAGTTGTTATCAAACGGTCGCAGTCTGTGGGCAAAGCACGCGCCCAGTGTGATTGCCCGAAAATTGTCACGATTCTTTTTTCGCCTGAGCCGGATCAATCAAATTCTACTCGCCCCGCTTCACCGGGCCTTCATCGAATTCTGTGGAGCAGCCACCGACAATGTGCCTCGCCCTTCAACTTGGCTTGACCGGAACGGAGATCGGCATGCACACTTTCTCAACCCGCCTCGATGTCAGCTGGGCTGCAGGCTTCCGGTGCCCTGCTTACACCGAGTGTCGAAGTGGCTGGGGCCCCTGTCGAAATGGGAACCGAGCAGCGCCCGCCGGCGCTTGAGCCCGTCGCAGCAGAAGGCAGTCCGGAGCCGCCAATGGAGTGTTTGATGACCACGCAGAAGAACCCGCTCAAGCTTCTCGAGGACTATGGCCAGTCGGTCTGGCTCGATTATGTGCGTCGATCACTGATCGCGTCGGGCGGACTTGCGGCGATGGTTGAGACCGATGGGCTAAAGGGCGTCACGTCGAATCCCGCCATCTTCGAGAAGGCGATTGGCGGCAGCAGCGACTATGACGAGGATTTCGCGAAATTCGTGAGCGCGGGCGATCGCACCCCCGGCGAGATCTACGAACATCTCGCCATCGGTGACATCCGCGCGGCTGCAGATGTGCTGAAGCCGGTCTACGAGGCAACCGGCGGCGTGGACGGCTATATCAGCCTGGAGGTCTCGCCCTACCTTGCCATGGACACCGAGGGCACCATCGCCGAGGCCCGTCGCCTCTGGCAGGCCGTGGATCGTCCGAACCTCATGATCAAGGTGCCGGGCACCGAGGCCGGCGTGCCGGCGATCCGCACTCTCATCGGCGAGGGGCACAACATCAACGTCACCCTCCTTTTCTCCCAGGACGCCTACAGGGCGGTGGCCGAGGCCTATATCGCCGGGCTTGAGGAGCTGCTGGCCAGGGGCGGCGACGTATCGCGGGTCGCGAGCGTGGCGAGCTTCTTTGTGAGCCGCATCGACACCGCCATCGACGCCAGGATCGACCAGCGCATTGCAGCCGGGGATCCGCAGGCGGATGCCCTTGCCGCCATCAAGGGCAAGGTCGCCATCGCCAACGCCAAGATGGCATACCAGTACTATCTCTCGCTGCTGGAAACGCCCCGATGGCGGAAGCTGGCCGACGCCGGCGCCAGGCCCCAGCGGCTGCTCTGGGCCTCCACGGGCACCAAGAACAAGGCCTATAGCGACATCCTTTACGTCACCGAGCTGATCGGTCGCGATACGGTGAACACCGTGCCGCCTGCCACCATGGACGCGTTCCGCGACCATGGGGCGCCGCGCGAGACGCTCACCGCCGGCATCGATGAGGCCCGCGCCGTGCTCGAGGCAACCGAGCGCCTTGGTCTCGACCTGGACGGTGTCACCCGCGAGCTCGTGGTCGACGGCGTTCGTCAGTTTGCCGATGCCTTCGACCAGCTGCTCGGTGCCGTTGCCGCCAAGCGCAGGGCAAATCTCGGCAATCGGCTGAACCCGCTCACCGCCAACCTCCCGCCGGAAATGGCAACCGCCGTTGAGGGTTGGATCGAGAAGGCCCGCAATGAAGCTGTCTCGCGCCGCATCTGGGCCCGTGACGCGAGCCTCTGGACCGGTTCGGACGAGGCGAAATGGCTCGGCTGGCTTGACATTGCCGCCCGCGAGCAGGTCAATATTGACCGCCTCAAGTCTTTGCAGGCGGAGATCCGCGGGCACGGTTACCGTCATGCCCTGCTGCTCGGCATGGGCGGGTCCAGCCTCGGGCCCGAAGTGCTGGCGCGCACCTTCGGCCAGCAACCCGGCTATCCGGAGTTGCTCGTGCTCGATTCGACCGACCCGCAGCAGATTGCCCGCTTCGAGGCACGCATTGATCTCGCCAGCACGGTCTTCATCGTCTCGAGCAAGTCCGGCTCGACGCTGGAGCCCAATATCCTCAAGACCTATTTCTTCGATCGGGTCGCCAGGGCCATCGGCACTGACCGCGCCGGCGAGCGCTTCATCGCCGTGACCGATCCCGGCTCGAGCCTGGAGAAGGTTGCGGCGCAGGACCATTTCCGCCACGTCTTCCATGGCGATCCGGCAATCGGCGGTCGCTATTCGGTTCTGTCCAACTTCGGCCTGGTGCCTGCCGCCGTCATGGGCCTCGACCTCGACCGCTTCCTGGCGGAAACCGCCATCATGGTCCACAGCTGCGGCCCGGATGTGCCGCCCGCGGAGCATCCCGGCATCGAGCTCGGCGCGATCTTGGGGCTTGGCGCCACCAGCGGCCGCGACAAGGTCACGGTGATCGCCTCCCCCGCCATTGCCGATATTGGAGCCTGGCTCGAGCAGCTCCTGGCGGAATCCACCGGCAAGCAGGGTCGCGGCATCATCCCTGTGGATGCCGAACCTCTCGGCGCACCCCAGGCCTACGGCAATGACCGGATCTTCGCCTATCTCCGGCTGTGCGGCGAGGCCGACACCGCCCAGGATACGGCAGTCGCTGCCCTGCAGAAGGCGGGGCAGCCGGTTATCCGCATCGAGCTCGCCGACCGCTACCGCATCGGCCAGGAATTCTTCCGCTGGGAGATTGCAACCGCCATTGCCGGCTCCATCATCGGCATCAATGCCTTCAACCAGCCCGATGTTGAGGCAAGCAAGGTCGTCACCCGCCAGCTCACCGATGCCTATGCCACGTCCGGCGCCCTGCCGGCGGAAACGCCGCTCCTGGTCGAGGATGGCATCGCCCTTTTCGCCGACGACCGCAACGCTGCCGAACTCGCCAAGGCAGCCGGCGAAAAGTCGCTCGATGCCTATGTGAGGGCTCATCTCGCCCGTTGCACGCCGGGCGATTATGCGGGCCTCCTCGCCTATATCGACCACAATGCCGAGAACGAGGCACAGCTTGCGAGGCTGCGCACCCTCATTCGCGATCGTCTGAAGGTAGCAACCTGTGTGGGTTTCGGCCCCCGCTTCCTGCATTCCACCGGTCAGGCCTACAAGGGCGGCCCCAACAGCGGCGTCTTCACCCAGATCACAGCCGATGCCGCCTCTGACCTTCCCGTGCCCGACCACGGCTTCAGCTTTGGCGTGGTCATCCTTGCCCAGGCCCGTGGCGACTTCGCCGTGCTTGCCGAACGCAAGCGGCGCGCCCTGCGCGTCCACCTCGGCAAGGACGTCCGCGCCGGACTTGAGCGTTTCGGAAAGGCCATCGAGAGGGCCCTATCCTGACGGCAACACATCCGCAACCGACCATCGAGAGGGAATGAGCCATGCAGATGGGAATGATCGGTCTGGGCCGCATGGGCGCCAATATCGTACGGCGTCTCATGAAGGCAGGGCATGACTGTGTCGTGTACGATCGCAACACTGAGGCCATCCGCCAGCTCGAAGGCGAAGGCGCAACCGGCGCGACGGGTCTACCAGACCTTGCCTTGAAGCTTGCGTCTCCCCGCGTCGTCTGGGTGATGCTCCCAGCCGGCGCCCCCACCGAAACGACAGTCGCCGAGCTCGGCAACATCCTGTCAGCCGGCGACATCATCATCGACGGCGGCAATACCTTCTACAAGGACGACATCCGCCGCGGCGCCGCCCTGAAGGAGAAAGGCATCCATTATGTGGATGTCGGCACCTCCGGCGGCGTCTGGGGCCTCGAGCGCGGCTATTGCATGATGATCGGCGGTGCCCCGGAAGCGGTGAACCACATTGACCCGATCCTCTCCGCCCTTGCCCCCGGCCTCGGCACGATTCCGCGCACGCCCCACCGCGAGTCCCTCGATCCCCGCGCTGAGAAGGGATATCTGCATACAGGCCCCATCGGCTCTGGCCATTTCGTGAAGATGGTCCATAACGGCATCGAATACGGCCTCATGCAGGCCTATGCCGAGGGCTTCGACATCCTCCGCAACAAGAACTCGGAGGCCCTGCCGGAGAACGAACGCTACGACCTCAACCTCGCCGACATTGCCGAGGTCTGGCGTCGCGGCAGCGTCATCTCCTCCTGGCTCTTGGATCTCACCGCTCAGGCTCTGGCCGAGGATGCAAGTCTTTCCGACTATTCCGGCGAGGTGGCCGACAGTGGGGAAGGCCGCTGGACCATCAATGCCGCCATCGAGGAAGCCGTCCCCGCCGATGTGCTCTCGGCGGCGCTCTATGCCCGTTTCCGCTCGCGCCAGAGCCACACCTATGGCGAGAAGCTCCTGTCCGCCATGCGTTTCAAGTTCGGGGGTCATACCGAATTCAAGAAGAAGGACTGAGCCATGGACCAGACGGCCGCCTCAGCCAATCCTGCGGTAACGGACCGGCCGGCGGGGAAGGCCCCGCCCTGCACCATGGTGATCTTTGGCGCGGCAGGTGACCTGACCAAGCGCCTGCTCATGCCGGCGATCTACAATCTGGTCTGCGACCACGCCCTCGATGATGGCTTTCGCATTCTCGGTCTCGACATCGTCAAGCATGACGACGACAGCTTCCGGAAGCATCTGACCGAGGCGATTCGCGAACAGGCGGCGGCAAGCCAGGCGGAATTCACGGCTGACGAAGTCCACGAGAAGGCTTGGTCCTGGCTGATGGAACGCTGCCACTACATGCCTGGCGATTTCGGCCAGTCGGCAACCTTCACGGATCTGCAGGACAAGCTGGACGAGCTCGCCGGCAAGACCGGGACGGCCAATGCGGTCTTCTATCTGGCGGTGGCGCCGCGCTTCTTCTCACTCGTCATAGACCAGCTCGGCGCGGCCGGCCTCCTCAAGGAAGGCAGCAGCTATTTCCGCCGTATCGTCATCGAGAAACCCTTCGGCACCGATCTCGCCTCCGCCCGCGCCCTCAATGCCCGCATCCTGAGCGTCGCCCGCGAGAGCCAGATCTTCCGCATCGACCATTACCTGGGGAAGGAAACCGTCCAGAACATCATGGTCCTGCGGTTCGCCAACGGCCTGTTCGAGCCCATCTGGAACCGGGACCACATCGCCCATGTCCAGATCACCGCCGCCGAAACCGTGGGCGTCGAGCAGCGCGGCGGCTTTTACGATACGACCGGCGCCCTGCGCGACATGGTGCCCAACCACATCTTCCAGCTGCTGGCCATGATCGCCATGGAGCCGCCGAATTCCTTCGAGGCTGATGCGATCCGTACCGAGAAGGCGAAGGTCATAGAGGCGATCCGCAACTGGTCGCCCGAAGAGGCTGCCAGGAACGCCGTCCGCGGCCAGTACACCGCCGGCACGGTGCGCGGCAAACCCTATACCGATTATCGCCGCGAGCCGCATGTCGCCGGGGACAGCCGCACCGAAACCTACGTGGCGATGAAGCTGCTCATCGACAACTGGCGCTGGTCTGGCGTGCCCTTCTATCTGCGCACCGGCAAGGCCATGGCTGCCCGTCGCACCGAGGTGGCGATCCAGTTCAACGAGGCCCCCGGCGTGCTCTTCCGCCAGACCCACAACAGCGTCATCCCGCCCAACATGCTGATCTTCCGGATCCAGCCGAATGAGGGCGTGTCCATGCGCTTCATCGCCAAGAAGCCTGGCCGCGCGGTTGTGCTGAAGGAAGTTCAGATGGACTTCAACTATGCCGACTATTTCGAGTCGGAACCGTCCACCGGCTACGAGACGCTCATCTTCGACTGCCTGACGGGCGATGCGACCTTGTTCCAGCGCGCCGACAATATCGAGGCGGGTTGGGCAGAGATAGGTCCGCTGCAACAGGCATGGGCCGAAGATCTCGCGCCCCTCGAATTCTACCCCGCCGGCAGTCAGGGGCCCGCCGCTGCCGATCAACTGCTTGCCCGCGATGGCTTTCAATGGGTGCCCGTGAAATGACCGATATTCCAGCAGAGCAGCCGCCCGATTTCTCCTCCCTCGCTGCCCGCGCCGGTGGCCGCGTCTCCCTCGTCGTGAGCGATGTCGACGGCACGCTGGTCAACCACGACAAGCAGCTCACCCCGGCTGCGATCCGCGCGGTTGCGGCCCTCAGGGAGGCGGGAATTGCCTTCACCGCGGTCTCGAGTCGCCCGCCCCGCGGCATGTCCATGCTGGTCGAGCCCCTGGGCCTCGAATATCCCATGGGCGCCTTCAATGGCGGCACCATCTTCATGCCCGACCAGACCGTCGTCGAAGAACAGACCATTCCGCTGGCCGCCGCCGAGAAGGCCGTTGGGATCATGCGCGATTTCGGCGCCGATATCTGGGTCTTCGCCGACAATAAGTGGATTGTCACCAACCCGGATGCTCCCTATGTCGCCCGCGAGAAGCGCACCGTGCAGTTCCAGCCGACGGTTGTGGCCAGTTTCGAACCCTATCTCGGCCGTGCCGGCAAGATCGTCGGCTCGTCCAGCGACTTCGACCGTCTCAAGGACTGTGAGGCCAGCGTCCGCGAAGCCCTCGGTGGCGCCGCCACCGCCCAGCGCTCCCAGCGCTATTATCTCGACATCACGCCGCCGGGCCTGAACAAGGGCACGGCGGTCAGAAGCCTCGCCCGCCTCATGAACGTGCCACTGCATGAGGTCGCCGTCCTCGGCGATATGCCCAATGACCTGCCGATGTTCGCGCTGGCCGGCCTGACCGTCGCCATGGGCAACGCGGCCGATGAGGTTAAGGCCGCCGCCGATGCCGTAACCGACACCTGCGATGACGACGGCTTCGCCAAGGCAATCGAGAGCGTGATCCTCCCCCGCGCCCCGGGCAGATCGGACCATCCGCGATGACCTCTGCATCATACCATATAGCCCCAGACCCGGCCGCCCTCGCCGTTCAGGCGGCGGACTGGATCGTCGAGCGCCTGCAGACATCCAGCGGCAGGTTTGCCCTGAACCTGTCCGGGGGCTCGACTCCGAAACGGCTCTACGAGCTGCTCGCCATGCCTCCCTGGCGCGAACGCATCGACTGGCGGCGTGTCCATCTCTTCTTCGGCGATGAGCGCTACGTTCCCCATGATGATCCTGACAGCAATTACCGCATGGTGGACGAGGCCCTCATCCGCCATGTGCCGATCCCGCCAGAAAATGTCTTCGCCATTCCATCCGGGCCCACGCCGGACGATGCTGCCCGTTCCTATGAGGCCACTCTCCGCGCCTACTATGGCGCAGCGGAGCTCGATCCTGCCCGACCGCTATTCGATGTGACGCTCCTGGGCCTCGGCCCCGACGGCCACACCGCTTCACTGTTTCCGGGCAGCGCCTCTCTTGAGGAAACCATTGCCTGGGTGCTTCCCGTAATCGGCTCGAAGCCACCGCCTCAGCGGATCACCCTCACCTTTCCGGTGCTCAACAGCAGCGCTGCCATCGCCTTCCTCGCCACGGGCGGCGAGAAGACCGACATCATCCGCCGCGTCCATGCCGGCGACCGGAGCCTGCCTGCCGCCCGCCTCACCCCGCTTGGCGAGCTGCACTGGTTCCTTGACGCGGAGGCGGCAAGGGGGCTCGACAAGCCATGATCCTGCTGGTGATGGGCGTCTCGGGATCAGGCAAGACCACCGTCGCCCGGGCCCTTTCGGAGCGCCTCGGCTGGATCTTTGCAGATGCCGACGATTTCCATTCAGCAGCCGCCAAGGCAAAGATGCACGCCGGACTGCCCCTGACGGACGAGGACCGCGCCCCCTGGCTCGCACGCATCGCCGACTGGATCGCCGCCCGCGATGCCCAGGGCCAGGACTGCATCCTTGCCTGTTCCGCCCTCAGGCGCGCCTATCGCGACATTCTCGCCCAGGCGGTGCGCGATCTTCGCATTGTCTATCTCCATGGCGACCGCGAGCTGATCGCCTCGCGCCTGCGCCATCGGACCAGCCATTTCATGCCGGCCGAACTGCTCGACAGCCAGATCGAGACTCTGGAGGAGCCCGCGCCCGACGAAGGGGCCATCAGCATCGACGTGGCCAACCCCCTATCCACGATCGTTGACACCATCGTCCGCGACCTGGGCCTCACGCCGGCGTCCTGACTACATTCTGCCTCAATCCACGATTTGCACTGCCGACCACACCCGGTCGTCCCACAGGCGGATCCCACCGGTGATCCCAGCCACATTGTCGGCCAGCACCACATTGGCCGGCAGTGGCTGCTCGACGATGGCCGCATTGCCGCCGCCCAGATACAGCCTGTCGAAATTGGTGAGCGTGCGCACCACCTCGATCATGTAGCGCACCCGCTTGTTCCAGCGCTTGCGGCCCACCGCCTTGCGGGCGGCATTGCCCAGATATTCCTCGTAGGTCTTGTGCCCCTTGAGGGGATGGTGAGCGAGTTCGAGATGCGGCGTGAGCCGGCCTTCGATGAAGATCGCGGAGCCGACCCCGGTGCCAAGCGTGATGACCACCTCAAGTCTCTTGCCCTCGATGATGCCCAGCCCCTGGACCTCCGCGTCATTCAGCACCCGCGTCGGCTTGCCGAGCCTCTCCGCCAGCGTCTTCTCCAGCGGGAAGCCACGGAAACCTTCATTGTCGAGATTGACCGCGGTAAGCACCACGCCGTGCCGGATGACTCCGGGAAAACCCACAGAAATCCGGTCGAACGGTGGCAATGCCGCCACCATCTGTTCCAATGTCGACACAAGTAAAGCCGGGGGACATGGATGCGGAGTTGGCACCCGCACACGTTCTCCCACCATTTTTCCTGCCGGATCAAGCACCGCCGCTTTTAGTCCCGTGCCACCGATATCAATAGCGAGCGTGTTGACAGGATCGTCATTTCTCCGGCGCATATCCTTAGCATTTGCCCTGGCCATGAAATTCTCCCGACAACAACTAGACGGTTACGATTTAGTCCTTCTGCAATCACACATTTGCCCGATTCTCACCTAGTTCAAAATTTCCTTCGTCTGCAAGCGAGATTGCGTTTTGCCTATCGCCGGTCCGCCTGTATGATAGATTAATCTCGCAAAGTGAGAACTTTCGCTTGACCGGTCAGGCGAAATTGCGACGATAGAGAACTGTTTAGCTTCTGGGATGGTCGATGAGCCGTTATAAAGATTATCGAGAGCCTCGCCGGCGTGGCTTCGATGATGATTTCAGTCCGAAAAGCCGCCGTGGATCGGACGACATGCCGTCATTTCGTCAGGGTGGCCAGACGGCCTCTTACGCGGCAGCCGCAGCACCGCAGGGTGCAACCGTAAAGTGGTTTAACGCCGACAAGGGCTTCGGCTTCGTTGAAGTCGATGGCGGCACGGAGGCGTTCCTCCACATCCGTCCGGTGGAAGCCGCAGGCCATTCCTCCCTCCCCGATGGCGCTCGCCTGACGGTCCGCATCGGTCAGGGCCAGAAGGGTCCGCAGGTCACTGAAGTGATCGATGTCGATCTCTCGACTGCAACCCCGCGTCCGCCGCGCGCTCCCCGTATGGCTGACCGCGACAGCGCCGGTCCGCTCTCCGAGGAGCAGCAGGGCGTGGTGAAGTGGTACAACCCGGAGAAGGGTTTCGGCTTCATCGCCCTCGACAGCGGCGGCAAGGACGTTTTCGTTCACGCCACGGCGCTCGAGCGCTCGGGCTTGGCTCGGGTAGCCGAAGGTCAGCGCGTTGTTGTGCAGGTTGCTCAGGGTCACAAGGGCGTCGAGGCCCGGACCATTCGGGAAGCCGACTGATCACATAGCCTTTAGGCGGCACTGAATGCCTGTCATGGCAGAGGATATCTCGCCATACCATTCCAGAGCTGGATTAACGGCCTTTGCATGAAATGAGCGTTCTCGATGATGATATCGTCGGGGACGCTCTTTTTTGTTGGCGATCGCAGGCGATAGTCGCTACACCGCTTCATGAGGGGCGACGCCATATCGGAATGACCGGAGCCGTCTGGCGTCTGTCGGATTTTCGCCCGCCGGCGGATATCCACAAGAACATCTTTGGGGGAAGTCATGAGACGCGTAGCCCTGATCACGGGCGCCAGCCGCGGCATTGGTGCGGCAACCGCCATCCGTCTTGCCGAGCTCGGCTACGACGTGGCCATCACTTACGAGAACGCTGCGGCAGCCGCCGAACAGGTCGCGGCCCGCGCCACCGCCGCGGGCGCCAAGGCCCGCGCCTACCAGATGAATGTTGCGCACGAGGACCAGATCCTCGACCTGTTCGGCAAGCTCGACCAGGACTTTGGCCGGCTGGATGCGCTGGTAAACAATGCCGGCATCACCGGACCGGCCGGCCGGCTCGAGAACCTGACAGCCGCCGATCTCGTGCGCGTCCTGCAGATCAATGTCTTCGGCAGCATGATCTGCGCCCGCGAGGCCGTGCGCCGCATGTCCACGAAGAAGAACGGCCAGGGTGGTGCCATCGTCAATGTGTCCTCCGCCGCTGCACGGCTTGGCAGCCCCAACGAGTTCATCCATTACGCGACCTCCAAGGGCGGCATCGACACCTTTACCTTGGGTCTCGCCAAGGAAGTCGCCGACGAAGGCATTCGCGTCAATGCGATCCGTCCCGGCCTGATCGAGACCGACATCCACGCCTCGTCCGGCCTGCCCGACCGCGTTGAGCGGCTCGCGCCCTCGGTTCCCATGAAGCGTGCCGGCAGCGCGGAAGAGGTCGCCGAGACCATCGTCTGGCTGCTGTCCGACAAGGCGTCCTATGTCACCGGCGCCATACTGGATGTCGCGGGCGGCCGCTGAGTCGGACGACTTGCGTAATATTCCTGCGGACTGTTTTTCACGCTTACTGGACAGATTGGGCGGTTGCGGCGCATCGCTCACCGCCCGGTTGACTTCATCGAGAGGTGGTGCGGATGCTTCCTGATCTGGCTCTGTTCGTAACCCAGTTTGCCACCCTGTGGATCATGCTCGATCCGCTGGGCCACCTGCCCCTGTTCCTCGATGCCACCCAGAGCATGACGCCCGGCGAGCGTCGCCGAACCGCAATCCTCGGCCCGATCTTTGCCTTCCTCGTGCTTCTGTTCTTCGGCATCGTGGGGCAACACCTTCTGGAGGCCATGGGCGTCTCGCTCCTCTCCTTCCAGATTTCAGGCGGCGTGATCCTGCTGCTCTATGCGATCACCCTTGTCCTTGGGGAGCACAAGACAAGCCTGCCGCAGGGCGTCGTCGGCGAGTCCCAGAGCCCGATCAACACCGCCGTCTATCCGGTGGCCATGCCGATCCTCGCCGGCCCAGGTTCGCTGCTGACGATCGTCCTGCTCATGGACAATCACCGCTTCTCCTTCGCCCAGCAGCTCGGCACGCTCACCGCCCTCGCTGCAGTGCTCTTCGGCGTGATGATCGTCTTCGTGCTGGGTGATTACGTGATCCGCGTCGTGCGCACGGCCGGCATCAATATCGCGCGACGGATCATGGGCACGATCCTCGCCGCCGTAGCGATCAACCTGATCGTCAGCGCCTTGGCCAAGTGGCTCGATCTCAATCCGATCTGATTTCGGGGGCGCCTCTGGAGCAGGCGCCCCGTCTTCCGGACGCCTGCCGTTGAAGCGGCAGCGCGATCCCGGCGAAACTGCGCCGCCCGTCGGACCGATCCGCCTCTCAGGCGAGATCCGACAGCAGCACCATTTCCGCCCTCAGCTCGGCAAGACCGTCACCCCGCTCGGACGATGTCACATGGAGCCGGGGATGGGCCGCGGCGCGTTTGCTGATCGCCGCCTTGACCGAGTCGATGACCTTGGTCAGCGCCGACGGCTTGATCTTGTCGGCCTTGGTCAGCACGATCTGGTAATTGACTGCCGAGCCATCGAGCAGGTCCATCATCTCGAGATCGGCGCTCTTGAGCCCGTGCCGGCTGTCCACCAGCACGAAGACACGCTTGAGCTCGCGCCGGCCGCGCAGATAGTTCTTGAGCAGCGTCTGCCAGCCCTCCACCAGCGCCTTGTCGGCCTTGGCGTAGCCATAACCTGGCATGTCGACCAGGCAGAGCTTCTCGCCCACGGCGAAGAAGTTGAGCTCCCTTGTGCGACCCGGCGTCGATGAGGTACGCGCGAGGTTCTTCCGTCCCCCGAGCGCATTCAGCAGGCTGGACTTGCCCACATTGGACCGCCCGGCGAAGGCCACTTCGCAGGGCATGGCTTCGGGCAGATCTTGCAGACGCGGCACACCGCGCAGGAACGTAATCTCCCCCGCGAACAGCTTGCGCGCCCGCTCGAGAACCTCCGGCGTGAAGATGTCCTCGAGCTTTTCCTCGAATGTGGGTTCAGCCATCGGTCCGGCCCCTTTTGGTCCAATGCCAGCCGATCAGGACTTGGGCTTGCCCTCGGCCTCCGGCTTGGTCTGGCCCTTGTTCACGAAGGGCAGCGATGCCTTGATGTTGCCGAGCAGGTTCACCTCGACGCCCTGGCGCCGCATGATGAACCACTGCTGCAGGATCGACAGCAGGTTGTTCCAGGTCCAGTAGATCACCAGTCCCGCGGGGAACGAGGCCAGCAGGAAGGTGAAGAACACCGGCATCCAGTTGAACATCTTCGCTTGGATCGGATCGGGCGGCGTCGGGTTGAGCCGCATCTGCACCCACTGGGTGATGCCCATCATGATCGGCCAGGCGCCGATCATCAGGAACTGCGGCGGCGTCCACGGAATGAGCCCGAACAGGTTGAAGATCGTGGTGGGATCGGGCGCTGACAGGTCATGGATCCACCCGAAGAACGGCGCGTGCCGCATTTCGATGGTGACGAACAGTACCTTGTACAGGGCGAAGAAGACCGGGATCTGCACCACGACCGGAAGACAGCCGGAGACGGGCGACACCTTCTCCTTCTTGTACAGGGCCATCATGGCCTCCTGCTGCTTCATCCGGTCATCCGGGAAGCGCTCGCGGATCTTGGCCAGTTCCGGCTGCAGCTTCTTCATCACGCTCATCGACTTGTACGACTTGTTGGCGAGCGGGAAGAACAGCAGCTTCACCAGCACCGTGACGATCAGGATGGCCACGCCGAAGTTGCCGACGATCTTGTGGAAGAACTCGAGGACATCGAACAGCGGCTTCGTGATGAAGTAGAACCAGCCCCAGTCGATCAGCAGTTCGAACCGGTCGATGCTGTAGGTTTCCTCGTAGCGGTCGACGATATTGACCACCTTGGCGCCGGCAAAGACCTGGGATTGATAGCCGCCGGTGGCGCCCGGCGCGATCTCGACCGGGTTCTGGCCGACGAAATCCGTCTGGAAGATGTCGAGATTGCCGTTCTGGTGGGCGAGCATTCGGCCATTGATCGCCGACTGCGGATCGGGGATCGCGGTGACCGCCCAGTACTTGTCGGTAATGCCGAGCCAGCCGCCATTGGACTTGTAGCTCTGGCCGCCCTTCTCCTCGAGCAGGTCGTCATACTTCCACTCGACCAGGCCATCGTCGCTGAAGACGCCGATCGGGCCTTCATGCAGGATGTAGAAGCCCTGGGTATGCGGCATACCCGCACGCGAAACGAGCCCGTAAGGGTAGAGGCTGACGCCCTGACCGCCGCTGTTCGTCACCTGGTCGGTGAACGTGAACATGTAGTCATTGTCGACCGTGATGGTGCGGCGGAACTGCAGCCCCTGGCCATTGTCGAACACCAGAGTGACCGGCGTTGACGGGGTGAGTGTGGCATTGCCCTCGACCGTCCATTCCGTGTCGCTCGTCGGCACCACCACGCCGCTGCCCTGGGGAGCGACCCAGCCTGCATCCGCCCAGAAGGCATTCGGCGCCCCCTGCGGCGACATCAGGGTGATGATCGGGCTGTCAGGGCTGGTGGTCTCGCGATAGTGCTTGAGCTGCAGGTCGTCGAGACGTGCTCCCTTGAGGTTGATCGAACCGACAAGGCTGGGCGTCTCGATCTTGACCCGCGGCGTGCTGGCGATCACCTGCTCGCGGCTCATGGCGACGGTAGCGGCCTGCCCTGGCGTGGCGACGGTTGCGCCACCGGCGGGAGCTCCCGGCACGACCGCGCCGGTCGTCGATTCAACCTGCTGCGGCGCGTCGTTGGTCTGCTGCTCCATGTGAGGAACACCAACGAAATACTGCCACGCGAGGATCACCAACGCGGACAGTACGATGGCCAGGATGAACTGCTTGTTGTCGGCCATGATACCGCGCTTCTCTACACCAGGGACCGCTCTTGCCGGAGATGCGTCCCGGCAATCAGGGTCAGCTTCAACGACTGAAGCGGGACAGGAGAAGACCACAGCCGGTTCCGACGGCGCCCTGCTCCTGATCCCGCCTTACGGGCTACTCGCTACCTTCCCGAGCCGCCGGCTCGGGACCTTCGCTATCTCCGGATCGGGCGACGACAGGCGTCGACTTGCGATGGCCGTGCACGCGCGCCAGGGCTCGGCGCAGATCCTCTTTAAGGTCGGCAAAGGGCCGTTCTGCCGTGGCGCCCCTGCCGATGATCACATAGTCGAAGCCGGCAACAGCTACCGGCTTGAGATAAAGGTCTGCCAGCGCACGCAGGCGTCGCCTAACCCGGTTCCGGACAACGGCATTCCCGATTTTCCGGGTCGCCGTGAAGCCGACCCGCGGATCGCCGCCATCCTGCCGCGCACGCGCCTGCAGAACAAGCCCCGGCATCGCAGATGACGGGGCCCGCGCTGCAGCGAGAAAGTCGGCCCGCCGCTTTATCCGCGCCATACCCGCGCTGCGACCGGAAGCCATGGCTCTAGCTCCTCGCGCGCTGCGGACCGGCTTTATCAGGCGGAGAGACGCTTCCGTCCCCGGGCCCGGCGACGGGACAGGACCTTGCGGCCACCCGGCGTGGACATACGCTCACGGAAACCATGCCGGCGCTTGCGGACCAGGTTGCTTGGCTGAAAAGTCCTCTTCACGATAGTCTCCGCAAAATTTGTCTTTGCACGCCATCTCATGATGGCGCGGGCGCCTTTCATGTCACACGAGAGGCACGCACATCTTGGATCGTGCGGGCTTATACGGAAGCCCCGGGGCCAAGTCAATAAAGCAGGCTCTCCGCTCACGGCAATGAGACGCCAGGGATCTGTCGATTGACCGCCCTGCGGTGGCCCCTGCTATGGTAGATTGGCAAGGTTATCACTAGGTACAAGCGACGACGGCTGAAAAGGCGCAGGCACACTGAGGATGTCGGAACGGCAGGCACTACACGAGCAGCCCATCCACAGGGCCAACCCGCGCCCGGGCTTCCTGCGCGGCCTTTCCGCGCGGCTGTTGATCCTCACCATCATTTTCGTTCTGGTGGGCGAAGTGCTTATTTTCATGCCCTCGGTTGCCAATTTCCGTCTCACCTGGCTCGAGGACCGGATCAAGGCCGCCCAGATCGCGATCCTCGTGGTGGAGGCGGCTGCCAACAAGCCCCTGTCGGAGGAATTCCGCCGCACCCTGCTGGATCGGGTTGGCGTCGAGGCCATCGCTTTCAAGCGCGGGGAGTCGCGCCATCTGGTGCTCGCTGGCGACGAATTTCCGATGGTCGACCAGCACTACGATCTGCGCGACATCACTTGGGCCCAGGCAATGGTGGACACGCTGGAAACGGTGCTTGCCGGCCCCGACCGCACGATTCGCATCATCGGTGAGCCCGCCTCCCCCGACAGCCGCTTCACCGAGATCGTTCTCCCGGAGCAGCCGCTGCGCGCGGCCATGCTCCGCTTTTCCCTCAATATCGCCAAGCTGTCGCTGCTGCTGTCGCTCATCGTCGGGGTACTTATCTACTACACCCTGCACGTGACTTTCGTGCGGCCCATGCGCCGGCTGACCGGCAACATGCTGAATTTCAGCCGCAACCCCGAGGATGCGAGCCGTATCATCCAGCCCTCTGGCCGCGACGACGAGATCGGCGTGGCCGAGCGCGAGCTCGCCCACATGCAGACAGAGCTGTCATCCACCCTGCAGCAGAAGACACGGCTTGCGGCCCTCGGCCTTGCTGTGAGCAAGGTGAGCCACGATCTGCGCAACATGCTCTCGAGCGCCCATCTCCTGTCAGACCGTCTCGGCCGGGTCGAGGATCCGACCGTCCAGCGGATCGTGCCGAAGCTCATCGCCTCCCTCGACCGCGCCATCAGCCTCTGCGCCGAGACGCTCAAATACGGCAAGGTGCGCGAGGCCCCTCCCTCTCGCGAACTCTTCCGTCTGCGGAGCCTTGTGGACGAGGTGATCGACACTGTCGTCCCGGAAGCCTCGAGCCGTATCGTGCTCTATAACGAGATCGCCGTGGATCTCGAGATCGACGGCGATCGCGAGCAGCTGTTCCGCGTCTTCATGAACCTGCTGCGCAATGCGGTCGAGGCCCTGGAGGCCGAAAGCGAGCGCAACGAAGATAGAATTGAAGGCGCGGTCCGGGTCCGCGCCTGGCGCGAGGGATCGGTGGTGACCGCCCAGGTCCTGGACAATGGCCCCGGCGTCCCCGATCGCGCCCGCGAGCACCTCTTCGAGGCCTTCATGGGCACCGGCCGCAGCGGTGGCACCGGCCTTGGTCTTGCCATTGCCGCCGAGCTGGTGCGTGCCCATGGCGGTGAGATCCGCCTGGTCGACAGTCCCAGCGGAGCCGATTTCCGCATCACCATTCCCGATCGGGTACGCAGCCTGCGCCCTGGCCGTCGCGGTCAGCGTACCATTGCCGCCGACATGGCCTCCCTCGTGCGCTTCGCTTCTCCCGAGAACATGTCTCGCGACGAAGACCCCGGCCAGCGACCGGAACGCTGACCGGCGCCACCCGCTGCGTCGACGGCGCGGGCAATGACACGGCAACAGAGGTCTGGAAGACGGTCCTGGCTCTCGCGCCCCTACCGTGCGGCCGTTGCCCCGAGCACCACTCCTTCCCGGCGCCGGTCGGCCCCGCCCTCGAGCCGGTCGCCGCGCCGCCAGATTCCCTGAAGGCCGCTGATCGACGGGCGGATCGATACCTTGTGCCCCATCTCCTCGAGTGCCGGTGCAAGCCTTACCACAGGGCGGCGCTCCTCGAGCTCGATCGGCCCGTTGCGATCGAGCACCCGCGGCAGGTCGATCGCCTCCTGCATGGTCATCTTCCAATCGATAAGGCCAAGGAGGGTCTGGGTCACATAGCCGATGATCCGGCTGCCGCCGGGCGATCCCACTACACCCACGAGCTCCCTGTTCCCATCGAAGACAAGGGTCGGCGCCATGGACGACCGAGGCCGCTTGCCAGGTGCAACCGCATTGGCGACCGGTGTTCCGTCCGCCCCGGTGGGCATGAAGGAAAAGTCGGTGAGCTCGTTGTTGAGGAAGAAGCCGGCCGCCATGATATGGGCGCCGAACGGCCCCTCGATGGTGGTGGTCATGGACACCGCATTGCCGTCACCATCGACGATCGACAGATGGCTGGTGCCGGCCCGCGCCCTGTCCAGCCCTTCGGCCCGCAGCGGAGCGCCCGGCGGCACGCCGGGTTCGGCCCGCCCCATCGCTTTGCCCGGATCGATGAGCCTCGCCCGCTCCGCCAGATACTGCCGATCGATCATCCCCGCCGAGGGAACCGCCACGTGATCGGGATCTGCCATGTAGCGGTCGCGATCGGCGAAGGCGAGCGCGCTCGCCTCGGCCAGCAAGTGATTGGCCATGACCCCATCGGGTCGCAGCTCGTCCATGCGGAAATGCTCAAGCATGCCGAGGATCATCAGCGTGGTAAGTCCCCCTGACGAGGGCGCAGGCATGCCGCAGATCCTGAAGTGACGATAAGGCCCGCACACCGCCTCCCGCTTGATGGGCCGATAGGCCGCAAGATCGGCAAGGGTCATGCTGCCCGGATTGGGATTGTCGCGCACTGCCTCGACAATGGCATCCGCCACCGGGCCCTCATAGAAGCCCGCGGGGCCCTTTTCGGCAATGCGTTCGAGCGTGCGGGCATAGGCCTCGTTACGGATGACCGCGCCCGCCGGCAGCGGCAACGCCCCATCCGGCACGCTCATGTCGGTCATGAACAGATAGGCCCGCGCTGCCGGGTTCTGCAGCAGCGGCCGTGCCTCGGCGATCGCCTCCGCCAGCCGTCCGCTGATGACGAATCCCTCCCGCGCCATGCGGATCGCCGGCTTGAACAGTTCGGCCCAGGCCAGCCGTCCGTGGTCCTGATGCGCCTGCCACAGCATGGCGATCACGCCCGGCACGCCGACCGAGCGGCCGCCCACCACTGCCTCCATGAAATCGAGCGGCTTGCCGGTCTCGTCCAGGAACAGGTCGGGCCTTGCCTCCGCGGGCGCCGTCTCGCGCCCGTCATAGGCATCGATCGTCCGCGTCGCCGCGTCCCAGTTGAGCAGGAAGGCGCCGCCGCCGATTCCGGATGACTGCGGTTCCACCAGTCCCAGCACCATCTGCGCCGCGATTGCTGCATCCACAGCCGACCCGCCGGCGACGAGGATGTCCCGCGCCACTTCCGAAGCCCGCCCGTCGGCGGTTGCCACCATGGCTTCGCGGCGATCCTCGCTGCATCCCGCAACCGCCAGAAGTCCGAACAGCACCACAGCCAGCCGTTTCAGCCACATTGCGCCACCCTCACGTCGAATTGGCGGCAAGACTAGCGCATTGCTATGGCCTGCGCGAAGCGCCGAAATGCCTGTTATCTTTCCGTCCGGAAACTTTCACCTTTCGCGCAGTTTTTTCTTGAACGAGCGCGCCAGCCCGGCAGGATCGGCACCCAACGCAGAATGAGGGGGAGACAGATGACCTACCGGCCCGGACCATTGAACCTGATCACCGATGTCGAAGGCATCACCGTCGGCAACGCCCATGACGAGAAAGTCATGTCTGGCGTCACGGTCATCCTGCCGGTCCGTGAGGCGGTGGCGGCCGTCGATGTGCGCGGCGGTGGTCCGGCCACCCGCGAGACCGATGCCCTCGACCCCACCTGCCTGGTCGAATCGGTCCATGCCATCGCCCTGTCCGGAGGCTCGGTCTACGGTCTCGATACCGGCACCGGCATCACCCACTGGCTGGCCGAGCGCGGGCGCGGATTCTCCTTCGGCGCGCAGCCCCGACCCTGCCCCATGGTGCCCCAGGCCTGTCTCTTCGACATCATGAATGGCGGCGACAAGAACTGGGGCGACGTGCCGCCCTATCGTCGCCTCGGCATGGAGGCCTGCGACGCTGCCGGCCGCGAATTTGCCCTGGGCAATGCCGGCGCCGGTTATGGTGCGCTCGCCGGCGTGTACAAGGGCGGCCTCGGCAGCGCATCCGCCCTCTATGACGGCTACACGGTCGGCGCCATCGCCGCGGTCAATTCCTTCGGCTCGCCGGTCATTCCCGGCACTCGCCGCTTCTGGGCCCAGGACTACGAGATCGACGGGGAGTTCGGCGGCAATAGTCTGCCGCTTGCCCCGCTGCCGCCCGAAAGCCGCTCCCTCACGCTCGAAACCAAGGCTTCCTATGTGTCCGGCGCCGACAAGCCGGGCGCCAACACCACCCTCACCCTCGTAGCGACAGATGCCCACCTAACGCCGGCGGAGACGAAGCGCCTGGCGATCATGGCCGCCGACGGCATGGCGCGCGCCCTGCGCCCGATTCATACGCCCTTCGACGGCGACATCGTCTTTGCTCTGTCCACAGGCTATCGTGAGATCGAGGGCCCGCGCCCCTTCGTGCTGTGCATGCTGGGCGCCCTGGCGGCTGACTGCCTCGCCCGCGCCATTGTCCGCGGCGTTTACGAGGCCGAGAGCCTCGGCCCCTGGCGTTCCTATCGCGATGTCCATCCGGCGGTCTGACGCGCATCACCTGTGGACGAAACGATGTTTTTTCGCTGCGGGCGCGAGAGGGGCTTGCGTTCGGGCGAATGTCGTATTACCAACAGCGCCACTTCACCAACGTGACAACGTTGCGTTGGGCGCCGGTAGCTCAGCTGGATAGAGCACCAGACTACGAATCTGGGGGTCGGGAGTTCGAATCTTCCCCGGCGCGCCATTACTCCCTCTCATCGCCATGGTTGTCCAGGGCTCGCAAGAGCTGGAGTTGCGCTGCTTGCATGCTCGCCGGCCGGTTTCGGCGAGCCCGCAGCCGACAGCATCCTGCTCAGGCCATCTCCGCCAACTGGACAGCGCGCGCCCTAATCCCGGACCAGCCTCATCCGGATCGTCTCGAAGGGAAGTCCCTCGTCATCGACCGGACGGCGCGACATCTCCGTGAAGCCGAGACCGGTATAGAACTTCAGCGCTCGGATATTCCGGGCGTAGACCTCGAGGCATAGCTCGCCCTTCTGCGCGAGCGCATGGTCGATCAGTCGTCGCCCCAGCCCTTGTCCCTGTTCAGCCGGGGCGATGAAGATGCCGCCCACGAAACAGTCGAGCAGGCTGATGAAGCCCAGCGGCTGCTCGTTCCGGCAGGCAACCCAGGTCTCTGCCATCGGCAGGTATTTTTCCGCAATCAGCTGGCGCTGCTCCCGCAGCCGCGCCTCGCCGAGGAAGCCATGCGCCTTGCAGGACGCCTCGAACCAGATTTGCGTCAACAGCGCAATATCGCGATCAAGATCCGCTCTGCGGAGATCGATGTCCCTTGTATTCATCCCCGCTCCTGACGGACAGGCAGAACCTGCGCTTTGATTGGCGAAGTTTTTCAGTGGGATACCGGGCATCGACTGCCCGCGCAACTCTACCGCCTGCCTCTCCTGCTGAAAACTGCTGGCGCCGCGCTTGGGACTTCAGGCAGACTTCAAGGAAACTGAAGACTTTCGCCTGTACAAAAGCTGGGATATTGGCCTTATGGGAACCTTGGCTTGGGGCCTTGTGCCACCTGCCAATGCCGTCGCAGAACGATACCATGCAGCTCGACCTCACGTCGATTCTACTGGTGTCCCAGATTGTATCCGTAGCCTGCGGGCTGATGTTCGCCTTGGATGCGAGACGGGAGCGCACTGGCTTCGGCTTCTGGTTTGCCTGCGCCTTCCTGAGCGCGCCGGTGGCGTCGGTATTCTATCTGCTGCCCAGAGTGGACGGCTCGTGGACATGGGCATATCCCGTGGGCAATGCGCTCTCGACCTTCGCAATATCACTGACCTGGATTGGCGCCCGCGCGGTCAACGGACGCAGTCTGCCCTATTCCATTGCCATTGCCGTGCCGGCCGTGATCGCCTTGGCAGTGCTGCTCACCCGCTCGCCCGCCGGCCCCTGGACCGGCGCGCTGCCCTTCTTCCTGTCCTTCGCCGGATTTGCTGTCATGGCGGCCGTCGAGTTCTGGCGCGGCGGTCTTGAGGATGAGCACCGGCTCCGGCAGAGCACCATTCTCGCGATCATCTGCGCTATCAACGCCGTCTGGTATCTGGCCCGTGCCGTGGGCCTTGTCACTCTCGGCGCCGACAGCTGGTTCTTCCGTCACGCGCTGGGGCCGGAAGTGACCGCGGTCCTCGTCCTGGTCCTGATTGTGGTGGCAAGCATAAACCTCGTCGCCATCACCAGGGAGCGAGCCCTGCGCCAGACTGCCGCCTATGCAGCACAGGACAGTCTGACCGGCCTGCTCAACCGCCGCGAATTCATCCGCCGCGTCGAGCAGCTTTCCGAGCGCCGGGAGGCTGGGGCAGGCAGCTGCGCTCTGCTTCTGTTCGACCTCGATCATTTCAAGGCGGTCAACGACACTCATGGTCACCTCGTCGGCGATGAGGTGCTCAAGGCTTTCGCCCGGATTGCCCGCGCCGCCCTGCGCAGGCACGACCTGCTCTGTCGCTATGGTGGCGAGGAATTTGCCGCCCTCCTGCCCGATGTGGCCCCGGACGAAGCCTTTGCCATCGCTGAGCGCATCCGCCTTGCCCTGGAAAGCAATTCGGAAGGCGTGCTGGGTCGGGTCAAGCCCACCACCAGCATCGGAATTGCCATGTGCGGCACACCGGACATTCCCCTGTTCGCCCTCATGGAACAGGCCGACCACGCGCTGTACCGGTCGAAGAACGAGGGCCGCAACCGAACGTCGATCGCGGGCGACCTGCCATCCGGCTGGAAGCCCCCCAGGCGCCTTGCCCCGCAGTCCTCGCCGCCTGTCGGCGAGACCATTGACGCCGCGATAATATCGTCGAAACCTTGAGGTCGGAGCGCGCCGGATCGGGCGCATCCAGGCACTTTGCCGCCCAGGATGCAGCGCGCGCACTGGTGCCGAGGGAGGTCTAGCCTCCCCCGGGGATCCTGCATCATCCCCAAACTGCCGGCATTGTGGTAATGCCAGCGGGTCTGTGGCTTACGCCTTGTGATGGACCTGCTGCAACCCGTAGACCGGCGTGGGTATCTCCTCCTTGCGCGCCTTGAGCTGCAGCGCGAGGAACTGCGAGTAATGGCGTGACTGGTGCAGGTTGCCGCCATGGAACCACAGCGCTTCCTGCTGGGTCGGCTTCCACATGTTGCGTAGCTCGCCCTCCCACGGACCCGGATCCTTCGGCGTATCCGATCCCAGCCCCCAGCACTTGCCCACCCGGTCGGCGGTCTCCTGGTCGATGATGTCGGCAACCCAGCCATTCATGGATGAATAGCCAGTGGCATAGACGATCACGTCTGCCGGCAGCTCCTTGCCGTTGTCGAGGATGACCGAGTTTTCGGTAATCTCCACGACCTGGCCCCTGGCAAGCTTGATCTTGCCGTCGATCACCAGCTGCGACGCGCCGATATCGATGTAGTAGCCCGAACCACGCCTCAGATACTTCATGAACAGGCCAGTGCCATCCGCACCCCAGTCAAGTTCGAAGCCGGCCTTCTCGAGCGCCTCATAGAAGTCCTTGTCCCGTTCCTTCATCTGCTCGGCAAGCGGCAGCTGGAACTGGGGCAGCACCTTGTAGGGGATCGAGGCGAAGATCAGGTCGGCCTTGGCCGTGGTGATCCCGTTCTGCACCGCCTGTTCTGAATAGAGCCCGCCGAGGCCGATTTCCATCAGCGTGTCCGAGCGCACGATATGGGTGGATGAACGCTGCACCATGGTCACGTCCACCCCCGCCTCGTACAGTGCGGCGCAGATGTCATGGGCCGAATTGTTCGAGCCGATGACGACGACCTTCTTGCCCACATAGCCGTCGGGCCCCGGATGCTGCGAGGAGTGGTGCTGCTCGCCCTTGAACCGTTCCGCCCCCTTGAACTGGGGGATATTGGGCTTGCCAGACATGCCCGTGGCGAAGACCAGCTGCTTCGGCCGGAGCACCACTTCCTCGCCATCCCGGTCTACGATGACGGTCCACTCCTTGGCCTTGTCGTCCCACGTCGCCTTCTTGGCCGTTGTCCGCGTCCAGTAATTGAGCTCCATCACCTTGGTATAGAACTCGAGCCAGTCGCCGATCTTGTCCTTCGGCGAGAAGACCGGCCAGTTCTTCGGGAAGTCGATATAGGGCAGGTGGTCGTACCAGACCGGGTCATGCAGACAGAGCGTCTTGTAGCGCTTGCGCCAGGAATCGCCTGGCCGGTCATTCTTCTCGACAATGATGGTCGGCACGTTGAGCTGCCGCAGCCTTGCCCCCAGCGCGATGCCGCCCTGCCCGCCGCCGATGATCAGCACATAGGGCTGGCGGGTATAGCCGAGGCTGGCGATTTCCTCCTCCCGCTCTTCCTTCCACGACTTGGTACCCACGCCATGTCCATGCTTGGCGCCCAGCGGCCGCGTGAAGCCTGCCTTTTCCTCATGCCCCTTGAGCTCGGCCATGGTGGTCAGCAGCGTCCAGATCCGGTCGCCCTTGAGCCGGATATGACCATAGCCCCGGGCAACCTCCGTCTCGAAGGTGATCCATCCCTCGGCTATGCCATCGGCCTCGCTGACCTGCTCCTTGGGATCCAGCTGGAAATTGGCCGGGCGGATAGCCTTGAGCTGGCTGTCCAGCATTTCCTTTATGGCGCGCGGGCCTTCCACGGTCTTGATGTTCCATGTAAAGGCCACGAGATCGCGCCAGTAACTGTCATCGTGGAACAGGCTGGCCACCCGCGCCGTATCGCCGGCTGCGAGAGCCGTATTCATGGCGTCCAGTGTATCGCTGACCTTCCTCTCGGGCGCTCTTTCAAGCATGAGGTTTCAACTCCCATAATTGTTGTCATTGGCCTCAGGGCGAGAGCTGGGCACAGTCCAACCGCGCAGACCGGGGCCCCGCTTCGTCACGCGAATCTTATGTCAGGAAATCCAGTCTCGGCTTTGCACCTCGGAACAAGCGAACCACCGTCCGAGGATGATTGACCTTTTTCCAGGTCAAAGCAACCGATCCGGCCCATCTCTTTCCACGAGATCTTTTCTGCGCGGCGCGACAGCTTTCGAAATACGCACACCCATCCCGACAAAGCTTTTGACGCACGTGAATCAGAAGACCTAGGGTGGTTTCACGAAAGGTCAGTTACCGGGCCGACGGCGCGCAGAGAAAGACTGTTGCTGCCCCGGCAGGCCAAAGCATTGAATGTCAGTGGGGGAAACGATGACAGCAGAAAAGGTCGCGCTCATTACCGCAGGCGGGTCCGGCATGGGCGCTGGGGCGGCTCGGCGCCTGGCGCGGGATGGCTACCGGGTGGCGATCCTCTCCTCCTCCGGCAAGGGCGAGGCGCTCGCCGCCGAATTGGGGGGCATCGGCGTGACCGGCTCCAATCAGGTGCCGGACGATGTCAGGAAGCTGGTCGATCTCGCCATGGAACGCTGGGGCCGCATCGATGCCCTAGTGAATTCCGCAGGCCACGGCCCGCGCGGTCAGATCCTCGAGATCTCGGATGAGGACTGGCACCGGGGCATGGAGGTCTATTTCCTCAGCGCCGTGCGTCCGATTCGTCTGGTGGCCCCGATAATGGAGGCACAGGGCGGCGGCGCAATCGTCAATATCTCCACCGCCTGGGCCTTCGAGCCCGCCGCCATGTTCCCGACCTCGGCCGTCTTCCGTGCGGGACTTGCCAGCTTCACCAAGATCCTTGCCGATACCTACGCCCCGAAGAACATCCGCATCAACAACGTCCTGCCCGGCTGGATCGACAGCCTCCCCGCTACCGAGGAGCGCCGCCAGAGCGTACCCATGGCCCGCTACGGCACCGTCGAGGAAATCGCCGCCACCGTCGCCTTCCTGGTGTCGGAGGGTGCGGGTTATATTACCGGCCAGAACATCCGCGTCGATGGTGGCCTGATGCGCTCGGTCTGATCATCCGGCCCTGACGCGCAGGATGGAGGAACGGATGAGCAGGCGGATCGATCTGAATTGTGACCTCGGCGAGAGCTTCGGGGCCTATACAATGGGCAATGACGAGGCGATGCTCCGCCTCATCACCAGCGCCAACGTTGCCTGCGGCATGCATGGCGGCGATCCGGAGGTAATGGCGACAACCTTCGCCACCGCCCGGGAGAATGGGGTGGCGGTTGGCGCTCATCCCGGCTTCCCCGATCTCTGGGGCTTCGGCCGCCGTCCCATGCCCTTCACCCCTGCGGAAATAGAGCGGTTGGTCGCCTATCAGATCGGTGCCGCCATGGGAGTTGCCGCCCTGGCCGGTGCCCGCATCACCCACGTGAAGGCCCACGGCGCCTTGGGCAACATGGCAAGCGCCGATGCCAGTATCGCCCGCGCCGTGGCCCGGGCGGTGAAGGCGGTCGACTCGTCACTCTGGCTCATCGCCATTGCCGGCACCCAGTCCCAGATCGAGGGCGAGAAGGCCGGCCTTTCTGTCGCCAGCGAGATCTATGCCGACCGCACCTATAATCCCGACGGCACCCTGACCAGCCGGCAACTGCCCAACGCCATGGTGCATGACCCGAAAGAGGCCGCCGAGCGCATCGTCGACATGGTCACATCCGGCAGCATCATCGCCACCGATGGCAGCCGCCTGCCGGTGCGCATGGACACGATCTGCATCCATGGCGATGGCCGCGCGGCGGTGGCAACCGCTGAAGCAGTGCGCGGCGCCCTCATCGCCGCCGGCATCGAACTGCGCCCCTTCATTCATTAGGGGCGCTCTCAAGGGGAATGCTCCTCCTCCATTGCCAACGGTCCGCCCCTGCCCGATAAGGCGCGGGCGCTTGGCTCAAGCTGCGGAAATCGGCGCTGGGGGTGGATCCCGTGGCAGCTGCCGCGCATTCTGCATGCGGCTGGCTGGGCGCCGACAGCACAACGGCGAACGCTCAAGTCAGCAATCGGGAAATCGGAGTTCATGGACAATCTTGCGCACAGTCTTGCCGGCGCAGCGCTTGGCCAGGCCGGTCTCAAGAAGAAGACCGGACTTGGCATGGCAACCCTGATCATTGCCGCCAATATCCCCGATGTAGACGCCCTCGGCCTTCTGGTCGGCGAAAACCTTGCCTGGCGCCGCGGCTGGACCCACGGACCACTCGCATGGCTCATCTTCCCGCCGCTACTGGTTCTCGCGCTTTGGGCCTTCGACCGCTGGCAGACCGATTGTGGCAAGCGGCCGCCGACTCGACTGCCCCTCAACATCCCCTGGATGCTCGCCCTCGCCTATATCGGCATCCTCTCGCATCCGCTGCTGGATTTCCTGAACACCTATGGCATCCGCTGCCTGATGCCTTTTTCCGACCGCTGGTTCTATGGCGATGCGGTATTCATTCTCGATGCCTGGATCTGGCTGATCCTGGGCTTGGGCGTCTGGCTCACCTGGCGGCGCGAGAAGCGGCATAGGGCCTCGCCCGAAACTCCCTCACGCGCAGCACTCGTTGCCGTTGCCGCCTATTGCCTCGCCATGGGCACTTCCGCCCTCGTCGCCGAGCGCCTTGCCGCCCGGGAAGCTGCGGCCCGCGGCTGGGGCGAGCCCCACCGGGTGGTGGCAAGCCCGGTGCCCGTGAATCCATTCCACCGCCGCCTTGTCCTCGATTTCGGGAACGCCTATGGCTTTGGCGATCTCTACTGGCTGCCCTCGGCCAGGGTCATTTTGGAGCCTGACCTGCTGCCCACCTATATGGACGACCCGGCCATTGCCGATGCGGCCGCGGTGAGCAGGCAGCTTCGTGATTTCCTCTACTGGTCGAGACTGCCCTTCGCCACGGTAAGGCGTGAGGATGGCCGTGTGACCGTGACCATTGGTGATGCACGCTACGGACCGCGCCCCGATACGTCCCGCTTTACGCTGACGGTTGCCCTGCCCGGCGGCAATGGCTGATCGACCAGGCCACGCCCACGAGACCGACACAGATCATCACCCCGAGCCCGGCTGCGTAGAACACAGCGCTTTCCTTGGCGGGCCCGTGGATGAGGTGGTTGAGCGTGGGCATCAGCAGCCCCAGCATCAGTCCGCAGAACGCGCCCCAGCCGGCCACCATCCCGGCAGCGCCGATCCGGTGGGCGGCAAGCGCTCCCATGATCATCGCCAGCGCCACCAGCACTTCGTCCAGCGCCAGCGGGATGAATTCCGCCCGGCCGCTCCAGCGCGCGATTTCGGAGGCGGCAAGCAGAATGGCAAAGAAGATGGTGAAGGAGCGAAGTGCGAGCATGGCGCCAGATCTACCAGCTGCCGCTGGCGAGATCGATCACATTTTGCACGTCCCGGCGGGTGCCCGCTGCCTGTGGCCGAAACAAATTCTGAAAATCCGCATGTGAACAGTTGCCGCGCGCCGGATTGTAATACATGACTTTCGGCAGTCTGACTTTGTACGCGGGGGGTCCTGTTCACATGTCATCGGGGATTCTGGAAAGGCTCTTCAAGCTCAGGGAACACGGGACGAACGTCCCGACCGAGCTTCTGGGCGGTGTCACGACCTTCGTGACGATGGCCTACATCATCTTCGTCAACCCGAGCATTCTGGGTGACGCGGGCATGCCGCAGGATGCGGTCTTTGTCGCCACCTGTCTGGCCGCTGCCATCGGCTCGCTGGTAATGGCCTTCTACGCCAACTACCCGATCGGCATGGCCCCGGGCATGGGCCTCAACGCCTACTTCGCCTATGTGGTCGTCCTCAACATGGGCTACACTTGGCAGACGGCCCTGGGCGCCGTCTTCGTGGCCGGCATCCTGTTCTTCATCGTGACCGCCATCGGCCTGCGCGAGATGATCATCCGCGCCATTCCTAACGGCCTGCGCGTCGGCATCACGGCCGGCATCGGCATGTTCCTCGCGATCATCGCAGTGAAGAATGCCGGCATCATCACGGCCAGCCCGGCAACGCTCGTCACCCTCGGCGACATGAGCAATCCCCATGCGATCCTGGCCGTCATCGGCTTCGCCATCATCGCCGCGCTGACGGTGCTGCAGGTGCGCGCCGCATTGCTCATTGGCATCCTTGTGGTGACGGTGCTGAGCTTCTTCTTCGCCGACAACACCTTCAATGGCATCGTCTCGCTGCCGCCGTCCATTGCGCCGACCTTCCTTGCCCTGGACCTGAGCAACATCTTCTCGGCCAGCTTCGCCCACGTGGTGATGGTCTTCTTCCTGGTCGCCCTGTTTGATGCCACCGGCACACTCATGGGCGTGGCCCAGCAGGCCGGCCTCATGAAGCCCAGCGAGGAGCATCGCTTCAGCAAGGCCCTCATGGCCGACAGCTCGGCCATTGTGGCGGGCGCCGTCCTCGGCACCTCGCCCACTACGGCCTATCTCGAAAGCGCATCCGGCGTTCAGGCCGGTGGCCGCACCGGTCTGGTGGCGGTATTCGTCGCCCTCCTGTTCCTGCTCAGCCTGTTCTTCGCGCCGCTTGCCGGCTCGGTGCCCGGCTATGCCACCGCACCGGCGTTGTTCCTGGTCGCCTGCCTCATGATGCGTCCCTTCGCCAGCCTCGAATGGGATGACATGACGGAAGTCATTCCGGCCTGTGTGACCGCGCTGCTGATGCCCTTCACCTATTCGATCGCTGACGGCATCGCCTTCGGCATCATCTCCTATGCCGGCATCAAGCTGCTCACCGGTCGGGCGCGCGATGTCCACCCGATTCTCTGGGTGGTCGCCGTACTCTTCCTGTTCAAGCTGGCCTTCGGCGGTTAAGCTGGTTCTGCTGCGCGGCCGGACAGTGGGGAGGAGGGTTTCACCCTGTCAGGTCCGGCCGGCTCAGCGTCAGAAGAAACGAGAGGAAGTAAATGAGTTCGAGTAGCAGCCGCCCGGCCGCCGTGCCTACCACCCTGCTCGACGACGACGTCGTCCGCATCACCCGCTGGGATTTTGCCCCGGGCGCCGAGACCGGCCATCACGTTCATGGCTATGGCTACGTGGTCGTGACCATGACCGACTGCTCCTTCCAGCTTGAGGATGACAACGGCGTCCGCCGCGTGGATCTGCCCATGGGCACCGCCTATCGCCGCGACAAGGGCGTGAGCCACAATGTCGTCAATGGCGGCACCGAGCCGATGGCCTTCATCGAGATCGAATACAAGTAAGTTCCGACCGCGGATCTAACCAAAATGGCGGTGGAGACCTGCGCCTCCACCGCCATTTTTCTGTCCCGGATGCAGGGCCGGCCTTCTGAGGCCGGCAGCTTTCCGGCGTGCTCAGTTATTCTGGATTTCCTGCAGCGTGACCTTGCACATCGGATCGATCTTGTCGAAGACCGGCGACAGGCATTGCCACAGCGCGTCGAAACTTTGCTGGTCGACCTGCGGACAATACTGCTGGATCGCCTGACCGCAATTGCCCTGCACGGCGAAGGACTGGTCAGCGGTCATCTGGGCGGAAGCTCCCATCGGCATCACTGCGGCCAGCAAGATACCAGCGGCCAATATGCGTTTCATTCATGCACCCCCTGCGCTACGCGTCTGGATAATCCGCTTATACCCCTTTTCCGCAACGAGAAAAACCGCGCTCTTCTTGACGTTCACGGCAAATCAAGCCTTTCGCTTATCGCATGGCTCCGTAAGTGCTTGTTCCAATTCTCTTGCTCGCCCTCGGGCGCTGATCTAGCGTGCGCCCGTAATAGGATCGCGCAAGTGACACTTCCGGCTACCGGCCAGCTCAACGAAGCAAACAAACAGGAGGGAGGCAGGCGGCAGCTTGTCATCGCCGCCCTGGGCATTACCCAGATCATCGCCTGGGGTGCCTCCTACTATCTCCCTGCCGTGCTTGCCGATCCGATTTCCGTTTCCACTGGCTGGACCCTTCCTCAGATCATTGGCGGCCTCAGCATCGGCCTGCTGCTGGCGGGCCTGATCTCGGTCCGCACCGGACATGCCATTTATGAGAAGGGCGGCCGCCCGGTTCTCATCACCAGCACGCTCGTACATGTGATCGGACTGCTGGTCCTGGCTTCGGCCGAAACTCTTCTCGTCTATTATCTGGCCTGGGTCATCCTCGGCTTTGCCATGGGCACCGGTCTCTATGACGCCGTCTTTTCGACCCTCGGCCGGCTCTATGGTGCAACCGCCCGTACCGCGATCACCATCCTGACCCTCTGGGCCGGTTTCACCAGCACGGTCGCCTGGCCCTTTGCCGCCTACATGGTCGAGCAGTTTGGCTGGCGTCAGACCTGCCTTGCCTTTGCTGCGCTGCTCCTTTTCGTATCGCTACCGCTGATCTATTTCGTGGTGCCTGCCGAAGAGCAGCGGGAATCCTTGCGCCGCAGGCCCTCGAAGCTTCCTTCCGCGGCCAATGACGACCAGGCGGCCAAGACTCAGGCCGTCGCGCCGGTCGACCGCTACTTCCTGCTCCTTGCCGCAGCCCTCACCACGGCAAGCGTGGTCAATTCTATCTGGTTCATCCACATCCTGACCCTGCTGCAGGCGACGGGGACGACCCTGGCGGTGGCTGTCGGACTTGCTGCCCTGCTCGGCCCGACCCAGTTTGTGGCCCGCGTTGCCGAGATGCTTTTTGGCCAGCGCTTCCACCCGCTCTGGACGATGATCACCGGCCTTTCGCTGATGACGCTGAGCTTCGCCCTGCTGGGCGGGATCGCGTTGCCCGCCCTGGCCGTGGTCTGCTTCGGCATCGGCCAGGGTGTATTTTCCATTGCCCGCGGCACCGTTCCGCTCGCCCTCTATGGGGCACAGCAATACCCTGTAATTCTTGGAAGACTGGCGATGCCCGGGCTGTTTGCCCAGGCAGTAGCGCCGTCGATTGGCGCCATTGCTATAGAATTCTGGGGCGCCTATAATGTCATTTACATGATGGTCGGCGTGACCGCCTTTGCTGTCGTGGCTGCATCTGCCTTAAAAATTGCCTTGCGCCATCGTACACCGTTAACTCAAGGCAGTTAGTTGTGTCCGGTGGAACGGATGAACTAACGCGAAACGGTCTAATCCAGAACAATACATGACGATCGTAAACTGCCTCCTGCTGCTGATGCAGTCACTGCTCTATTTCGGCGTCATGGCGGCACTGTTCCGGCTGCGCGACCGGGTCGGGCTCGGCCTGTTCATCTGCGCGCTGGGCGTAATGCACTTTCTGGAAAACTATCTCGCCAGCGTCTTTTATATCGCGTTGCCTTTCGGCGTCTTTTCGCCCGGCTCGACCGTGCTCTTCTCGGGCAAGCTGGTGATGCTCCTCCTCCTCTATATCAAGGAGGACGCCGCTACCGTCCGCCAGCCGATCTACGGACTGCTGATCGGCAATCTTCTGCTGGTCACCATGATCATGATCCTGCGCCAGCACGAGATCGTGCCGCCGCGCATCGACACGGCCCCAGACATCAGCTTCATCGATCAGGTGGGCTGGCTCATGGTCTGGGGCACGCTGCTGCTGTTCATCGACAGCTTTGCCATCATCATGCTTTACGAGCGGCTTGGCGCCTGGTTCCGGGGAGCCACCGTCACCCGTCTCATCATCTCCGCCTGCGCGGTGCTGACCTTTGATCAGATCGGCTTCATCATCCCGCTCCATTTCCTCGCCGGCGCGGACATGTCGGTCTTTGTCGGCGGCTGGGTGGCCAAGATGGGCGCCGCCGTCGTGTTCAGCATCCTGCTTGCCACCTATCTGCGCCGTTTCGAGCCGCCCTTTCTCGTTGAGGGCATGCCGCTCAACGACTTGTTCAACACCCTCACCTATCGCGAGCGTTACGAAGATCTCGTTCGCCGCTCGGGCCATGACAGCCTGACCGGCCTGCTCCATCGCGGCCGGTTCGAGGAAATGGGCCGTCGTGCGGTGACCACGGCCGTGCGCGACAGGACGCCCCTCGCACTGCTCGTGATCGACGTTGACAACTTCAAGGGCATCAATGACCGGCGCGGACACGTTGCCGGCGACAAGGTTCTGTGTCTGGTGGCGGCCCGTCTGCGCAATCTGGTTGGTCCCACCGATTATGTGTTCCGCCTTGGCGGCGACGAGCTTGCCGTCCTTACCCCTCAGAAGTTTGAAGCAGCAAGGCACCTTGCCGAGCGCATCAGGCATGACATCGAGCAGGGCACCCGTCATGATGCCGATCCGGTCACCGTGAGCATCGGCATCGGTACCGTTACCCAGGAGGTAACGACTCTGCCCGATCTCTATATGGCTGCCGATTCGTCGCTTTATTCCGCCAAGAGCGGCGGCCGCAACCGCGTCGGCGCCGCGATGGAACCCGCCGAATGACGATAGGCGGTTGGCTTGCTGCCGCGCCCCCCGCGTTGGCGGTGGCAAGTCTGACGTTGTCACCTGCTCACGCTCACGGCTGCCGTCCCTGTTACGACTAGGGCCGGACGCTACCCGGACTGCTGCTGATGCGGCGGCAGAGCGCGGGCACCTGCAGTGCCTCAGCGCCATTCATCGAAGACTTGATGAAAGCCGGTTGCCGCCCCGCTGCCCAATTGAACGCAAGCCCTAGGTCGCACGCCTCTTGGCAGTATGACGTCCCGGCTCCAGCCTGATCACAAGGGGCCCAGATCAAGCAGGACACGTCCTTGCCCTGCACTACTTACACGTGACGGCAGGAGACCCTCTGCCAAAAACAGAAGCAGGCCCGGCATGGCATCCGAGCCTGTTCAAACGCTGTCTGGCCGCATGGGCGGCGCCCAACCCGTGATACGATATTGTCGGACGAGAGGGGGACCGCTCAGGAGGCGGCCTTCTTGGCCCGACCTCGGCCGCGACGGGCTGACGGCTCTCCGGCCACGGCTTCCTCGGCCTGTTGCTTGGCCCGGCTGGTGCGTCGCGCGCCGTCACCCTCCGACCGCGGACGGACCAGCGTGCCCGGCTTTCGTCCAAGACCGAGCGAACGCGCGAGCTTGGAGCGGGCCTCCGCATAGGCCGGAGCGACCATCGGATAGTCCGGCGGCAGCTGCCATTTGGCCCGATACTGCTCAGGCGTGAGATTGTAATGCGTGCTCAGATGCCGCTTGAGCGACTTGAACTTCTTACCGTCTTCCAGGCAGATGATGTAGTCCCGCGTCACCGATTTCTTTACCGGAACGGCAGGAACCAGGGGCACATTTTCAACAGGGCCTGTATCGCTGCCAAGATTGACCAGCGCCTGGTGAACAGACGAGATCAGGTTGGCAAGATCAGACATCTGCACCGCGTTCTTGGCGACGTATGCCGACACGATATGTGCGGTAAGTTCGACGTCGACCTCGTTTCCTTTATCCATCATTTTACCGCTCCACATCCATCCGCTGAATATTCATCACAAGAAGCCCTCTGACAATGGCGGAACTTTGGCAGATCCCGCTTTATTCAGCCGTTGTTGCAAAAAACGCCCCCCAACCACACGCATAGATAGAGATGATCATTGCTATAACTCACTAGCGAAGAATTGGTTCATTTAGAATGGTGAAAATTTCAGCAGATCGGAAATTGAAGGATCATGCGGCTTGCGAGTAGTCGAAAGCTCTATTGTCCACCCTGGCAAATCCGGCGAATCACCCAAGATTTCTCAAGTTCAACCTTCCCGCCGCAGTGACGCATGCCCCGCCACGACTAATTTCAGCCTCCGGACCTTCCGCTTACTGAGATTGTTCGCGGGTTGCCCCCCTGCCAACCGCGTCAGAGACATCTCCAGCAGGAGCTGCTCCCGGCGGAAGGCAATGGCGCCTCCGCTGCGCCACGGCGCCGCCGTCTCCTGTTTCCGCTTTCGCTCGGGCCGGCCTCGCCCTACAACCGCACCGGATTCGTACAAACCGGAGTGCATCATGCAGGCTGATCAGGAACGTGTAGCAGTTGTCACCGGTGGTGCCCGCGGCATCGGCGCCGCCATTGCCCGCGAGCTTGCCGCCAATGGCATGGCCGTCGCGATCGGCGACTATCTCGAGGCGGAAGCGCGCGAGACGGCTGCGGCCATTGTGGCCTCCGGCGGCCGCGCCATGGCCATGGGCTGCGACGTGCGCCGCCTGGATGACATCAGGGCGCTGTTCGCCGCCGCCACCGAACAGCTCGGCCTGCCTTCGGTCCTCGTCAACAATGCTGGCGTCTATCCGAATCACGCCTCCCTCGAGATGACCGAGCAGCAGTGGGATGATGTCCTCGACATCAACCTGAAGGGCACGTTCTTCTGCGCCCAGACCCTGGCGCGCGGGCTCGTCGAGGCCGGCCGCCCAGGCTGCATCGTCAACCTGGCGTCGACCGCGGCCTATTCGGCCCGGCCGGGCGCTGCCCATTACGGCTCGTCGAAGGCCGCCGTCGTGGCCCTTACCCGCGCGCTTGCCCAGGAATTCGGCCCCCATCGCATCCGCACCAACTGCGTCGCTCCAGGCCTCGTCGAGGCCAAGGAAGGCCTTGTCACCGAAGCCTACAAGAAGCAGTTCTTGACCATGGTGCCGAGCGGCCGCATCGGCCGCGTCGAGGACATTGCTTCGGTGGTGGCCTTTTTAACCTCCCCCGCAGCCGACTATGTGAATGGCGAGACCATCGTTGTCGATGGCGGCTTCCTTACCGGCCGCGCCTTGCAGCGTTCGGGCGAATAAGCCTGGATCAATTCCGGCTGGCGGCGGGATCCTGCGCCGCCGCCTCCGGGCAGAGCCGGGCAAGGTCCGTCTTCCGTTCGGTTGACAAGCCCCTGGCCACGCCCGCGGCGTCGCCCGCGACAGGAGCAGCCCTTAGCCCTTTGGCCGGCAGGACAACTGGTCCATCAGCAGGTTCAGCTGAAGATTTCGAAGGCCTTCCACATCTTCTCGCCGCGCTGGAGCGTATTGAGCACGCCGCTCGGCCGCCGGCTGGCCACCCCCGCCAGCAGCAGGTTACACAGGCTGGCGGCGGCGGTGAACGAGTCGAAAGGCGACGCGGAGGTAATCGGAAACTGCAGCACCCGCTCCGCCAGCTTTGCCACCGGTGCCTCCGCGCTATCCACCAGCGCCAGAATCGGCGCGCCGATCTCGTGAAAATGCTCAGCGATCCTGAGCGTCGCCCTGCTGTATCGCCGCACCGAGACAACCAGCAGCATGTCCTGCTCCCCGGTCCACAGCAGCTGGTCGGCATGAAGCCCCCCCTCCATGCGCAGCAGTCTCACTCCAGGCAGACACATATTGAGATGCGTCGCCAGCAGCGCGGCAATGGAGAAGCTGTTTTTTGCACCAACCACATAGAGGGCGCCGCGGTCCGGCTGGCACAGTCGGTCGATGATGGCCCCATAGGCCTCCATGTCGAGCATGGCCCGCAACCGCTCGAGATTGCGCAGCTCCTCCCGGAAGGCAGCCTCCACCACCTGGGCGAGATTCTCGGTCGCCACGTTGAGGCTCGCCCGCTCTGCCGGCGAGGCAAGCCGCCGCGCCACGTCGCGCCGCACTTCTTCCTGTGCTTCGAGGAAGGACGAATAGCCGAGCTTCGGGAAGAAACGCACAACGGTTGAGGGACTGACCCCGACCGACTTTGCAATGGTCATTGCAGACGACAGCATCGCCTGCGGGTAGTTCTGCTCGAGGAACGCCGCAATGACCTCGTCGCTCCTTGACAACCCGTTCCGCCTTTCCGCTATGCGCTCCAAGAGCTGCAGATTCGTGATGGCGCCCGCTCCCCTTTTGGTTGCTGTGCAAAAAATGCTCGCTGCAACGCGAAAAATCCTGCAACAGGTATTGCAAGAGAGCTTAATTCCATGTTCTGCTCCTTGCAACGACATACCACATTCGGACTATGGGAATGACAGCGCGCTTATCCGTTGCGGTGATTACGGGCGCCGCGTCCGGCATTGGATTTGCCAGCGCTTTACGGCTGGCTAGGAAAGGCTACGCCATAGGGCTGGCCGATATCGGGGGCGAAGCTCTCGACCGTGCCTTGGCCGAAATCCGCTCCATCGCTCCCGAAGTCGTCGCCCTGCCTGGCGATGTCAGTGACTTTGCCGGCGTCGAGCGTCACGTCGCCGATCTCATCGCGCGCTTCGGCCGGATCGATGTCCTGGTCAACAACGCAGGCATCTCTCAGCCCAAGAACATCCTTCAGATCTCGGAACAGGAATGGGACCGCACCATCGCGGTCAACCTGAAGGGCGTTTTCAACTGGTGCCGCAACGTCGCGCCGCATATGGTCGCAGCGGAAAGCGGTAGGATCATCAACATGTCGTCGGTCAGCGCCGGCACCGGCGGTGCCCCCTCGGCAGTCAGCAAGTTCGCCTATGCCGCCTCCAAGGCCGGCGTACTGGGCCTCACGCGGGCACTGGCCAAGGAGCTCGCCCCCCATGTGATGGTCAACGCCATCTGCCCGGGCTCGATCAGGACCAGTCTCACCGAGCAATTGATCGCGAAGAACGAAGACGCTATCCGTCAGGGCATTCCACTCAATCGTGTAGGAACTCCCGATGACGTGGCGGTGGTCGTGGAGTTTCTCGCCACCATGGAGCCTTGCTACATGACGGGCGAGGTTCTCGACGTCGACGGCGGACAATGGGTTAATTGATGGCACAGGCAGCACCATCGCCACGCGCAGGCTTTGACGCGAAACGCGTCGTCGAGATCCTGCTCCTCGTGCTTCCCGGGGCGCTTCTGCTGGGGGCAGGCCTCATCTGGCCCTTCGCCACCATGGTGAACATGTCGTTCCTCGATAAGTTCCCCGGCGAGGCCGTCTACACCCTGCAGAACTACCTCCAGTTCATTACCGACGAATATTTCCTCAACATCGCCATCCGGACCTTCTCGCTTGCCCTGGTGGTGACCTTCCTGACGGCGGTGATCGGCTATCCGGTGGCCTGGTACCTCGCCCGTAGCAATTCCCGCTACAAGCACCTGGTCTTCCTCGGCGTCGTGTCGCCGCTGCTGGTGAGCATCGTTGTCCGCACCATTGGCTGGACCATTCTTCTCGGCAATGAGGGGCTGTTCAACTCGTTCCTCATGAGCATCGGCGCCATTGAGGAGCCCCTCAAGCTGATGCAGAGCTTCTGGAGCGTGGTCGCCGGCATGGTGCACGTGCTGCTGCCCTTCATGATCGTCTCGATCTCGGCGGTCATCGGCAAGATCGACTCCTCCCTCATCGAGGCGGCGGGCGTTCTCGGCGCCAATCCGCGCAGAACCTTCACCCGTGTCGTGCTGCCCCTGTCCATCCAGGGCATCGCCGCCGGCTCGGTGATCGTGTTCTGCCTGTGCATCGGCGCCTACATCACCCCGATCTGGCTGGGCCGCGGCCACGTGACGGTGATGTCGATCTCGATTTACGAGCAGATGGTCGTCCTGGTGGAATGGCCGCTGGGCGCGGCCGCTTCCATGATCCTGACGATTGTCACCCTGCTCATCCTGCTCGCCTACGGCCTGTTCATTCGGAGGAACGCACGGCGATGAAAGACGCGTCCTCTCCCCTGCTGAAGGCCTATGTGGGCCTGGTGCTCCTCTTCTTGGCACTCCCGGTCATCATCGTGATCCCGGCTGCCTTCAACACTGTGCCGACCCTGAGCTTCCCGCCCAAGGGCTTCTCCATGCAGTGGTTCGCCACCGCCTGGAATCACCAGCCCTTCTGGGATGCCCTCTGGGTATCGCTGGCCATTGCCTTCCTCGCGGGCCTGATCTCGCTGGTCATCGGCACCCTCGGCGCCTTTGCCATCGTGCGCCACAAGTTCCCGGGCCGCCAGGTCCTCGAGCTGCTGTTCATGACACCCCTGGTCTTCCCAGCTATCGTGCTGGCCGTGGCGCTGACCATGGTGCTTGGGCCGCTCGGGCTTGTCCGCAACTTCTGGGGCCTGGTCTTCGCCCATGTGATCGTGACCATCCCCTATGCGATCCGCAGCGTTGCCGCCAATCTCGCCGAGATCGACATCGCCTACGAGGAGGCAGCCAAGACCCTGGGGGCCAATCCCATCAAGACCTTCTGGCTGGTCACCATGCCCATGCTCCGTCCGGGCCTGATCGCCGGCGCGGTCTTCGCGGCCATCATTTCCTTCGACGAGTTCACGATCTCCCTGTTCCTCGTCGGCCCGGGCGTGATGACCCTGCCCCTGGAGATTTATTACTACACCGAGTTCCAGATGGACCCGACGGTTGCCGCCATCTCCACCATGCTGGTCGGCATCACCGTGGTTCTCGTCATCCTGATCGAGCGGTTCATCGGACTGAAGCGTCATTTCCGGCATTGATGGTGAGGGAAACGGAGTAGACAGATGACTGATTTTACCAACGAGCAAGAGAACGTCCTGAACGCGTTCGGCACGACGCCGACCCGCCGTTCGATCCTGAAGTCCCTGCTGCTTGCCGGCGTCGGCGTTGCCGCTGTCGGCCGCTTCGGCGAGGTCATGGCCGCCTCTTCCGAGGCCGAGGTCGAGAGCCTGACCATCCTGTCGCAGCCGGGCATCCTGCCGGCACTGTGTAAGGAGATCTCGACTCCGGCCATCCAGAAGATCGCCCCGAAGGTGGTTGTCGATGTCATCGACTCGAACAACGCCACCTCCTATCCCCGCATGCTGGCCCAGCGCTCCAAGCCGGTCATCTCGGGCGCCATGATCAACGACTACTTTGCCCAGCGCGGCATTGCCGACGACATGTGGGCGAAGTTCGATCCGGAGATCATGACCAACCTGCAGTATGTGCCCGAGCAGATCATGACCCCTGGCGGCTTCGGCATCCCGTTCCTGCTGACGCCCTATGGCATCATGTACAACCCGGACAAGGTCGAGAAGCCGACCTCCTGGCTCGACCTCTTCAAGCCGGAGTACAAGGGCCGCGTCTCCATGTGGGATGCATATTTCGACGCCTATGTCATGGCCGGCGTTGCCACCGGCAAGGGCCCGGACGTCGTTGCCGGCATCGAGGCCTGGAAGCCGCACAAGGAGAACATTGGCGCCTGGGTGTCCTCGCCGATCGTCGAGGAAGACCTGGTCCATCGCGGCGAGGTTTGGCTGGCGCCGCACTGGGGCGCCTGGGCCGATCTCGCCCGCAGCCAGGGCAAGAACGTCGCCTTCACCATTCCGAAGGAAGGCGCCGTGCAGTGGGCCTGCCACATGCAGCTCTGCAAGGGCTTCGATGAGCCGGTCACCCGCCTGACCCAGGCCTACATGAACACCTGGCTCGATCCGGAATTCCAGGTCGAGGCCATCAAGCGCGGCTTCTTCTCGCCGGTCAACAAGACGGTCGAGATCCCGGCCGAGAGCCGCGTTGCGGGTATCGTGACGGTCCAGGAAGCCGTCGACACCCTCATCCGTCCGGACTTTGCTGCGATCGGTAGCCAGCTGCCCAAGTACAAGGCGCTGATCGACCGCACTCTGAAGTCCTAATCCTCTGGAACAAGCCCATGTCAGATGTGCGCCTGAACAACGTCAAGAAGTTCTACGGTCGTGTCGCCGCGGTTGCGGGCGTTTCGCTCGAAATCGAGAAGGGCGAGATGGTCTGTTTCCTCGGCCCCTCGGGCTGCGGCAAGACCACGACGCTGCGGATGATCGCCGGACTGGAGAAGCCCGACGAGGGCCAGATCGTGATCCGCGACAAGGTCATCAACGACGTCCCGACCTACAAGCGCAACATCGGCATGGTGTTTCAGAACTACGCCCTCTTTCCGCATATGACGGTCCGCGACAACGTCGCTTTCGGCCTGTCCATGCGAAAGGAGAGCCGGGCGGAAATCGACCGCAAGGTGCGGGAGGTAATGCAGCTCATCCGTCTTGAGGCGATGGCTGACCGTCTCCCGTCCCAGCTTTCCGGTGGCCAGCGTCAGCGCGTTGCGCTGGCGCGCGCCATCGTAACCAAGCCCGACGTTCTGCTGCTCGACGAGCCGCTCGGCGCGCTCGACAAGAAGCTGCGCGAGCAGATGCAGGTTGAAATCCGCACCCTGCAGCAGGAAGTGGGTATCACCACCATTTTCGTGACCCACGATCAGGAAGAGGCGCTCACTCTCTCCGACCGCATTGTGGTCATGGAGGCCGGCCGCATCGTCCAGGTTGGCACGCCGGAAGAGATCTACCAGAAGCCGGCGACGCCCTTTGTTTCTGATTTCATCGGCGTCTCCAATTCGCTCCATGGCCAGGTCGTGGAGATCGTCGGCGCCCAGGCCCGGGTCAAGCTCGACGGCAATGGCCTGACCGTAGTGGCCCCCCATGAGGATCGCGTGACCACCGGCCAGAAGGTCGAGGTGGCGATCCGTCCCGAGAACATCATGCTCGCCGATGTTCCGGCCAACGATTTCAACCTTGTGACGGGCAAGGTCTCCCACGTCATCTATACCGGCGCGGTGACCTACTACCACCTGATCGACGACGCCGGCATCCGCTACGTCGCCATCTCCACCAACGCCAATACCGGCCGACCGGTCCGCACGCTGCAGAAGGGCGATACGCTTACCTTCGGCTGGGCTCACGGCGCTGGCCGGCTGCTTCCCCTGGGCTGACGGCCTCCGGCCGCAGCGCCCGTGCCAATTCGTATTGCGTCATCAGAGGTCGCCATGGAACTGAACCATCCTGATCGTGAACGCCTGCTCGCCTGGCTGGCCGACAGGGAATCCGACATGATCGCCCTGCTTGAGAAGGTCGTGAACATCGACAGTCTCAGCCGCCACGAGGAAGGCGTCGCCGCCGTCGCCGAGGCTTTCCGCGAGAGCCTCGAAGCGTCCGGCGTGAAGACCAGGCTGCACCAGTTCCCCGGCTATGGCCCCTGCCTTGTCGCCGGCGTGAATGTCGAGCCTGGTCCCACCAGCAACCACTATCTGCTGATGGGCCACATGGACACCGTGTTCCCGGTCGGCACCGCCAAGCAGCGCCCCTTCTCCATCAAGGACAATATCGGCTACGGTCCCGGCGTTGCCGACATGAAGGCCGGTGACGTGATGAATGCCTTCATTCTGAAGGCTTTCGCCGAGCTGGACATCAAGACCAAGCGCCCGTTGCTCGCGCTGTTCACCTGTGATGAGGAGATCGCCTCTCCTGCCTCCCGCAACCTGATCATGGACATGGCGCGCAACAGCCGTGCCGTATTCAACGCCGAGCCGGGCCGCGTGAGCGGCAATTTCGTCACTGAGCGCAAGGGCGCCTTTTTCATCGACTTCGAGGTGTTGGGCATTCCGGCTCATTCCGGCGTCAACCACGACAAGGGTCGCAGCGCCATCGAGGCCCTGGCCCACAAGATCCTTGAGCTGCACGCTCTCACTGATCGTGCGACCGGCGTCACCGCCAATGTCGGCACCGTCCATGGTGGCCAGACGATCAACACGGTCGCGCCCCATGTGAAGGCGCAGCTCGATGTCCGCTTCCCGCATACGGTGGACAAGGACGCCCTATACAAGCGCATCACCGACATCATCACCGCGGTGCATGTGGATGGCACCTCCGCCCGCATCACCCATGAGAGCAACTTCCTGCCCCTGTTCCGCACCGAAAGAAGCGACAAGGTCATCGAGATCTATCGCGAGGCAGCCCGCTCCGTGGGTCTCAACATCGATGGCGAGGCCACCGGCGGCTCGGCCGACAGTGGCTTCTCGAGTGCCGTGGGCGCGCCCACGGTCTGCGGCACCGGCCCGGTGGGCGGCAACGCTCATACGCCGGAGGAATATTGCGAGCTGTGGACCTTCGTGCCCCGCGCCCAGACGGTCGCCTCGTCGATCCTTGCTCTCGAGAATGAGAGCGACGCCTGACATTTCCGTCCTCCAGCAAGGAGTACCTCGATGACCGAAAAGACCTTGATGGCGTGCCTCACCTTCGACTTCGACGCCTGGTCGGGGCTGACCGCGCGCGGCATGCTGACACCTACGCCCGTGTCCCGGGGCGAATTCGGTGTGGTTGCTGTGCCGCGCATTCTGGAGCTGCTGAAGCGCTACAACATCCCGGCGAGCTTCTTCTCGCCTGGCATCGTGCTCGAGACCTATCCGCATTCCGGCGAGCTCATCGCCGAGGCCGGTCACGAGCTTGGCAACCACGGCTATCATCACTTGCCGCCGGCCACGCTGACCCGCGATGAGGAAGAGGAAAGCCTGGTACGCGGCGCCGAGGTGGTGGAGAAGTTCTGGGGCCGCAAGCCCATCGGCTATCGCTCCCCGTCCTGGGACCTGAGCGACAACACCGTCGATCTGCTGCTCAAGCATGGCTATGTCTATGACAGCAGCATGATGGGCGATGACCACATGCCCTACCGCATCCGCCAGGGCGACAAGGTCTACAAGGACAAGCCGATGGAATTCGGCACGCCCTCCAAGCTCATCGAGATGCCCATCTCCTGGAATCTCGACGATTTCCCCCATTTCGAATTCCTGCGCATGCCCAACAGCGTCATGAATGGCCTGAAGGGCATCAGCGACGTGCTCGAGAACTGGCTCGGCGACTTCGAATACATGCGCCGCACCTGCGACTGGGGTATCCTGACCTTCACCTTCCACCCCTATGTCAGCGGCCGCGGCCACCGCATGCTGTTCCTCGAGCGCCTTATCGAGGGCCTGATCGAGAAGGGAGCAACCTTCGTGACCATGGAACAGGCCGTGCGCGCCTACGAGGCCCGCGAGGCGGCGAAGGGCTGATCCCCCCGACATACCTGACGAAAAAGGCGAGGGTCTCCCCTCGCCTTTTCTTTGTCCGCAATGCGTGAGCGGAGCGATCAGCTGACGGTATGCCAGGTCTTGGCGACGATCACCCAGCGGCCGCCTTCCTTCACGAAGGCAAGGTAGGTAACGAAATGCGACGGCAGATAGCAGTCCTTCACCACCGCATGGGCGATGGTCGGCGCCGGGATGACGAGCGACACGATCTCATCATCGCGCGCATCGCCGCGCGAGGCCGAGGACGGACGGCCCGCCACCCGCGCCATGTAGGACTCGAAATCGAGCGAGATGACCCCGTCGGGCCCCGAAGTATAGAGACGGGCAGCCGGGTGGAAGACACGCGCGAACTTCTCGGTGTCTCCCTCGTAAAGGGCGTCAAAGTAATCCTGGATCAGCGCTTGCAGCGCCTGAAAATCAGACATCTAGGCTCTCTCCCTCAAGGCAGTTCTGTTTCCGCAGCATGCCTCGGATCGGCGCATCATTCCAGATTGCCGGCCGCCCGGATCATTCATGCGGGCTGGATTTGAACAGTCTTGTCATGCCGATTTGACTTCCGGCCGTGGCCACCCTGCGTTAGACCTCCCGTTGCATTGAGGACCGGGAGACAAAGGATGTGGATCGTTGACGTGCCGACGGCCAATGGCAGCCGCTATCTTCAGCAACTCTGCAGGCACTGGAGCCACAAGTTCTCGGTCACCTTCACCGAAACCGAGGGCGAGATCGGTGACTTTGTCTTCGGACCGCTGACCCTCAGGGCATCTCCCGACGCCCTGACCGTAGCCTTCGACCCCCTGCCCGATGCCGATGTCGACCGCGCCCGGCAGGTGATTGCCAATCATCTCGACCGCTTCGCCTTCCGCGAGGCGCCACTTCCCTTCGACTGGCGGGAAATCCGCTAGGCGCACTGCCGTCATCCTGCGGCTCGTTTCCCGAAGTCCCCATCTGGCCTTCTACCGCCCGTCCCGTCTATCCTCTCGGGAATATGGACAGATCGGAGGTTACGGGCCATGGAGCGCTATTCCCTGCCGGCCGACGGCGACGCCGTCTTCCCCTACAGCCAGGCGGTCCGCGATGGCGACCTGATCTTCGTAGCCGGCCAGCTGGCGAGTGACTCATCCGACTGGCACGGCCCTGCCGGTGACATCGAAGCCGAGACCCGCGCCGCCATGGACCGTATCGGCGCCATCCTGGCGCAGGCCGGGGCGAGCTTTGCCGATGTACTCAAGGTCACGATCTTCATGACCGACCTGACGCTCTTTGCCCGGATGAATGCGGTCTATGCGAGCTATTTTCCGGACGGCCTCCCAGCCCGCACCACCGTCGGCGTGGCAAGCCTCCTCAACGACGGCATGATCGAGATCGAGTGCATCGCCCGGAGGCGGCGGCCCTGAAGCCCGGGCCCCCACCTGCTCAGCAGCTACACGACAACCAGCTCGTCCGCATCCACGATCCGGCCGCGGACGCTCTCCCATCGCAGTACGACATCCGCGCCGATTTCAGGCTCGAAGGCTAGTCGACTGGTTGACAGCTCGGCACGCATGAGCCCAATTGGCGTCTGCACGTCGAGCAGCGTCATGCTGCCCTGATAGACCAGATCCTCGATCCTGCCTTCCAGCACTACCTGGAGGTCATCGCTTGTTCCGCCAGGCAGTGCGCCTGCCGGCAGCACGTCGATATGTTCAGGCCGGATCGAATACGCCTTCTTTCCACCCGCTGCGCCGATCCAGCCGGCAGGAAGCCGCCGCCCTGCAACCACGGCCACGGGCATGCCGCCCGCCGTTTCCGTCCGTTCGACCTCAAGCACATTGCTGCGCCCGATGAACTGGGCGACGAAGCTGGTGACCGGATGATCATAGATCTCGGTCGGTGTGCCGAGCTGCACGATCCGTCCGTGATTGATCACCGCGATGCGCGTGGACATGGACAGCGCTTCTTCCTGATCGTGTGTCACGTTGATGATCGTCACCCCGACTTTGCGGTGCAGAGTCTTGAGTTCGGTCTGCAGCCGCTGTCGCAATTGCCGGTCGAGGGCCGACAAGGGCTCGTCCAGCAGCAGCAGATCCGGGCTGTAGGCAAGGCAGCGGGCCAGCGCCACCCGCTGCTGCTGGCCACCGGAGAGCTGAGCCGGCCGCCGCGAGGCGAAGCGCTCGAGGTCCACCAGCGCGAGCACTTCCTTAACCCGCCTGCGGATCGCATCGCGCGGCTGCTTCCGGAGCTCGAGCGGGAAGGCCACATTCTGTGCCACTGTCATATGGGGAAACAGCGCATAGCCCTGAAACACCACGCCGAGCTCACGCTCTTCCGGCTCGAGCGGCACGAGATCCCGGCCGTTGAGCAGTATCTGTCCCTCGGTTGGCTTCACGAAGCCGGCGATTGCCATGAGGATGGTGGTCTTGCCCGAGCCGGACGGCCCGAGAAGCGTCAGGAATTCATTGCGGGCGATGGACAGATCCACATGCTCGATCGCCACCACGCTCTCGTAGCGTTTGACGAGTCCCCTGATCTCGAGAAACGGCGGGCTCTCGTTCATGGCATCGTCACCCGACGGTGATTGCCGGAGTGTCCGGCCGCAATGCGCAGGATGGTATTGCTGGCAAACATGATCAGTTCCCTGAAAGCTGCTGTCGGGAGCCCTTCTGCCGGGTACCGAGCGCCACATGGCAGAAGACGATAACGACGGTGATCAGGATCATGACCGTGGACACGGCCGCGACCGCTGGATCGACCCGCTCCATGATGCTCGACCAGATTACCTGGGGCAGCGTCTGAACCTTGCGTGCCGTGATGAACAGCACCACGATGATCTCGTCCCATGAGGTGATGAAGGAAAAGACCGCCCCCGCCACCACACCGGGAACGATGTTTGGCAGGATGATGCGCCGGAGCACCGTGACTGGCCGTGCCCCCATGGATCGAGCCGCCTGTTCAAGGCGCGGATCGAAGCTCGCTAGCGACGCTGACACGGTGATCATCACCAGCGGCACGCAGATCGTCGTATGAGCGACGATCACCCCCCACATGGTGTCGAGCCAGCCGAGGTCGATCCAGGTCCGGTAGAAGGCGAGTGCATGCACGATCGACGGCACGATCAGTGGAGCGAGGATCATGAGCTTGAGCAGTTGCATCTTGCGTCCGCCGATGCGCCACATGCCCGTGGCGCACAGGGTACCAAGCACCACCGCGAGAGCCGACGAGGCTGCGGCGATGATCAGGCTCATTGCCATGCCGCCAGACCAGCGCCGGTGGCTGAACAGCGTCTCATAGTGCCGCAGCGACAGGCCATCGGCGGGAAACGAGAGATAGCGTTCCGGCGTGAACGACACCGGGATCACGACCAGCAGCGGCACCACCAGGAACAGCACGCCCGCCCAGGCAAGCCCGCGCACGATATTGCCGCCGAGATTGTTGGGAAGCATCATCGCTGCCGGCCTCCCATCACCCCTTCCCAGTCGGCCGAGCGCCCCACCAGGAAGATCACCGCCGCCACCACCAAAAGCAGCAGCGTCGAGAGGGCCGCCGCAATGCCCCAGTCATAGCCCTGCTGGATCAGCAGCGCGATATATTCGGCGATCATCACCGTTCGGCCGCCGCCCAGGATGGCTGGCGTGACATAGAACCCGAGCGAGAAGATGAAGACGATGACGAAGGCGCTGTAGACCCCCGGCATGCTGAGCGGCAGGAACACCCTCCGGAAGGCCGTGAATGGTCGCGCTCCCATCGCCCGCGCCGCCGAGATGAGGCGCGTATCGATCCCCTTCATGGTGGCATACATGGGCAGGATACCGAAGGGCAGCATGTAATGCACCATGCCCAGGATGACGCCGAGCTGGTTGCGCACCAGCTGCACCGGTTCCGACAGGATGCCGGCGCCGACCAGCACCCCGTTGACCGGACCGTTATTGCCGAGCATCGCGATCCAGGCAAAGGCCCGCACCAGCACCGAAGCCCAGAGCGGCACCAGCACGCAGAGCAGGATCCACAGCCGCGCCCGCTCCGAGGCATTCACCATCGCAAAGGCGATGAGATAAGACAGGAGCAGTGTGATGGTGGTGGTGTAGAAGCAGATCTCGACGGTGGTCCACACCATCCGATGGATCGGCTCGGAGGTGAGCACCGCGCCATAATTGGCCACGAAGCCACCCCCGTCGGTGACGCTGATCACCAATACGCGAATCAGCGGCACGATATACAGCAGCAGGATGAGCAGTGCTGCCGGCAGGATGAAGACAACATACATGCCAGAAATACCGCGCCTGGCGGTCCAGATCAGTCCAGTGGCGGATGGGTCTCACCCGTCAGGATGAGACCACGTCGATGAAGCGCTTTTCGGCGTCGGCATGGTTCTTCGCGTACCATTCCTCGTTCTGGAATATCTGGACCGCCAGATTTTCCGGGGAGGCAGGATTGCGCGAGGCAAGTTCGGGCGCGAGCTTGGCCGTTTCCGGATTGGCCGGCCCTTGGCTCAGTTCCTTGAGCAGGATGAGCTGCTTCTCTGGATCTTGCATCGACTTCAGGAAGTCGAAGACCGCAGCGCCGGCCGGATTTCCCTTCGGCACCACCCAGCAGCCCGGCTGCACGATGCCCTGATTGAAGGTGTACTTGAACCGGCCGCCCGATTCCTCTTCCAGCAGCGTCGAGCGCGTGTGCCAGATCTGGCCCATGGTGACCTCGCCGTCGCGGAACACCTGCTGGCTGCTGGCACCGGTATCCCACAGGACCAGGTGATCTTTGAGCTCGCGCACCTTGTTGAGCGCCCGATCCATGTCGATCGGATAGACATCCTCGGGCTTCACGCCGTCGGCCATCAGCGCCGCTTCCAGCACGCCGGTCATGTATTTCCAGACCACTCGCTTGCCGGGGAACTTCTTCACGTCCCAGAAATCGGCCCAGGTCTTCGGGGCCTCGCCGCCGAAAGCCTTGGTGTCCCAGGTGAGCACCGAGCTGTAGATGTAGCCCGTCATGCCCCACTTGTAGGCGAGGCCGGGAATGATCTTGTCCTTCTCGACCACCGAATAGTCGATCGGCACCAGCATGTCTTCCGGACCAAGCGACGATTGGGTGGCAAGGCCGCTGTCGCAGACATCCCAGGTGACGTGCCCCGATTCGACCATCGCGCGTATCTTGCCGCGGGTCGGGCCAGATCCATCGAGCACCACGGAAATGCCTGTTGCCTTCTCATAGGGCTCCACCCAGGCGCGCTGATAGACGTCCTCGGCATCGCCGCCCCACATGCAGAAGACGATTTCCTTCACCTCCGCCCGGGCTTCTGACCAGTGCGGCAGCGCGCCGACCGCCCCTAGAGCTCCGAGAACCTGTAGGAACCGCCGCCGCGAAAGCTGACCACTCTTCACCTTTTCTACGGCGATTGCGAGGATATCGTCACTGAACGCACTCATAACGCTTCCCTTCCCCAACTTTTGTTTCGGTTATTGGGGCATATTATTTTGCATTGCGCAATAGTCCGAGCAGGCGCGAGTTGATCCGCCTTCGGCTCATACCAAACGCTTGACCAAGCCAGAGAATTCGACGCGGATACGGCTCTAGGCGCGTATTGTGACGCCAAGGCCGGCGCCCGACACTGCTGCACTGCCCAACAAAAGCTGTGGGTTATTGCGGGAAATCTTGCTGCGCGTCGCGCCTGTCGGCATCAGGCCTGTGGCTGATCCGGCCCGTCCTCTTCTTCTATATGCATCTTGTGCAGGATGCGGTGGATCACCGGCGCGAACATCACGCTGAAGACGACCACGAAGATGAGGCTCGAATAGAGCCCGAAAAGCCCGGCGAACAGCTTGCCGGGGAATGTGGTCGGCGGCTCGACCAGTCCGAAGCCGCCGAGGATGTAGGCTGAGTGGATGATCGCATCCTCCAAGTTGCGATCCTCGAACAGAATGAAGCCGAGCGCGCCTGCGATGATCGACACCAGCAGGATGCCTACCACCACGGCGGCATGCTTCAGAACCCGGATTCGGAACTGCGCCCGCGAAATCGGTCTGGCCGATATTTTTTCGTACATGCCGGCGCGCCCCCCGTGTCCCTCAGCCCTCTGACATACCGATTCCGCGCTCAGAACGAGCGTGGCAGGCCGAGGATATGCTCGGCGACGTAGGAGAGGATGAGATTGGTGGAGATCGGCGCCACCTGGTAGAGCCGCGTCTCGCGGAACTTTCGCTCCACGTCATACTCGGCCGCAAAGCCGAAGCCGCCATGGAACTGGATGCAGGCATTGGCCGCTTCCCAGGACGCATCGGCCGCCAGCAGCTTGGCCATGTTCGCCTGCGCTCCGCATTCCTCATGCGCATCGAACCGCCGGCAGGCCTCGTAGCGCATGAGATTGGCCGCCTCTACATTGATGAAGGCCCGTGCGATCGGGAACTGCACCCCCTGGTTCATGCCGATCGGCCGGTCGAAGACGATCCGCTCCTTGGCGTAATTGGTCACCTTCTCGATGAACCAGTAGCCATCGCCGATACACTCCGCGGCAATGAGCGTACGTTCGGCATTGAGCCCGTCGAGGATGTAGCGGAAGCCCTTGCCCTCCTCACCGATCATGTTCTCCGCCGGGATTTCCAGATTGTCGAAGAACAGCTCGTTGGTCTCGTGATTGACCATGTTGCGGATCGGCTTGACCGTCAGCCCGTTGCCGATCGCCTGATGCAGGTCGACGAGGAAGATCGACAGGCCTTCCGACTTCTTCTTCACCTGGTCCAGCGGCGTGGTGCGCGCCAGCAGGATCATCAGGTCGGAGTGCTGGATGCGCGAGATCCACACTTTCTGGCCGTTGACCACATAACGGTCGCCCTTGCGCACCGCCGTGGTCTTGAGCTTGGTCGTATCCGTGCCGGTCGTGGGCTCCGTCACGCCCATGGACTGGAGCCGGAGCTCGCCGGAAGCGATCTTCGGCAGATATTTCGCCTTCTGCTCAGGCGAGCCATGCCGCAGCAGCGTGCTCATGTTGTACATCTGGCCGTGGCAATGGCCGGCATTGGCGCCCGACCGGTTGATCTCCTCCATGACGATGGAGGCTTCCGTGAGCCCCAGCCCTGAGCCGCCGAACTCTTCCGGGATCATGGCGGCAAGCCAGCCCGCTTCCGTCAGCGCGTCGATGAATTCTTCGGGATAGGTCGCCTGCTCGTCGTGCCTGCGGTGATATTCTGCCGGGAACCGCGCACAGAGCTCGCGCAGCGCCTCGCGCATTTCGCCATGGGTTTCAATCGTGATCTTCATCGGGATGCCCAGCCTGGTTCAAGCGGATGGCTCGGTAAGAGCCGTGATCTGATCGGCATCGAGGCCGATTTCCTCGAGGATGCGCGGAGTGTCGGCGCCAAGCTGCGGCACCGCGTCGATCCGTGGTGTCCAGCCATCGCCGTGGACCGGCTTGAGCACCGGTATGGCACCGGCGGCGGTATCAACCTCGGTCCAGCGCTCCCGCGCCTTGAGTTGCGGATGCGCCCACAGCGCCGCCATGTCATTGACCCGCGCCGTGCCGATTCCGGCTGCTTCCAGCCTGGCAATCGCCGCTTCCGTGGTCAGTGACCCGAATACCGCGCGGATCACCGCCTCGATCTCCCCGCGGTGGGCCGTCCGGCCGGCATTGCCGCGGAAGCGTGGATCCTCTGCAAAGTCCTCGCGCTCAAGAACGACGCGCGCGAACGACACCCATTCGCGGTCATTCTGCAGGCCGAACAACACCGTGCCGTCCGCCGTGTCATAGGGTCCATAGGGGAAGATGGTGGCATGCCCTGCGCCGGCCCGCGGCGGGGGCGGCGCATCATCAAGCGTATAGAGCAGCGGATAGCCCATCCACTCCGCCATGGCTTCCAGCATCGACACATCGATATGACATCCCTCCCCGCCATTGCGCTCGCGATGCAGCAGCGCGGCAAGGATGGCCTGGAAAGCCTGGGTGCCAGCAGCGATATCGGCAATGGAAATGCCAGCCTTCACCACCTGGTCCGGCGTGCCGGTGACCGAGAGGAAGCCGCCCTCCGCCTGGATCAGCAGGTCATAGGCCTTACGCTTCTCCCATTCGCCGCCCCGGCCATAGCCGGAAATGTCGCAGGTGATCAGCCGGGGAAATTCGGCGCGCAGGCTGTCGCTGCCGATGCCGAGTCGGCTGGTGGCGCCCGGCGCAAGGTTCTGGATGAACACATCCGCCTTGGCGATCAGCCGGCGCAGGGCATCGATCGCCGCCGGCTGCTTGAGGTCGAGCGCAAGGCTTTCCTTCGACCGGTTGGTCCACACGAAATGGCTCGCAAGCCCCCGGGCCCGCTTGTCATACGCCCGGGCGAAGTCGCCGCCATCCGGCCGCTCCACCTTGATTACCCGCGCGCCCAGATCCGCCAGTTGCCGGCTGCAATAGGGCGCCGCGATCGCCTGCTCCAGTGAGACGACCAGTATCCCGTCCAGTGGCCGGCTCATGCGGACACCGTCACTTCGCCCTGCATGGCAAGGCCGCCCTCGGCATTGCATGCCCACAGCGCCACCCTGCCGTTTTCGTCGGGCCTGCGGCCGTGGACCTGCATTTCCCGGCCGCCAAACAGGGGAGACACTGCCCGGAAGGAGAACCCGCTGATCGGCCTCCCCCCGAGATTGTCCTCCGCCAGCTTTAGCATCAGCGTGGCGATCAGTGGCCCGTGCACCACCAGGCCGGGATAGCCTTCCTCGTTCTGCGCATAGGCGAGGTCGTAGTGGATGCGGTGGGCATTGAAGGTGATGGCTGAATAGCGGAATAGGAACACGGAGTCCGGCGTGAGGCTGCGGCTCCAGTCGGCGCCTTCGGGTGCTGCCGGCGCTGTCTTTGCCGCCGCCCCGCCAAGGCCGCGATAGACGATGTCATGCTCCTCCTCGATGGCCACCGGCCCGCCGGCGACCCCGATGTCATGTCGCACCGTGACGAAGACCAGCCGCCCCGTCGCCCCTTCCTTCTCCTTCACTGACAGGATGGTCGACTTGCGCACGATCTCGCGCCCCACCGGCAGCGGCGCATGGAACCTGTAGCGGGCGCCGGCAAACATGCGCCGTGGCAGGTCGTGCACGGGGGGAAGGAACCCGCCGCGCTTCGGATGGCCGTCAGGCCCGAGCTGGTCGTGCCGGGCCGTGGGCGTGAAGAACAGCCAGTGCGCCATGAGCGGCACCGGATCGCCGGCACAACTCGGCCCCGCGTCAATGTTCAGCGTTGCGTTATAGCGATCGACGGCGCTTTCCGAGGAAAAATCGCGCGCCTCTTCTGTTCGGCCGACCCATTCGCTGTAGCTCCCGCTCAACTTCCCGCTCCCTGAAACGACATGCGCTGCCCGAACCTTCCGCTTCGCCGCGCGCCCCGCAGGCCACTCGCAAGCACGGGTTCAGTTCCGCTGCTCTGCTTCCCGGCGCAACTATACGGGTTCATCCGGAAATGAGAACCGACAAGAGCATGGCCCTGCCGATTTGCTACACAACCGGATGAGGCAAGCTGCGCCCGCGCCTCGGCCCATCCGTTCCCGCGCTTACGGCAGCATCCAGCCGTCGTGTTCGACCCGCACGATGCGCAGCGGCGCGCCAGGCAGTGGGATCGGCCTGCACCAGGAAGGTTGCCTGCTGCTTCTCGCCGAAATTGGGGAGTTCGACGACCACCGCCACCTGTCGATCGACGCTCGGTGCATCCGGATCGGGCGCAATCTTGATAACGCTGCCCTCGAAATCATGCGCGCCATACAGCGGATGGGAGTCGAGCTTCCCCGCCTTCACGATTTTCACAATCGCCGCGCCGAAGAAGTCGGCGACACGACCGTGATCCAGCGGATCGATGCCCTTTCCGCGGTCAGCCTTTTCCCGCATACACCTTGTCCCCCAGCTTGACCGCCTCGGTGATTGCCGCCGCATCCGGCCCGCCAAATTCCGCGGCCGCCTCGTGCTCGACGTGATCCGGTTCGATGTACTGCTGCATCACCCATCCGGCCTTGGTGAGATGCTTGTTACGCATCAGGCACCAGCGCGGCGGCAGCGCCTTGATCTGCTTGTCGTTGAGCGCGAAGTAATGCGCATGTGCGCAGCAAGTCACGCAGGCCACCGACCCGAGGTATTTCTCTCCCCACAGCCACGCCCAGGCCAGTAAACGCAATTCTTATTGCGATATATTTTTTACTTCTTCAGCACAATCTTACGGCTTTTCCCCATGTCGTCAAAAGCGCAAGAATTCGCCCGCTACCCTCGAGGATCAGACCTGCTACGCGTTCTATTCGGCTGGCATGGCCATACAGCGTCTCTACAAGCCGCAACTCGATGAGCCTGGCCTCACCTATCCGCAATATCTGGTGCTGAATGTTCTCTGGCGCGACGATGATCAGACCGTAGGCGGCATCGCATTCAGGCTTGCGCTCGAATCCAGCACCCTGACGCCGCTGTTCAAGCGCCTCGAGGAGGCCGGCCTGATCATGCGCATGCGCATTCCGCGAAACGAACGTCAGGTTCTCGTTCCCCTGACCGATGCCTGCCGCGACCTTCGCGCCCGAGCCGGCTGCCTCTGGGATGCCCTTCTCGGAGCGTCAGACATGAGCGCCAGCGACCTCGCCCGGCTTAACCGCGACATCCGCAAACTCCGTGACCAGATCTACAGGTACCTCGACGACTGGGAAGCCCCGGTCTGACCTGAGCGCGGCTTTCTCAAGCCGCATGACAATCGGGACGGCTGATCAGCAAGTGTCGCACGATACTCATTGCGCCAGCCACGGCGCCGCCCTCGACGAGGTGAGGGGCGCAGCTGCCCCCCTCTTCCCTGCATGGCCCCTCACGGTGCAGTGAGATAGTCGAGCGCCGACAGCGTGTGCACCCGAACGACATGCAGGAATTCCTCGATGAGCGCCGATTCGTTCGGCGCCGCCACGTTTCGCGGCGAGGTTCCATACACGAAGGCCGGCACATTCCGCTCTCGCCAGAACCGGCAGTCGGACGCCGCCAGCATGGGAATGCGCAGCGGCGTCGGATATCCCTGCCGCTCCACATTCGCAGAAATGATCTCCGCCATCGGATGAGAGGGATCCGAAAAGAGAGCAGGCCCGCCAGTGATGTCGTGAATGCTGGCTTCGGGAAACTCGGCAACGATTGCACGGACCTTGTCGAGCACGGCCTCGCGATCAACCCCCAGTGGCACGCGGATGTCGACCTCCATCTCGCAGTTGGACGGAACCATGTTGATCTTTGAACCGCCATGGAAAGTGCCGACATTCATTGACACCCGCGAAATCACCTCGGACGTGCCCTCGCCCATGGTTTGATCGATGATCCTGCGGGCGGTTTCCCCCTGAAGCCGCTCTGCGACAGTCGGCGGAAGCTTGGCCTCGAAGGCCATCACCTCATCCAGCCGGTCCATGATCTGGCCACCAATCCTCACCGCGCTCCGGCTGAGATGGGCATAGGGACCATGCGCGCCGCGGGTCCGAATGCTGATCTTGAATTGCAGGATGCCCTTCTCGCCGAAGCGGATCGTTCCGACGCCCCCCGGCTCGCCGGACAATAGACAATCCCCCTTCACGGCATCCCCCAGGGTCTCGAGCACATACTGGGAGCCCCAGCGGCCGCCGGTTTCCTCATCCGACACCAGCATGAGGGTGAGTTTGCCCGAAAGCTGTTCCCGAAGCCGGTGCAGATACCGATAGGCAAAGATCGCCGCCGTTGTCCCGCCCTTCATGTCCGCCGACCCGCGACCGTGCAGCCGACCGTCGACGATGTCGCCGCTCCACGGATCCCGCTCCCACACTTCGCCTGCGCCGATTGGAAACACATCCACATGGCCGTTCAGCACGAGATGCGGCCCGGGCGCCTGGCCATCGAATGAGGCGACAACATTGGGCAGATGCTCTTGCGCCGTACATTCCTGCCACTGGAGCTGTTCGCGCGTCAGGAAATCGGTAATGACCGCCATGGCCTCCCGGGTATCCCCCGGCGGATTGGGGGACTTTGCCCTCACGAACCGCTGGTAAAACTCGATCAGCAGCTCCCGATCCTGGTCAATCCAGGCAAGTACTTTCTCTCGCAATGAGGACATTGAATCAGGACTCCCTAGGCGCCCCGGAGACCGCGCTCTGACCGGCGCACACTTATTCCAGCTCCACCTGAGATATCAGGTAAGCTTCAAAAAACGCGGCAACATGCCCCCACTGTAATTCAGGCAGCTGGAGAATCAATATCCATTGTTTCAATAATTTCAGTCTCACAACTCTATTGACACGCTCTGATTTCGCGTCGCATCATCCCGTTGATAAGCAAATTGGTTGATATATCAGATCATCAGAAATGGCGTCAGCAGAGATACAAACCAAGTCAAGAGCGGGGTGGCTGCTTCTGCTGCCATCCCTGACGCTGATGATCGTGCTCATGATCACCCCGATGGCGATCATGATGGCCTACACGTTCTTCGAATATGTGGATATCGGCGTGGAGCGCGCCGCGTTCATGGCGGACAACTGGGTCGCCCTGATTACTGATCCCTACTACTACTACGCGCTCTGGAAGACGGCAAAGGTAGCGCTGATCACTACCGTCATCTGTGTAGTCGTTGGCTATATTCCGGCCTACACACTGGCCATGGTCCAGTCGAAATATCGCTGGATCCTTATGCTTCTTCTTCTGCTGCCATTCTGGATCAGCTTTGTGATCCGCACCATGTCCTGGATGCAGGTACTAGGAGCTCATGGTGCCCTTAATTCCGTGCTTATCACCCTGGGCATCATCGATGCGCCCTTGGAGATGCTTTACACCGAAGGCGCTGTCGTGATCGGCCTTGCCCACTTCCTGCTGCCATTCACGATTCTGAACATCTTCGTGGCGATCGAATCGAGCGACAAGACGCTGGTGCCGGTGGCCCGCACCCTTGGCGCGACACCTGCTCGGGCCTTTGTGGAGGTGACGCTGCCCCTGTCGATGCCGGGCGTGGCAACCGGCGGGCTCCTGGCCTTCGTGCTAGCCGCCGGCTCCTATGTGACACCGGCGATCCTCGGCGGCCCGAACGACTATTTGTTTGGCAATCTGATCTTCAGCACGGTGATGACGGAGCTCAACTGGCCCATGGGGGCCACGCTCGGCATCGCCCTGGTCCTCATCCTTGGCGCACTGATCGTGATTTACAATCGCTATTTCGGCCTTGAACGCCTGACGCGGGGCATGGCATGAGCACCCAGCGCAAGGACAAGGAACCGGCGAGCCTCATGTGGCGCCTACTGGTGGCCATCACGGTGCTCGTCTATGTCTTCATGTTCGCGCCCATCCTCGTGGTCATTCTGTTGTCCTTCAATGACTCGAGCTTCGGCGCCTTCCCCTTCGTTGGCTTTTCCTTCCGATGGTTTGTCAAGCTGGCCGAAAACGAGGCCATTCTTTCGGCGCTGTCTACCTCGGCCATTCTCGGGGTATTGACGGCGTTGATCGCGACCCTGCTGGCCATGCTGGCGGCATTGGCCCTGGTCCGTCACAAGGTATCGGGTCAGAAGACGGTAAGCCTGATCCTGATCGCCCCGCTGCTGATACCGGAAACGGTTCTGGCAGTAGGCCTGCTGCTGCTGTTGCGCGCCCTCGACTTGCCGCGCACCTACCTGCTGCTGCTGGCGGGACACATTCTGATCACGTTCCCCTTTGCCGTGCTGGTCATACAGGCGCGTCTTGCCGGCCTGGGGCGGACCTATGAGGAAGCGGCCCGCAGCCTGGGCGCCTCGGCGCTGGTCACGTTCCGCGAGGTCACCCTGCCACTCAGCCTTCCGGCCGTGACGGCGGCGGCGCTTTTCTCGTTCACTATCTCATTCGACAACCTGACCGCGTCCCTGTTCTGGCGACCGAACGGCGTCGAAACCATCCCCACCCAGATCTTCTCGATGCTGAAGGACTCGGTCAGCCCCGAAATCAATGCTCTGGGCACGGTGATGGTCGTGATCACGGTCGGCCTGTCGCTCCTGGCCGGCGCAGCAGGCTCACAGGTCGCACGGCAGGCTCGCGCTTCCGATGCGGACACACAGGACGCAATAAGCAAATAGCGCATAGAGGGGAGTGGAAGTCATGTACGACAAGACATTCAAGGAACTGGAAGAACTCAAGCAACGCTACCTTGCCGGCGAACTCGACCGGCGGTCCTTTCTCGGCTTCGTCGGCGTAGCAGGTCTGGCGGCCGGTTTCTTCGGCAGCGGCATGCGGGCCATGGCCCAGTCGATCGACGTTAAGCAGATCCTGATGCACAGCTGGGGGGGCGTTGTGCAGGAGGCCATGCGCAAGACCGGCATCGCCGCCTTCGAGGCCGACACTGGCATCAAGGTCGTCGAGGGCACCTTTGGCCTCGAGGAAGAGGTTCTGTCCAAGGCGAAGGCGGGTCGCCCCGGCGACTTCAACATCATCAACTCCGCGGGTATCGCCTGGTACAAGCGCTGGGTGGATGCAGGCTTCGGCGTGAAGCTGAATGAAGCCAACATTCCCAATCTCGCCAATGTCATGCCGGCGCTGCTCAAGCCGTTCCGGGAGGTCACGCCTGATGGTCTTTCGGCTGTGCCGTTTAGCTACGGCAACACCGGTATCGCCTACAACAAGAAGTTCATTTCGCCTGAGCGCGCCCTGGCCGAGCGCGAGAAGCTTCTTGTCGCGCCCGACCTCAAGGGCAAGCTTTCCGGCCACAATGACTTCCAGACCCGCATGTGGGTTGCCGCCCTGCTGACCGGCCAAGATCCGAACAACATCCAGGATCTCGATGCCGTTTGGGAGAACATCCGTCTCAACCGCAGCCTCGTGAAGAAGTACTGGGGCTCGGGCGCCGAATCTACCGAACTCTTGGCCTCGGGCGAGGTTTATGCAACCGACATCTGGTCGGGACGCGCAGCATCCCTGATCGAGCGTGATCCAAACTTCGGCTACGTCGACTATTCCACGGGCTACTGCTGGTGCTCTGATCTGCTCGTGGTGAAGGGCTCCCCGCTCGAGGTCTGCGAGAAGTTCCTCAACTTCATCCTGGATAAGGAGGTGGCAATCGCGGTCTCCGAGGCCCAGCTGTATCCGCCGGCCCTGGATCCCACCAAGGTCCAGCTGACCAAGAAGATCGAGAGCCTGCCGAACTTCGACCCGACCGGCACTCTTTCCAAGTTTGCCTTCTCTGACCCGAACTACTGGACCAAGCACGAGAAGGATTGGAAGCCGAAATACGCTCGCATTGAGAAGGGCTTCTGAGAGTGACTGGGGGCTCGGAAATCGTGATCGGCGAAGAAAGCAAAGGCGTTTCGGCTGACGGCAGCGGAGAGCGCACGGGCGACACCAATCAGTCACCGGATGCGGTGCGTCTTTCCGGGGTGTCGAAACTGTTCGGCACTGTCAGGGCTGTCGACAACGTTGACCTTTCATTGAAGGCGGGCACGCTGACGAGCCTCCTTGGTCCATCGGGATGCGGCAAGACCACCTTGCTGCGCCTCGTGGCCGGACTTGAGCAACCGACCTACGGCGAGATCGCCATCAAGGGACGCGCCGTGGAGCAGCTGCCAATCCACAAGCGTCGGATAGGGCTGGTTTTCCAGAACTATGCGCTGTTCCCGCACAAGACCATAGGCGAGAACATCGCCTTTGGCCTGAAGCGTCACGGCGTTCCGCGCAGCGAGCTTGCTCCGAGGATCCGGCGGGCTCTTGAAATGGTGCGCCTGCCGGGCATCGAGGAGCGCTATCCCAATCAACTGTCAGGCGGCCAGCAACAGCGCGTCGCCTTGGCGCGAGCGGTTGTCTTCGAGCCCGACGTCCTCCTGCTCGACGAGCCGCTTTCGGCGCTTGATGCCAATTTGCGCGACGAGATGCGCGTGGAAATCAAGCTCATCCAGAAGGCCCTGGGTCTGACCGCAATCCTGGTAACGCACGATCAGCAGGAAGCGCTGAGCATGTCCGACACCATCGTCGTCATGAATCGGGGAAGCGTCCAGCAGACGGGAAATCCGCGAACGATCTTCCGCTATCCGGCAAATCGTTTCGTCGCAAGCTTTCTTGGTCAGTCCAATGTGTTCAGCGGTACTGTCCTCGGCAGAAGCCAGGCGGCTGGGTTGTGGCGCATCCGCCTGGAGAACGGCAGTGAGTTTGAGGCTCGTGCCGGAGGGCCCGATCGCGATACGGTTTCCTTTGCCGCCCACGAAGCCTGCGACGTCGTCATTCGCAGCTCAGACGTCGAGCTCAGGCCCAAGACCTCCAGCGTGGCCGATGAGGGCATCTTCGAAGGCACTGTCATCGACGCAAGCTACCTCGGAAATGACGCTGACTACCTCGTTGACTTTGCCGGTCTGACCCTGCGGATCATCCGTCGGATCGGAGCTGATGGAAACGACGGCGACACATCTATGTTTGGAGCCGGCGAAGCCGTGCATTTGAGGCTGCGGCCTCAGTCGTGTTCGATAATCAAGAAAAGCTGAAGGGCGAGACTAAACGATGGGGCAAAGGACAGTCTGCTTCAGGGGCGTCGACTGGCTGATTGGCTGGGATGAAGCGACCGGCTCACACTGCTATTATCGCAACGCCGATTTCGTGATCAGTGGCGACAGGATCATCTTCGCCGGGCCCGGCCAGTATGATGGCGCGGCTGATGAAGTGATCCCGGCCCATGACATGTGCATCTTCCCTGGATTGGTGGATATCCACAATCACTCCGGTTCGATGCCGACCTTCCGCGGCGTCCGTGAAGATATGGGCAATCCGAACTTCTTCTTTGCCGGTGTTTACGAGGGCTGGGGCCTTTTCATGCCGCCGGCCGAGCGGCGGTCCTTCTGCACCAGGGCGGCAATCTGTGAACTGCTGCTGAGCGGTGTCACTACCTACGTGGACATGTCCTATCCCTATCCGGGCTGGGTCGAAGCCATCGCCGAAACCGGCATCCGGGCCTATGTCTCGCCCCTGTTCGACTCAGCCAAGATCGTGGCACGGAACGATCACGAGCTCGAATATCGCTGGGCACCCGACGGCGGTGAGGCCGACTATCGCAAAGCCCTCGACGTTCTCGATGTCGTCGCGAGCGATTCCTCCGGTCTGCTCAACCCCATGGTCTCGCCCATGACGGTCGATGCCTGCACACCTGAGCTGCTCCGCAGGGCCTACAACCTCGCCCTTGAGAAGAACTGGCCCTACCACCTCCATGCTGGCATGGCGGTCATCGAATTCCACGAGATGGTCCGGCGCACGGGTTTGACGTCGATCCAGTGGTTGGCCGAGAAGCAACTGCTTGGTCCGAGCACCATCATCGGCCACGGGGCGGTGCTCGATCATCATTCCTGGGTGCATTGGCATACCCGCAAGGATATCGACATCTTGGCCGAGTCCGGTGCCTCTGTCTCCCACTGCCCTGTCGTGCTCAGCCGATACGGCGTGACCCTGGAAAGTTTCGGCGCCTATCGGCGCGCTGGCATCAACATTGGAATCGGCACCGACTGCCACCCGCACAACATGCTGGAAGAAGTTCGCGAGGCCGCTGTCCTGTGCCGGGTAGCCGAGCAGCATATGTTCTCCGCCACCACGACTGACGTTTTCAATGCCGCTACGATCGGCGGCGCGAAGGCGCTGATGCGCAATGACATCGGTCGCCTCGCTCCGGGCACGCTGGCCGATTTCGTCGTCGTCGATGCCCAGCATCCGCTGATGCAGCCGCTCTACGACCCGGTTCGCAGTCTGATCTTCAGTGCCGCCGACCGCGCCGTGAAGGACGTGTATGTGGGCGGGAGAAAGCTCGTCGAGAACGGCCAGCTCGTTGGCATCGATCATGCGGCCATCGCCAGGGAAGTCGGCGTGATCCAGGCTGCCGTTGCCGCCGACATGCCCAATCGCGACCGCAAGAAGCGGACCGCTGCCGAAGTATCGCCGCTGGCTTTGCCCGGGCGGTAAGCGGGGAGAGCCACGCCCGTGACTTCCTGTGAAGCTTGCACGACGTCGCGGGCGACCCCGTTCTTGTCCCTGGCCGATGAAGCCTATTCGGTTATCGAACGGGAATTGGTTCTTGGCCGCTTCGAGGCCGGTGCCCGGCTGTCGGAAGCACTTCTGAGCCACCTGACCGGCATTGGCCGGACCCCGGTGCGCGAGGCCTTGCGACGCCTGGCCCGCGACCGGCTGATCACTGTGCGTCCCCGCAGCGGCATCGTCGTCAATCAAACAACGCGTCTGGGTTTCGAAAGGCTTCTCGAGCTCAGGCGTGTCCTGCAGCGCCAGATGGCAGCGGTTGCAACGGTCAGGGCTCACCGGCAGCAACGCCTGACTCTGGCTCGGCTCGGAGAGGAGATGCGCGAGGCGGTGCGGGTGCGCGACCTCGACAAGGCCCAGAATGTGGACCGCCGCTTCAAGGAACTCGAACTCGAGATCTGCGCCAACCCCTTCCTCCGGGTCGCCATCAAGCCGTCCTACGCCCTTTCTCGACGTTACTACTTCTCTTTTGCGTCGAAACCGGTGGCTGATGTGGGTTTCAGGCATGCCGACCTGATTGACAGGATGGCAGGCGGGAACATCGACGCAGTCCAGGCTGCCTTTGACCGTTTCGTGGATGCACTCGGATCTTTTGCCAGCATGGCAGGCACATCCTTCCCCGGGGACGGCCAAAGCCGCACTTCCGCAAGAGGCGAGATCGAAGAGGATCAGCTCCTGTCCGAGCAGGCCTATGAGCGCCTCGAAAGCCTGATCGTCTCTGGCCACTACTGCCCCGGCGTCATTCTGTCTGCGGCGCCCA
>Ga0182741_1000469_pt1 | contig 61098 bp, 49 predicted proteins | sample eDN5th37CBELigOP_FD_128874 | JGI IMG/M metagenome (GOLD analysis project Ga0182741, IMG submission 128874) | Enriched Organic Plus compost microbial communities from Emeryville, California, USA - eDNA 5th pass 37_C BE-Lig OP (version 2) (version 2) ...
CGAGCGGGCCATCCAGATCCTCGGCGGCTACGGCTACACCCGCGAGTACCCGGTGGAGCGGTTCCACCGCGACGCCAAGATCATGGACATCTTCGAGGGCACCGAGCAGATCCAGCAGCTCGTGATCAGCCGGGCCATCTCCGGCATGCGCATCGAGTAGCGCCCCCTCGAAGCTCGTCCGAGCTCCGCCGCCCGCCCCATCGTCCGCCCGGGGCGGGCGGCGTCGCGTCCGGTGCCGTTCGGTCAGGCGGGGAGGACGGCGTCGAGGGCGGCGTGGGTGTGGGCCAGAGCGGGGCCGGTGGCCACGCCGAGGTGGCAGCCGGGCGCGGGGTCGAGGCGGACGGCGCCCGGGTCGAGCCCACCGAGCCCGATCGGGGCCTGGCCGGCCTCGCCCGGGGGGCGGAGCCGGAGGCGGTGGGCGACGACCCGGGCGTCGAGCACGCCGGCCGGGCCCGACCATCCCGGCAGCGACGTGTCGATCGAGGTCAGCAGCGCTTGGGCGCCGTCGACGCGCACGTCGAGCGTGGCGCGCGCGGCGCTGGGCCGCTCCCCCTCCCTGCCGAGGACGAGCACCTCGTCGAGCAGCACCTTCGCGCCGGCGGCGGCGTGGACGGTCGTGGTGGACCGGTGCCGGGCACGGGCGGTGAGGATCACCGGCTCGGGCCGCCAGTCCAGGCTGGCCCCCTCGGCCACGTGCACCTCGGTGTCCCAGCGGGTGCCCTCGCCCCGAGCGGCGTAGACGACCGTCGCCGCCACCGAGCGCACCGCCGCGGTGACGCCGGGACCGAGCTCGACGCGCACCCGCACCTCGTCGGTGCCCACCGGCGAGGCACCGGAGCCGACGAGCCACAGCGTCGTGCCGTCCCAGCGGGCCCACACCGGCGAGGCGCACAGCCGGCCGTGGACGCTCACCCGCCCGTGCGCGCCGCGCTCGAGCGACACCGAGACCTCGGTGTCGGTCCAGTCGCAGGCGGCGACGGCGGCGGGGGTGGGCACGGCTGGCGGGGACTGGCGGCTCAGCCGACGACGGCGGGCCGGGTCCGCTCGGCGAGTCGGGCTCGGATCCAGTCGGCGACGGGGGCCGCGCCCTCGGGGCGGGTGAGCGAGATGAGCACGGTGGGCCGGTTCCCCCGCTGGGCGGTGGCGTCGCGCTCCATCACCCCGAGGTCGGCGCCCACGAGCGGCGCCAGGTCGATCTTGTTGATGACGAGCAGGTCCGAGCGGGTCACGCCGGGACCGCCCTTGCGGGGGACCTTGTCGCCGCCGGCCACGTCGAGGACGAAGAGTTGCACGTCGACGAGCCCCTTGGAGAAGGTGAGCGTCAGGTTGTCGCCCCCGCTCTCCACGAGCACGAGGTCGAGTGGGCCCTCGCGCTCCTCGAGGTCGGCGATGGCGTCGAGGTTCGCGGTGATGTCCTCGCGGATGGCGGTGTGCGGGCAGCACCCGGTCTCGACGGCGACGATCCGCTCGGCGTCGAGCACACCCCGACGGCGCAGCGTGTCGGCGTCCTCGGTCGTGTAGATGTCGTTGGTCACGACCCCGATCTGCAGCTCCTCGGACAGGAGCGAGCACAGGGCGGCGACGAGCGCGGTCTTGCCGGTGCCGACCGGGCCGCCGATCCCCACCCGCAGCGCTCCGCCGTGGCGGGCCGGCTGGTCGTGGTCGTGCTCGTGGTGCTCGTCGTGGTCGTGGGGGTGGCGGTAGCTGGGATCGTGCACGGGGGTCGCCTCCAGGGTCGGGGTCAGCTCCGGAAGAGCCGGGTGGGCAGGGCGGCCTGGTGCTCGACGTCGATCTCGGCGAGCGGCGTCGAGGCGTGGGGCAGGTCGGTGGCGCCGCCGACGGACCGGGTCCGGTCAGCCACGCCGGCGACGGCCGGGCGCAGGTCGTGGAGGACGGCGCTCACCGCGAACGGGTCGAGCGACAGGAGTCGCAGGCCGGCGGCGGCGAGGGTGGCGGCGGTGCCGTGGGCGCTGGCCAGCGCCGCCTCGCCGGGGTCGCAGCCGAGCGCAGCGGCGACGAGGCCGAGCGCGACCGGCTGGACGGGCGGGCGGCCGTCGGCGAGGGCGACGGGCGCGTCGGGGACGAGGTGGGAGGCGGTGCGAGCCAGCGACCGGCCGAGGGCGCGGGCGGTGGCCCGGGCCGTCGCGCTCGGGGTCCGCACGCTCCAGGCTCGGTCGAGCTCGTCGGGGTCGTGGCCGGCCGCGGCGAGCCGGGCGGTGGCGGCGTCGAGCCACCCGGAGGTCCAGAGGCGCCCGGTGACGTACCCGGCGAGCGACGCCGCGTCGTGGACCCGCCCGGCCTCGACGGCCGCCTCGAGCCCGTGGCTGTGGGCGTGGGCGCCGTCGGGGAACCGGCCGTCGGTCAGGAGCAGCAGCGAGGCGACGGACACGGGGGCTTCAGAAGAGGAAGTAGCGCTGGGCCATCGGGAGCTCGGGTGCCGGGGCCTGCTCGATCACCTCGCCGTCGACGGTGACGAGGAAGGTGTCGGGGTCGACGCGGATGTCGGGCAGGGCGTCGTTGTTGACCATGTCGGCCTTGGTGACGCCCCGGCAGTCCTCCACCGCCACGACCCGGTGCTCGAGCCCGAGCTGCTCGGCCAGACCGGCCTCGACCGCGGCGGGGGCCACGAAGGCCACCGAGGTGGCGCCGGCGGTGCGGCCGAAGGCCCCGAACATCGGGCGGGGCAGCACCGGCTGGGGTGTGGGGATCGAGGCGTTGGCGTCGCCCATCGCGGCCCAGGCGATGACCCCGCCCTTCACGACGACGTGGGGCCGGACCCCGAAGAACCGGGGGTCGTAGAGGACGAGGTCGGCCAGCTTGCCGGGCTGCACCGAGCCGACCTCGCCGGCGAGGCCGTGCGCGATGGCCGGGCAGATCGTGTACTTGGCGACGTAGCGCTTGGCCCGTGCGTTGTCGGCCCGCACGTCGCCGGGCAGGGGGCCGCGCCGCCGCTTCATCACGTGCGCGGTCTGCCAGGTGCGGATGACCACCTCCCCCACTCGGCCCATCGCCTGGGAGTCGGAGCCGATCATGGAGATGGCGCCGAGGTCGTGGAGGACGTCCTCTGCGGCGATCGTCGAGGGCCGGATGCGGCTCTCCGCGAAGGCGAGGTCCTCGGGCACCGACGGATTGAGGTGGTGGCAGACGACGAGCATGTCGAGGTGCTCGTCGGCGGTGTTGATCGTGTGGGGCCGGGTGGGGTTGGTCGAGCTGGGCAGCACGTTCGGCGCGCCGGCCACGGTGATGATGTCCGGGGCGTGGCCGCCGCCCGCGCCCTCCGTGTGGTAGGCGTGGATCGACCGCCCGGCGATGGCGGCGAGGGTGGTCTCCACGAAGCCGGCCTCGTTGAGCGTGTCGGTGTGGAGGGCAGCCTGGACGCCTGCCTCGTCGCAGACCCGCAGGCAGGCGTCGATGGCGGCGGGGGTGGATCCCCAGTCCTCGTGGAGCTTGAAGCCGCTGGCGCCCGCCCGCAGCTGCTCCCAGAGCGCCTCGGTCGAGACGGTGTTGCCCTTGCCGAGGAGGGCGACGTTGATCGGCCAGGCGTCGATCGACTGCAGCATCGAGGCCAGGTGGAAGGGGGCGGCGGTCACGGTCGTGGCCTTCGTGCCCTCCGCCGGACCGGTGCCGCCGCCGATGACCGTGGTGATCCCGGTGGCAAGCGCGGTGTCGAGGACCTGCGGGCAGATCAGGTGGACGTGGCAGTCGATGGCGCCGGCGGTGAGGATCTTGCCGTTGCCGGCCAGGATCTCGGTCGAGGGGCCGATCACGAGGTCGGGGTGGACCCCGTCCATCGTGTCGGGGTTGCCGGCCTTGCCGAGGGCGACGATGCGGCCGTCCTTGATGCCGACGTCGGCCTTCACGATCCCCCAGTAGTCGAGGACGATCGCGCCGGTGATGACGAGGTCGGGGGCGCCCTCGGCGGCCGTGCGACGCGACTGGCCCATCGACTCGCGCACGACCTTGCCGCCACCGAACACCGCTTCGTCGCCGGCCCGCCCCGGGCCGCCGCAGAGGTCGTCCTCGACCTCGATGAGGAGATCGGTGTCGGCGAGGCGGACCCGGTCCCCGGTGGTCGGACCGTAGAGCGCGGCGTACCGGGCCCGGCTGAGCACCGGCCCGCTCACGAGGCGCTCCCGTCGGCGTCGGCGTAGCGGCCGCGGAACCCGGCGGTGACGCGGGCGCCGGCGAAGGGCACGAGCTCGACGTCGAGCGCGATGCCGGGCTCGAAGCGCACGCTCGTCCCCGCAGGGACCGCCAGGCGCTTGCCCACGGCGGCGGCCCGGTCGAAGTCCAGGGCGTCGTTGACCTCGGCGAAGTGGAAGTGGGAGCCGACCTGCACCGGCCGGTCCCCGGTGTTCCGGACGGTGAGGGTGGTGCGCGCGCGGCCCTCGAGGAGCACGATGTCGCCGTCGCCGAGGAGCACCTCCCCCGGGACCAGCCGGGGGGCGGGATCCGCCGGCGGATCCGGGGACAGGCGGGCGGGCTGGATCGGCGCGTGGAGCGTGACGAGCTTGGTCCCGTCCGGGAAGGTCGCCTCGACCTGGAGCTCGTCGACGAGCGCCTCGACGCCCTCCATCACGTCCGAGGTGTCGAGGACCTGCCGCCCCGCCTCCATGATCTCGGCCACCGACCGTCCGTCCCGGGCCGCCTCGAGCACCCACTCGGTCAGCACGGCGACGGCCTCGGGGTGGTTGAGCAGCAGCCCCCGGGCCCGTCGCCGCCGGGCTGCCTCGGCTGCACTGGCGACCAGGAGCCGCTCCTGTTCGTGCGTGGTGAGGTGCACGTCCTCCTCCGTCCGGACCGACGTTCGGATCTCCCATCGCGGCGGGGTCGCCCGCCGGGTGCGGCGGCACCGTAGGGACCGCTCGTTTCGCCACCGTGTCCCCCGACGCGACGATCCATGACGGCTCTCTGACCGAGATCTGAACCGAAGGCGCGGGCAAGCCTCGCCGGCCTGCGATCATGCTCGGATGCGGGGGCGTCGACGATCGGACCGGGAGGCGCGCCCGTTCGGCTTCCGGATCCTGGGCCCGCTCGACGAGCCGCCGGATCGGCTGCGGTGGCGCATGCAGCTGCTCGTCACCACGGCGATGGTCGTGGCGAACCTCGGTGGTGCAGCGGCCGTGGCCGCCCTGGCCGTGTGGGTCATCCCCCGCCCGAACCTGCTCGACACCCCGCAGCGAACGCTGGCCCTCGTCCTCGCCCCCACCTACGTCGCGGCCGCCGTGCTCGTGGGTGGCTGGTGGGGCACCCGCCGGGCGCTGGGCGCCCTGCAGTGGGTCCCCGAGGAGCGGGCCCCCACCCCCGACGAGCAGCGGGCCGCGCTGCTCCTGCCCGCCCGCCTCGTCGTCGTCCCGATGGTGCTGTGGAGCGGGGCGATCGTGCTGTTCGGGCTCCTTGCCCTCGGTGGCGGGGTCCGGGTCGGGATCCGCACCGCGGCGACGGTCCTGCTCGGCGCCATCGTCACCTGGGCGTTCGCGTACCTGCTGAGCGAGCTGGCGCTGCGGCCGGTGGCGGCCCGGGCGCTGGCCACCGCCCCGCCCCAGGTGCGCACCCCGGGCCTCGGGTCCCGCACGCTGCTCGTGTGGCTGGCCGGCACCGGCGCTCCCGCCGCCGGGCTCGTGATCGTGGCGGTCGTGTCCCTCGTGGACCGCGACGTCACCGCCACCGTGGTCGCCCGCACCACGCTCGTGATCAGCCTGATCACGATCGTCGCGGGGCTCGGCCTCCAGCTGCTCGGCACCAAGGCGGTCACCGACCCCCTGCGGGCGCTCGCCGCGGCGCTGCACCGGGTCGAGCAGGGCGACCTGTCGACGCGGGTCGTGGTCTACGACGGCAGCGAGATCGGCCGCCTCCAGGCGGCGTTCAACCAGATGGTCGAGCAGCTGGAGGAGCGGGAGCGGCTGCGCGACCTGTTCCGCCGCCACGTGGGCGACGAGGTGGCGCGAGCGGCGCTCGAGCGCGGCACCGAGCTCGGTGGGGAGCGGCGGGACGCGACGGCGGTGTTCGTCGACGTGATCGGCTCGACGACCCTCGCCGAGAGCGTGCCCCCGGAGGTCGTCGTGGAGGTCCTCAACGAGTTCTTCCACGAGGTGGTGACCGCGGTCGAGTCCCACGGTGGCTGGGTCAACAAGTTCGAGGGCGACGCCGCCCTGTGCGTGTTCGGTCCTCCGGCCGGGCTGCCCGGGCACGCCACGGCGGCGCTGCGGGCGGTGCGGGACCTGGCCGCCCGGCTCGAGCGCCTCGGCCGCACCCACGACCTGGCCGCCGGGATCGGGGTGGCCACCGGCACGGTCACGGCGGGCAACGTGGGGGCCGAGCAGCGCTACGAGTACACGGTGATCGGCGACGCGGTGAACGTCGCCGCTCGCCTCACCGAGGAGGCCAAGGAGCACCGGCCCCGGGTGCTCGCCGCGGCGTCGACGATCGAGGCGGCCGACCCCGAGGAGCGGCGGCACTGGCACGAGGTCGGCACCGTGGCGCTGCGCGGTCGGGTCGGGCCGATCCGCACCTGGACCTTCGAGCTCGACGCCGGGCCGGAGCGCTGATCGCAGCGTCAGCGCGGGCTCAGGCCCTGCGGCGGCGGGGCCCGTCCTCCGCGCCGATCCCCCGCGTCAACGGGGCCCGTCCCGGGGGCGGGCTGACCGGCTCGAGCCGGGGGGCCGGCGGGCAGGGCACCAGCTGCGGCTCGCCGGCTGCGAGGTGCAGCGGAGTGCCGTGGTGGACGACGTCGAGGTCCCCACCGTCGAGGACGGTGTAGCGCGCTGCGTCACGGCGGATCTCGACCTCGAGCCGGCGGCCGCGGTGCAGGAGCCGGAACCGGATGCGGTCGAGCGCGGCAGGCAGCCGGGGCGCGAAGGACAGCTCGCCGTCGTCGCGCAGCCCGCCGAAGCCGGCCACCACGGTCAGCCACGCCCCGGCCAGCGCCGCCAGGTGCACCCCGTCGGCCGTGTTGCCGGCGAGGTCGTGCAGGTCGACGAGCGAGGTCTCGCGCAGGTAGTCGTAGGCGAGGTCCAGGTGCCCGACCTCGGCGGCCACGATCGCCTGGATCGACGCGGACAGGGTCGAGTCCCGGACGGTGATCGCCTCGTAGTACTCGAAGTCGCGGCGCTTCTGCGCGGCGCTGAAGCGCTCGCCGCAGCGGTAGAGCGCGAAGACGAGGTCGGCCTGCTTCACGACCTGGCTGGAGTAGAGCGTGTAGTAGGGCACGTGCAGGAGCAGCGGGTAGTCGTCGTCGCTCGTCTGCTCGAAGTCCCACCGCCGGTAGCGGGTGAAGCCCTCGGCCTGCTGGGTGACGCCGAGGGCCTCGTCGAAGGGGACCACCACGGCGTCGGCGGCCCGCTCCCAGGCCGCGACCTCCGCCTCACCGACGCCGAGCTCGACGGCGCGCTCGGGGTGGCGGCGGGCCACCGCGGCGGCGGCGCGGAGGTTCTTCGCCGCCATCAGGTTCGTGTACACGTTGTTGTCGCCGAGCGCGGAGTACTCGTCGGGTCCGGTGACGCCGTCGATCCGGAAGCACCCCTCGGCGTCGTGGTGGCCCAGCGAGGCCCAGAGGCGGGCCGTCTCGATGAGCAGCTCGAAGCCCTCGTTGCGCTCGAAGTCGACGTCGTCGGTGGCCCCGACGTACCGGCAGACGGCGTCGGCGATCCCGGCGTTGAGGTGGAACCCGGCCGTCCCCGCCGGCCAGTAGCCCGAGCACTCCTCGCCGCGCACCGTGCGCCACGGGAAGGTGGCGCCGGTGAGGTGCAGCTCCCTGGCTCGGGCCCGGGCCTGCGGGAGGGTCTCGTAGCGCCACCGCAGGGCGTCGCCGACGGCGTCCGGCGCGATCCGCAGGAGGACCGGCAGCACGTACGCCTCCATGTCCCAGAACACGTGCCCGTCGTACCCGCGCCCGGTGAGCCCCTTGGCGGGCACCGGCCGCCGCTCCGCCCGGGCACCGGCCTGGACGACCTGGAAGATGGCGAAGCGCACCGCCTGCTGGAGCAGGTCGTCGCCCTCGATCTCGATGTCGGCCCGAGCCCACACCTCGTCGAGGAAGGACCGCTGGTCGGCGAGGAGCCCGTCCCAGCCCGTGCGCATGGCGGCGGCGAGGGCCGCGTCCACCTGGTCGCGCAGGGCCGGCATGGACCGCCGGCTCGACCACCCGTAGCCGAGGAGCTTGACGAGGCGCAGGGGACGCCCGGGGGCGACGTCGGTGCTGAACGTGACCCGGCCGAGGTCGACGTCGCTCTCGGCGCTGGTGGCGACGTCGAGGTCGCCCTCGACGACGTGGTCCATGGCGGCGACGACCCGCAGCCCGCTCGAGCGGGTGCGGTGGCCGAGGATCACCTCGAGCCCGTGGTGGTTGTGCAGCTCGCCGACGAGCGGTGCCCGCAGCGCGGCGGCCGCCCGGGGGTCGTCGCTCGTCGCGGGGATCGGCTCGTTGGCCTCGAGCACCGACTGGACGACCACCCGGGCCGGCGCCCCGACGGACTCGACCTCGTAGCGGACCGCCGCCACGGACCGGTGCGAGAACGACACGAGCCGGGTGGAGCGGACCCGGACGGTCTTGCCGGCGGGAGAGGTCCAGCGGAGCTCGCGGCGCAGCACGCCGGCCCGCAGGTCGAGGGTTCGCTCGTGGTGCTCGAGCGTGCCGAGCCGCACGTCGAGGGGCTCGTCGTCGACGAGGAGGCGCAGGTGCTTGCCGTTGTGGACGTCGATCAGGCTCTGCCCCTCGTCGGGGTACCCGTAGGCGTCCTCGGCGTACGGCAGCGGGATCGTCTCGAAGACGCCGTTGAGGTAGGTGCCCGGCACGCCGTGGGGCTCGCCCTCGTCGAGGTTGCCGCGCAGGCCGATGTGGCCGTTGGAGAGGGCGAAGATCGTCTCGGTGCGGGCGAGGTGGTCGACGTCGAGGGCGGTCTCGGTGACCGCCCAGGGCTCGATGGTGAAGGTGGGGTGCGCGCTCACGTGGGCTCCGGCAGATCCGCGAGGTCCGCGACCACGAGATCGGCGCCGTGGCGGTAGAGCGCGTCGGCCTGGCCGACCCGGTCGACCCCGACGACCCAGCCGAAGCCGCCGGCCCGGCCGGCCGCCACCCCGGAGGTGGCGTCCTCGAACACGGCGGCATCGGCCGGGTCGACCCCGAGGCGAGCCGCGGCGGCCAGGAACGTGTCCGGGGCGGGCTTGCCGGCCAGGCCCTCCCGGGCCGCGACCTCCCCGTCGACGCGCACGTCGAAGAGGTCCGCGATGCCGGCGGCCTCGAGCACGGCGTGGCAGCTCCGGCTGGCCGACACCACCGCGCACGGCCGGCCGAGGGCCCGGACCCGCTCCACGTAGCGGACGGACCCGGGGTAGGTGGCGACCCCGTCGCGGCGGAGCACCTCCAGGAACCGCTGGTTCTTGCGGTTTCCGAGGCCATGCACCGTCTCCGCGTCGGGAGGGTCGTCCGGGCTGCCCTCGGGCAGCTCGATGCCCCGGGAGGCCAGGAAGCTCCGCACGCCGTCCTGGCGGAGCCGTCCGTCCACGAACGCCGTGTAGTCGGCCACCTCGAAGGGCACGAACGGCTCGCCGGTGGCCGCCGACCGGGCCCGCAGGTAGGCGTCGAACATCTCCTTCCAGGCCGCCAGGTGCACGCTGGCCGTCTGGGTGAGCACCCCGTCCAGGTCGAACAGGTAGGCCAGCAGGCGCTCCGGTCGGGGGCGGCGAGCCATGCCGAGACCCTACCGATGGCGGCCGTCAGCGACCGGGGGATGCGCTCGGGGGCGCGCCGGATGCGACGATGGCGGCCATGCCTGCTCGCCCCCGCCTCCGCTCGCTCGTCCTGGTCGCCGCCCTCGGCCTCGCCGCCGCATGCTCCGGCGACGACACCCCCAGCACCGAGGGCCTCTCCGAGGAGGCGGCCCGCGGCGCCGAGCTCGTCAGGGAGAACGGGTGCCTGAGCTGCCACCGCACCAGCGCGGACCGCGCGGCCGGCCCAGGATGGGGCGGGCTGGCCGGCAGCGAGCGGGAGCTGTCCGACGGCACGACGGTGGTGGCCGACGCCGAGTACCTGCGCCGCTCGATCCTGGACCCGAGCGCGCAGATCGTGGCCGGGTTCGCCAACGCCATGCCCCGCTTCGAGCTGAGCGACGAGGACGTCGACGCCATCGTCGCCTACCTGGAGAGCCTGGCCGACGGCTGATCCCACCCCGGGCCCCAGGGCCGCGGGTGACGTCGTTCACCTCGACTACGAACGGCCGCCGCCGGGACGCTAGGTTGCCGGCCGCGTGTTCGCCCCCGCATCCGCCGAGGACCCCCGTCCGATGCCGACCGCGCTGCGGGCGGCCATCGTGCTGGCGCTCCTGTACCTCTTCCTCGCCGGCATCTCCGTCCTCGAGGGCGGCATCTCGTCGCTCGGCGAGGGCGTCCAGGAGTCGCTGTTCTCGAGCGTCAGCAACCCGCTGGCCGGGCTCTGCGTCGGCATCCTCGCCACGGTCCTCGTCCAGTCCTCCTCGGTGAGCACCTCGACGGTGGTCAGCCTCGTCAGCACCGGGCTCCTGAGCGTCGACGACGCGGTGCCGATCGTCATGGGCGCCAACGTCGGCACCACGGTGACGAGCACGCTCGCCGCGCTCGGCCACGTGCGGCGACCGGAGGAGTTCCGGCACGCCTTCGCGGCGGCCACGGTGCACGACTTCTTCAACGCGCTCACGGTCCTCGTCATGCTGCCGATCGAGCTGATGACGGGCGTGCTGTCCCGATCGGCCCGATGGCTGACGGAGGCGCTCGTCGGTCAGGACGGCGCCGAGTTCGAGAGCCCCATCAAGAAGCTCGTCGAGGGGCCGAGCGAGGCGATCGTCGACGCCGCCAGCAGGCTTGCGTCCGGGACGGCGCTCGGCCTCGGCCTCATCGTGCTGGCGCTGGCGATGATCTTCGTCGCGCTGGCCTTCATCACGAAGAACATGCGGGTGCTCGTGGCGTCGCGCATCGAGCGCTCGGTGGGCGAGCTGCTCGAGCGCGGCGGCGGGACTGCGGCCATCGCGCTCGGCGTCGTCATCACGATCGCCGTGCAGTCGTCCTCGATCACGACCTCGGTGATGGTCCCCCTCGCCGCCGCCGGCATCATCCAGACCCGCAACGTCTACCCGCTGGCGATCGGCGCGAACATCGGCACCACCGCCACCGCCCTGCTCGCCGCGATGGCCGCGTCGCGGCCGGAGGCGATCACGATCGCCCTCGTCCACACGCTGTTCAACCTGTCCGGGACCCTGATCTTCTACCCGCTGCCGGTGATGCGGGCGCTCCCGGTCCGGCTGGCCGACCGCCTGGCCGAGGCCGCGGTCCGCCGCCGCACCGCGGTGCTCGCCTACGTGGTCGTCACCTTCCTCGTGGTCCCCGCCTTCGGGGTCCTTCTCCTACGCTGAGGCTGCCATGGTCTTCTCCTTCTTCCGCGCCGGCGAGCCCGACTCCCTCGAGCAGATCGACCAAGAGGTGGCGGCGATGCTCGGCGACTGCCGGCACAGCCTCGACCTCGCGCTCACCGCCATCACCGCGGGCGGGGAGGACATCGAGGCCCTCGGCGAGGAGATCCGAGCCACCGACCGGCGGATCAACGAGGCCGAGGAGACCGTCCGGCGCGACCTGATCGTGCACTTCGCCGTGCGCGGCGCCACGGACTTCCCCTCGACGATGGCGTCCGTGCTGGCGGTGAAGAAGCTGGAGCGGATGGGCGACCAGGCCAAGAACATCTACGACCTGGCCGCCGAGGGCGTGCGCTTCGCCCAGGCCGAGGACGCCGACGAGCTGCGCGAGCTCGGCCACGAGGTGTCGAACCGGCTCGGCGAGGCGGCCGCGCTCCTGGCCGAGCCCACCGCCGAGGCGGTGGCGCCGTTCGTGGCCGCCTGCCAGGCCCGCATGGACGACCTCGACGCCCGGGTCAACCGGCTCATCCACTCCGACGAGCCGGCCCGGGTGGCGGTGCCCCGGGCCATGTTCTTCCGGTACCTCAAGCGCATCCTGGCCAACGCGGCCGGGGCGATCGAGGTGCTCGTGCAGCCGGCCGAGCCGGTCGACCCGGACCGCGACGAGTAGCCGGGCTCAGCCCGCGGGCTCCGCTGGCACCTCGGGCGGGCCCTCCCCCTCCGACTCGGCGAGCCGGGCGGCCACCCAGCGCCCCACCGGGTCGTCGCCGCCGGCGAGGTACCAGGCGTAGTGGGCGTGCAGGCACTTCACCCCCCGGCGGGTGCCGCCCACGCCGCCGCTCGGGCGGGGGCCGGTGTGGTCCGGGGGGATGGCCGCGTCGCGCTCGGCGGCGTAGCGGGCGTGCGCGGCGGCCAGCTCGGCGGGGTCCACCGCGGCCTCGGCGGCCCGGACGCCGCCCTCGGACTCCAGGCGCGACACGAGCGTGCGCTCAGGCTCGCCCACCAGCCAGTAGCGGGTGGGCATCGGCGTGCCGTCGTCCATGAAGGGCGCGTTGCGCAGCACCACGGGCGAGCCGTCCGGGTGGCGCACGACGACCTCGAAGTCGCCGCGCACCGGCCGGCCGAGGAGGGCCTCGACCGCGGCTCGGTCCTCCTCAGTGGCCACGGGGCCTCAGGCGGGTCACCGGCGGCGGCGGGCGAAGAGCTTCTTGAGCAGCCACGCCACGGCGACGACGGCGAGGACGGGCGTGACCTTGGCCGCCATCGGACCGGTCCGGGGCTCCCCCGTGCTGTGGGCGGCGGCGCTCACCGGGCCCTCGGTGGGCGCCGCGGCGGGCGTGGGGGTGGCGTCGGCCGGCTGGCTGGGCGACTCGGGCGCGGCCTCCGGGGCCTCGGCGGCCGCGGTGGTCGCCTCCTCCGCTGCCTCCTCCGCATCCTCGGCCGTCGCGCCCGCGGTGGGCTCGGCCCCGGCGGGCTCGCTAGGGGCCTCAGCGCCGGCCGGCTCGGTCGGAGCTGCGGTCTCCTCCGCGGGGGCGGACGCGGCCTCCTCGTCGCGGGCGGTGGCGTCGTCGGGCTGGTCCATCGGTGTCCTCCAGGGTCGAGAGCGGGCTGGGCGATCCGCTACCCGGGGGTCGGGACCGTCAACCGGGCCGGACCGCCAGCTGGGATCAGGGCGCCTCGAGCGAGGCGTGCACCTCTCCGGCGCTCATCTGGGGATCGTAGATCTCGCCGTAGGGCCACACCGGCGGGAGGTCGAGCGGTGGCAGCGGGGCCGGGAGCACCGCGTAGGCCTCCTCGCCCGGGAACGCCAGGTTGTACTGCTCGCGGGCCAGCCGCTCGATCTCCTCCTCGGTCTGCAGCGCCGCGATGCGCTGCTCGAACGCCTCGTTCTGGGCGCGCAGCACCTCGAGCCGCTGCTCGATCTCCGCGGTGGCGGCGCGCTGCTGGAGGAAGGTCTGGGTGGGGAAGAGGCCGATCGCCAGGACGCCGACGAAGGCGGCCCCGCCCCCGACCACCCCGAGGGCCCGGCCGATCCGGCGGAGCCGCTGGCGACCGGGGCGCTCCTCGTCGGCGGGGCGGTCGACGGCCGGTGCCGGCTGCAGCCAGGGGCGGGGAACCGCTCGGCGGTGCCGGCCCGTCGCCGAGCCGGGGCGCGCCGGACGGCGCCGCCCGGCGACGTGGCCGTGGCGCTCGTGGCCCCGGAGGTGGCGGCCGCCGCTCACGCGCTGCGGCTGCCCCCGCGCGACAGCGCCTCGAGGCCGAGGAACGCGGCGGTCTCGCCCAGCTGGGCCTCGATGCGCAGGAGCTGGTTGTACTTCGCCACCCGGTCCGAGCGGGCCGGCGCACCGGTCTTGATCTGCCCGCAGTTCGTGGCGACGGCGAGGTCGGCGATCGTGACGTCCTCGGTCTCGCCGGAGCGGTGCGACATCACCGAGGTGTACGAGGAGCGGGTGGCCAGGCCGACGGTCTCGAGCGTCTCGGTGAGGGTCCCGATCTGGTTGACCTTCACGAGGATGCTGTTGGCCACGCCCCCGTCGATGCCGCGCTCGAGGCGCTCGACGTTGGTGACGAACAGGTCGTCGCCGACGAGCTGGACGCGGTCGCCGAGGCGCTCGGTCAGGATCCGCCACCCCTCCCAGTCCTCCTCGGCCATGCCGTCCTCGATCGACACGATCGGGTAGGCGTCGCAGAGGCGGGCCAGCTCGTCAGCCATCTCGGCCGGGGTGAGGGACCGGTCCTCGCCGGGCAGGACGTAGCGGCCGTCCTCGAACAGCTCGGTGGAGGCGACGTCGAGGGCCACGGCGATCTGCTCGCCGGGCGTGTAGCCGGCCTTCTCGACGGCCTCGATGAGGAGGCGCACGGCGTCCTCGTTGGTGGCCAGGTTCGGGGCGAAGCCGCCCTCGTCGCCGAGCGCCGTGGAGAGGCCCCGGTCGTGCAGGAGCGCCTTGAGGGCGTGGTAGGTCTCGGCGCCCCAGCGCAGCGCCTCGGAGAAGCTCGCCGCGCCGACCGGCATGATCATGAACTCCTGGAAGTCCACGGTGTTGTCGGCGTGGGCGCCGCCGTTCAGGACGTTCATCATCGGCACCGGCAGGACGTGGGCGTTCGCGCCGCCCACGTAGCGCCACAGCGGCAGGCCCTGCTCGTCGGCGGCGGCGTGGGCGACGGCCAGGCTCACGCCGAGGAGGGCGTTGGCCCCGAGGTTGCCCTTGTTGGGCGAGCCGTCGAGGTCGACGAGGAGCTGGTCGACGCCGCGCTGGTCGAGGGCCTCGAAGCCCTCGAGGGCGTCGGCGATCGAGGTGTTGACGTGCTCGACGGCCCGCTGGACGCCCTTGCCGGCGTAGCGGTCCCCGCCGTCGCGGAGCTCGACGGCCTCGAACTGACCGGTCGACGCGCCGGAGGGGACGATGGCGCGGCCGGTGGCCCCGGAGGCCAGGTGGACCTCGACCTCGACGGTGGGGTTGCCGCGGGAGTCGAGGACCTCGCGGCCCAGGACGTGCTCGATCTCGCTCATGCCGGTGCGTCGCTCCCTCGTGGGCTGCAACAGGTGTGGCCCGTGTTGCAGATGTGGCGGATGGTAGTGCTGGGGCTCGGGCGGCCCAAGGCATGTTCGACACCGCCGGGGCGGGCGGGCAAGTCGCCGGCGCCCCCTCGGCGCCCCGGGAGGGCGACCTAGGATCCCGCGGTGGCCATCACCGTGGCAGCGGGCGCGCGGGCCGTGCTCATCGACTACGTCGACGGGTTCGTGCTCCAGGTGCGGGGCGCGGACGACGTCGACGCCACGCTCCGAGCGCTCCAGCAGCTCCGGGCCGACGTGGAGGCCCTGGCCTCCGACCCGCCGATGGTGTCCGCACCGGTCGTCGCACCGGGCGGGCCGGCGATGCGGGTGGTCGGGCTCGACGTGGACGAGGACGCCCTCGTCACCGTCCTCGACCTCGCGGTGAAGCGACTGCACGACGCCGGTGTGACGAGCGCGGTGGTCGACGTGCCCGAGCCCGGCGGGCGCCTCGACGCGCTCGACGCCTGCCCGAACGCCGTGGTGCTGCGCGCCTTCCCGCCGCCGGCCGGGCCCGCCGGGCTCCTGCCCGCCCGCTGGATCGACCTGGCCGCCGAGTGGGTGCTGGGCGACCTGGCTCCGAGCGAGCGGGTGCCGCTGCGGGTCCTCGGGCTCGAGTCCGAGCTCTCCGTGGCCGACGCCCCGGCCGTGCTGCACCAGGCCGCAGCCGCCCGGGCGTGGTGCGACCTCGTCCACGGCTCCTTCGACGACCGGATCCGGACGGCGTCGCTCACGTTCGGCAGCACCCCCCACCTGGCCCTCGCCGCCGGCGGCCCGGGCTGCGATCGCAGCGCGCTCCTCGCCCGCTACGAGCTGCTCTGCGAAGCGGCCCGCGAGCTTGTCCCCTGGGCGGCCTACGCCTGCGTCGACTTCGAGGAGACCTTCGAGCAGATCGGCCTCGGCCTCTCGGCCGACGGCTGGCAGGCGGCCGGGGGCGCGCCCCCCAACCTCGTCGCCGGTCGGCTGGCCGACCTGCTCGTCCCCGACGCCTTCCCGTTCCAGGTGCTCGGGCCCGGCCACCTCCAGCGGTTCGTGCCCGGCGCCGACCCCGCGGACCCGCCGATCGGCCGCCCGCTCCCCGGTGAGCGCCTCGAGGTGGCGGTGGGCGAGCCCGAGCGGTGGCTCCCCCACCTCGACGAGCGCGAGGAGGCCCACGCCGTCGGGCTCCGCCTGCTGGCCCCGCTGCTCGCCACCGACGGCGAGGTGGCCGAGCTGCTGGCCGGTCGACCGGCCGTCGCGACGGGGGCGCCGCTGGCCACGAGCACCGCCGGGGTGCCGAGCCTCGACGAGATCCGCCTCGAGACCCTCCCCCACTCCCGGCGGGGCCTGCGGCTCACGCTCCTCGAGCTGGCCGCATGGATGGCCGGCGAGCCCCACACCGACGCGCCCGTGAGCGTGTCGCCCGTCGTGGCCACCTTCGCGCGCTGGTTCTCGTCCGCCCTCGACGACGCCCGCCGCCAGCCGCTCAAGCACCGTGCGGCCCGCCTCGTGGGGACCGCGGTGCCCGGCAGCACCCCGAGCCGGCTGGCGGAGCCGGACGTGACCCGGGCCTGGGCCGTCACGGACTGGCTGATCCGGGTGCAGGCAGCCCGGTGGCTGCGGGCGGCCGGCCTGGTGGAGGCGGCCAGTCGGCTCGAGGCGGCGCCCCCCGGGCGCCAGCGCGAGCACCTGGTGCGCACCGTCGACGTGCTCAGCACCGCGCTCGTGATCGCCACCCGCCGCATCGAGCTGACCGCCTCGGTGGCCGCCGACGGCCACCCCGGGGACCCGGACCTCGTGCGAGAGGCGTCGTGGGAGGCGTGGGAGGTCGCGTCCGAGGCGGCGGGGTGGGTGGCCGCGTCCGAGGCGGCCGCCGTCGGCGTCCCGGCCGAGCTGGCCTACGCCACCGACCTGCGGGTCATCGAGTGCGCCCGCGACCCGCGCCAGCGCGCCGCGCTCGAGGCGTCGGGCCAGACGATCGGCGACGCCACCTGGGCCGCTGCCATCAAGGCGGTGGCCGAGGCGGCCTGGTCAGCCGGGTGGGAGGCGGCCCAGCGGGCCGGCGACGCGGAGGTCGTGGACCTGCGCACCGCCCTGGACCGCGCCCGGCGGGCCACGGCGGCTCGCTCGGACGAGGAGCTCGACCTGGTGCTCGAGCGGGCCGAGGCGCTCGCCGTCGACCGCCTCGCCGACGCCGCGCTGGGCGTCCGGACCCCTCCCGCAGCGCACCCGTGGGACGCCGCGCTGGCCGCGGCGGGGGCCTCGGACGGCGGAGCGCTGTGGTCGCACGTCCACCACCTGGCCCGCGAGGCGGTGGGGCCGGCGGCGTGGGAGTCCGCGATGGCCGCGGCGCGACCCGCCGTCGACGGGGTGCTCGAGGACGCCCCGGACCTCGTCGCCCGCGCCGTCGCCGCGGCCCTGGCCAAGGAGACGGCGAGCGCCGCGGCGCGGGGCATCGCCGGACGGGCGTGCGCGGTCGCCCGCGCGCAGGGCGCCGACCCGCTGGCCGCGGCCGACGCCGCCCACGACGCGCTCGCCCCCACCGTCGAGGCGCTCCAGGAGGCCGCGCTCGGCCTCCTGGACGAGCTCATCGATCCGCCGGCGCCTCGGCAGCCGTGAACGCGTCCCGCAGCGCGGTGACGGCGGCCCGCAGCTCCTGCTCCGGGTCGACGCCCGCGGCGCGGGCCTCGTCGACGAGGTCGAGCAGCCGGGCCGCCAGCGAGCCGGGCGCCACGCCCGGGAGGGTGCGCCAGTCCACCCCCTGCGACGCCGCCTTCTTCTGGACCTTGGCGGCGTAGGCCAGCGCCGGCAGCGCGGCGGGGATCCCGTCCATGACGCTGCGACGACCCTTCTCGGCCACCTTGCGGGCCTCCCAGTCGACGCTCAGCTGCTCGACGGTCGTCGCCCCGACCTCGGGGTCGAAGACGTGGGGATGGCGCTCCCGCAGCTTGTCGTGGATGCCGCGGGCGACGTCGGTGAGGGTGAACTGGCCCTCCTCGGCGGCGAGGACGGCGTGGAACACGACCTGGAAGAGCAGGTCGCCGAGCTCCTCCTCGAGGTGGTCGAACCCCTCCCCCGCCTCGACGTCGAGGTGCTCGATGGCGTCGAGCACCTCGTAGGCCTCCTCGAGCAGGTGGCGGGTCAGGCTGTGGTGGGTCTGCTCCCGGTCCCACGGGCACTCGGCTCGCAGCGTGCGCACCAGGTCGTCGAAGGCCACGATGGCCGACGCCAGGTCCGGAGCCGTCTCAGGGATCCACAGCGAGGTGAGGTGGTCGGCCTCCACCGCCCGGTCGAGCTCGGCCCAGGGCAGCTCGACGATGCGCTCGTCGGGGAGCCCGAGCCGCTGCAGGACGACGACCCGCTCGGGCTCCTCGTCGTCGTAGGCGAGCTTGATGTCCGACAGCACCCGCTGGTTGTGGCAGTGGGCGACGAGGAGCGGACCGCGCTGACCGGCGGCCCGCTCGGCGAAGCGGTGGCCGTCCACCACCCGTACGCCGACCTCGAACGGGTCGACCCCCAGCCGCACCCAGGCCAGGTCGAGGAACGACAGCGCCGGGCGGACGTCCACCTCCACGCGCTCGTCGGCGACGAGCCAGTCGACGGTGCGCTCGAGCACGCGGGGCGAGCCGGGGACGAGGTAGAGCACCGCTCCGTCCGCCTGCGCGAGGGCGACGAGGTCCTCGACGATCGCCCGGTAGACCGCGTCGAAGTCAGCCCCGGACTCGTAGTGGTGGTCGAAGCTGGGGACGTCCGGCGCGATCGCGGCGGCCGGGTGGTGGTGGGTGCGGAGCCGGATCTGCCCGGCCGACGAGATGAGGGCCCGCGTCTCCTCGGTGACGAGGTCCGGGCCGCCCGGCCCGAGCCCGGCGACGACGACGCGGGCCACGGCGCGGTCAGCCGGCAGCGGCCGCGACCGGCGGGGCGGCGACCGACCGGGTGGCGGGGTCCCACCGCCCGTAGCGGCTGTGGACCTCGATGTCCGTCGAGTCGTAGGCGTCGACGTACCAGGTCGAGTAGCCCTCCTCGCCGAGCTGCTCCTGCACGGCGATCTGGCGGGCGACGTCGTCGGTGAAGGACGCCGCGAACTCGTCGCTGAACGCGTCGAACGCCTCCTCGGCCCGGCTCGGGTCCCCGAAGAGGGTCACGAGCGCCTCGTTGCGGAGCTCCTCGTCGAGCTGGAGCCCGAGGCGCTCGAACTCCTGCTCGTGGAGCATGAAGTCGACCCGCTGGCGGACGATGTTGCGCACCAGGTCGCCCGGGTACCCGCCCGGCGTGCGCCCGACGAGCTGGGTCGGGTCGATCGCCATCGGGTTGCCGGCCCACTGGCGCACCTCCTCGAGCAGCTCGTCGTTGGAGACGGAGGCATCGCCGACCCGGATGGCGGGCGACACCTGATCGGCGCAGCCGGCGGCGGCGAAGGCGACCGCAGCGAGCAGGATGGCGAGGACGCGTCGAGGCACGATGGAACAGCCTAGAGGTCCGCCGGGGCGGGTCCGAACCCGCCGTGGGCCGGGGCGGCGGCGGGCGACTCGGCCGGCAGCAGGTCCCGCAGCGCGGCGACGAGCCAGTCGGCGGGGTGCTCGCGCGCCGGCACCTTGAGCACGAGGAGCTTCTCGGGCTCCTTGTAGACCGCGCTCGGGTGGAGGCGCTTCAGCCGGATCGTCTGGCTGGTCTTGAGCTCGACCGGGCTGAGGCGGGCCGTCGCCGGCTGCCCGCCGTAGCCGGTGGGCTTCACCACGACGACCTCCCGGATGCCGGTGCGGGCGCACTCGGCCCGCAGGCGGGCGACCTGCAGCAGGGCCTGGGCCTCGTCGGGGAGCGGCCCGTAGCGGTCCTCCCACTCGGCCCGGATGTCCTCGACCTCGTCGTCGCTCGTGACCGCGGCGAGGCGCCGGTAGGCCTCGAGCCGCAGCTCCTCCTTGGCGACGTAGTCCTTGGGGAGGTTGGCGGCGAGCGGCAGGTCGAGCTTGATCTCGGCCGGCTCCCGGATCGGCTCGCCCTTCAGCTCGGCCACGGCCTCGGTGACCATCTGGCAGTAGAGGTCGTAGCCGACGGCGGCGATGTGTCCGGACTGACCGGTGCCGAGGAGGTTCCCCGCACCGCGGATCTCGAGGTCGCGCATCGCGATCTTGAAGCCGGAGCCGAGCTCGGTGGCCTCGCCGATCGTCTTGAGCCGCTCGTAGGCCTCCTCGGTGAGCACCCGGTCCTTGGGCACGAACAGGTAGGCGTAGGCCCGCTGCCCAGAGCGGCCGACCCGGCCCCGCAGCTGGTGGAGCTGGCCGAGGCCGAGCAGGTCGGCGCGGTCCACGACGAGCGTGTTCACCGTGGGCATGTCGATGCCGGACTCGATGATCGTGGTGCAGACGAGCACGTCGTACTCGCCCTCCCAGAAGGCCAGCACCACCTGCTCGAGGCTGCCCTCGTCCATCTGCCCGTGGGCCACGGCCACCCGGGCCTCGGGCACGAGGTCGCGCACGTGGTTCGCGACCCGCTCGATGTCCTGCACCCGGTTGTGGACGTAGAAGACCTGGCCCTCCCGGAGCAGCTCGCGCCGGATGGCCTCCGCCACCGCCCGGTCGTCGTACTCGCCGACGTAGGTGAGGATCGGCATGCGCTCGGCCGGCGCGGTGTTGAGCAGCGTGAGGTCCCGGATGCCGGTGAGGCTCATCTCGAGGGTCCGGGGGATCGGCGTGGCCGACAGCGTGAGCACGTCGACGCCGACCTTCATCTTCTTGATCTGCTCCTTGTGGGCGACGCCGAATCGCTGCTCCTCGTCGACGATGAGCAGACCGAGGTCCTTGAAGGCGACGTCCTCGGAGAGCAGGCGGTGGGTGCCGACGACGACGTCGACCTCGCCGCTGCGCACGCCCGCCACGACCTCCTTCGCCTGGCCCGGGGTGAGGAAGCGGGACAGCACCTCGACGCGCACCGGGTAGCTGGCGAAGCGGTCCGAGAAGGTCTGGTAGTGCTGCTGGGCGAGGAGGGTGGTGGGCACGAGCACGGCCACCTGCTTGCCGTCCTGCACGGCCTTGAACGCGGCCCGGATCGCCACCTCGGTCTTGCCGAACCCGACGTCGCCGCAGATCAGGCGGTCCATCGGGTGGTCGGCCTCCATGTCGGCCTTGACCTCCTGGATGGCGGTGAGCTGGTCGGGCGTCTCCTGGAACGGGAACGCCTCCTCCATCTCCCGCTGCCAGGGGGTGTCCTCGCTGAAGGCGTGCCCGGGGGCGTTCACCCGGGTCTGGTAGAGCACCACCAGCTCCTGGGCGATCTCGGCCACCGCCGAGCGCACCTTGGCCTTGGTCTTCTGCCAGCTGTCGCCGCCGAGCCGGGTGAGGGTGGGGTTCTCGCCGCCGGTGTAGTGGCGGACGGCGTCGATCTGGTCGGACGGGACGTAGAGCTTGTCGTCGCCCCGGTACTCGAGGAGCAGGTAGTCGCGCTCCACCCCGCCGATCGCCCGCTTGACCATGCCGCCGTAGCGGGCCACGCCGTGCTGGTGGTGGACGACGTAGTCGCCGGGCTTGAGGTCATCGAAGAACCCCTGGGCGTCGCGCTTGCGGGGTCGGGCCCGGCGGTGGGCCCGACGCCGGCCGGTGATGTCGTGCTCAGCGACGACGGCGACCTTGATCGCCGGGAGGATGCAGCCCCGCTCGAGCGGGGCGACGTCGATGTCCGGGGCGAGGCCGTGCTCGCCGAGGACCGTGCGGAGCCGGGCCGCGGACCCCTCGCCGTCGGCGGCGACGACGATCCGGTACCCCTGGCCCGCGAGGTCCGCCAGCTGCCGGACGACGCGCTCGGGATCGCCGGCGGCGGTGGCGACCGCCATCGACGTGACCGTGGCGACGTCAGGACCCTCCGGGGCGGTGGTGATCGTCCACGCCGGGGCGTCGCTGTGGGTGAGGAGCCGGTCGAAGGGCAGGTGGAGCCGGGGGAAGGACTCCTCCTCCGCGTCGTCGGTCAGGGCGCCCCAGGTCTTGGCCAGGGTGCGGGCCAGGTCCGCCTCCTCCGCGAGGAGGTCGGCGGCCCGATCGCGCATCCGGCGGGGCTCCACGAGCAGCACGAGCGCGTCGGGCCCGACGAGGTCGAGGAGCACGTGCTCGCCCGCGGTGAGCCACGGCAGCCACGACTCCATCCCGTCGAACACCTGACCCTCGGCGAGGCGCTCCCACTGCTCCCGCCCCCACGGCTCGAGCGCGATCAGCTCGTCGGCCCGGGCCCGGACCTCGTCGGTGGGCAGCAGCTCGCGGCACCCGAAGATCTCGACGTGGTCGAGGGCGTCGGTGGAGCGCTGGTCGGCGACCGAGAACGCGGTGAGGCGGTCGACCTCGTCGCCCCACAGGTCGATGCGGACCGGGCCGTCGGCGGTGGATGGGTAGACGTCGACGATCGAGCCGCGCACGGCCACCTCGCCGCGGTGCTCGACCACCTCCTCGCGCCGGTAGCCCGCGTGGACGAGGGCGGCGACGAGCTCGTCGCGGTCGCGGCGCTCCCCCGGTCGCACGACGATCGGCTCGGTGTCCTCCACGTGGGGGCCGAGGCGCTGCACGAGCGCCCGGACCGATGCCACGAGCACCCGGGGGGCGCGCTCTGGGTCGCGCAGCCGCCACATCGTGCGCAGCCGCCGCCCCATCGTCTCGACCGAGGGCGACACCCGCTCGAACGGCAGCGTCTCCCAGGCCGGGAACGTGTCGACGGCGTCGTCGCCGAGGTAGGTGCGCAGGTCGGTGGTCAGCCGCTCGGCGTCGCCGGTGGTGGGGGTGGCGACCACGAGGGGCCGTCGGGCGCTGAGCGTCGCCAGGCCGGCCAGCGTGAGGGCGCGGGCGGGCTCGGGCACGGCGAGGACTGCGGAGGACCGGCCGAGCACGGACGCGAAGCCGGGCTCCTCACGCAGCAGCGGGGGGAGGTCGCGCAGCTTCATGGGGAGGGGTTCAGGCTACCGGTCGCCGGGGGCGGGCACGCTCGCCCGGTGCGGTCAGCGGGGCCGGCGCCGCTTGTGCGCGTACATGGCGGCGTCGGCGGCGGCCAGCACCTCCTCGGGGCTGGCGCCCGGCTGGGTCGGGGCGGCACCGACGCTCACCGAGGTGGCCACGAGCGACCCCCCGGGCAGGCGGGTGGGGGCCTCCATCGCGTGGTGGATCCGGGACTGGAGCGCGGCGACGGCGTCCGGGTCGGTGCTGGGGATGAGGACGACGAACTCGTCGCCGCTCAGGCGGGCGACGACGTCGTCGGTTCGCACGGCGGCGCGCAGGCGGTCGGCCACCTCGACCAGGAGGGCGTCGCCGGCCCGGTGGCCGTAGCGATCGTTGACCTGCTTCAGGCCGTCCACGTCGCAGAAGAGCAGGGTGTGGGGCTCGGCCCCCTCCTGCCCGAGGACCTCCCCGAGCCGCCGCAGGAGGTGGGTTCGGTTCGGCAGGCCGGTCAGGTCGTCGTGGTTGGCGAGGTGGGCCAGGTTCGAGCGGGCCTCGACCAGGTCGGAGATGTCCGACGCGCCCACGACGATGCCCTGCACGACCGCGTCGGAGCGCAGGTCGACGAAGGTGAGGCTCATCGGCACGGCGTGCCCGTCGGCGGCGAGGAGCCCGGCTTCGAGCGTTCGGGTGCCCTGGTGCCCGTCGCAGGAGGCGACGAGGGCCGCCACCTCGTCGCGGTCCTCGGGGGCGACGAGCACCGTGAACGGCAGGCCGAGCGTCTGCTCGAGCCCCCGGTGGAGCTGGCGGGTGAGGGCCCGGCTGGCACCGAGGATCGTCCCGGCCGGGTCGAGGAGGACGGTGATGGTGGGGGCCGCGTCGAGCACCGCGGCGAGGAGGTCGGTGTCGCCGGCTCCCAGCTCCCAGCGACGGCGATCGGTCGTCTCACGGGCCACCATGACGACGGCGTCGGCCGGGTCGGCGTCACCGGTCGCGAGCGGCGCGCCCCGGACCTCGACGGTGGTGTAGCTCCCGTCCGCCCGGCGGATCCGGATCTCGACGAGGGAGCCCGCCTCCTTGCCCCGCACCGAGTCGAGCGAGATGAGCGCGGTCTCGAGGTCGTCGGGGTGCACCAGGGGCACCACCGGACGCCCGCGCAGGTCCTCCAGCCGCCACCCGAAGGTCCGCTCGGCCCGTTCGTTGGCCCAGCGCAGCGTGGCGTCGGCCCCGACCACGAGCACCGGGTCGGGGATCGCGTGCAGCAGCGTGGCGAACGAGGCTCCGTCCAGCGCGCCCGTCATGTCCCGCACACCTCTTCCGCCCGCCGGACCCCTCGCCGGGCCCGCCGCACCGGCCAACCTAGCGACCCGGCGCCGTTCCAGCAGCCGGGTCCGGGCGGGTGTTGTAGCGGTTCATGGCGGCGGCGAACCCCTCGGTGAGGATCATCTCCACCGCGTCGGCCGCCTCCTCCACGACGACGTCGAGCAGCGCCCGCTCCGCCTTGGTGGGGCGCTTGAGGACGTAGTCGGCGCCCTGCATCCGACCCGGCGGCTTGCCGATGCCGATGCGGATCCGGGCGAAGTCGGCCGTGTGCAGGTGGGCCTTGATCGACTTGAGGCCGTTGTTGCCGGCCAGGCCACCGCCGAGCTTGAGCTTGAGGCGACCGACCGGCAGGTCGAGCTCGTCGTGGACGACCACGAGCTTCGCCGGGTCCTCGATGCCGTGGCGGCGCACCAGCGGCGCCACCGCCTCACCGGAGAGGTTCATGTAGGTGAGCGGGATGGCGAGCGCGAGGCGCTTGCCGGCCACGACGACCTCGTCGGCGAGCGCCCGCTCCTTCGACCGGCGCAGGCTGGCGCCGTGCCGCTCCGCGAGGAGCCGCACGACCTCCGAGCCCACGTTGTGCCGGGTGCCCTCGTACTCGGCGCCGGGGTTGGCCAGGCCGACGACGAGGAGGTCGGCGGGCGTGCCCCGCCGAGCGCGCTCCTCGCCGCGCCGGCGACCGAGCATCAGCCCTCGTCGCCGCCCTCGGCCTCGCCACCCTCAGCAGGCGCCTCGGCCTCGGCCCCCTCGCCAGCCTCGCCCTCGGCGGCCTCGCCCTCGCCCTCATCGCCCTCGCCCTCCTCGACGGCCGAGGCGTAGGCCGAGGCGACGACCTCGTCGGGATCGACGGTGGTGGTGACCCCGGCGGGGAGCTCGATGTCCGCGACGCGGATGACGCCGCCGATGTCGAGGTCGGAGACGTCGACCGCGATCTGGGCGGGGATGTCGGCCGGCTTGGCGGTGACGAGCAGCGCCACGAGCACCTGGTCGAGCACGCCGCGGGCGGTCTCGACCTTCTCGGCCACGCCCTCGAGGACGATCGGCACCTCGACCTCGACGGGCTTGTCGAGGTCGACGCGGATGAAGTCGACGTGGAGCACGTCGCGGCGCACCTTGTGCCGCTGGATCTCCTTCACCAGCGTGGGGGTGCGCTCGCCCTCGAGCTCGAGGTGGATGACGGCGTTCACGCCCTGCTCGGTGACGAGCGCGGCCCGCAGCTGCTTCCAGTCCACGGCGAGCGGGACCGGGTCCTTGCCGAGCCCGTAGAGGACGCCGGGGATCTTGCCCTCGGCGCGCAGGCGGCGGGCGGCGCGGGTGCCCTTGGGCGGGCGCGAGGTGGCAGGGAGGATGATCTCGGCCATCGGAGGACTCCTACGTCTGAGATCGCGCCGGAGCGCGGGTTCGGATGTGGCTGGACGACGCTATCGGTTCCAGGCCCGCAGGCGCCAGGCCGGTGGCGTCAGTTCTGGTTGGCGCCGCCGAAGATCTCGCTGACGCTCTTGTCCTCGAAGACGGCGTCGATCGCCTCGGCCAGCACCTCGGCGATCGAGAGCACCTCGATCTTGTCGATCTGCTTCTCGGCCGGCAGCGGCAGCGTGTTGGTGACCACGACCTTCGTGATCGCCGAGTTCTTGATGCGGTCGATGGCCGGCCCCGACAGGATCCCGTGGGTGGCGGCGGCGTAGACCTGGCTCGCCCCCTTCTGGGCCAGCAGCTCGGCGGCCGCGCACAGCGTGCCCGCGGTGTCGACCATGTCGTCGATGAGCACGCAGGTGCGGCCCTCGACCTCGCCGACGATGTCGTGGGCCTCGACGATGTTCTTCTGACCCTTGACCCGCCGCTTGTGGACGATCGCCAGGTCGGCGTGGAGCGTGTTGGCGTAGCGCTCCGCCACCTTCACCCGGCCGGCGTCGGGCGACACGACGACGAGGTCCTCGGGCATCGTGGCCCGCAGGTGCTCGACGAGGACGGGCATCGCGGTGAGGTGGTCGACGGGGCCGTCGAAGAACCCCTGGATCTGCCCGGAGTGCAGGTCCACCGACATGAGCCGGTTGGCGCCCGCCGCCGCGAACATGTTGGCGATCAGCTTGGCGGCGATCGGCTCGCGCCCCTCGGCCTTGCGGTCCTGGCGGGCGTAGCCGTAGCTCGGGATGACGGCGGTGATCCGCTTCGCCGACGCCCGCCGGGCGGCGTCGATCATGATCAGCTGCTCCATGATCACGTCGTTCACCGACATCGTCTCGGTGGCGCCGTGGCTCTGGATGATGAACACGTCGGCGCCACGGACGTTCTCGCCGAGGCGGGCGTGGATCTCGCCGTTCGCGAAGTCCGCCAGGTTCGGGTTGCCGAGCTCCACCCCGAGGCACTCGGCGATCTCCTGGGCGAGGCCGGGGTTCGAGCGGCCAGCCAGGAGGTGGAGTCGCTTCTGGGTGGGTAGCAGCATCGTGGCCCTTCGTGGCGCAGCGAGCGAGGAGGGCGCCGGTCGCTACGCCTCCAACCCGGCTCCCGCTCCTGCAGTGTAGAACGGCCCGGTCCGGGTGCCAGGTTCGACGACGGCGCCGGGCTCGAGGGCCGCGAAGGGGCCCACCTCGCAGTCCGCGCCGATCTCGGCGAGCCGGGCGACGGTGTGCTCGACCCGGCTCCCCTCCCCCACCTTCGTGTCCTCGAGGCGGCAGCCGGGGCCGATCTCCGCGCCCCGGCCCACCACGGTGCGGCCCCGCAGGATGGCGCCGGGGAAGATCGTGACGTCGGGCGCCAGCTCGACGGTGGCGTCGACGTAGGTGGTGGTGGGGTCGACCATCGTGACGCCCTGGGTCTGCCAGGCCTGGTTGGTGCGGGCCCGCAGGACGGCCTCGGCGGCGGCCAGCTGGGCCCGGTCGTTGACGCCGTGGGTCTCGTCGGGGTCGGGGGCGACGACGGCGACGACCTTGTGACCGGCCTCGGCCAGCACCTCGACGACGTCGGTCAGGTACAGCTCGCCCTGGGCGTTGTCGGGGTTGATGCGGCGCAGCGCCGGCGACAGGAGGCTGCGCCGGAAGCAGAAGATCCCGGTGTTGACCTCGTCGATGGCGGCCTCCTCGGGCGTCGCGTCGGCCTGCTCGACGATGCGCACCACCCGGTCGTCCTTGGGCGAGCGCACGATCCGGCCGTAGCCGGTCGGGTCCGGGAGCCGGGCGGTGAGGATCGTGCAGGCGGCATCGGTGAGGCGGTGCTCGTCGACGAGCGCGGCGATCGTCTCGCGCCGCAGCAGCGGCGTGTCGCCGGGCAGGACGAGCACGTCGTCGTCGTCGAGGTCCTCGTGGAGGCCGGTGAGGCCGACCGCCACCGCGTCGCCCGTGCCGCGCTGCTGGCGCTGCTCGACGAAGCCGATGGGGAGGCCGTCGCCGTCTTCGGTGAGCTTCTTGGTGACCCGCTCGGCGCCGTGGCCGACGACCACGACCACCCGGTCGAGGTCCTCCCGGGGGATGGCGTCGAGCACGTAGCGGACCATCGCCCGCCCGCACAGCAGGTGCAGCGGCTTGGGCCGAGACGACTTCATCCGGGACCCCTCGCCGGCGGCCAGCACGATCGCGGAGAGTCGTCGAGCGCTCATGCCCTCTGGTCTAACAAGATCTGTGCGGGATCTCTCGCGCCATGCGCACGCAGACCCGCACAGATCTCGTCAGCGGCGCGCCACCGCGTCGACGTCGCCGTCGACGACCTGGACGTAGAAGCGGCCGTCGAGGCCGTCGACGGTCCGGGTGGGGATCTCGACGACCTCCCCGTCGCTCAGCGCCACCCGCACCGCCTCGGCATCGTCGCTGATGCGGCCGAAGACCACGGTCTCGTCGCCGAAGGTGGCGTCCTGGGGCTCGTCGGCGCAGGCCCCCGTGAGCTGGGTGCCGTCCTCGTAGAGGAACGTGCAGACGTCGCCCTCGACGTCGCGCACGGCGTCGACCCGCCACGCCACCTCGCCGATCCGGCCCGAGTCGAGCGTGGTCCGCTCCTCCTCGGGCGGGTCGTCCGGACGGTTGAGCATCGTGCCGATCACCACCCCGAGGAGGATCACGATCGGGGCGGCGATGGCGGCGACGAGGCAGCCGACGCCGCTGCGGTCGGCGGGCCTGGGGGTGGCGCTCGGCGCGGTCATGGCTCGGGGGGGAGGGCTCGAACCTCCAACAACCGGCTCCAAAGGCCGGGGTTCTACCAGTTGAACTACCCCCGACTGGGGTCGGGGTCAGGTTACGACCCCGGGGCGCCCCGCTCAGGAGCCGAGCACCTCGCGCAGCTTCAGGCGACGGCCGGTGCGGACGATGGCCCGGCGGTAGACCACCGCCGACACCCGGGCGGCGACGACCACCGCGACGACGCTGAGCAGCGCCGAGACGACGATGTCGACGCCCGACGCAGCGCCCACCGCGATCCGTGACGGCATGACCATCGGCGAGGTGAGCGGGATGTACGCGAGCACGGCAGCCACCGGGGAGTCGGCCGAGGTGGCGCCGGCGAAGTACGCGGCGATGAGCATGAGGCTGAGCGGGCTGACCACCGAGCTCGCCTCCTCCTGGCGCTCCACGAGCGCGCCGAGCGCGCCGGCCAGCAGGAGGTAGAGGGCGATCCCGAGGGCGAACCAGACGATGCCCCCTGCCAGCGCGCCGCCGAGGCCCTCGGGAAGGTCGCCGCCGACGAGCATCTTGACGACCACCGGCAGCGCACCGGCGGCGAGGTGGACGAACCCCACGATCGCGAGCCCGATGACCTTGCCGTACAGCAGGGGGCCGGGCCGGACGATGGCGAGCAGCACCTCGCTGATCCGGTTGCCCTTCTCGACGGCCACGCCGTTGGCGACGTTGACCATCAGCATGAGGATGAGCACGTACGCGACGAGCGACAGCAGGAACGCCGCGCCCTGGCGACGCTCCGCCTCGGTGTCGAGCTCCTCCACCTCGGCCGGGGGTGCGGCGAGGAGCGCCTCGACCTCGCTGGGCTCGAGCCCGGCGTCGAGGAGCCCGTCGACGAGCGCCTGGGTGGCGAGCGCCTGGCGGAGCGCGCCGACGAGGCGTTCGAAGGTGCCGGCCCGCACGAGGATCCGAGGCGGGTCGGCGACGGCCACCGCGACGTCGACCTCCTCGTCGAGGACCTGCTGACGGGCGGTGTCGACGTCGGGGGCCTCGGTGACCTCGACGTCGGCGTCGATGGCGTCGACGATCTGGACGATGGCCGCCTCGAGCGCGGCGAGCTCGACGTCGCCGTCGTCGAGGACCACGGCGACGTCGTAGCTGGAGCGGTCGTCGCCGGAGAAGACCTCGGGCAGGACCATCGCCGCGGTGGAGCCGAGGAAGAGCACCGCCACGGTCGCCCAGAGGCCCCTGCTGCGGGCCGCCTGGCGCAGCTCGCGGGCGGCGACGAGCCAGGTGGCCGCCCACCAGCTCGTCATCGTGCGGCCTCCGCGACGCCGCCCGGGGCCGGCTCGTCGCCGCCGGGCTCGTCCACCGGGTGGCCGGCGGCATCGAGGAACAGCTCGGACAGCGAGGGCGCCTCGACCCCGAAGTCGGCGACGGGCCCGTGGGCCCGCACCAGGTCGAGCACCGCACCGGGGTCGGCGCCGGGCGCGAGGCGCAGGCGGCTGCCCGCGGCGTTGCGGCTGCGGACGACGGCGAGCCCCGGATCCACCCAGTCGTCCTCGACGTGGACGCTGACCCGCAGGTACCGCTCCTCGCTGGCGGCCCGCAGCGCGGCGAGGTTCCCGGACAGCACGACCTTGCCCCGGTCGATGAGCGTGATCTCCTCGCACAGGTCCTCGACGAGGTCGAGCTGGTGGCTCGAGAAGAGGAGGTTGCGGCCCGCGGCGACGTGCTCACGGATCACGGCGGACAGGAAGGCGACGGCGACAGGGTCGAGCCCGGCGAAGGGCTCGTCGAGGACGAGCAGCGGCGGCTCGTGGACCATCGCCGCGGCCAGCTGGACCCGCTGGGCCATGCCGCCGGAGAGGTCCTGCACCTTGTCCTTGGCCCGCTCGGCGAGGCCCAGCTGCTCGAGGAGGCGCCGGGCCCGGGCCTCCCCCTCGGCGGCGGTGAGGCCGTGGAGGCGGGCGATCCACACGAGCTGCTCGAGCACCGGCATGTCGCGGTAGAGGCCCCGCTCCTGCGGCATGTAGCCCCACGAGCGGCGGTCGTGGTCGGTGGCGGGTCGGCCGTCCCACTCGACGCTGCCGGCGTCGGGGGAGAGGACGCCGAAGAGGATCCGCATCAGCGTGGTCTTGCCGGCCCCGTTGGGTCCGAGCAGCCCGACCACCCGCCCTGGGGGCACCTCGAGGTCGACGCCGTCGAGGACCACCCGGTCGCCGAAGCGCTGGTGGATCCCTCGAGCGACCAGCGTCCCAGGCATGTCCCCAGTGTGGCGGCTCCCCGGTTCCGACCCACGGACCTCCGCCAGCGGCCGGCTTGGACCACCGGGGCGAGCGCCCGGTAGCGTGGCGACCCTTATGGGTTCGCTGATCAAGAAGCGCCGGAAGCGCATGCGCAAGAAGAAGCACAAGAAGATGCTGAAGCGCACGCGCTGGCAGCGCCGGGCCGCCGGCAAGTAGCCGACCGCCCCACCGACAACCGATCTCGTCGCCGACCGCCCGTGAGGGCGGTCGGCGCGCGTTCCGGGTTCGGCGGAGGCCGCTGGCGACGCGCCGGGCCGGCTGGCGCGACCCGCCGCACGGCTGGCTCAGGCCGGAGCGAGGGTGGCGGTGGCCGACATGGCGGCGATGCCGTCGTGGCGGGTGGCCGTCGCCGTGACCGTCGCCCCGTCGTCGCTGTCCGGCGCCGCCGTGAGGGTGACCAGCCGACCGGCGAAGAGCGGGGCGGTGGCCTTGAACGTCCACCCGGCGAGGCGGCGCCCGGTGCGAGCCTCGACGAAGCCGGCCAGCAGCATGCTGGTCAGCGGGCCGTGCACGACGAGGCCGGGGTAGCCCTCCACCTGCTGCGCGTAGGGCAGGTCGTAGTGGATCCGGTGGGCGTTGAAGGTGACCGCGGAGAAGCGCATGAGCAGCGGCGGCTCGGGGGTGACCACGTCGCGCCAGCCGCCCTCGGGGGCCTCGGTGGTGACGTCGCCCTCGGGCATCGGGATCGGGTCGCCCTGGGCCCGGTAGACGATCGACTGCTCCTCGCGGACCTGCACGGCGCCGCGCTGGTGGACCTCGTGGCGGAGCGTGACGAGCAGCAGCGCACCGGAGCGGCCGGTCACCTCCCGCACGCCGGCCAGCTCGGTGCGCTTGGTGGCGGGCTCGCCGACCCGCAGCTCGCCGGGCCAGGTCAGCGACCCGGCGCCCCACATGCGGCGGGGGAAGTCGGCCAGGCGGGGCGAGCCGAGGCGGGGGTGGCCGTCGGGGCCGAGGTCGGCCGTGGGGGCGGTGGGCGTGAACCAGGCCCAGTGCCACAGGGACGGGAGCCGGTCGCCCTCGGCGGGGACCGGGCGGTCGAGCGTGGCGGCCACCCGCTCGGCGTGGCCGGCGTCGATCTCGACCGTCGTCTCGGCGGGGACGCCGAGGTCGGCCAGGGTGAGGTCGGCGGCCTCGCTCACGCCACGTCCCCGGTGGGGCCGGCGACCACGCCCTCGTCGAAGAGCTTGCCGATCTCCGAGGCGCTGAGGCCGAGCTCCTCGGCGAGGATCTGCTCGGTGTGCTGGCCGAGCACGGGCGCCGGGGCCGGGTCGACCCGGTCGACGGCGCTGAACGACAGCGGGCTGCCGCCAGCGCGCACCGTGCCGATCCCCGGCTGGTGGATGTCGCGGAAGACGGGGTTTCGCTCGCTCACCCGCCAGTCCTCGTCGAGCAGCTGCTGGAACGTCTGGTAGGCGCCCCAGCACACGCCGTGGGCGTCGAACGCCTCGGCCACCTCGGCGAGGGTCCGCTCCGCCACCCACGGGGCGATGAGCGCGGCGAGCGAGTCCCGGGCCTGGAAGCGGTCGCCCTCCTTGCGGAGGTCGACGCCGAAGGCCGCCTCGACGTGGGGCAGCCGGTCGGCGATGCCGGTGGCGTCGACGAGGGAACGCCACTGGCGCAGGCTGATGGCGACGACCATCACCCGGCGGCCGTCCTTCGTGGGGAAGTCCCGCCCGAACGCGCCGTACATGTCGTTGCCGATCGGCGGGCGCCCCTCCCCCAGCACCTGGGCCTGGGCCAGGTAGCCGAGGTTCGACACCATCGTGAACGCGACGTCGGCGAGGGACAGGCTCACGTGCTGGCCCACGCCCGTGCGGGCCCGCTGGCGCTCGGCGGCGAGCAGCCCCACCGCCGCGGTGAGGCCGGTGGCGATGTCCCAGGCGGGCAGCACGTGGTTGGTGGGCAGCGTGCCCCCGGCGGGGCCGGTGGCGTAGGCGAAGCCCGAGGCCGGGTTCACCGTGTAGTCCACCGCCGTGCCGCCGTCGGGGTTGCCGAGGATGTTCACGTAGATGAGGTCCTCGCGGCGGGCCCGGAGGCGCTCGTCGGCCAGCCAGCCGGCGGCGGGGAAGTTCGACAGGAAGATGCCGGCGTCGGGGCCGGGGGCGGTGATCAGCTCGGTGACCAGCTCCTGGCCCTCGGGGCGGCGGACGTCGACGGCGAGGGACCGCTTGCCCTTGTTCATGCTGTGCCAGAACAGGCTCGTGCCGTCCGGCGTGCAGGGCCAGCGGTGGTAGTCGATGCCGCCGCCGACGTTGTCGAAGCGGATCACGTCGGCACCGAGCTGGGCGAGGGTCATGCCTCCGAGGGGGGCGGCGACGAACGCCGAGCCCTCCACGATGCGGAGTCCGTCGAGGAGCGACATGGGGGCCTCCAGCCGGGTGTGTCGGGGGGGTGCGGGGCAGGCCGTGAGACCGGTCTGGCACCGGAAAGGCTACTGAGCGGCCCCGCCCACGGCCCCGAGCGGCCCAGGAGCCGGGATGGTGCGGGCCACGACGAGGCCCTCCCCCTCGAACTCGCCCTCGACGAACCAGGTGCTCCCGCTGCCGGCGAGGACGGGGGTCTGGCCGGTGAGCTCACCGAGGCGATCCCGCCAGCGGGCCAGCTCGGGGGCCACCGCGAGCGCGGCGGGCTCGAGGTCGTTGGGGCCGTCGGCGGCGGGGCCGCCCAGGTCGTCCCACGCCCGGTAGACCGCGGGCGTCGAGCAGTGGATCGGCGGCGTGAGGAGCGTGAAGGTGCGCGGCTCGAACGGCAGGGGCTCGACCAGCTCCCCGATGCCACGGACCCGGGCCCGGCCGCCGACGAGGCAGAAGGCGACGTCGGCGCCGATGCTCGCCGCCACCTCGAGGTCGGTGACGCCGGCCCACCGAAGCACGGCGGCCGCGTCGGAGGACCCGCCGCCCAGGCCCGCGCCGGCGGGGATGTGCTTGTCGACGACGACGTGGGCGGTGCGGCCGGCCGCCCGCAGGGCCCGGCGCACGAGGTTGTCGTCGTCCACCTCGACGCCCGCACCGAGGCCCCGGACCTCGAGGCCGTCGCCGCTCGGGTCGATCGTGAGCGTGTCAGCCAGGTCGAGGCTGACCATCTCGGCGTCGATCAGGTGGTACCCGTCGGCGCGGACGCCGGTGACCCGCAACGACAGGGTCAACTTGGCGGGGGCGGGGACGACGACGGGCACGGCCGGCGAGCGTACCGAGGTCGGCTCAGGCGCCCGACGCCGGCACCTGGGCCAGGCGGAGCCAGTCGTCGAGGGTCAGCTCCTCGGCCCGGGCCTCGGGACGGATCCCCGCGACCTCCAGCTGGGCGGGCGTGCGGAGCCCGGCGAGGGAGCGGCGCAGCATCTTGCGGCGCTGCCCGAACCCGGCCTCGACGAGGGCGAACACCTCGCGGCGGAGGTCGTCGCCCCCCGGCGGCTGGTGGCGGCGGACGGCGACGAGCGCGGAGGCCACCCGCGGCACCGGCACGAACACGTGGGGGGAGACCTTGCCGACCACCTCAGCGTCGGCCCACCAGGCCACCTTCACGGACGGGATGCCGTACGCCTTCGCGCTGGGGCGGGCGGCGAGGCGCTCCCCCACCTCGAGCTGCACCATGACGAGCATCCGCTCGATCTGCGGCGCCCCAGCGAGGAGGTCGAGGACGAGCGGGGTGGCGATGTTGTACGGGAGGTTGGCGACGAGGACCCAGGGCCGGTCGGGGTCGGGCGGGCCGAGCACCTCGTGCCAGTCGAGCTGGGTGGCGTCGCCGGCCACCACCCGCACGCCGTGGGGCTCCACGACCTCGCGCAGGATCGGCAGCAGGTGCCGGTCGACCTCGACGGCGGTGACGTCGGCACCGGCCTCGACGAGGGCGAGGGTGAGCGACCCGAGCCCGGCGCCGATCTCGACGACCCGCTGGCCGGGCCCGACCTCGGCCAGGCGGACGATGCGCCGGACGGTGTTGGGGTCGGCGACGAAGTTCTGGCCGAGCGCCCGGGACGGCTCGAGGCCGTGGTCGGCGAGCAGCGCCCGCAGCTCGGTCGGGGTGTGGGTCACCGGTCCAGCCTCGCGCCTGCGGCGACGGCGACCGGCGCTGGCGGGCGGGGCGTCAGCGGTAGCCGAGCTTGGCCGAGCAGTGGGGCCACTGGCCCCAGCCGTAGCGGGCCTGGAGGATCTGCCCGCGGCGGATCTGCTCCTCGCGGCTGGCCTCGTGCGGGTAGCCGGAGCCGCCCACCGCCTGCCAGGTGGTGAGCGAGAACTGGAGGCCGCCGTAGTAGCCGTTGCCGGTGTTGAGCGCCCAGTTGCCGTGAGCCTCGCACTGGGCGAGGCGGTCCCAGGTGGCGGGGTCGGCCGGGTCGCCGTAGGCGTAGCCGGACTCCTCCTCGGGGACGGGGGCGGTGGTGGTGGTCGGCGGCTGGGTGGTGGGCGGCGCCGTCGGGGCGGGGGCCCGCAGGGCGGCCACCGGGGCCTGCGAGGTGGTCTCGGGGGCGGCCTCGGTGGTGGTGGCCGCCGCCTCGCTGGTGGTGGTCTCGACCACCTCGGTGGTGGTGACCTCCTCGGCCGGAGCCTCCTCGACGGTGACGACCACGGTCGTGGTCGTGGGATCGTCGGCCAGGCTCGTCGCGGCCCGCTCGGCGGCGTCGCCGGCCTCCTCGACGGCGGCGGCGGTCTCGACCTCGTCGGGGGCCGCGGTGGCCGGGAGGTTGTCGATCACGAGGACCGGCACGGCCGCCACGGTCGCCGAGACGGCGAAGGCCAGGCGGCTGCGCTGGACCCGAGCGAGCGGCGTGACCTCGTCGAGCTCGACGACGGGGACCTCGGCCACCGGTGCCGGGAGGCGCAGGTGGCGTGCGGGGGCGGTCCGGCCGGTCCCGGGCTCGACCGGGCGCCGAGGAGCGACGCCGGCGAGGTGCCGGGGGGCCGGAGGCCGTCTGCCAGAACGCATGGCGGCGACGTTACGAGCCGTCGTAACAGGAACGCAAACATCACGCGTGTGTTTTCACAAGCGGTAACCCGAGGTACCGCGCGGTCCTCGCTCCGCCCCCGACCCGTGTGCTAGATGGCCGCTCGCCCGCCCGCCGAGCGCCCTCGCCCGCCCTGCGGGGATCGCGAGCCGCGGCCGGTGCGCCGAGTCAGCTCGGTGGCAGGCGGTAGGTGCGCTCGGCGGTCGCCCAGGTGGCGGCGGCCACCTCGGCCGGGTCGAGGCCCTTCAGCTCGGCGAGGAAGGCCCCGACGAGCGTGACCCAGGCCGGCTGGTTCTTCTTGCCCCGGTGCGGCACCGGGGTGAGGTAGGGCGAGTCGGTCTCCACGAGGAGTCGGTCGAGCGGGCACAGGCGGGCCGCGTCCTGGAGGTCGGTGGCGGACGGGAAGGTGACGATCCCGCTGAAGGACAAGACGGCGCCGAGGTCGAGGCAGCGCCGCGCCTCCTCGGGGCCACCGGAGAAGCAGTGGAAGACGGTCCGCTCGGGGACGCCCTCGGCCTCGAGGATGTCGAACGTCTCCGGCCAGGCCTCGCGGGTGTGGATCACGAGGGCCTTGTCGTGCTCGTGGGCGAGGGCGATCTGGGCGGCGAAGACCGAGCGCTGCACGTCGCGCGGCGAGTGGTCGTAGTGGAAGTCGAGCCCGGCCTCCCCCACCGCCACGACCTCGGGCTCGGCGAGGAGCGCCTCGAGCCCGTCGAGGCCGTCCTTGGCGTCGTGGGGGTGGACGCCTGCGGTGGCGAACACGATGCCGGGGTGTCGGCGTGCGGCCGCGATGTAGTCGATCGACTGGCTGACGTCGCAGCCGACCGAGATCATCCGCTCGACGCCGGCCTCGAGGGCGGCAGCGACCTGGGCGTCGCCCTGCTCCGGGTCCCGGTGGAGGTGGCAGTGGTCGTCGATCCAGCGCACCCGCCCGACGCTACCGACCTCAGCCCCCTCGCCCTCGCCCTCGCGCCTCCACCCCACGCCGACTGCACCCAGAAGGCCGCGGGGCCGCCGCAGCTCCGGTGCGAGCTCGCGGGCTGGTGGGGTCAGGGCTTGACGCGGGGGAAGATCGGGGCGGCCTTCTCGACGGGCAGGTTGCCGGGGTAGGCGCCCCAGGCGGTGTCGTCGGGGACGCGGCGGTCGTCGGGGCGGCCGTCGAGGCCGATGCGCCGCCACGCCTCCGCGGCGGCTCGGGGGATCGCCGGGCTGGCGAGGATCGACACGATCCGCACCGCCTCGAGGGCGTCGCCGAGGATCGCGTCGACCTCGGGCCCGGGGTCCATCTTCCAGGGCTCGGTCGCCTCGAGCAGGGCGTTGGTCTCGCGGATGAGGCGCCACGTGTGCTCGAGCGCGATCGACGGCTGGACCGAGTCCCACGCCTGGCTCGCCGCCTCGACGACCTCGGCGGCCACCGCGGCGAGCGGGCTGTCGGGGCGTGGGGCCGGACCGACCCCGCCGCACTTCTTGTCGACCACCGTGGCCACCCGGGACACGAGGTTGCCGAAGTTGTTGGCCAGGTCGCTGTTGTACCGGTCGACGACCCGCTCGTAGCTGAAGTCGCCGTCGGGCCCGAACGGGGTGTCGCGCAGCAGGTGGTAGCGCACGCCGTCGACCCCGAAGTCCTCGACGAGGCGGGCGGGGGCGATGTCGGTGAGCTTGGCCGGGCCGTGGGTGGTCTTGGAGAGCTTCTCCCCGCCGAGCAGCAGCCACCCGTGGACGTGGATCCGGTGGGGCGGGGCGATCCCGGCCGCCATCAGCATCGCCGGCCAGTAGACGCAGTGGAAGCGGATGATCTCCTTGCCGATGACGTGGTGGACGTGGGGCCACCACTTCTCGAAGCGCTCCGGGTCCGTGCCGTAGCCGATGGCGGTGGCGTAGTTGATGAGCGCGTCGTACCAGACGTAGAAGACGTGGCCCTCGGCCCACGGCACCGGCACGCCCCAGTCGAGCGAGGTGCGGGTGATCGACACGTCCTGCAGGCCCTGGCGGATGAAGCCGAGCACCTCGTTGCGCTTGCCCTCGGGGGTGATCGCCTCGGGGTCCGACTCGATCCAGTCGATCAGCCGCTGCTCGTAGCGGGACAGGCGGAAGAAGTAGTTCTCCTCCTTGAAGATCGACACCTCCTTGGCCGTGTGCACCGGGCAGAACCGGCCGTCGACCAGCTCGCTCTCCTGGTAGTAGGCCTCGCAGGACACGCAGTACGGGCCCTCGTAGGTGTCGAGCTCGATGTCGCCGTTGTCCTTGATCTTCTGGAGGAGCGCCTGGACGGTGGCGTGGTGGCGGGGCTCGGTGGTGCGGATGAAGTCGTCGTAGGAGACGTCGAGCTCGTCCCAGGTCTGCCGGAACCGGGCGGCGTTGCGGTCGGCCTGCTCCTGCGGGGTGAGCCCGGCGGCGGCGGCCGACTGGGCGACCTTGAGCCCGTGCTCGTCGGTGCCGGTGAGGAAGAACGTCTCGTCGCCGATGAGCCGGTGCCAGCGGGCGAGCGCGTCGGCGTTGATCGTGGCGTACGCGTGCCCCACGTGGGGGGCGTCGTTCACGTAGTAGATCGGCGTCGTGACGTAGAAGCGGCCAGGCACGGGGCCCAGCCTACGGGGGGCGCCGCGCCACGACCGAGCCCGATCCCGGCGACGGCCCTCGAGCGTCCTCCCCGAGGCAATGTGTCCCACAACGGCGGGGACGAGGCATGAGGACCCACATGTGGGACGCATTGCCTCGAGACCGGCGGGGCGGGACCTATTGCCTCGCCGTCGGGTCAGGCGGGTCGGTGGAGGACGACGCGCTCGATGGTGCGGCGGACGGGGGTGACGACCCGGTCGAGGACGGCGACGGGCAGGGCCAGCAGGACGTTGAGGGGCGGCTGGTCCGGGCTGAGCGGGTGGGGGCGGGTGGGGCCCTTGGCGCGGACCTTCTCGGCCTGCTCGGCCATCGCCTCCAGCTCCGGCTGCTTGAGCGCCTTGCGGGCCACGCCGAAGAGGCCGTCGTCGGCCTGCTCCTCGGCCACGTGATGGCGGACGTTCCCGATGACGACGGCCATCTTCGCCCGGAACCGCTCGTGGGTCGGGGGCGTGCGCTCCAGCTCGGCGAGGACGGCCTTCACGGCGTGGTGCTCCTCGAGGGACTCGAGGACCTCGTCCTCGGCGGCGTCGCGCAGCGCCGGGTAGAGGAGCTGCTCCTCGATCTCGGCGTGGACGGCGAGCTGCTCGAGGATCTGGTCGCGCAGGCGGCCCAGCTCCTCGACGTCGCCGGGGTCGGTGGCTTCGAACCGCTTGAAGAGGGCCTCGACGTTGTCGTGGTCGGTGGTCAGCGTCGAGAGGATGTTCATGGTCACCGCGGTTACCCATCCCGAGCCGGGCGGACACCCGGCGGGGGTGTGACCTCGGTCAGTCGTCGGCGTCGGTGAGGACGGTGACGCTGCGGCCGGCCACAGTCAGGTGCCCGCCGACGGGGACGGACTCCTCGTGCTGGCCGGCGGTGTCGAGCACGACCCGCCAGGGCCCGCCCCACTGGTCGGGCAGGGTCCACTCGATGGGCTCGTGGTGGGCGTTGAACAGGATGAGGAACGAGTCGTCGACGATGTGCCGCCCCCGGGGGTCGACCTCGGTGATCGAGTCGCCGTTCAGGAACATGCCGACCGCCCGGGCGTGGCTCGTGTTCCAGTCGTCGTCGGTCATCTCGTCGCCGTCGGGCGTGCACCAGCCGAGGTCGAGCGTGCCCCGGATCGGGCGGCCCTGGAAGTAGCGGCGCCGGCGGAACGTGGGGTGGGCCCGGCGCAGCTCGATGAGGCGCTTCGTGAACTCGAGCAGGTCCTCGTCGACGTGCTCCCAGTCGTGCCAGGAGATCTCGTTGTCCTGGCAGTAGGCGTTGTTGTTGCCGCCCTGGGTGCGGCCCAGCTCGTCGCCGGCGAGCAGCATCGGGACACCTTGCGAGAGGAGCAGCGTGGTGAGCAGGTTGCGCTGCTGGGCGTCGCGGCAGCGCAGCACGTCGAGGTCGTCGGTGTCGCCCTCGGCCCCGCAGTTCCAGGACCGGTTGTGGCTCTCGCCGTCGGCGTTGCCCTCGCCGTTGGCCTCGTTGTGCTTCTCGTTGTAGGAGACGAGGTCCCGCAGCGTGAAGCCGTCGTGGGCGGTGATGAAGTTGATGCTGGCGACGGGGCGGCGGGCGTCGGCCTGGTAGAGGTCCGAGCTGCCGGTGAGCCGTGAGGCGAACTCGCCGACGGTGCCGGGCTCGCCCCGCCAGAAGTCCCGCACGGTGTCGCGGTACTTGCCGTTCCACTCGGACCACTGGGCCGGGAAGTTGCCGACCTGGTAGCCGCCCTCCCCCACGTCCCAGGGCTCGGCGATGAGCTTCACCTGGCTGACGACGGGGTCCTGCTGGATCAGGTCGAAGAAGGCCGACAGCCGATCGACCTCGTGGAACTGCCGGGCCAGCGTGGAGGCCAGGTCGAAGCGGAACCCGTCGACGTGCATCTCGGTGACCCAGTACCGCAGCGAGTCCATGATCAGCTGCAGCGTGTGCGGGTGGGCCATGTTCAGGCTGTTCCCGGTGCCCGTCGTGTCGTAGTAGAAGGCCGGGTCCTCGGCGACGAGCCGGTAGTACGCGGCGTTGTCGATGCCCCGGAACGACAGGGTGGGACCGAGGTGGTTGCCCTCGGCGGTGTGGTTGTAGACGACGTCGAGGATGACCTCGAGGCCGGCCTCGTGGAGGGCCCGGACCATCGCCTTGAACTCGGTGACCTGCTCGCCGAGCATCCCGTTGGCGGCGTACTCGTTGTGCGGGGCGAAGAAGCCGATCGAGTTGTAGCCCCAGTAGTTGCGCAGGCCCTTCTCGAGCAGGTGGGCGTCGTGCACGAGCTGGTGGACCGGCAGCAGCTCGACGGCGGTGACGCCGAGGTCGACGAGGTGCTCGATGGCCGCCGGGTGCGCGAGCCCGCTGTAGGTGCCCCGCAGCGCCTCGGGGATCCCCGGGTGGCGGGCGGTGAACCCCTTGACGTGCATCTCGTAGATGATCGACTCGTGCAACGGCCGGTCGGGGCGGCGGTCGTTCGACCAGTCGAAGTACGGGTTGTGCACGACGGCCTTGGCCATGTGCGGCCCGCTGTCCTCGTCGTTGCGCTGCGAGGGGTCGTCGAAGTCGTACCCGAAGGTGCTGCGGTGCGGCGGCACGGGACGGTCGATCGCCTTGGCGTACGGGTCGAGCAGGAGCTTGGCCGGGTTGCAGCGCTGGCCCGCCTCCGGCGCCCACGGCCCGTGGACCCGGTAGCCGTAGCGCTGGCCGGGCCCGACGTTGGGGAGGTAGGCGTGCCAGCAGAACGCGTCCACCTCCTCCAGCTCGATGCGCACCTCGTCGGCGTCGTCGTCGCCGAACAGGCACAGCTCGACGCCCTCGGCCACCTCGGAGAACAGGGAGAAGTTGGTGCCGGCCCCGTCGTAGCTCGCACCGAGGGGGTAGGGGCGGCCGGGCCAGACCTCCTGCTCGTCCATCGGCTCCTCGTTCTGCGGCGTCGGGGGGCGGCCGCTCACGGCTGCGACCAGACGACGACGCTATCGACCGCGAGCGCGAACCGGCGAGGCGTCGGTTCGGCCCCTGGTGAGGCCGCGTGCACCGGGCCGGCGACGTCCACCTCGACGGGGTGGTCGCCGAGGTTGGCGGCGAGGTGCACGTCGCCGCGCCGCCAGCGCAGCACCCGGTCCTCCCAGGCGGCCTCGACGGGCAGGTCGGGGCGGGTGAGGGCGGGAAGCCAGCGGCGCAGGGCGATCAGGTGCCGGTGCCAGTCGAGGAGGCGCCGGTGCGCGGGCTCGTCGAGCTCGTCCCAGCGCAGCCGGCTGCGCTCGAAGGTGGCCGGGTCCTGCGGGTCAGGGACCTGGGCGGGGTCCCAGCCGAACGCCGCGAACTCGGCCCGCCGACCTTCGCGGACGGCGGCGGCGAGGGCCGGGTCGGGGTGGTCGGTGACGTACAGGAACGGGCTCGTCACCCCCCACTCCTCGCCCTGGAACAGCATCGGGGTGAACGGCGTGGTGAGGAGGAGGGCGGCGGCGACGTGGAGGCGGCCCTCCGAGACGAGGTGGCTGAGCCGCTCGCCCCGGGCCCGGTTGCCGATCTGGTCGTGGTTCTGGGCGGCGACGACGAACGACGCCGGGTCGAGCCCGGTGGGTGGCTGCCCGTGGCGGCGGCCCCGGTGGACGGAGTGGATCCCGTCGAGCACCCAGGCCTGGCGCAGCGCCTTGGGGAGCGCGTCGGAGCCGGTGTGGTCCCGGTAGTAGCCGTCGTGCTCACCGGTGAGGGCCACGTGGAGCGCGTGGTGCCAGTCGTCGGCCCAGGTCGCGTCGAGGCCGTAGCCGCCGGCGTCGCGGGGTCGCACCAGGCGAGGGTCGTTGGTGTCGTCCTCGGCGATCAGGAAGAGGTGGCGTCCGAGCTGGCGTGAGAGGGCCTCGACCTCGACGGCGAGCTCCTCGAGCAGGTGGCGGGGCGAGTCGTCGACGATGGCGTGGACGGCGTCGAGGCGCAGGCCGTCGCAGTGGTGGTCGCGCAGCCAGTGCCGGGCGTTGTCGACGACGAAGCGGCGCACCTCGAGGGCGTCGGGCCCGTCGACGTTCACGGCGTCGCCCCACGGGGTGCGGTGGCGGTCGGTGACGTAGGGGCCGAGCTCGGCGAGGTGGTTCCCGAGCGGGCCGAGGTGGTTGTAGACGACGTCGAGCACGACGCCGAGGCCGTGGGCGTGGCAGGCGTCGACGAAGCGGTCGAGCCCGGCGGGTCCCCCGTACGCGTGGTGGGGGGCGAAGAGGTGGACGCCGTCGTACCCCCACCCTCGCCGGCCGGGGAACTCGGCCACCGGGAGGAGCTCGACGGCGTCGATGCCGAGCTCGACGAGGTGGGGCAGCCGGTCGACGGCGGCGTCGAAGGTGCCCTCGGGGGTGAAGGTGCCGACGTGGAGCTCGTAGAGCACGGCACCGGCCAGCGGCAGGCCCCGCCAGCGCTGGTCGGTCCAGCCCGTGGCGGCGGGATCGACGACCTCGGACCAGCCGTCGACGCCGTCGGGCTGCGAGCCGGAGCGGGGGTCGGGGCGGGCCGAGCCGCCGTCGAGGGAGAAGGCGTAGCGGGTGCCGGGCCCGGCGGCGTCGACCTCGACCCGCCACCAACCCGCCTCGTCGCGGTCCATCGGGACCCGGCGACCGGGGAGGAGGAGCTCGACCTGCGCGGGTCGTGGGGCCCAGAGCTCGAAGCGGTGCATCAGGTGGTGCCCTCGGCGACGAGGACGGCGACGGGGAACCGCGCCAGCAGGTCGGCGACGGGCTGCTCGCCCGGCGCGACGACGGCGCCGCCAGCGAGGTCGACCCACGCGTGGCCCTGGTCGGGGACGGTGACGGTGGTGCCGACCCAGTCCTCGCCGAGGCCGGCGAGCAGGCGGGGGGCGACGGTGACGATCCCGTCGCGGGCGAAGGCGATGGCGTGCCGGTGCTTGGGTCCGGTCACCGGGAGGGCCTCGTAGGTGCGGCTGCGGAAGGGGTCGGGGTTCCGGCGCCGGTGCCGGAGGACCCGGGCGATGAGCCACAGCTTGGCGCCACCGTCGTCGAGGTGGGCGAGCGCGACATCGGGGCCGGCGCCGACGAGCTCGTCGAGGAGGCGGCGGCGCAGGTCGTGGTCGATGGGCCGGCGGTTGTCGGGGTCGACGAGGCTGAGGTCCCAGAGCTCGCTGCCCTGGTAGAGGTCGGGCACGCCGGGCGCGGTGAGGAGCAGCGCGAGCTGGCTGAGCGAGGTGCGCCGGCCCCGCTCGACGAGGCGGTGCTCGACGAGGAAGCCCTCGAGGTCGGCAACGAAGCCGGCGTCGGCGAGGACCGCTCGGGTGAAGCGCTCCACGGCGGACTCGTAGGCCGGGTCGGGGGTGGTCCACGCGGTGGCCCGCTTCGCCTCCCGGGACGCCTTGAGCGTCGCGGCGACGGCACGGTCGGGGGCGATGGGCCACGCGCCGACGAGGGTCTGGTAGAGGGCCAGCTCGGTCTCGCGATCCGGCCCGGCTGCATCCCGGTGGCGCTCGTTGGCGGCGGCCCACCGCTCCAGCGCCGCGGACCAGGCCTCGGGCAGCTCGGAGAGGAGCGCGAGGCGGGCTCGCACGTCGGCGCTGCGCTTGGTGTCGTGGGTGGACAGGGTGAGCATCGTGGCGGGCCACCGCTCGGCCAGGTGGGCGCAGTGGCGGTGGAAGGCGTCGGGCTCGGTCCCGAACGTGCCGGGATGGCCGCCGACCTCGTTGAGGGCGAGGAGCCGGCCGTAGCGGTAGAAGGCGGTGTCCTCGACGCCCTTGGCCATGACGGGGGCGGTGAGCTGCTGGAAGCGGGCGGCCAGCTCGGTCTCGGCGGGCCCGGCCTCGTCGAGGACGAGGACCCGCCCGAGGAGCGCGAGCAGCTCGTGGTCGAGGTCGGGGCGGCGCGCCGCGGCCTGCTCGACGGCGGCGGCCACCTGCGCCCGGTCGACGGGCGAGGGCGCATCGCCGGGCACGACGTAGGTGCGGTACACGGCCATCGAGGCGGCCACCTCGACGACGGCGTCGCGCAGCGTGCGGTGGGTGTGGTCGCCGTGGCGGCGCCGGGTGCCGCACACCTCGGCGAGCAGGCCGGTGACCCGCTGGGTCTCGGTGGCCAGCTCGCCGTCCATGACCTCGCGCTCGGCCTCGAGCGCCACCTCGGCGAAGGGCCGCCGCTCCCCGGTGAAGGCGGCGTAGGCGGCGGTGGCGGCGGCCTCCCCGGCCGGGTCAACGAAGAGGCGATCGACGGCGACGAGGTGGTCGTAGCCGGAGGTGCCCTCGACGGGCCAGGTCTCGGGGAGGTGCTCGCCGTCCTGGAGGATCTTCTCGACGACGAGGTAGGCGTCGGGGGCGAGGGCTCGGAGGCGGCGCAGGTAGCCGGCCGGGTCGCGCAGCCCGTCGACGTGATCGACCCGCAGGCCGCTCACCGCGCCGGTGCGGACGAGCTCGGCGAGGAGGCGGTGGCCGTCCTCGAAGACGTCCTCGTCCTCGACTCGCACCCCGACGAGCGTGGTGATGCTGAAGAAGCGGCGGTAGTCGAGCTCGTCGTCGGCCACCCGCCAGTGGGCGAGCCGGTAGCTCTGGCGGGCGAGGAGCGCCTCGAGCGCGTCGACGTCCGCGGCTGCCTCCGCCACCACGGCATCGATGGCGTCGGCCACCTCGGGCTCCATCGCCACGAGCGCGGCGAGGTCTCGGCGCAGGTCGACCTTGCCGCGGTGGCGAGCGTCGACGGCGGCCGGATCGGTGCGGGTGGCCGGCGGGAGGGCGCGGACCTGGTCGACGAGCGCGGCCAGGTCGGCGGAGCCGGCCCGTTCGGCGGCCCGGGCCAGGAGGCCGTCGAGGGTGCGGGGCGACAGCGGCAGCTCGTGCTCGTGGTAGGTCACGACGACGGAGCCGCCCTGGCGGGCGAGGCCCACCTCGCCGGCCTCGAGGACCCGGCCGAGGTGATCGCCGAGGATCGGCACGAGGACCGAGGGACCGGCATCGGGGTCGGCGCTGGCCCACTCGATGTCGAAGTGCCCCGCGTAGCGGCTGGCCGGGCCGTCCTCGAGCACGTCCCACCACCATCGGTTGGCGGCGCCGGCGAGGGCCATGTGGTTGGGCACGATGTCGACGACCATGCCGAGCCCGTGGTCGGCCATCGCCTCGACCAGGCGGGCGAAGCCGGCCGGGCCGCCGAGGTCCTCGCTGATCGCGCCGGGATCGACCACGTCGTAGCCGTGCGTGCTGCCCGGCGCGGCCTGCAGGATCGGCGAGCAGTAGAGGTGGCTGATCCCGAGGCCGGCCAGGTAGGGGGCCAGGGCCGCGGCGTCGTCGAAGGTGAACCCGGCGTGGAGCTGCACCCGGTACGTGGCGGTCGGCCACGTGCGGGTCTCGGGGATGTGACGCTCGGTGATGTCCGCCTCCTGGGCCGAGTCGGGCCGTGCCCCCGACCGAGGAGACGTACCCCGCGGCGGCGAACCCAACCCCTCCGCCCCGGCGCGAGGTCAGGCGGAGGCCTCCCAGGGGCCGGTGCGAGCGACGTCGGGCGGACCGGCGCTGCCCCCCTCGTCGACGTCCGAGCCGGTCTCGGCGGCGTCGGCTCGGCGGGCGCGCAGGTCGTCGATGCGGTCGAGCTGGCGCTCGAGCTGGCGGCGGCGTGGGCCGGCGAGCTCCTCCAGGCCCCGCTGCGCGGTGGCGAAGCGCCGCTCCAGGACCTCGACCGCCTCGACGTAGCGGCTCCACTCGGCCCGGAAGGCGGCGAGGCCGCGGAGGACCTCGTCGGTGGTGCGCGACAGCTGGGCCTGCTCGACCGCCTGGCGCACCACGGCGAGCACGGCGAAGAGCGTGACCGGCGAGCAGAGCACCACTCGCTGGGCGAGGGCCACGTCGATGAGCTGCGGGTCGTGCTCATGTACGAAGGACCAGACGCTCTCGTTCGGGATGAACAGGAGCACCGCGTCGACCGTGGTGTCGGGGTGGCGGTAGCCCCGCTCGGCCAGCTCCTTGACCCGGGCCCGGACGTCGCGCACGAAGGCGCGGGCGGTGGCCGCCCGCTCGGCGTCGGTGACGGCGTCGAGGTGGCGGAGGTAGTTGTCGATCGGGAACTTCACGTCCATGTGGAGGTGGCGGCCGCCGGGCAGGAGGAACGTGACGTCGGGGACCGTGCCGTCGGGCAGGGCCCGCTGCTTCACGTGGGTGACGCCCTCGACCATCCCGGCCATGCGCAGCACGTCGTCAGCCATGCGCTCGCCCCACTGGCCGCGGGCCCTGGGGCTGGCCAGCGCCTCCCGGAGGGCGCCGGCGGTCTCGGCCAGCTGGTGCCCGCTCGTCACCACCTGCTCGATGCCGGCCACCACCTCGCCGTGGTGCCGTGCCGCCTGCTGCTCGAAGCGGCGGACGAGCTCGCCGAGCTGCTGGACCTGGGCGCCGAGGCCGGCGACGCGCTCGTCAAGCCGGGCCACCGGCACCTCAGGTCCCCCGCCCGGGGCGGGTGCGGCCCGCAGGAGGCGCACGAGCACGCCGAGGGCCCCCGCGGCGAGGACGAGGGCGACCCCGGCGACGACGGCGACGAGCGCGACGGCAGGCATGTCCCCAGGATGACGACGGCGTGTGACAGCCTCGCCGGCGTGGCGACCTGGATCCTGCGGATGGACGAGCCGGGCCGGGGTCCGCGGGTCGCGGTCAAGGACCTGATCGACGTGGCGGGGGTGCCGACCACCGCAGGGTGCCGGGTGCTGGCCGACGTCGCCGGCCCTGCGACCGCCGACGCGGCGTGCCTGGCCGGGCTGCGGGCGGCCGGCGCGGCGATCGCCGGGAAGGCGAACCTCCACGAGCTGGCCGCCGGCGGGACCGGGATCAACCCGCACTTCGGCACGCCGGTGAACCCGCTCGACCCCACCCGCATCCCGGGCGGCTCGTCGTCGGGCAGCGCGGTGGCGGTCGCCACCTTCGAGGCCGACGTGGCCCTCGGCACCGACACCGCCGGGTCCATCCGCACCCCGTCGGCGTGCTGCGGGACCGTCGGGCTCAAGACCACCTGGGGGCGGATCCCCACCGAGGGGGTGTGGCCCCTCGCACCGTCGCTCGACGTCGTGGGCCCCATGGCGCGGGACGTGGCCGGGGTGGTCGCCGGGATGGCGCTCCTCGAGCCCGGCTTCGAGGCGGGTCCGCCGGCCGAGGTGGTGGGCCGGGTGCGGCTCCCCGACGTGGATCCCGTGGTCGACGCGGCGGTGGACGCGGCGCTGGCCGCCGCCGAGCTGACCGTGGTCGACGTGGCGCTGCCCGGCTGGGACGCCGCCGGCCGGGCCGGGTGGACCGTGATGTTCCACGAGCTGTGGCAGCTGGACGGGCACCTCTACGAGGTGGGGGCGGACCGGTTGGGCGCGGACGTGCGGGAGCGGCTCGAGCAGGGCCGGGCGGTGCCCGCGGCAGCCCACCGCGCCGCGCTCGCCCACCGCAGTCGATGGCGCGACGAGCTGGCCGCCGCGTTCGCCCGGGCGCCGGTGCTCGCCTGGCCCACCCTCGCGCTCCTGGCCCCGCCGCTCGACGGGCCCGCGCCCGACACCCGCCGCACCAACCTGCCGGTCAACCTGGCCGGGCACCCCGCGCTGGCGCTCCCGGTCCCCACCGGTGGTCCGCTGCCGGCCAGCGTGCAGCTCGTCGGCCCCGACGGCAGCGAGGCGCTGCTGTGCGGCACCGGTCGGCGCATCGAGGCCGCCGTGGCCGGATGAGCGACCCCTCCGGGTACGGTCGGCTCGTGGCCGACATCCGGGTGAGCACCGTCCTCGACGCGCCGCCGGAGCGGGTGTGGGCGGACCTCGAGGACCTGGCGTCGCACGTCGACTGGATGGCCGACGCCGTGGCGATCCGGTTCCTCGGCGACCGACGGCACGGCGTGGGCACCCGCGTCGAGTGCGACACGAGGGTGGGGCCGATCACCCTCACCGACGTCATGGAGGTCACCGAGTGGGTGCCCGGCGAGGCGATGGGGGTGGCCCACGTGGGCATCGTGCGCGGCACCGGCCGGTTCACGCTCACCCCGCTGTGGGGCGGCCGCACCCGCTTCGCGTGGGAGGAGTCGCTGCGCTTCCCGTGGTGGCTCGGTGGCCCGGTCGGGGCGTGGGTGGCGCGCCCGCTGCTCCGCTCGATCTGGCGACGGAACCTGGAGCGGCTCCGGACCCGGTTCTGACCCGCCGGAGCGCGGGCGCCCTCAGACGACGAGGACGCCGCCGGCCACCGCGGCCGCACCGAGCGCGACGGTGAGCGCGACCGCTGCAGCGTCGCTGCGCAGCACCCGGGGGCCGAGGTCGACGAGGATCCACCCGGCGAGGAACCCGCCGATCAGGCCGCCCACGTGGCCGCCGACCGAGATGCCGGGGATCGTGAACGTGATGATGAGGTTCAGGACGAGCAGGCCGCCGAGGCCGGTGTCGAACACGTTCACCCCCCGGGAGCGCATGATCGCCACCGTCGCGCCCATGAGCCCGAACACGGCGCCGGACGCGCCCACGGTGAAGGAGGTCGGGTCGAGGAGCAGCACGGCGAAGGCGCCGCTCAGCATCGACACGACGTAGACGAGCGCGAAGCGGAGCCGGCCGAGGGCGGGCTCGAGCAGCTGGCCGAGCTGCCAGAGCACGAAGCAGTTCATCCCCACGTGGATGAGGTTGGCGTGCAGGAACCCGGAGGTGATCATCCGCCACCACTCGCCGTGGGCGACGCCGGCCGGGTCCCCGATGGGGAACCCGGGGCGGATCGGGATCCCGTCGAGCAGGCGACCCTCGCCGAGGAGGCCGCCGTAGCCGATGAACTCGTCGCGGGTGCGCAGCCCGCTGCCGATGCCGACCACGAACACCGCGAGGTTGAGGGCGACGATCGCGCTGGTGACGACGGTGGTGCCCCGCCGGGCCACGGCCCGCAGCTGCTGAGGGCCCTGGACGACCCGCTGCGCGCCGGCCCGGGTGCACTCGGGGCAGTGGAAGCCCACGGACGCCTGGTGCATGCAGCTCGGGCAGATCGGCCGGTCGCAGCGCTGGCAGACCACGCCGGCCCGGCGGTCGGGGTGGCGGTAGCAGGTCTGCACGGCGGTCTCCACGACGTCGCAGGCTATCGGTGGGCGGGTGGCGGCCCCCGTCGGCCCGTCAGCGCGGCAGGACCTGCTCGTGCCAGATGCGGCGGCCGTCGCCGTGGGCCGGGTCGTTCGACCGGGCCTGGCCGAGGACGTCGAGGAAGGGCCCCTCGGGGGGCTCCTCGCCGAGCTGGCGGTACAGGTCCATGGCCCGGGCGGCGTAGCGCAGCACCTGGACGGTCTCGATGCCGGCCAGGTCGTTGAAGAACCAGCCGCAGGAGGTGTACATGAGCAGCGCGTTGCGCTGGGCGTCGAGGAGCACGCCGGCCCGGTGCCCGTCGCCTCGCACGTGCGCGGCGCAGAACTCGTCCCACGACACGGCCCCGAGCAGCAGGTCGAGGTAGGCGTCGCGGGCGGCCCACGGGTCGACGTAGAGGTCGGCGCCGAGGCGCTCGAACACCTCGATCCCCCAGTCGCGGAGCAGGTCGAGGGCGTTGCGCAGCGGCTCCCGCCACGCCTGGCGCCACCCCTCCCCACCGCCGGTGGAGCAGCCGCAGTCGCTCATCCAGCGGCCCACGCCGTGGGCGCAGGACCAGGCGCTGACCCGCACGAGCGCCTCCCGGGTGGGCGGCAGCTCCTCGAGGAGGTCGACGATCCGGGGGGTGGCGATCCCGGCCGCGGGGGCGAGGACCGCGAGCGCCTCGGCGACGTCGCGCTCGGCGCCGAGGTGGTGGTGGCCGAAGGTCTCGCCGTCGGTGGCGGCGGCGACGAGGCCGTCGCGGCCCTGGAGGACCTCGTCGACGGCGGCGACGATGTCGGCCCCCGAGGGGCGGGCGAAGGCGAGGGCGTGGGCGAGGCCGCCGTCGTAGACGACGAGGTCCACGGTGCGCGACGGGTCGCGGGGGTGCCGCCAGCGCAGCGGGCGGCTGGTGTCGAGGGGCTGCGGATCCCGCTCGCCGTGCCAGTCGGGGCCGAGGCCCTCGTGGGGCCCGTGCCCGTGCGGCTCCCAGGGATCGTCGGGCCGGTCGAGCGGGCGGGTCCCGGCGATCTGCCCGGGGGCGAGGATCGTGAAGCGGATCCCCTCCTCGGCCAGCACGGTCAGCACGGCGGCGCTGACCGCCGTCTCCGGCAGCCACATGCCCTCGGGGTCGCGCCCGAAGCGGTGCCGGAAGTCCGCGATCCCCCACCGCACGTGGGTGCGCAGGTCCCGCTCGTTGCAGAGCGGGAGGATGGCGTGCCCGTAGGCCTGGGCGACGGCCCGCCCGGCCCGCCGGTCGGCGTCGAGGACCCGCTGGTACACGTCGGGGCGGTGGGCCTCGAGCCAGGACAGCAGGGTGGGCCCCATGTTGAACGACAGGTGCTCGAGCAGGTTCACCTCGGTGCCGCCGGGGCCGACGCCCGGCACGGCGGTGATCGGCTCGTAGCACTCGGCGGTGATCCGCTCGTTCCAGTCGTGGTACGGCGCCGCGCCGGGCTGCTCGGGGACCTCGCCGGTCCAGGGGTCCTCCCGGGGCGGTTGGTAGAAGTGGCCGTGGACGACGAGGCGGCGCGCGGCGGCCATCAGGCGGCGGGCCCCGGCGCGCCGGGGGCGAGGTAGAGGACGGTGCGCGGCGGCAGGTCGAGGGCCGTGGAGCAGGGTCGGTCCTGGCTCGGCTCCGGCTCGACGGCGACCGCACCGGTCGGGCCGTGGCCGTGCCCGGCGAAGCGGGCGTCCGCGGTGCTGAGCAGCACGTGCCAGGGGCCGTCGACGGCGAGGCCGACCCGGTAGCCGTGCTGCCACGCCCCGGAGAGGTTGGCCACGACGACGACGACCTCGTCGGGCTGCCCGCCGGGGACGCGGCGCTCGATCGCGAAGGTGCTGTGCTCGGCGTCGTCGACGACGAGCCAGGCGAAGCCCTCGTAGGTGCCGTCGCCGAGGTGCAGGGCGGGGTGGGTGGCCTCGATCCGGTTGAGCTCGGCGATCAGCGCGGCGACCCCGTCGTGGCGCGGGTCCTCGAGCAGGTGCCAGTCCAGCTCGCGGTCGTGCGACCACTCCCGCTCCTGCGCCAGCTCTCCGCCCATGAAGAGCAGCTGCTTGCCGGGGTGGGCCCACATCCAGGCGTACAGGGCCCGGAGGTCGTCGAAGCGGTCGGTGGGGTGGGGGCTGCCCATCTTCCCGAGGAGGGAGCGCTTCAGGTGGACGACCTCGTCGTGGGAGAGGGGGAGCACGAACTGCTCGGAGAAGGCGTAGGACAGCCCGAAGGTGATCTGGTCGTGGTGCCACCGGCGGTGGATCGGGTCCTTCGACCAGTACTCGAGCGTGTCGTGCATCCAGCCCATGTTCCACTTGTGGGTGAAGCCGAGGCCGCCGTGGTGGACCGGGCGGGTGACGCCGTCCCAGGCGGTGGACTCCTCCGCGATCGTGAGCACGCCGGGGTGGACCCGGTGGACGGTGGTGTTCAGCTCCTGCAGGAACGACACCGCCTCGAGGTCCTCGTTGCCGCCGTGGACGTTGGGCCGCCACTGGCCCGGGCCACGGGAGTAGTCGAGGTAGAGCATCGACGCCACCGCATCGACGCGCAGCCCGTCGACGTGCAGCTCGCCGAGCCAGAAGAGGGCGTTGGCGATGAGGAAGTTCCGCACCTCGGGGCGTCCGAGGTCGAACTCGAGGGTCCCCCAGTCGGGGTGCTCGGCCCGGAGCGGGTCGGCGTGCTCGTAGAGCGGGGTGCCGTCGAAGCGCACGAGCGACCACTCGTCGCGGGGGAAGTGGGCGGGCACCCAGTCGACGATCACCCCGAGGCCGCGCTGGTGGAGGTGGTCGACGAACCAGCGGAAGTCGTCGGGGTCGCCGAAGCGGGCAGTCGGGGCGTAGTAGCTCGTGACCTGGTACCCCCAGGACGGGTCGTAGGGGTGCTCGGCCACGGGGAGCAGCTCGACGTGGGTGAAGCCGAGGCCGAGGGCGTGGTCGGCGAGGGCGGGGGCCAGCTCCCGGTAGGAGTGGGGGCGGCCGTCGGGGTGGCGGCGCCAGGAGCCGAGGTGGACCTCGTAGATGCTGATGCGACCGGCGACGGGGTCCAGCTCGCCGCGCCGGGCCATCCACTCGCTGTCGCGCCACACGTGCTCGGACTCGAAGACCCGGCTGGCGGTGCCGCCCGGCCCCTCGGCCTGCTGGGCCATCGGGTCGGCCTTCAGGGCCAGCCACCCGTCGGCCCCCTCGATCTCGTACTTGTAGAGCGCGCCGACCGGCGCATCGGCCCAGCCGACCCACACGCCGCTGCCGTCGACGCGCTCCAGCGGGTCGGCCCGCCCGTCCCAGCCGTTCCACTCCCCCACGACCGACACCCGGCGGGCCTGGGGGGCCCACACCGAGAAGCGGGTCCGGCCGCGGTCGGGGTCGGGGTGGGCCCCGAGGACCTCCCAGAGGCGCTCGTGGCGGCCCTCTCCGAAGAGCCAGAGGTCGTCCGCCGAGGGGGGTGCGGACGGCCGGCTCACGTCGTGGCCCCGGACGGCAGCAGCCGTCGGATCCCGGCGAGCGGCACGTGGACGAGCTCGGGCCGGTGGTTGAGCTCGTAGAGCACCTCGTAGACCGCCTTGTCGAGCTCGAAGGCGGCGAGCAGGGTGCCGCGGTCGTCCTCATCGCCCGGCAGGAGGTCCTCGACGTGGGCGTCGGAGCCGTAGTAGCCGGCCAGGAAGGCGTCGCGGTTGCGGGCCTCCCACGCGTCGGCCGCGGCCAGGTGCTCGGGGTCGTCGCTGCCCCAGTCGGCCAGGCCCACCGCGGCGACGTAGTGCAGGGAGCGGAGCATCCCCGCGACGTCGCGCAGGGGCGACGAGCGGGTGATCCGCTCGTCGCGGCGCCGGGCCGGCTCGCCCTCGAAGTCGAGCACCTTCCACCCGGTGTCCGCCTTCAGGACCTGAGCCAGGTGGAGGTCGCCGTGGACGCGGATCTCGGCGCCCGGGTCGTCGAGGTCGGCGGCCCGCTGGAAGGCGGCGGCGATGGCGTCGACCGGCAGCACCCGCTCGTGGCCGGACTCGGCCTCGACGGCGGCGGCGTGGGCCAGGTTGGCCTGCATCAGCTCGACCCAGTCGACCGGGTCGCCCCGGCGGACCCCCCACTCGTCGGCCATCGCTCGGTGCAGCTGGGCCAGCACGTCGCCGAGGCGCTCGGCGTCGGGCGCGAAGTCGGCCCCCGACTCCTCGGGGGCGAGCCCCGACGCGAGGACGTCGCGCACCGAGGCCCGGGCCAGCTCCCAGCCCTCGGTGGAGCCGACGAGGAACTCGCGCAGCACGAGCAGGTCGCAGCCGTCGCGCTGCAGCTCGGCGAGCGGCGGCAGCACGTGCTCGAACCCCCGCTCGGCGAGCACCCGAGGGACCTCGACGTCGGGGTTGGGACCGGGCACCACCTTGCGGAACACCTTCAGGATCGACGTCTCGTCGAACACCACCGACGAGTTCGAGTGCTGCAGCACGATCGGGCGGCGCACCGCGGCCTCAGCGCTCGGGTCGGCGAGGTGGAGCACGTCCATCGCGAGGTCGGGGTCGACGAGGGCGTCGTAGACCACCACCGCCGGCTGGGGCTCGGCGAGGAACGCCACCGTCTCGCGCTCCTTGCCGGTCAGGAAGTCGGGGAGGTGCTCTGCCGAGCGGGCGCCGAGGAACAGCTGGTAGTCCTGCTCCTCGCCGTCGCCGAAGCGGGCCGTGACGACCATCCAGACGAGCAGCGGGTCCCCCTCCCGCACCACCTCCTGCCAGCGGGGCGTCACCCCGGTGATGTGCCGCTCCCCCACGCCCGACCAGCGCTGGCGGGCGATGTGGTCGGGCAGGTGCTCGGGGAGGGCGTCGAGGATGCGGGTGGGGTCGATCATGGCTGCTGTCCCTCGTCGTCGGAGGCCTCGTGGAGCATGAACCAGAAGAAGCCGTGGGGGGCGAGCGTGACGAAGTACGGCAGCTCGCCGATCGGCGGGAACGGCACGCGGCCGGACATCTCCACGGGGACCATCCCGGCGAGCTGCTCCAGCATGAGCTCGCAGGGCTGGGGGAACCGGCTCAGGTTGTTGACGCAGAGGATCTTCGTCTCCTCGTCGTGGCGCAGGTACGCCAGGACGGCCGGGTTGTCGGCGTGGAGGATCTCGAACTCGCCGGTGCCGAACACCGGGTGCTCCTTGCGGATCTGGATGAGCCGCCGCAGCCAGTGCAGGAACGACGACGGGTCCCGCTCCTGCTGCTCCACGTTCACCGCCTGGTACCCGTAGACCGGGTCCATGAGCGGCGGCAGGTAGAGCTGCGCGAAGTCGGCCTTCGAGAACCCGCCGTTGCGGTCCGGCGTCCACTGCATCGGCGTGCGGACCCCGTCGCGGTCGCCGAGGAAGATGTTGTCGCCCATCCCGATCTCGTCGCCGTAGTAGAGGATCGGGCTGCCCGGCATCGAGAACAGGAGGGCGTGGAAGAGGCGGGCCAGGTCCTCGTTGTTGTCGAGCAGCGGGAACAGGCGCCGCGAGATGCCGATGTTGCGCCGCATCCGCGGGTCCTTCGCGTACTCGGCGTACATGTAGTCCCGCTCCTCGTCGGTCACCATCTCGAGCGTCAGCTCGTCGTGGTTCCGCAGGAAGATCCCCCACTGGCAGCCGTCGGGGATGTCCGGGGTCTTGGCCAGGATCTCGGTGATGGGGTGCCGCTGCTCCCGACGCACCGCCATGAACATGCGGGGCATGAGCGGGAAGTGGAAGCACATGTGGCACTCGTCGCCGTTGGGACCGAAGTAGTCGACGACGTCCTCGGGCCACTGGTTGGCCTCGGCGAGGAGCACCTTGCCGGGGTACTCGGCGTCGACGACCTTGCGGACCTCCCGCAGGTACTCGTGGGTCTCCGGGAGGTTCTCGCCGTTCGTGCCGTCCCGCTCGAACAGGTACGGGACGGCGTCGAGGCGGAACCCGTCGAGCCCGATGTCGAGCCAGAAGCGGATGACGTCGAGCATCGCCGCCCGGACCTCGGGGTTGTCGTAGTTGAGGTCCGGCTGGTGGTGGAAGAACCGGTGCCAGTAGTACTGCTGGCGCTGCGGGTCCCAGGTCCAGTTCGAGGGCTCGGTGTCGACGAAGATGATGCGGGCTTCGCTCCAGCGCTGGTCGTCGTCGTTCCAGACGTACCAGTCGGCCTTGGGGTTGGTGCGGTCCTGGCGGCTCTCCTGGAACCAGGGGTGCTGGTCGGAGGTGTGGTTCATCACCATGTCGGCGATGACCCGGATGCCGCGCTTGTGGGCCTCCTCGATCAGGACGACCGCGTCGCCGATCGTGCCGTACTCGGGCAGGACCGAGAAGAAGTCGCTGATGTCGTAGCCGCCGTCGCGCAGGGGCGACTGGTAGAAGGGCAGCAGCCAGATGCAGTCGATGCCGAGCCACTGCAGGTAGTCGAGCTTCTCGGTGACGCCCCGCAGGTCGCCCGTGCCGTCGTTGTTGGCGTCGTAGAAGCCGCGGACGAGGAGCTCGTAGAACACGGCCCGCTGGTACCAGCGGGCGTCACCGGGGTCGATGGTGGACACGGGGCCAGGCTTCCACAGCCCGGCCGGGCCGCGGTCCGACCCGGGCGTGACAGCGGTCATGGCTCGCTCGTGCCTCCGAGGGTGACGTGGAACAGGTGGGCGACCTGGCCCTGGGCCGGGTCGAGGCGGACGTAGGCGTCGGGGCCCCGCCACTGCCAGGTGCCGCCGCCGAGCTCGTCGTGGACGGTGTAGGGCTGGTCGGGCGGCAGGCCCACGGCGCCGAGGTCGAGGCGCACGGTGGTCTCCTGCGCGTGGTGGGGGTCGAGGTTGACGACGACGAGCAGCAGGTCGCGCTCGAGGTGGCCGCGGCTGTAGACGAGCAGCTGCTCGTTGTCGCTGTGGTGGAAGCGCACGTCGCGCAGCGCCCACACGTCGGGGTGCCGGCGCCGGATCTCGTTGACCGTGCGGATCAGCGGCGCGAGCGGGGGGTCGGACCAGTCCCGCTCCTTGATCTGGTACTTCTCCGAGTCCAGGTACTCGGTGTTGTCCTCGCTGGCCGGCACGTTCTCGACGAGCTCGTAGCCCGAGTAGATGCCGTAGATCGGCACGAGCGTGGCGGCCAGCACGAACCGCAGGGCGAAGTGCGACGGCGGCGCCCAGCGGAGGCGCTCGTCGAGGATGTCGGGCGTGTTCGGCCAGAACGACGGGCGCATGTAGTCGACGAGCGGCTCGGTGGTGAGCTCGGTGACGTACTCCCGCAGCTCCCACGGCTCGTGGCGCCAGGTGAAGTACGTGTAGCTCTGGGTGAAGCCGACCTCGGCCAGCTTGGCCATCATCTGCGGGCCGGTGAACGCCTCGGCCAGGAAGACCACGTCGGGGTCGGTGCGGTGGATGTCCTCGATGAGCCAGGCCCAGAACGCCACCGGCTTGGTGTGGGGGTTGTCGACCCGGAAGGTGCGGATGCCGTGGGCCATCCAGTGGCGCACGATGTCCCGGCAGGCCTCCCACAGCGCCGCCCGGTCGGCCTCCCGCGCCGGCCAGAAGTTGATCGGGTGGATGTCCTGGTACTTCTTCGGCGGGTTCTCCGCGTAGCGGATCGACCCGTCGGGGCGCTGCTCGAACCACTCCGGGTGCTCCTTCACCCAGGGGTGGTCGGGCGAGCACTGCAGGGCGTAGTCGAGGGCGACCTCGAGGCCGAGCTCGGCGGCTCGGGCGACGAAGGCCTCGAAGTCCTCGATCGACCCGAGGTCGGGGTGGATGGCGTCGTGGCCGCCCTCCTCTGCGCCGATGGCCCAGGGGCTGCCCGGGTCGTCGGGACCGGCCACGAGCGAGTTGTTCGGGCCCTTGCGGTGGGTGCGGCCGATCGGGTGGATGGGCGGGAGGTAGACGACGTCGAAGCCGAGGTCTGCGATGTACTCGAGGTGGGCCAGCGCGCCGCGGAACCCGCCGAAGGAGCGGGGGAACATCTCGTACCAGGCGGCGTGGGCGGCGAGGGGCCGGTCCACCCAGAGCGCCCGGGTGGGCGACGACGAGCGCCGGCGCGTGTCGGGGACCTCGGCGAGGAGGTCCGCCACCGCCGGGCTGAGGGCAGGGGCGAGGCGCACCTCGAGGACGTCCTCGCGGCGGCGCAGGGCGGCGGCCGCCTCCCGCACGACCTCGGCGCCGCGGCGACCGGCACCGGGCGCGAGGTCCTCGAGGATGCGGGCGCCCTCCTCGAGCTCGAGCTCGACGTCCACGCCGGCCTCGACCTTCACCTCGATCTCGTGGACCCAGGTCCGGTAGCGGTCGGTCCAGGCGTCGACGACGAGCTGGTGGGGCCCGATCTCGGTGGGGGTGATCGTGCCCACCCAGCGCTTGCGGGCCCGGTCCTCGACGAGCGGCGCCGCGTTCCAGGCCCGTGTGCCCTGCCGGCGCCACCGCACCCGGGCGCCGAGCAGGTCGTGGCCGTCGGCGATGAGCACCGCGCTGACCGGCACGGGCTGGCCGGCGACGGCCTTGGCCGGGAACCCGGCCGGGGTGGACGGGCGGACGTCGTCGATGATGATCGGCGGGAGCAGCGCCATCAGCGGTCCACCCGCTCCGCGAGGGCGCCCCGGACCCGGGTGGCCACGTCGGAGGCGAGGACGTCCTCCACCGGCTCGGGGAGGCTCCAGCACCAGCTGGGCCAGCCGCCCGTGGTGCCGGGCATGTTCGGGCGCTCGGACATGAGGGCGAGGTCCTCCAGGGTGGCGGCCACGAGGTGGGCCGGCGACGTCGACAGGAGCGCGTGCAGCCGCACGACGACCTCCTCGTCCGGCAGCGTGCCGTCAGGGTCCCCGGCCCAGCCCCGGAGCCGCTCGACGGCGGCGTGGGTGCCCTCGACGTTGGGGTGCAGGTCGAGGGCCAGCTGGGCCTCGAGGTCGCTCCCGGAGAGCAGGCCGCGGATCGTGGGGAGGTCGTGGGTGGTGATGGCGGCCATCGACCGCGGCGGGTAGGTGGCGGGGTCGTCGGCGCTGAGGGCCATCACCCGGTACGACAGCAGGCCCCGGGCCGCCATCGCCTCCCGGATGGCGTCCGACACGGTGCCGAGGTCCTCGCCGACGACGAAGGCGTCGGCTCGGTGGGCTTCGATGGCGATGACGTCGAGCATCTCGTCGAGGTCGTAGCGCACGTACACGCCCTCGTGGGGGGCGGCGCCAGCGGGGATCCAGTAGAGCCGCTCCATCCCCATGATGTGGTCGATCCGGATGCCCGCCGCGCCCCACAGCGACGAGCGCACGGCCCGGATCCACGGCTCGTAGCCGGCGGCCCGGAGGCCGTCCGGGTGGTACGGGGGCAGCCCCCAGTCCTGGCCGAGCGTGTTGAACGCGTCGGGTGGCGCGCCGATGCGGGTGCCGTCGAGCACGAAGGCGTCCGGCCACAGCCACGTGTCGGCGCCCTGCTGGACGCCCACGGCCACGTCGTGGACGAGCACGTCGCCGGCCCGGTGGAGCTGGTCCTCGAGCTCGATCTGGAGCCACGCCCAGAAGCGCTGGGCGTCGTCGGGCGGCGCGGTGAGGTCGACCGCTGCGGCGGCCGGGGGCTCGGTGCCGGCGGCCACCGCCGAGCACCAGACGGCGTAGCGGCGGTGGATCGGGTCGGCCAGCCACCGGTCGATCCGGGCCCCGACGGCGGGATCGTCGCGCTGGGTGGCCCACACGGCGACGAGCGCGGCGTGCTTGGCCGCCCAGGCTCGGCGCCGGTCGAGGAGCCGCTCGGCGTTGAGCGCGAGCCCGGCCCGGCGGTGGGCGTCGAGGTCGACCCGGTCGGCGCCGGGCAGCTCGTCGACGGCGAGGTAGAGCGGGTTGCGGAAGATGCGGCTGGCCGCGAAGTAGGGGCTCGCCTCGGGGTCGGCCACCGGGGCGGGCGCGTGGAGGGGGTTGATCATGAGGTGGCCGCCCGGGCCGCCCTCGGTGACCCACTGGACGAGGCGGCGGGCGTCGCGCAGGTCCCCGTGGCCCCAGCTGTCGCGGGAGCGGGCGGCGTAGAGCTGGGCGACGACGACCCAGCCGGGCCGGGCCCCGGCCGACGGGACCTGGGGCGGGGCGTGGAGGACGAGGATCTCGCCGTCGTCGCCGTCCATGCGGTGGTAGCCGACCGGCAGGTCGTCGGGGATCCGGTCCCCGATCACGACCTCGCCGCCGTCCTCGAGCCGCAGGGTCCGTCCCTGGAAGGAGCCGGCGTCGGTGCCGGCCCGGATCCGCCAGACGTCGGCGTAGGGCCCGTCGCGGTGCGACTCGGCGAGGATCTGCCGGACGCGCGCCACCGACGCCTCGGGCGACGGGCGCTCGTCGCCGAAGGCGCTGCGGTAGTGGGTGATCACCCGGTCGTCAGCCATGTCCTCCGCCGTCGGGTCGGTGACGGGGGCCGGTGCGGTGCCGGCGGGCCCTGCGTGCGATGTCCACGACCTCCCATGGTGCCTCAGGTGCGGCCCCGCCGGCCCCGACCGCAGCCGAGGCGACCGGCGCCTACCCCGCGCCCACGGATGTCATCCGCGGCCCGGGGGCGGGCACCCGCAGGGCGTAGCCGCGGCGGGGCACGGCGACGACGAGGCGACCGGCTGGGCCGAGCCGTCGCCGCAGGCGGCCCACCGTGACCTCGACGACGTGGGGGTCGAGGTCGCCGTCGCCCCAGACGGCGCGGAGCAGGTCCGCCTTCGGGACCACGGCGCCGTCCCGCTCGGCGAGCACCGCGAGGAGCTGGGCCTCGGTGGGCGACAGCTCGACGGGCTCGTCGTCGACGCGAGCGACGGTGCCGGTGAGCAGGAGCGGCCCTCGGCGGACGGCGGTGGCGAGCAGGCGCTCGCCGACGGCGCGCACGAGCGGGCCGAGGCGGAAGGTGCGGGGCTGCACGACGTCGTCGCCCAGTCCGGCGGCGCGGGCCGCGGCGGCGCACACGGGTCCCACGCAGCCGACCACCACCGCCGGGGAGGCGAGGTGGCGGCGGAGGTCCTCGCCGACCCCGGCGGCGTCGGCGAGGGCGAGCCAGCTGGTGACGGCGGGCGCAGCGGTGAAGGTGACGGCGTGGACCCGTCCGGCCAGCACCGCATCGGCGAGGCGGAGCGCGGGCCGTGGGTCCTCGACGGGCCGCCACCGGTACACGGGCACCTCGAGCACCTCCGCACCGGCGGCGCGGAGCCGGTCGGCGGCCGGGGGCGGGTCGCCGCCGTCGCGCTGCACGACCACCCGCTGGCCGGGCCGGAGCGCCTCGAGGACGAGGGCGACGCAGTCGTCCAGCTGCTCGGAGCCGGCCCGGCCGGCGACGTCGAGGCCGAGGGCGGCGCAGGCCCCCGCCGCCTTCGGGCCCCGGGCGTAGATCCGGGCGCGCCCGAGCACCTGGGCCAGCCGCTCGCCGAGCCCCCACGCCTCGGCGGCCTCGAACCAGGACCGCATGCCGATCCCGGTGTTGGCGACGACGAGGTCCGGAGGCCGGGCGAGCGCGGCCTCGGTGGCGGCGCGGAGCCCGGCGTCGTCGCCCAGCGGGAGGGTCCGGATCGCCGGTCCGTGGAGCACGGTCGCGCCCCGGCGCTCGAAGAGCGAGATCTGCTCCTCGGCGCGGCGGTCGGCAGTGACGCCGACGGTGTACCCGTGCAGCACGGCCGCCATGTCACCAGGCGACTGTTGCGGGACCGTTTCCCGGCGGTGACGGCAGCCCGTCTCCGCGCGGCTCCGGGGCTGTGGTCCTCGCGCCGCTCACCCGGCGAGGGCGGGGGCGGGGGCGTCGGCCTCGCCGTCGGGAGCCGTGGCGAGCGCGGCCACCGCGGCGGGACGGCGACCGGCCACCCAGGCGTAGCCGAGGCCGACGACGAGACCGCCGCCGAGCACGTTGCCGGGGACCGTCCACGCGAGGTTGCGGGCGAGGGCGTCCCAGCCGATCGAGCCGTCGAGGGCAGCGAGCCCGAAGACGGTGACGTTGGCGACCGAGTGCTCGAAGCCGGAGGCGATGAACGCCAGCAACGCCCACCAGAGGACGGCCAGCTTGGCGCCGTCCGAGCGGGTGCGGGCCGCCATCCAGAGGGCCAGGCAGACGAGCGCGTTGCACAGGACCGCCCGCCACAGGAGCTGGGGCCCGGTGGCAGC
>Ga0182741_1000470_pt1 | contig 61009 bp, 53 predicted proteins | sample eDN5th37CBELigOP_FD_128874 | JGI IMG/M metagenome (GOLD analysis project Ga0182741, IMG submission 128874) | Enriched Organic Plus compost microbial communities from Emeryville, California, USA - eDNA 5th pass 37_C BE-Lig OP (version 2) (version 2) ...
TCGGCCGCCAGGGCACCCTGCCGCTGCTCGGCAACCCCGATCTGAAGCCTGAAACCAGCACCAGCACCGAGATCGGCACGCGCTACGACAACGGCAAGGGCTTCACCTTCGCGCTGACCCTGTTCAACAACGAGTTCGAGGACAAGATCGCCTCCGGCCCGAGCGTGCCCAACTGCACCTACGCCGCCGCGCCGAACCAGCCGGGCTGCGTCAACGTCGGCGACTGGCCGGACGTCGCCGAGTTCAGCCAGCAGGTGAACGTCGACGAGGCCGTGACCCGCGGCGTCGAGCTGGCCACCCGCATTCCGCTGGCGCAGAACTGGGCCCTGCTCGCCAACTACACCTACACCGACAGCGAGCAGAAGAGCGGCGAGAACAAGGGCAAGCCGCTCACCGACACGCCCGAGCACATGGTCAACGTCGACCTGCGCTGGCAGGCCACCGAGCGCCTCGCCACCTGGGTGCGCGGCGAGTACCGCAGCGAGCGCTTCCGCGACGACAGCTCCGCCGCCGGCGCCGCCGCGCGCGAGCAGCTGGGCGACTACAAGGCGTACACCCTGGTGCACATCGGCGGCCGCTATCAGCTGACCGACAACATCAGCTTCGCCGCCACGGTGTACAACGTCTTCAACAAGGACTTCCTGAAGTACGAGGCGTATACCGACAACACCGGCGCCGTCGCCTACAGCAACCGCTACAACAACAACCAGGAAGGCCGTCGCCTCTGGTTGAGCACCACGGTCAACTTCTAAGCTACGAACCGTGACCACGCGCGCCCTCGTCGAGGGCGCGCGGCTTTTCCCACCGAGGGCCGGCAACGCTCCGCGCCCGCTCGTCATCCCGGCGTTCCGCTCACCGCTTCGCGGCAATCCCGGCGCGCACCGCGCATACGCGTCGCTCATCCCCATATGCCGGTGCATGGCATCCCGCCGTGCGTCGGCTCAGCGATGAGTCCATCCGTATGCCGCTTCCGGAACACCGGCTCGACTTCCTGCTGCGTCCCCCCCGCTCGGCCCTGCTGTTCGCGCTGCGCACCACCGTCACAGCGCTGCTCGCGCTCAGCGTCGCCACGCTGTTGGGGCTGAAGAATCCACACTGGGCGGCGATGACCGTGATCGTGGTGGCGCAACCGACCCGCGGCATGGTGCTGGCCAAGGGTTTCTATCGCGCGGTCGGCAGCCTGATCGGCGCCTGTGTCGGCGTGCTCCTGCTGCTGTCGCTGGCACAGGCCCAGCCATTGCTGATCCTGGCGCTGGCGGTCTGGGTGGGGCTATGCACCGCGGCGGTGAATCTGCTGCGCGGCTTTCGTTCCTACGGCGCGGTACTGGCGGCGATCACCGCGGCGCTGGTGGCCATGCTGGCGTTCGAACATCCGTTGCTGGCGATCGAGATGAGCGCGACCCGGCTGGGCGAGGTACTGATCGGCGTGGTCGCCTCGGTGCTGTCGGCGGCGCTGCTGCTGCCGGATGCCGACCGTGCCGGGCTGCTGCGGCAGGCCCGGCGGCTGACGGTGGACGCGCTGACCTGGGCAGGCACCGTGCTACGCGGTGGCCGCGGCGAGCGGGAGATCGATCTGGAGCGGCGCCTGGTCGCCGACATCGCCAACCTAGACGACAGCGCCGACCAGATCGCCGCCGGCGCGCCGCGCCTGCAGGCGCGCCTGCCTTACCTGCGGGGGCTGATGGGCTCGACGCTGGCGCTGATTGCCGCCGTGCGCGCCGTCGCTCTGCATGGCGGGCGCTCCGACTCGGCGGCGGCCCTGGCCGAGCGCCTCACCCACGCCGGCGCGCGGCTGTCGGGCCAGTCCGCCATGCCGCCCGAAGCGCACCGCTCGCTCGAATCCCGGCAGGAGCGGGGCGACGATCCGGTCCGTCCGCATCTGATCGAGATCGAGCGCGCACTGGCCGCGATCGAGGCAGACATCGAAGCCCTGGCGGCGCCACCGGTGGCACCGCCGCGTGGGCTGCTGGCGCTGCACCGCGACTGGGACGCCGCCCGTCTGACCGGGCTGCGCGCGTTCATCGCGGTCATGCTGGTCGGCGCCCTGTGGCTAGTGACCGGCTGGGCCGGCGGCGCGCCGATGCTGATGACGGCCTGTCTGATGTGCGCCATCTTCGCCGCGCACCCGATGCCGGCGCGCGGCATTCTCAGCTCGCTCCAGGGTGCGATCCTGGCCTTCGCCACCGCGCTGACCTACCGCCTGCTGCTGATGCCGGACGATGCGGCGCTGCCGTGGGTGCTGCTGTCGATCGCCCCGGTGCTGCTGATCGGCACGCTGACCATCGCCAACCGCGCCACCGCCATCATCGGCACCGAGCTGAGCATGATGTTCCTGTTCATGAGCGAACCGGGACTGCCGTGGCGCCATGCGCCGGAGCACCTGCTGGTGCTGGGCAGCGGTATCGTGCTGGGCGTCGCCGTGGTATCGCAGGTATTCGCGCGGGTGCTGCCGATCGACCCGGGACGGCGCTGGCAACTGCTCCGCGCCGAGCTCGTCGGCAATCTGCAGCGCCTGGCCGGCGCGCGCAGTCTGCCCGCCGCGCGCAAATGGCGCGCCGGCGCCTACCACCGGGTGCTGCGGCTGGTGTTGCGGGCCGGACCCGCGGGCGAACCGGTCGAAGCGACGGTGGAGAACGGCCTGGCGGCACTGACCATCGGCAACGCACTGCTGCAGCTGCAGGACCTGCGGCGCCGCAACGGGCTGCCGCCGCCCGCCGCCGACACGATCGGCTCGGCACTGACCGCGCTGGAGAAACTGGCGCACGATCCGCTGGCCGCGGCCGACACCGCGCGCGCCTGCGCCGCCGCGCTGAACGATGCCGGCGAACGCACCGACATCGGCCACGCCGCGGCCCAGGCGCTCATCGAGATCGCCGAGGCGGCGACGTCGAGCTCACGGTTCTTTCACCTCACCGCGCGCTAAGGCTTGCCGTAGAGCTTCTCGATCAGTTCCAGGTCCCAGTAGGCGGCTTCGATCTTGTGGCCGTCCGGATCGCGCACGAAGCAGCCGTAATAGGGCTCGCCGTAGTCCGGCCGCGGACCGGGCGCGCCCTCGTCCGTGCCACCGGCGGCCAGCGCCGCCTCGTAGAACGCGTGCACCGCCTGCTTGTCCGGCGCCACGAAACCGAAATGCGTGCCGTTGCCGATCGATGCCGGCGCGCCGTTGATCGGCGTCTGTACCCAGAACTCCGGATAGTGCTTGCCGTAAGCCACCGCGCCGGGGTGCGCCATGATCCGCTTGCAACCCAGGGTGGGCAGCACGCGGTCGTAGAACGCCGTGGCCCGCTCGAAATCGTTGGTGCCGATCGAAACGTGCGAAATGATGCTGGGGTTATCGTGCGCCATGCTGTCGCCTCCGAGTCACGATGGGTCGAGTCACTCGGGAAAGAGTAGCCGGGCAGCGGCCGGCATGCCTCAGGGAATGCGATCGCGCAAAGAGAAAACCCGCCATGCGGCGGGTTCAGTGAAGTTCAGGGCAAGCTCGATGCTCTTGGTATTGTCGATTGCGGCCCCTGAACCAGGTGTAACTATATGGCGACAGGTGCCGCGGCAACATCGACTGCGGCACAGTCGCAGCGACGACCACCGCACAAACCGGCATATCGCCGATCAACTCGAACTGCCGTCGGCACGGCGCCGGGCGGGCCCACGCGCCGAGGCCAAATTCTCCGCCGTGTTGATCAACGCGATGTGCGAGAACGCCTGCGGAAAGTTACCGAGCAAACGGCCGCTGCGCGGATCGTACTCCTCGGCCAGCAGTCCCAGATCGTTGCGCAGGGCGAGCAAGCGCTCGAACAGCGCGACCGCGTCGTCGTAGCGGCCGAGCAGAACGTAAGCGTCCGCCAGCCAGAAGCTGCATGCCAGAAACACGCCTTCGTCGCCCGTCAGCCCGTCGGCGCCGTCGTCGGTGCGATAGCGCAGCACCAGGCCATCGACCAGCAACTCGCGTTCTATGGCCTCGACCGTGGCCGCGAAGCGCGGATCCGTGGCGGGCAGGAAGCCGACCTCCGCCAGCAGCAGCAACGAGGCGTCCAGCGCGCTGCCACCGTAATACTGGACGAAGGCGCGCTTGTCGGGATTCCAGCCGTTGCGGCAGACGTCCGCGTGAATCTCGTCCCTGATCGCGCGCCAGCGCTCGATCGGACCGGACAGACCGTAGTCCTCCACCGCTTTGATGCCGCGGTCGAAGGCGACCCAGCACATGATCCGCGAGTGGGTGAAGTGGCGCCGGCCGCCGCGCACTTCCCAAATCCCCTCGTCGGGCTCGCGCCAGATCTGCTCCAGCTCCTTGAGGATCGTCTTCTGCAGCCGCCAAGCGGCCTCGCTCGGCTCCAGCCGGAACTTGCGGCCGGCGTGCAGGGCATCCATCAGCTCGCCCGGCACGTCGAGCTGGCGCTGCGCGGAAGCGCCGTTGCCGATCCGCACCGGCGCGCTGCCGGCGTAGCCGGGCAGCCAAGGCAGTTCGAACTCGTGCAGACGGCGCTCGCCGCCCAGGCCATACATGATCTGCAGTTGTCTCGGATCGCCGGCCGAGGCGCGCAACAGCCACTCGCGCCAGGCGTGGGCCTCGTCGCGGTAACCGGCGTCGAGCAGGGCATACAGGGTGAGCGTCGCGTCGCGAATCCAGCAGTAGCGGTAATCCCAGTTGCGCACACCGCCAATCCACTCCGGCAGTGATGTGGTCGGCGCCGCCACCATGCCGCCGGTGGGCGCGAATATCAGCGACTTGAGCGTGATCAGCGAGCGCACCACCGCCTCGCGCCAGTGGTGCCCCTCGCCGCGCTCGAAGTGGCAGCGCTCGGCCCAGCCACGCCAGCGCTCGGCCGTCCGGTCCAGCAGCGCCTGCGGGTCCTGCGGAGTGCGCGCGGGCCGATGCGAAGGGTGGTACGCCAGCGTGAACGGCACCATTGCCCCGGCGCCGACCTGGAACTCCGCGTGGGTGGTGTAGTTGTGCCCGATCAACTCGACCGGCGTGTGCAATTGCAGCGCGTCCGGTCCGGCGACCGCGCTCAAGCCATAGTCCTGGCGCCGCACCCACGGCACGGTCCGGCCGTATCCCAGGCGCAGGATCAATTCCATGCCCATGCGCACCCGCCCCTCGTCGCCGCGCACCAGCCGTACCACGTCTACGTACTGCTCGTCGTCGCTGAACGGCATGAAGTCGATGAGGGTGACCGCGCCGTCGTCGGTTTCGAAGCGGGTTTCGAGGATCGCGGTATTGGAACGGTAGCGGCGACTGACGCGGCGCACCGGCCCCGCCGGCGCGATGCGCCAATGACCATGTTCCGGCCCGCCGAGCAGCGCGGCGAAGCAGGCATCGCTGTCGAAGCGCGGCAGGCATAGCCAGTCCATGGCGCCGTCGCGGGCAATCAATGCGCCGCTCAGGCAGTTGCCGATGTAGCCGTAGTCCTCGATGCGCTTGCTCATGGTCTGCGCCGTTGCAGCGTGAGGCTGGGGTTACGTTGCCACCGGCACATGCCGGCAATACCGCTTGCAATTGGGATGCTCCGCGGCGGCGGCAACCGCCGGCTCATGGCGGAGCGCTCATGCCACGCGCCCGTGCCCGGAGCCCGTTTCGCCCCGGCGCGGAACACCGGTGCGCCGGGTTCCGCAGCAACAGAATCTACTGATGCGTTTCTGCAAACAGTTTCACATATGGAACAGAAAACATAATGTATTTATGATCACGTGCGCCGGCAGTTCCTGGTTAGAACCGGTAGCACGGCATGCGATACCAATAACAAAAAGGAGAATTTGGCATGGCTTCGCTATTTTCTCGCGTGATCACGGCGTTGAAGGGGGGAAACGACGGACGGGATGCCGCGCGCATTCCGCAGCGATTTCCGGCGGACGAATCCAAGCCGGCGGTGCCCGGCATCGAAACCGTGCCCACCAGCGGCTATGAGTACGACCCCAACCTCGTGCCGCGGCTGAAGGAGGATCATGCGATCCTGGTGCGGCAGTTCACCGAGCTCGGCACTTACATTCGGCGCGGCGGCAACGTGCTGCGTTTCGTCCGCGAGACCGTGCAGCCGAGCTTCTCCTCCCACCTGATTCTCGAGCAGTACTTCTACGCCTCGCTGGAGGCGCACGCGGACAACCTGGAACTGGGCGACGATCCGGAAATCTGGCGTCAGTTCCGCACCTCGATGAAGGACATCGCCCGCGCGGTGAACCTGTTCCTGTCCGAGATCCTGGCCGGCCGCCTCAACGACAACACCCGCATGGAGTATCTGCGCCGCTACCAGGAGATCATGGAGGTGCTCGGCAAACGCATCTCCGATGAGGAAAACCGCCTGTACCTGATTTACGAGCGCCAGCTCGGGCGGCGGACTGCTCAGCACAGCAAGCCGATGGCAAAGGTGGTCAACGGCAATTTCGGCGGCAAATAACTATCACCGCAAGGAAGGGGAAAACCGATGTCATTGTTTCAGCGCCTGGGCGGAGCCGAGGCCGTCAACGCCGCGGTCGACATTTTCTACCAGAAAGTCCTCGCCGATCCGCTACTCGAAGGCTTCTTCAGCGATGTCGACATGGAGCGGCAGATCAGGAAGCAGCGCGCATTCCTGACCGTGGCGTTCGGCGGAGCGCCCCGCTACGACGGCCGCAACCTGCGTAGCGCGCACGCGCATCTGGTCGAGCGCGGCCTCAACGACAGCCATTTCGATGCCGTGGTGCGGCATCTGCGCAGCACGCTGGAGCAGTTGGGCGTGGCGGAACCCGAGGTGGCCGAGGTCGCGGCCATCGCCGAGAGCGTCCGCGACGAGGTGCTAGGGCGCTGACGCTACCGGCGCGCGTCGCCCCGGCGCCTCAGCCGTAGGCGCCGCGGGCGGCGGCGGCGCGCAGCCGCGGATGCATGATCGCCGAGGCGAGCACGCCGCCCGCCAACAGCAGGCTCAACATATACGGTCCCTGCGGCAGGAACTGGTACAAGGGCATGCCGACGAACGGCGCGAGAATCACGCCGGTGCCGCCGGTGGAACTCATCAGCCCGGCGACGCCGCCCTGCTCGTCCAGGCTCACCGCCAACGAAGCGCCGGTCATCACGCCCGGGCGCATCATGCCGAAGGCGAAGCCCAACATGGTCATGGCGGTGAACATGGCCGGATAACTGCGGCTGAACACGATGATGAGGAAGCCGAGCACGGCAACCCCCGCCCCTATGCCGATCATGGTGCGCGGCGCCGGCTGCAGCAGCCGGATGATGATCATCTGCGTGAACAACACCGCGCCGGCGGTTCCCATCAGCATCATGCCGACCGCGCGGGCGCTTTCGGTCGACGACATCCCCAGCACGTCCATGGTGTAGAAGCCGGCGGTGAGCATGGCCGTGGACTGCGACAGCTCCACCGCCACCGCGATCAACAGGAACGGCAGCACCCGCGAGTCGGTCGGGCTGAGCTTCTCGCTGACCACCCGCTGCAGGCGGTAGCGCGGATCTTCCGGCAGCCCGCGCGCCACCGCCAGCACGCCAAGGAAGGCCATGAACCCGACCGCGTAGAACGGCGCGACCAGCCCCAGTCCGAGCAAGGCCGCGACCACCGCCGGGCCGACGATGGTGCCGAGCGCGAACGCCCCGCCCAGTTGCGCCAGCTTGCTGCCGCGTTCGTGCGGCGCGGCGCGCTCGGCCACGTAGGCCTGTGCCGCCGGCACCGCGGCCGAACCGAGCAGACCGTAGAACGAGCGCGACACGATCAGCGCCACGTAAGCCGGAATCAGCCCCAGCCAACCCGCCAGCCCCAACTGCAGGCTGACGGCGAAGGCGGTCATCGACACCGCGTAGCCGCTCAACCCCAGCAGGATCATGGGCCGGCGCCCGACCACGTCGCTGCGTCGTCCCCAGAACGGCGCCATCACCATCCACAGGATCGCGGACACGGTGAAGATGGTGCCGACCTGCACCTCGGACAGCCCCAGGTCGCGCGCCGCCGGCGGCAGCACGGCGAACACCAGCGTCTGGCCGATGCCGATGCAGATCAGGCTGGCGAACAGAATGAGGAACGGCTTCCAGCCCCGCGCCGGAGCAGGAACGGCGACATCCGTATCGGGCGTGTCGGCGGCGCGCGGGACGTTGTTATTGGGGTCGATCACAGCTGACTGCCGCAAAGTAGAAAATGCTAATGCTAGCAAGAACACAGCGCCGCGCTGACGACGGCACCGCACAACTCGATATCGGGTTTCAACTAGGTTGGCTGGGCGGCCGATCGCGCGACCGGCGCTGCTCGGCACCGCCATCCGCGTATCCACGCACGGTGCCGCGCGCACCACGTTGGTTCTTCATCGAGTAGATGATGGTGCGCGCGGCGCACCGAAAGTGGAAGTCCCCGGCGAGCGGCAATATCGACCGATTCAGGCCGACCCGGCATCGGTGTCGGAGTGCATCCCCGTGTTCAACGTCAGGCGCCTGAGCAGGACTAGCGCGATCAGCGCCGCCAGCAAGGCGATGCCCGCCGAGAGCGCCGAGGCGAGTTGCAGCGCATGAGTGAAGGCGGCGCGCGCAAGCGCCAGCAGTTCGGCGCCCTGCGCCGCCGGCAAACGCTCGGCCGCCGCCACGGCCGCGCCCAGCGTATCGCGCGCCGCCAGCGCCGCGCCCGCGGGAATCCCGTTGGACTCGACCGCGGCCATCGCCCCGCGATAGACCGCCGTAACCACGCTGCCCAACACGGCGATGCCGAGCGCGCCGCCCAGTTCGAAACTCGTCTCGGAAATGGCCGAGGCCGCGCCAACCCGCTCAGGCGGCGCCAGGCCGACGATGAGATCGGTGGTGATCGCACCGATCGGCGCCAAGCCCAGGCAGAACACCAACATGCCGGACATGACCGCCGCCAGGCCGGTGTCGCCGGCCAGCGCCACCACGGCGAAGCCGAGCGCCGTCAGCCCGAAACCGCCGGCGATCACGCGCGCCGGCGCCATCCAGCGCACCAACCGCGGGGTGGCGATCGAACCCATGGCGAACGCCACGCCGGCCGGCATGGTCCACAGCCCGGCCTCGAGCGGCCCCAAGCCGAGCACCAGCTGCAGGTACTGGGCGATGAACAGCAGCGCGCCGAAGGCGACGAACACGGTGAGCACGTTGATCAGCAAGGCCGCGCGCAAACCGCGCGAGCGCAGCAACCCGAGATCCACCAGCGGATCGGCGAGCACCGCCTGCCGGCGCACGAACAAGGCGCCGACGGCCAGCCCCGCCGCCAGCCATAACAGCGGCGGCCATCCGAACCCGGCCGCGGCGATGTGCTTGATGCCGTACACCACCGCCAGTACCGACACCAGCGACAGCGCCACGCTCGCCAGGTCGGGCCGGCCGGCGCCGGGATCGCGCGACTCCGGTAGCAGCAGCGGCCCCAACAGCAGGAGCAGCAGCATCACCGGCACGTTGAGCAGGAACACCGCCCCCCACCAGAAGTGCTCCAGCAACAGACCGCCGAACAGCGGCCCCAGCGCGCCGCCACCGGAGAAGCTGGCCACCCACACGCCGATGGCCAAGCGGCGCTCGTGCGGGTCGCGGAACATATGGCGGATCAACGACAAGGTCGATGGCGCCAGCGTGGCCGCCGACACCCCCAGCACCGCGCGCGCGGCGATGAGCATCTCGCTGCTGCCGGCGAACGCGGCGAAGGCGGACGCCACGCCGAAGGCCGCGGCGCCGATCAGCAACAGGCGGCGGCGGCCGATACGGTCGCCGAGCGAACCCATGGCGATCAGACAACCGGCGACCAGGAAGCCGTAGATGTCGACGATCCACAGCAACTGCGTGGCGCTGGGCGCGAGGTCGGCGGTGAGATGCGGCACCGCGAGGTTGAGGACGTTGAGGTCCATCGAGTAGAGCAGGCACGGCAGCGCCAGCACCGCCAGGCCTATCCACTCGCGCCGCGTCGCCTTGCCGTTCGTGCCGGGAATACCACTCATGCGCCGACCGCTCTCCGCCCGTGATCCGCGGCGGCCCCGGGGACGCCGCGTGAAGGCAGCAGAGAGTACCCGCAGCGATCCCGCCCCGCCATCTCGCTTTGCACGTTTGTGGTGCGCCCACATATCCGGCGAAGCAACGATCAGGAGATAAGCAAATGCGCGCGATCGGATCCGCAGTCGTTACCGTCTTCGCCACCGTCATGCTCGGGCTCGGCGCGGCGCAAGCATCGCAGAGCACACCGGGCGCCGCCGCGATCACCGTGGAGAAGGCGAAGGAAATCGCACTGTCGCAGGTGCGGGGCACGGTGGAGGAAGCGGAACTGGAGGTCCGCGACGGCAAGCATGTGTGGGAAGTCGAGGTCGATCTCGGCAACGGCGAGGACCGCGACGTCATCATCGACGCCGCCAGCGGCGAGGTGTTGTCGGTCGAGGGCTGACCGCGGAACGGCGGCCACGGCGCCACCGCGAGGCCGGGCGGCCGGCCGCGTCCGTGCGCCGTCAGAGGACGCCGAGGGCGCGCAGGCTGGCCTTGCCCAGCGCCACCCGCTTGCCGGCATCCTCGGTGCGATGCATGTCCATGTTGAGCGCGAAGCAGTAGGGCTGCGCGCCCTTCTCCACCCAACCGACCCACCAGCCGATCGCCGGCTGCTCGTCCATTGCCCAACCGGTCTTGCCGTATAGTGTCCAGCCCTCGCCCTGCTCCAGGCGGACGATCTCGCGCACCGCGGCCTGGGCCTGCTCGGGGAAAGGCAGCTGACCGCGGGCCAATCGGCACAGGAAGCGCACCTGCTCCACCGCGCTGATCTTCAGCGGGCCCACCAGCCAGAACCGGTCGACCACGGCGCCGATCTCGCGGTTGCCATAATCCAATCGGTCGACTTGTTCTCGCATTCGCTCGAGTCCGATACGCCGCGCCAGCTCCTGGTACACCGGCACGTTCGACACCCGGATCGCGTCACGCAGCCCCATGTCCTGCTCCCACTGCTTGACCCGCTGCGGCGTGCCGCCGTACGGCAGCACCTCGTCGACATCGCGCACGGCGCCGGCCGACAGGCCGATCAGGCTGTTGGGAATCTTGAAGGTGGAAGCCGGAACGAAGCGTTGGCCGGCGCGCGCGTGATCGTGGCCGATGTAGCGCTGCGCGGCCGGATCGTACAGCACGAAGGTGCCCCGCACCTGGGCGTCGCGAAACAACTCGGCCACCGCGGGGCTGTCTTGCCAATGCACGGCGTTGGCATGCCCGGCCGACAGCAGCAGAAGCGCGCTGAGCGCCTTCTTCATGCTCTCTCTCCTTGAACGGAATATGTTCGAAGCGAGCCGCCTGAATGCCGGCCGTGGACGCCGAGCGGACGCCCTACGCGGATGCGCGCCCCAACAGCCTGGACAGGAAGCCGGGCTGCTTGCTGCCTTGCCTGACCACGCTGGCCGAGGCCATTTCCTCGGCCTGCGCCAGCAGCTCGTCGAACCGCCCCCCCACCGCGGTGGCGGTGGCGCGCTCCTCGGCCGTGAACGACGAGCCCTGCCCGCGCACACCGGCCTCGAGCAGCGCCTCGCTCCACTTGAGGATACCGAAGCGTGCCGTCAGCACCGCATGCGTGACCACCGCGGCCGGAATCACCTGGCACAGCTCGGTATCGAGATTGGTGAGCTTGGCCATGGCGGCCTGCTCCTCGGGACTGAGCGTACGTCGGCGACCGCCCTTCTTCAGCATCTCGGCATAGTCTTCAAGCAATGCGGGAATGCCGGCGCTCAGAGCGTAAGTCGATACCTGCTTGCGTTGGCCCTCGCTGATCGGCGCTTCGATCCAACCGAGACCGGGGCGCCATGCCAGTAGTACGGCGTCACTACCCTTCCGGTACAGCGGTATCGCCTGGTCCGGCTGATAGCCGTCACGCTCGCAGGTCAACCAGGCGCGAAAGCGGCTCTCGCGCAGCGCGGTCGCGGCGAAGATGCCGCGGGTCAGTAGATCGACCAGATCATGCTGCGGGTCCTGTGCATGCTGGTGAATGGACTCGATAATCGACGCCATTTCTGCTCCTCCCCTGTGATCGCTCTCACGCCGGGCCACCAACCCCCACGCCGGCTCCGTCCTTCCCGATTCTTCTTTTAATAATTCACTACAGTCGAGTATTAGCGAGGCATACAAAGGCGACCATCCGACCTTAGAGGTAATCCCTGGCGGCGGAAAGCGAAAAACTCACAGGGCCCGCCGCGGGCGTCTTTACCTGGCGGGTAATCGCAAATGCGCCGCCGCGCGCCGAACATGCACTCCCAGGAGCCGGCATCGCCCGGTCCGACAACCACCACGGGAGGTCAGCATGTTCAGCCATAACCGCCACAGCCTGATTCGCAACATCCTGCTCGTCGACGCCGCCACCTGCTCCGCGATGGGAGCCGCGCTGACCGTGGCCACACGGCTGCTCGCCACGCTCACCGCCCTGCCGCCGGCGCTGTTGTTCTATGCCGGCGCACTGCTGTTCCCTATCGCCGCCTTCATGGCGCTGGTGGCGACACGGGCATCGATCTCCGTCGGCGCGGTATGGCTGGTGATTCTGGGCAACCTGTTCTGGGTCGCCGCCAGCCTCTGCTTGCTGGTAGGCGGCTGGGTGTCGCCGAACGCGCTCGGCTACGCCTTCGTCATAGTGCAGGCGCTCGCTGTCGCTGTCATCGCCGTGCTCGAACACATGGCGCTGCGCCGCACCGCGGCGCCGCTGGCAGCCTGAACCGACGTCTCCCTCGGGCGGGCCGGCCGCGCTGGCCCGCCCCCACCCGACATTAGGAGTGCAATCATGCCCGCGTATGGTGTTGCTCATTTACGCGAAGTCGACATGGGGCCGCAGATCGTCGAGTACCTGCAGCGCATCGACGCAACGCTCGAGCCCTTCCACGGCCGCTTTCTCATCCACGGCGGCAAGCTGGACGTGCTGGAAGGCGACTGGCCCGGCCACCTGATCGTGATCGAGTTTCCGGACGAGGAGCGCGCGCACGCTTGGTACCACTCGCCGGCATACCAAGCGATCCTGCGGCTGCGCACCGACAACGCCCGTGGCGACGTGGTGATCGCTCGCGGCGTGCCTCCCGATCACCGTGCGACCGATGTGTTGGCCACCTGAGCGGCCGTCGGGTCGCCCGAATCGGCTCCCGGTCGCCCGCGGCGCGAACGGCCCCCTGCCCGTGTGCGCTAGACTGCTTGGCACGTAGCCGTCCGCCGCCCGCTTCGGTGGGCGCGGACGGCGGCCAGAATGCCCGCCGCGTCCGTGTCACGAAACCGGCGCGGCGCACGCCAAGGAGGTTGTGCATGTTCGATCGCCTCGCGCGCGCGGTCGGCCTGAGCGCCGTCCCCCAGATCTTCTTCGTCTCCGCCACGCTCGCCGTTCTGTTCGTCGCCTTCGCCATTCCCTTCCGCGAGGCGTTCGCCCTCTTCTTCGGCGCCATCGGCAGCTTCACCTTCACCTACTTCGGCTGGTTCTACGTACTCAGCGTCACCGGCCTGCTGGGCTTCCTGCTCTGGGTGGCGTGCAGCCGTTACGGCAACCTGCGCCTCGGTCCCGATGATTGCAGCCCGGACTACGCCACGGTCACCTGGTTCGCGATGCTATTCGCCGCCGGCGTGGGGACGGTGCTGATGTTCTGGGGGGTGGCCGAGCCTCTGTCCCACTACGCCAATCCGCCGCTGGTCAACGTCAGCGGCGGCAGCCTGGACGCTGCCAAGCTGTCGATGACCATCGCCCTGTATCACTTCGGCCTGCACACCTGGACCATATTCACCCTGCCGGCGCTGGCCATCGGCTACTTCTCCTACCGCCAGGGACTACCGATGCGGATCAGCAGCGTGTTCTACACGGTGCTGGGCGACCGCATCTACGGCCCGATCGGCTGGACGATCGACATCGTGGCCTTGCTGGGCACGCTGTTCGGAGTGGCGGTGTCGATGGGGCTGGGCTCGCTGCAACTGAACAGCGGACTCAACTATCTGGTCGGGCTGCCCAATACCGCCGGCTGGCAGATCGCGCTGGTGGCGATGGTCACCGTGATCGCCACGGTTTCGGTGGCGCTGGGCCTGGATCGCGGCATCAAGCGTCTGTCCGAGTTCAATATCCTGGCGGCCTTGCTGGTGCTGCTGTTCGTCTGGGTGGCCGGGCCGACGCTGTTCATCACCTCGGGCACGGTGCAGGTGTTCGGCGCCTACCTGCACAACCTCACCTGGATGGCGTTCTGGACCGAAGCTTTCCAGGGCACCCACTGGCAGCAGAGCTGGACCGTGTTCTATTGGGCCTGGACCATCTCCTGGGCGCCATACGCCGGCATCTTCATCGCCCGCATTTCCAGGGGCCGCACCATCCGCCAGTTCGTGCTGGGCGCGCTGGGCGCGCCGCTGCTGTTCACACTGATCTGGTTCTCCGGCTTCGGCCTGTCCGCGCTCGATCTGGAACTGAACCAGGGCGCGGAATTGACCAGGCAGGTGCAGGAGGACGTGTCGGTGGCGCTGTTCACCTTCCTCGATCATTTCCCGCTGGCGCATCTGTTGTCGGCCTTGAGCATCGTGGTGATCGTGGTATTTCTCACGACGTCGGCGGACTCGGCCGCTCTGGTCATGGATATGCTCTCGCGCCGCGAGGGTCAGGCCTCGCGCACCGGTCAGCGTGTGTTCTGGACCCTGCTGATGGGCACGGTGGCGGGGACCCTGCTGCTGGGCGGCGGGCTCAGGGCGCTGCAGAACGTGATCACGGCGCTGGGCTTTCCCTTCTGTCTACTGCTGGTGTTCATGGCGGTGGCGCTGACTCGCGCGCTGCACGCCGACTATCTGGGCTACTCGATGCAAGACTTGGCGGCCGGCCGCACGCCACCGATCGACCCGATGGGTTCGCTGCCGCACCAAGCCAAGAACCGTCGGCGGCCGCCGGCCGACAAACACTGAGCGGCGCCGCGGGGCGGTGACGATCGCCGCTGGCGGGCGAAAAACGAATTGCCGGGAAATCGCGCGAATTCCCATATGCGGATCAATTGTCGTCTGTCGCGCGTTCTCGTAAATTTGGCGCGAAAATACCGACCCACGGAGTGGATCATGAGCCCGTTCGTGCGAACCCTAATTACCGTGACGTTTGGCTTTGTTGTCAGCAGCAACGCCTTCGGCGCTGACGATGTCGTCGAGGGCGCGTCCACCGTCGTGGTGGACAAGACCGAGCGGCAAAAGGACCGCCAGCAGAACCGCGTCGAGCAGCGGGTGGACAGCGAGACCGACAAGGCGGTGGACAAGGTCGTCGACAAGCTGCTGAACAAGCTGTTCGACTGAGCGGCTTCAGCGCTCGGTCGCCAGCGGATTCGCCTCCCAATACGGCGGATCGCCGATGTACTCCGCCAGGAAGTCGATGAACAGCCGCACCTTGGCCGGCAGGTTGCGGCGCTCGGCGTAGACCGCGTACAGCCCCAGCGGCTCGATTTCGTACTCGGCCAGCAGCTGCACCAAGCGCCCGTTGCGTAGGTGCTCGGCGAGCAGATAGCGCGGCGCGAGCAGGATGCCGGCACCGGTCAGGGTCAGCTCGCGCAGCGCCTCGCCGTTGTTGGCGCGCACGTTGCCGCTGACCCGCACCACCCGCTCGCCACCCGGCCCCTTGAACCGCCACTCGCCCGGCGCGAACCAGTAGGTATAGCCCAGGCAGTTGTGGCGGGTCAGATCCTCCGGCGCCGCCGGCACGCCATGCTCGCGCAGATAGGCCGGCGCCGCGCACAGCACCACCCGCACCCGGCCGAGCCGGCGCGCGATCAGGCTGGGGTCGGGCCGGTTGGTGAGGCGCAACGCCACGTCGAACCCCTCCTCGGCCAGATCGACGATGCGGTCGGTCAGCGTGAGATCCACCGTCAGCTCCGGGTAGCGCCGCACGAACTTCCCCACCGCCGCCGCCACGTGCAGCGTGCCGAAGCTGACCGGCGCGTTCACGCGCAGCACGCCGCGCGGCTGCGCCGTGCCGGCGGCGGCGGCCGATTCGGCCTGCTCCACATCCGCCAGGATCTGGGTGCAGCGCTGGTAGTACTCGGCGCCCGGCCCGGTAAGGCTGACGTGGCGCGTCGTACGGTTGAGCAGCCGCACCCCCATGCGCTGCTCGAGATAGCGCACATGCTTGCTGACCATGGCCCGCGACATGCCCAACTGCTCGGCGGCGCGGGCGAAACCGCGCGCCTCCACGATGCGGACGAACACCGCCATGCTGCCGAGCGTATCCACGGTTATTGATCACTCCTAGTAAACACCGGGTTCACTAATGCCTGATTTATTCACCATCAGGCAACCATTATCGTGAACATCGAGGGAACGAAGATCAGAGGGAACCGGAATCCCGTACTAAGAAGAGAGCAACTCCAATGAAGATCGCCATCCTCGGTACCGGCCGCTGCGCCACCCGCCTGGCCCGGCGCCTATCCGAACACGACTTGGTTTTCGGCACTTGCGAGTACAGCGTCAACCTCACCCGCCGGCTGGTCGCCCGCATGGGCCGCCGCGTGAAGCTGACCTCGCCCAAGGACGCGGTACGGCAGGCCCAAGTGGTGCTGCTCGCCGCCACCGATTACGAACTGCCGCGGCTGCTTTCCGCTGCCGGCCCCTTCGCCGGCAAGCTGGTGCTGCAAGCCTCCGACTTCGCCCGTTCCCGCAGCGATAGCGCCGAGCGCGTCGACTGCCTCGCGGCCACGGCGCAAGCGGCAGGGTAAGCGAGCCTGGCGCCGCCCAGCACGAACACGTTCACATAGACACGCCCCAGCGCTCGCCGCGTGATGCGCCACGCGCACCGGCTTGGCTGCCCCGGGCCTGATTCGATGAAGGCGGTGCGCGCCGCGCACCCTTCATGGCGAGCCGATGGCGCGGACCCATCCGCGGCCCTGGCCGCTCACTTGACCTCGAACGTCCCCACGACCACCTCGTCCTTGGCCTGCGCCAGCCGCAACGTGACCATCTCGTCGCGCTGCGCCGCGCTGCCGTAGCCGGTGCTGAACCTGAGCATGAGCGTGGTGGCGGGTGCCACCACCTGCTGCCGGTGACCGTAGAAACGCGCCTTCACCGTATAGGTGCCGGGCTTGGCGTGACGCAGCTCGAACACCTCCGGGCCATAGCCGCCGGTGAAATCGCGCGACATCGCTCCGCCCTGGTAGGTCAGCGGGTTGGCGTAGTACGCCGCTTCGCCGTTGGGATCGATCACCCACAGATCGATATCGGTGTTGTCGGCATCCCAAGCGAGCACCACGCGCAGATCCAAGGGCATGTGCCGTAGCAGGCGCGGATCGATGCCCGACAGGTCTGGCGTCTGCCCGGCGGCCTGCATGCGCGCGACGACGGTGTTGAGTTCGGTCAACGCGATCAGCGCGATATCGGCGAAACGGTCATCCCAGGGGCGGCGCACCACCTCCCACAGCTGCTCCAACCCCTGCTGCGGCTTGCCCGCGGCCGCCAGCGCCAATCCCAGGTCGCGCCAGGACTGCGGCTCGTCCGGCGCGAGTTCGCGGACCCGCTCCAGAACCGGCAAAGCCAGATCGACGCGTCCGGCCTGCAGCAGCCGATAGCCGAGGATGCGCAGGATGTGCCGGTCCTCCAGCTCCATTTCCGCCAGATTGGACAGCACCCGCAGCGCCAGCTCGCGCTGGCCGCGCTCCAGCAGCCGATCGGCGGCGTCGAGGAAGAACGCCGTGCTCTGCGCGTAGGACGGCTTCTCGTCAAGGTACGCCGCGTACAACGCCGCGGCGTCGCTTTGCTTGAAGCGGGCGATGTACGGCGCGTCCGGCTCCCAGCGGCGCAAGCGGATCACCGCCCCGGTCTCGGCTGCTGCTTGCTCCGCTTGAGCCGCGGCGGGCGCGGGAACGGGCGCGTTCTCCATCGCCCGCATCACCCGGCCCGCCTCCGCGCGGCGGCGTTCGCGCGCATGCCGCTCCTCGGCCGCCAACGCCGCCCGCCGCGCCTCGTCCTTGTCCGGGGGCGCCGCCGCCGGCTGGTCCTTGGGAAACGACCTGTCCCACCAGGCGGCGCGCTCGGCGAAGCGCCGCGCCACCCGCTCCAGGTGCTCGGCCTGGCGCAGTTCGCGCGTCCGGCCGGCTTGCGCCAGCAACTGTCGGTACTTCGGCAGCAGACTGGCCGGCGGCTCGATCTCGTGGCGGACGTAGTCCTCCACCGTATCGAGCACGATCAGCGAGGTTTCCGCGCTGGCCAGCTTGAAGTGCGTCGCCAGCCGGCGGATGGCGGCGCGATTGGCGCGCGGCGCTCGCTGCAACGCCTGCAGGCGCAGGCTGGCCCAGCGCCAGGCCGCCAGCGGCAGTTCCTGCTCCGAGATGGCGCTGGGTTCGACCGCCAGCGGCACGATCTGCTCGCTCACGCGTCCCTCGCCGTCCAGCCACTCCAGGGTCAGCTCCGCTTGCGGCGCGGTAAGCAGGCCGGCGAGCTGGACATAGCCGTCGCGCGGATACGGCGAGGCCGCCACCAGCTGTCCGGCGCCGACGCCGCGCAACCCGGTCAGCCGCGCCGGCACGGTGTGCAGCGCCCGCACCGCGCTGACGCTATCGGTATGGGCCAGATCGAGATGCATCGCGCCGCTGGCCTCGGCCGCGGCCCGCAGCAAGGTCGTGTTGCCGCGCAGGGCGCTGTTGACGGTGTACAGCGGCACGCTGCTCGGCGGCAGTTCGTCGCTCTGATAGGTGCCCAGGCCGTCGCTGAACAACAGCGCCATGTCCGCGCCCGGCGGCACTTGCAGCGCACCGAGGTTGGTCGCCCCATCCAGGGCCAGCGCCTGCAGGTGCTGACGAAGCCGGCGCCAGTCGCCGCGGTCGACGCTGAACTCGCGCACCGGCTCGGCCACGTCGCGCGCCACCAGCAACGCCACGGTTAGCCGGATGTCGCCGAGGCTGCGGAAGTAGGCGTCGAGCAGCGCCAGTTCGCGGTCGAGATCGCGCATCTCCGCCGAGCCGGACGCATCCCAAAGGATCGCCAGCGTCTTCGGCGCGGCCCGCTTGCCCTCGACCAGCGCCGGCGCCGGCAGATCGGCGTAGAAATAGCGCTCGCCGCGATAATCGCCGACCGCGATCGCGGCGTGCCGCTGCGCGCTGGGCAGCTCGACGACCAGGACCCCATCCTGCTCGTGGTCGCGGCGCGACAGCTCCACCTCGGCGTCTGCCCAACCCACGCCGCGCGGGCTGAGGCTACTGGCGCCGAAGCGCGCGCGCAGCTGCGCCGGCGCCACACCGGCGACCCGCACCCGGGCATCGAGCCGGGCCACCTTGCCGTCGAAAGCCAAGGGTAGGTGGTAAGCCGGGTCTTGCAGCGACTCCACCAGATCGAGCACCACGCGGCGCCTACCCTGGGCCGGCAATGGGTAGACGCGGAGCTTGTAGTTGTTGCCGCCAATGACTTCGAGCAGCGCCGGATCGACCTGGGCACGGCTGATGTCCTCGAACACCCGCCGCCCCTTGGCCTTCTCCACCGGCACCGCCGGCCGCAGTTCGCCGTCGATGTCGAGGGCGAAGCCGATCACCGTCTGGCCGGGCGCCAGCGGAAACTGCAGCTCGCCTTCGAGCACGCGGGCGTTGGGGTTGTACAGCTCCAGCTCGATGCGGCTGCGCGCCTCGCGACCGGCGATCTCGGCGCGCACGTCCACCCGGCTGACCTCGACCGGCAGACGCGACTCCGCCGCCACCACTACCGGCGGCAGCACCCGCGACCGCGGGCTAGGCCTCTCTTGCGCCCAAGCTTGCGCCGCGGCGACAAGGCACAGTGCGGCGAGCGACAGCGCCCGCATCGATCGGACATACGACATGGCTTCCCTCCCCCAGAACAGCGCATGCGGCTCAGCCGCCCGCTACCGCAGGCACTCCACGGTCAATTCGATGCCGCGCACGCTCGCCTCGCGCGGATCGGCCGCATCGGCCGGCAACTCGCGCATGTCGAGGTAGCGGAAATGATCGTTGCCGCACAAACCACGGGCACGCTGCTCGGCGTAAGCCGACAGCCGCGCGGCGGAGATCGTCGAACGCACTTCGTAGCGCAGCCACAGCAGGTAGTCGCTACGGCGCTCCTGCGAGAAAACGAGGCCTGGATCGTTGCGCAAAGCGTCCGGATCGAGCCCGCCCACAACGGCGGCGAGCGGTGGCATGAGCAATGCGCTGAACAAAGGAGCGGCGATCGCGGATTTCAGCATGGCCTTATTTGCGCCCGCCCCTGCGCGTAGCGCAAGCACTTTCGCGGCAACGCCGGCCGCGACCGGCCTGTCGGACGCCCAGACCCGGCGGGCCCCACCCGATCTACCGAACTACGCTCTTAGCCTTGGAACCAGGACGGGAAAAAGCGCTCGGGCACGATTACGATCAGGGCCATGGACAACGAAACGTTGACTTTACGCCCGGTATCGGTCGCGCTACAGGCAGCCTTGCCCGCCTGGCAGCAACGGCTCGCGATCGGCCTCGGGCTGGCGACACTGCTGGTGGTGGCGGCGATGACGTTGCAACTCGTAGCCATCTCTCGCGAGCTCGGCGCGAGCTGGGATCAACTCTTGGCCGGTCTTGCCGAGCGCAAGTCCGATCTCGCCGGCGCCGTGCTGTGCGCCCTGATCATGCTGGGGCAGTGGGTGTACCGCAGCGCTTCGTCCCGACGGGAGCGATTAGAACTACGGGACGGCGCGCTTCGTTACCGCTCGCCGTTCGGCGGCGCGCTGAACCGTCTGTTCCCGGATTGGCAAATCCGGATCGCGGACATTCGCAGCGCGCGCATCGTCACGCCGCGAATCGCATTATTCCGCAACGAGCCGGTGCTGGAATTGCGGGCGGGGACGCAACGGCGGCGCATTCGCCTGCTCGGCTGGACCGATCCCTCCGCTATCGATCCGAAGGAAGCCCTGGGCCTGCAACGCAACCCGCGGCGGCGCCAGCACTGGGCAGCGCAACGCGAGGCGATGCTGCCATACCTGCGGCGCCTGGGCGTGCGCATTCAGGGCGATATTGCCGCGCCGGACGCCATGCACGGTCGGACCGGTTTCGACCTGGCCGGCAATCGCGCCAGCCATGCGGCGCTATTCGTCTTGTTCGGCGCCGGTTTGTATTTTCTGCTCGACACGTTCTTCATCAACTCGGAAACCTATGTCGAGCCGCCGGATTTGAGCGGCTTCGTCGCCGTGGCGGTGGCGACCGCGGCGGTCACCCTGGTCGTCCTGCGCAAGGCGCGGGTACCGGTGCTGGAGGCGACCGTGCTCGGCGCGCTGCTTGGCGTCGCCGTCGGCGCGGCGGGGTATCCGCTGCTGCTGCGGGTCAATCAGCTCACCAGCGCCGGTTCGATCGGCCATGACTACATGCGCGCCGAGGGCCTGCGCTTCATCCCGCGCGACCAGGCACTGCCGGAAATAGTCTTCTCGGAAAACGAGGATTACTGGACGCAGTTCCCGGCGGAAACGGTGCACCGCTTCCAGCTACGAACCGGCGCGCTCGGCTTCTACCAGATCGACATGGCGCCGATCTGGCAAGACATGCGGCGCTTCTACCAACGTTCCGGCTAGCACGAGCCGAGCCGGCCGCGCGTCGGGAAGCTCCCCGTATCCCCGTGGGCACGGCCTACATCCGCCGCCACTGATGAACTAGAGTCATTCAGTACGCGCATCGACGTTAGAAAAACAACCAAACGAAACGTTAAGGAGGAGAGCGATGTTCGAACGACATCTGAAGGTGTGGCCGGCGGGCGTGCCCCGGCATTTGCCCCTGCCCGACACCAGCATCTACGCCAATCTGGCGGCGTCCGCGGCCGCCCGGCCGGACAAGACCGCCATCGTCTACTACGGCTCGGAACTCAGCTATTCCCGGCTGCAGGCCGAAACCGAAGCCATGGCAGGCTATCTGCGGCACCTGGGCGTGAACAAAGGCGATCGGGTGCTGCTGTTCATGCAGAACAGCCCGCAGTTCATCATCGGCTTCTACGCCATCCTGCGCGCCGACGCGGTGGTGGTGCCGGTCAACCCGATGAACAAGACCGCCGAGCTCGACTACCTGGTGAAGGACACTGGCGCGGCGGTGGCGTTGGTCGGCCAGGAAGTGTTCCCGTCACTGGCGCCGCTGGTCGGCACCAGCGGGCTCAAGCACGCCATCGTCGCCGCCTACAGCGACTACATCACCGCGCCCACCGACCTGAATCTCCCGGCCGAAGTGAGTCAGCCGCGGCAGAGCTACGACGCCGCCGGCATCATCGCCTGGGCCGACGCGCTCGCTGCCGGCCATGGGCCCGGCCCGCACAGCGCCGGCCCGAACGACCTGGCGGTCATTCCCTACAGCAGCGGCACCACCGGCAACCCCAAGGGCTGCGTGCACACCCACCGCTCGGTGATGGCCACCACCGTGGCCGGCGGCGTCTGGCTGAACAGCGACGACAGCACCGTGCAGCTGGTCACCGTGCCCATGTTCCACGTCACGGGCATGCAAATGTGCATGAACGCCGGCGTGCATCTGGGCCAGACCCTGATTCTGATGACGCGCTGGGACCGCAACGTCGCGGCGGAGCTGATCCAGCGCCACCGCGTAACCAGCTGGATCGCGATCTCCACCATGGTGGTCGACACGCTGGCCAACCCCGATATCGGCCGTTTCGACCTGTCCAGTCTGAAGATGATCATGGGCGGCGGCGCGGCGATGCCGAAGGCGGTGGCGGAAAAGCTGTTCGAGCTCACCGGACTGCGCTACATCGAGGGCTACGGCCTGACCGAGACCATGGCGCCGACCCACTGCAACCCGGCCGACCGGCCCAAGGCGCAATGCCTGGGTATTCCCATGCCGGACGTGGACGCCCGGGTCATCGACCTCGACACGCTGGAGGAACTGGGGCCGGAGCAGACCGGCGAGATCGTGGTCGACGCGCCGCAGGTATTCCAGGGCTACTGGAACCGGCCGGAGGAAACCGCCAAGGCCTTCATCGAGCTCGACGGCAAGCGCTTCTTCCGCACCGGCGACCTCGGCCACTACGACGAGGAGGGCTATTTCTTCATCGTCGACCGGGTCAAGCGCATGATCAACGCCGCCGGCTTCAAGGTCTGGCCGACCGAGGTCGAATCGCTGATGTACGCCCATCCCAAGCTGCAGGAGGTGTGCGTGATCTCCGCGCCGCACCCGCGCCGCGGCGAGACGGTGAAGGCGGTGGTGGTGCCGCGCGCCGGCGTGCAGGTGACCGAGGCCGAGATCATTGCCTGGTGCAAGGACAACATGGCCGCCTACAAGGTGCCGGAGATCGTCGAGTTCGTGGAGCAACTGCCGAAATCGCCCACCGGCAAGCTGATGTGGCGCGCCTTGCAGGAACAAGAGTGGGCCAAGCCGCGGCAACAGCAGGCGTAGCGCGAAAGGTAGCAGCCCGATCCCGCCGTGCTTGCGCGTCCCGATACCGGCGGGCAGTTAGCACGGCGCTCCCTCCGGCGTAGGCGAGAACAGCGACTCTTTCGGATTTCACCGGCCGCCCGATCCCCGACCGGCGGCCGCGCGTTGGGGGAACGTATGCATCGAGCACAGACGTGGAGGAGTCTGCGCACGGTCATGGCGCTCGCCGTGGCGTTGCCGCTGGCGTTGCCGGCCGAACCCAACCACTCGGACAGCGGCAAGACCGTCATCCACACGCTCTGGTCGGAGCACGCCCAGGACAGCTATCCGGTGGCGGTGCATCTGCCCGCCGGCTTCGATTCCGCCCGCGCCGCGCTGCCGGTGATCTTCACGCTCGACGGCGAAGGCCATCTGGAGCCGATGCGCGCGGCGGCGCGGGCCGCCGGCGTCGACGCCATCGTGGTGGCGATCGGCAATCGCGCGCAGCGCCGCCGCGACTACGCCCCCAGCGGCTGCGGCGACCAGGGCGGCGGCTTGCAGCGCTTCTTCGACTTTATCCGCTTCGAGTTGATCCCCTACCTGGAGGCGAACTACCCGGCGGGCGGCGAACGGGTGTTGGCCGGGCACTCGCTGGGCGGCTTGCTGGTGACCCACGCCCTGCTCGCCGAGCCGCCGGAGCAGCGCCGCTTCGACGGCTACCTGATCAGCGATCCGTCGTACTGGTGCGCCCCGGGCTACTTCGCGCGGCTGCGCGACGGCTACGGACGGCGCTTCGACCGGCTCGGCGCCCGCGTCCACCTCACCTGGGCCGCTACCGATGGCAACGGCGACTACGCGCGGTCATTCGCGCATACGCTTTCGACGCTGGCGTGGACGAAAGGCGAGTTCGCCACGCGGGAACTGGCCGGCACGCATACCAGCATCGTGCGGCGCGCCTATGAGGAGGGGCTGCGCTTCGTGCTGAAGCGGAACAGCGGTACCGGCGCTCCGGCCGAACGCTAGGCTTCGCCTCCACGCATGCCGTGCAACGCGTGGAGGCGCGGCGCAGGATTCAGGATCAGGCCTTCTTCACGAACTCCGACTTCAGCTTCATCGGGCCGATGCCGTCGATCTTGCAATCGATGTTGTGATCGCCCTCGACCAGGCGGATGTTCTTCACCTTGGTGCCGACCTTGACCACCTGCGACGAGCCCTTCACCTTCAGATCCTTGATCACGGTCACGCTGTCGCCGTCGGCGAGCACGTTGCCGTAGGCGTCCTTGACCACGCCCTCGTCCGCGCCCTGCTCGGCCACGGCGTCGCGCGACCATTCGTGACCGCACTCGGGGCAGACCAGCATGGCGCCGTCCTCATAGGTGTACTCGGAGTTGCAGGACGGGCAGTTGGGTAAAGTGCTCACGGGATTCCCCTGGCTGTGGCCTAAAGATCGCGCGCATCATCCAACATCGGCGCCGGATCGGCCAGGGGTAGAACCGCCGCTGCGCCGATACCTGTCCCGATCTTGATCTAGGTCACCCCAGCAGTATCAGCAAGTGCGCATGATCCGAGTCGACGGCAATTTGTACCGGCCTGCCATGGGCGCTCTCGATGGCGAAGAAGTTTCCGTTGCATCCCGCGCATCCCGAGCGAATCTGCTGGGGCTGCGATAAGTACTGCCCCGCCGAATCCCTGGCCTGCGGCAACGGCACCGAGCGTACCCAGCACCCGGTCGAGTTGTTCGGACAGGATTGGTTCGACTGGAGCATCAAGTCCGGAGCCGAAACCACGGAGAAGCCGGAACGCTGAGCGGATCGCGGACAAAGAAAAAGGGCGGTCGAGTGACCGCCCTTCCGGGGATAGAGTCCAATCGCGGGCTTCCTGCCCTAATGCCATCCTGGCCGGCGCGCTTCCCTTTCACTTCCCTAGTGATCGCCTTACAGGAACCGATACTAGACCCTATACATCGACGCGTCTGTAAGAAATCTCTGACATTGCTGTAGGCGATCCGATAGACCTGCGGTCGGAGCGCTCGGTATGTCGTGCGCGCATGGCAGGGCCGGCGCAAGCCGCGTCCGCTCTCGATGGTACTCCCCTAGCGCAGCAAGCTGATCATGTGCTTGCGGTTATAGCCGTAGACCACGTCGTCGCCCACCTTCAACACCGGCACGCCGCGGCCGCCGAGCGCTTCGAACTGCCGCCGGCCCTCGTCGGATGCCTCGATGTCGTACTCGACGTAGTCCACGCCCATGTCGGCCAGCAGTTCGCGGGTCTTGGCGCAGTAGCCGCACCACTCGGTCGCGTACAGCACCACCTCGCCAGGCTCCGCGCTGGCCGCCGGCACCGGCACGAACACGGCCTCGACCTTGTCCCGGTTCTGGTAGAGCAGCAGTCCGGCCACGGCGGCGATCAGTAGTGCTTTCCTCACGCGTTATGTCCTTCGGCGGGTGCCCAATCGGTTCCGCACGCCAGTATAGATGGCGCGGCGGCACTTTCCCGCCAGCCTCTACCGCGGCATTAAGCCAGCGATACGGCGCTGTCCAGGGGCGCCAGCATGCGTTCTAGCCTACGGTCGTCCGGCTTGCGGCCATAGACAGTCACGTAGATGTCCTGCAACCAGCGCCCGAGTTCGGCCTTGTCGACCGCCGCGGGCAACGGTTCCGCGCAGAGCATGAGATCCATCCGCGGCGCCGGCCCCTTGCCGGGCAGCGGCAGTAGATAGTCCAGACCCTGCACGTCGCGGCAGCCGAGCGCGCGATAGAAGCGCTTGCGCCGCAAGCGCAGCGCCCGGTCGGCGCTGTCCTCGCGCTCGGAGTCCACCTCGATCAACATGGGCCACGCACCGTATCGTGCCCGCACCTCTGCCATGCAGGCCCGGAACAGCCGGCTTCCCAGTCCGGCACCGCGCCGATCGCCCGCCACGGCCAGGTACTCGAGCAGAGCGAAGCGCTCGCCTTCGGACACGTACACCACGCCGAACCCCGCCACCCCGGCGGCGTCCTTGAGCAGCAACACCAAGTAGCTCGGCTGCTCCACCATGGCGGCGAGCTGCGCCCGGCTCTTGCGCTCGCGCGCCGGCAACGACGCGCGGTAAATCCGGTGGAAAGCCGCGAAGTCGGGATCGGCGGCGCTGGTGAGGCGCTGCCAGCCATAGATGTCATCGGTCATAGGTCGTCTCGAATCTCACGCTAGCTCGCGGCGCCATCGATTCTCTTTATGGACACCCCCGAAAACCTTGATTTGAGTCGCCGCATGACGCCTCGCATGCTCGGAGGGAGCCCTTACGAGGAAACAGCCGCGAGCGGCTGAGCTCGGCCCCATCCCCATGGCGGGGGCTCACGGCCACCAATCACATTCATGCCTGCGGATGTCGTGCGCCATGCCGAAGAGCGGCCTCCATCCCAGCGGCAAATAGAGCGGTCGACCCAACGCGCAGCCGGCCGCGAATCAGCGTTTCGCGCGACCCGGTGGGTGAGGTGCCGGATCGCCAGCAGGGCACGCGGGCCGACACGACCGGCACGCGCGACAAAAAGCGGCCGCAGAAGCCGCGTCAATCAATAACGACGACACCGCGCTCGGTCACAGCGACCGGACACAAGCGGCAACGATACAGGAGGAGACGACATGAAAAAGAAACCCCTGCTCACCGCCATAACAAGCGGCCTGGCACTCACGCTCGCCGTGACGCTGAGCAACGTGGCGCAGGCTCAGGACAAGGACTACAAGTGGCCGCGGATGCTGCGGGTCGCCACCCCCGGCACCGCCAGCGGCAGCTTCGCCTCGACCAACGGCTGGGCGCCGCTGCTGCAACAAGGCACGGGCATGTCGGTTCGGGTCATGCCCGAGGATAGCGAGACCATCCGCTATAGCCGCCTGACCCAGCAGAAGCAGTTCGATCTCGCCTCGATCTCCAGCGCCGAGGCCCGCTACCAGATCGAGGGCGTGGACGGCTACGCCGGTGTGCAGCCCAGCCCGATGCGCATCGTCTGGCACCACAACGACACACCGTGGGTGTTCGTGACCCAGGGCGACTCCCAGCTCAAGACCATCTACGACCTAAAGCGCAAGGGCGTGAAGGTCTCGCTGTCGACCCAGTCGCCGCCGATGATGCGTGCGGTGCAGGAAGCCCTGCCCGCCTTCCTCGGCATGACGCCCGAGGAGGCGGCCGAGCTTTGGACCTTCGTGCCCGCCGGCAGCTACGCGGAGAACTGCCGCTCGGTCACCGACGGCCGCGCCGACGTGGCTTGGTGCGCCACCATCAGCGCCGTGGTGACCGAGATGGAAGGCCACCCGCGCGGCATCCGCGTGCTCAATCTGGCGATCGACGACAAGAAGGCTTGGAACAACTGGCTGAGCGTGCGGCCGGAACACGTGCCCGCCAAGGTCAGCCTCGGCGCCAAGAGCACGATGGGCACCGAGGGCCTGGTGTCGAACTTCCTCTACTGGACCCGCCCCGACGTCGACGAGGAGTTGGTCTACAACCTGGTGAAGTGGTTCCACCAGAACTACGACACCTACAAGGGCACGCACCTGCTCGCCTCGCGCATGTCGGTGGATCACTTCCGCGAATACCTCGACCGCAGCCCGATGCCCGTGCACGCCGGCACCATCAAGTACCTGCGTGAGATCGGCAAGTGGACCGACGAGGACGACAAGTGGAACAACGAGGCGATCAAACTCATGGACGCCTGGATGAAGGCCCGCGAGAAAGCGCTGGCCGCGGCCAAGGCCAAGGGCGTGAAGGCGCACTGGGAGAACCCTGAGTTCATGGCGATCATGAAGGAACACACCAAGGATCTGCCGGTGTTCCGCACCCGACTGTAATCCGACGTCGCGATGCAGCCAGCGGGCGCGGTCAGTAGGGCCGCGCCCCTTTCATCTCCCACCGTGCGCATCGCCGCGCGCCGCGGCGGCCTCGCCGCCTTGGGCGCATCAACACGCCTAGAGGAATCGTCATGCAGTCGACCGATCAATCCGATGAACTGCAACCACAAAACGAGATAACCCGCTTGGGCCAGCTGTTCAGCTGGCAGAGCATCCTGTTCGTAGCGCTTTGCTTGCTCGGCCTCGGCGCCGGCATCTACTACACCTTCGGCTTCACCTGGAACGGCGAACGCCTGCTCGAGGGCGAGTACTACTGGCTGTTCATCGGCCTGTTCGCCGCGGCGTCGTTCATCGCGCTTCCCGGCAGCAAGAAGACCAAGCACGTTCCGTTCTATGACCTGGCGCTGGCGGCGCTGTCGCTGGTCATCGGCGTCTACTTCTCGCTCAATGCCCGCGACATGGTCATCGTCGGCTGGAACGACATCCCGGTCGGCGTGGTCACCTGGCTGATGATGCTGGAGCTGGCGCGGCGCAGCGGCGGCGTGCCGTTCTTCCTGGTGGTACTGCTGCTCGGCCTGTATCCGGTGGGAGCGCACCTGTTCCCGGGCCTGCTCGAGGGCATGAACTACGACTTCCCGCAGACCATCGAAGCGCATGTGTTCCGCTCCGAAGGCATGATGGGGATCACCACCAAGATCGTCGCCGAGATCATCCTGGGCTTCCTGGTATTCGCCGGCGTGCTGATCGCCACCGGCGCCGGCAGCTTCTTCATCGACCTGGCCAACTCCGGTTTCGGCCGTTACCGCGGCGGCCCGGCCAAGGTCTCGGTGGTCGCCAGCGCCTTCTTCGGCAGCCTGAGCGGCAGCATCTTCTCCAACATCGCTGGCACCGGCTCGATCACCATCCGCACCATGAAGAAGATCGGTTACCCCGGCCACTACGCCGGCGCGATCGAGGCCTGCGCCTCCACCGGCGGCGTGCTCATGCCGCCGGTGATGGGCGCGATCGCCTTCGTCATGGCGGTGACCATCGGCGTCGAGTACCGCGTGGTGCTGCTCGCGGCCATCATCCCCTCCTTCCTGTACTACCTCGGCCTGATGCTGCAGGTCGACGCCTATGCCGCCCGCGCCGGGCTGAAAGGCATGTCGCCGGAGGAAACGCCGCGCTTCAAGGACGTGATCGGCCGCGGCTGGCCCTACCTGATCGTGCTGATCTTCCTGATCTGGGGCCTGCTGTTCATGCGCTGGGAGTACTACGCGCCGTGGTACGCCAGCGCGCTGATGATCGTGCTGTCGTACTTCCGCCGCGACACCCGGATGACGCCGCGCAAGCTGCTCGAGACCGCCCGCGAGATCGGCGTGCTGGTGGCGCAGACGGCGGCGATCATCCTACCGGTGGCGTTCGTGGTGAGCGGCCTGACCATCACTGGCGTCACCGGCTCGGTGACCTCCGGCCTGGTCAACCTCGGCGGCGGCAACCTGTATCTGGTGATCCTGTTCGGCATGCTCGCCTGCTTCGTCATGGGCATGGCCGGCCTGGCGATCGTGGCCTACATCTTCCTCGCCGTTACCTTGGCGCCGGCCATCATCACCCTGGGCAATCTGAACGAAGTGGCGGTGCACTTCTTCATCATCTACTACGCCATGCTGTCGGTGCTCACCCCGCCGGTGGCCACCGCCGCCTTCCTCGCCGCCACCCTGGCTGGCTCGGCGCCGATGAAGACGTCGTTCACCGCCATGCGCCTGGGCGTGGTGATCTACTTCATCCCGCTATTCTTCCTGTTCCAGCCGGCGCTGGTGCTGCAGGGCGATCTGACGCCGCTGATCTACCTGCTGCCGTCGATCGTGATCGGCATCGGCATGATCGCCGGCGGACTGGAAGGCTATCTGCTGGGAGTCGGCCGGGTGAACGGCTGGCTGCGGCCGGCGTTGATGGTGTCCGGCTTCATCCTGGGTTTCCCGGGGCTGACCATGACGCTGATCGGCGTGGTGCTGTCGGTCGTGGTGATCGCTCTGGTACGGCTGGATAACAAGAGAGCGCAAGTAGCACCGGCCTAAGCCGGCAAGCGGGCCGCCCCAGGGCGGCCCGCGTCGTTTCAGGCAGGCGATTGCGACTCGGCGACCGCCTGCATCACCTGCTCGCGCAGCCAACGGTTGGCCGGATCGTTGTCCATGTTGGCGTGCCAGCACATGTGCACGTTGTGGTGCGGCGCCTCCAGCGGATACGGCAGCACCTGATGGCCGGTGTGCTGGTTCATCACCCGCGCCAGCAGCTCCGGCATGGTCACGATCAGATCGGTCTCCGCCACCACGCGCAAGGCGGCGTAGTAGTGCTGGCAGCGCAGTTGCACGTTGCGCTGCAACCCCCGTCGGCTCAGCTCGAAGTCCTCCACGCCCAGCCCGGTGGGGCGGGAGCTGACCATGATGTGGCCCTGCTTGAGATAGGTATCCAGATCCAATCCGCCTTGGATGTCGGGATGATCGCGGCGCGCCACCACGGCGTAGCGGTCGCGGCTGATGCGGGTATGGCGGATGTGGCGCGACATCGGCAGCACTACGTCGAGCAGCACGTCGAGGCGGCCGCTGACTAAGTCGTTCTTGGTCTCGCGGCGGCGGAACTGCACGGTGGCGATCTGCACCCCCGGCGCGGCCGCGGCGACGCGCTTCATCAGGTGCGGCAGGATGCGCGCCTCCAGCACGTCACGGCAACCCAAGGTGAAGCGCCGCTCCGACACCGCCGGATCGAAGTCCTTGGACTCGCTCAGCGTCGCCTCGATGGAGCGCAGCGACTGGCGTAGCGGCTCGATCATGTTGCGGGTGAAGGGCGTGGGCACCATGGTGTGGCCCTCGCGCACGAAAAGCGGGTCGTTGAGCAGCTCGCGCAGGCGACCCAGCGCGTAGCTCACCGCCGGCTGCGTGACGTTGAGGCGCTCGGCCGCGCGGGTGATGCCGCCTTCGGTGTAGATCGCCTCCAGCACCACCAGCAGATTCAGATCGATCCTGTGAAGATTCATTCTCTTTATGGTCGTCCCATAAAAGCTTGATTTGAGCCGCCGCCGCGCGCGATGCATCCTCTCGGCATCTTGCATCCGACGCCACGCGACGGACCGATCACCATGCCTGGCGGGCGCGATTCCCGCCTGCCGCGCGGCGACGTCCGCACGAAAAAGGAGACCCTAATGGACTTCCAGTACTCTGCCAAGGTCAAGGACCTGCAGGCCCGCCTGCAGGCCTTCATGAACGAGCATATCTATCCCAACCAGAAGCGCTACCACGACGAGAAGGAAGCGAACAAGCGCAACGGTCGCCCCTACGCGCCGGTTCCCGTGGTCGACGAGCTCAAGGAAAAGGCCAAGGCCGCCGGCCTGTGGAACCTGTTCCTGCCCGAGGAGTACGGCGAGTACAGCCCCGGCCTGACCAACCTGGAGTATGCGCCGCTGGCCGAGATGATGGGCCGCGTGCTGTGGTCGTCCGAGGTGTTCAACTGCGCCGCGCCCGATACCGGCAATATGGAAGTGCTCGCCAAGTATGGCAACGAAGAGCAGAAGAAGCAGTGGCCGCTGCCCCTGCTCAACGGCGAGATCCGCTCCGCCTTCGCCATGACCGAGCCGCTGGTGGCCTCCTCGGACGCGACCAACATCGAGACCCGCATCGTCCGCGACGGCGACGACTACGTCATCAACGGCCGCAAGTGGTTCATCACCGGCGGCTGCGGTGAGCGCACCAAGTTCTTCATCCTCATGGGCAAGACCGATCCGGACAACCCGAATCGGCACAAGCAGCAGTCCATGATCATCGTGCCCAAGGACACCCCCGGGGTGACCATCCTGCGCGACATGCCGGTGTACGGCTACTACCACGCGCCGAAGGGTCATCCGGAGATCCTGTTCGAGAACGTGCGCGTGCCGGCCTCCAACCTGATCCTGGGCGAGGGCCGCGGTTTCGAGATCGCGCAGGGCCGCTTGGGACCCGGCCGCATCCACCACTGCATGCGCGTGATCGGTCAGGCCGAGGCGGCGCTGGAGCTGATGTGCAAGCGCCTGGCCTCGCGCACCGCGTTCGGCAAGCAGCTGTCCGACCAGGGCGTGTGGCGCGAGCGCATCGCCGAATCGCGCATCCTGATCGACCAGGCGCGCTTCCTGGTGCTCAACGCCGCGCAGATGATGGACACGGTCGGCAACAAGGCCGCCGCCAAGCAGATCGCCATGATCAAGGTCGCCGCGCCGCACATGGCGTGCAAGGTCATCGACTGGGCCATCCAGGCGCACGGCGCCGGCGGCTACACCGAGGACTTCCCGCTGGCCGACATGTACGTCTATGCGCGCCACCTGCGCACGGCGGACGGCCCGGACGAGGTGCACCGCAACGCCATCGCCAAGGCCGAGCTGAAGCCGTACCTGGAGCGCTGATCCAGGACGGCGCATAAGAAACTCAGAGAGCACAGCGAGAGCAAAGGACGGGCCGCCGCTTCGTGGACGAGGCGGCGGCCTTTGGTCCGTTCAACAAATCCGGGATATCGCGGAGGAGAGCATGAAGGAGCTGCACGGTAAGGTTGCGGTGATCACCGGCGGCGGCAGCGGCCTGGGCCGCGAGTTCGCCCGCGCCTGCGCCAAGCGCGGCATGAAGCTGGTGCTGGCCGACGTCGACCAGCCGGGCCTGGAAGAGACGGTGCGGCTGCTGGAGGCGGAACACCCGGGCGTGGAGACCGCCACCCTACGGGTCGACGTGTCCAAGCTCGACCAGGTCCAGGCCCTGGCCGCGTTCTCCCAGCAGCGCTTCGGCGGCGCCCATGTGCTGTTCAACAACGCCGGCGTCAGCTGCGGCGGGCCGATGTGGGAACACACCCCGGCCGACTGGCAGTGGGTGCTGGGCGTGAATCTCTACGGCGTGGCCTGGGGCATCAAGGCGTTCGTGCCGCTGATGCTGAAGCAGGGCGAAGGCCACATCGTCAACACCGCCTCCGCCGCCGGCTGGCTGTACGGCCCCGGCAGTGCCATCTACAACGTCAGCAAGGCGGCGGTGGTGGCCATGTCGGAAACGCTGGCGCTGGATCTGCGCGACGTCGGCGGCAACATCGGCGTGACGGTGGTGTCGCCGGCGTTCTTCCCCACCGCCATCGTCGACTCGGCGCGCAACCGTCCGGCCGATCTGGCCGACACCGCGCCCATGACCGAGGCGCGCCGGCTGCGCGACGAGCGCATCCGCTACGCGGTGCAGCACGGCCGGCTGTCGGCGACCGAGATCGCCGGGCTGACGCTGGAAGCGGTGGAACGCGACCAGTTCTACGTGTTCCCGCACCAGAAGGTGAAGGACGCGATCCGCGCCCGCGCCGAGACGGCCAACGCGGAGATGGAGCCGTACGACACGTTGGCGGGGCGGCGGTCGTCCTAACCCCGGCGAAGGCGCTATCCTCCGCGCGGCCAACCAAGACCCGACCTACCGGAGCGGCGCGCGGCGCCGGCTCCGGCAAAATTTCCACGAACTCAACCGAATAGGTTCAGCATGAGCGTCAAGCAGCTTTTCGATCTGACCGGCAAGGTCGCCCTCATCACCGGCGGCTCGCGCGGCCTGGGCCTGCAGATGGCCGAGGCGCTGGGCGAGATGGGCGCCAAGATCGCCATCAGCGCGCGCAAGGCCGGCGAACTCGAGGAGGCCGCCGCGCACCTCAAGAGCCAGGGCATCGAGGTGCTGACCGTGGTCAGCGACCTGTCCAAGACCGAGACCATCCCGGCGCTGGTCGATCAGGTGCTCGAGCGCTTCGGCACCATCGACATCCTGGTGAACAACGCCGGCGCCACCTGGGGCGCGCCCGCCGAGGAATATCCGGCCGAGGCCTGGAACAAGGTGATGACGCTCAACGTCGACTCGGTGTTCTTCCTGACCCAGGAAGTCGCGCGCCGCTGCATGATCCCGAAGCGCGCCGGCAAGGTGATCACCATCGCCTCCATCGCCGGCCTGAGCGGCTCCATGGGCATGAACACCATCGCCTACCACACCAGCAAGGGCGCGGCGATCAACTTCACCCGCGCGCTGGCGGCGGAATGGGGCAAGTACAACATCAACGTCAACGCCATCTGCCCCGGCTTCTTCCCGTCGAAGATGACCATGGGCACCCTGGAGCGGCTCGGCGATCAGGTCGTGGCCGGCGTGCCGCTGGGCCGCATGGGCGGCGACGAGGATCTCAAGGGCACGGTGGTGTTCCTGGCGTCCGAGGCCTCGCGCCACGTCACCGGCCAGTACGTCGCGGTCGATGGCGGCAAGAGCATCTGCTGACCGGCCCACAGCGGGCGGCCGCTTGCGCGGTCGCCCGCGCCGCGGCGGCGCCGGGCGTCACGGGGCGCTTTGCCACCCCCCCGCCCCTCGCTAGAATGCCGCTCATGTCCATCCAGCACGCGCTACTCGTTTCTCTATTGGAGAAACCCTCCTCCGGCTACGAGCTGGCCAATCGCTTCGACCGTTCCATCGGCTATTTCTGGCAGGCGACCCACCAGCAGATCTACCGCGAGCTCGGGCGCATGGCCGAACGCGGCTGGATCGTCGCCGACAACGCCGCCGGCGGTGACAAGCGCCAGAAAAAGACCTACCAGGTTCTGCCGGCCGGCCGCGAGGAACTGATCCGCTGGGCACAAACCCCCGATCCGTCGCCGCACGGCGGCCGCAGCCTACTGGTGAAGCTGCGTGCCGAGGCCGTGATAGGCCCGCTGGGCTTGGACGAGCAGCTGCGCGAATTCATGGCGCAGCGCCAGGCGCAGCTCGACATCTACCGCGCCATCGAGCGGCGCGATTTCTCCCCGGAGCGCATGACCCCGGCTCGCCGGCTGCAATACATGGTGCTCAAGCGCGGCATCACGATGGAGGAAGGCTGGCTGGAGTGGGCGCAGGAGGTTCTGCCGCTGGTCAGCCGGACGCCGCCACCGGCCTGATTACGTCGACCGTTCGATTCGACTCTGTCGAAGACGCTAGCGGAAGATCTTCCCGTCGTTCCCACGTACGGCCTACCTCCACAGGGGAAGAACGCAGACCATTCTTCTGTGGGAGATTCTATGTTCTGGCGCAAGCCCACCGGTGCACTTTGGATGGGTAGCCGGTCTGTGATGTCGTCTTTAGCCTCTCCTGTGCCTTTCCTGGAAAGATACAAGAGGGCAGGGAAGACGCCGCAGGCTGACTACCAGCCCAAGGGATACCTGCTGGCTTGCGCCAGAACATAGAATCGCCCACGAAGGCGGGGGTGGGAACGCATGTCTTTAGAGCGCTTGTTCCCGCCACGGCGGGGACAAGAGCCTGGATACCCGCCCCACGCCTTCGCGGGGGCAGGCTCTTCGCGGGAATGACGATCCCCACGAAGGACACGGCGCGATACGCCATCGTGGTACGCACCCAATATCGATGGACGCGCTACTACGCCGCCGCGCGATTTCGATCGCGACGATTCGGAACCAAAAAAAGGCCGCCGCGTATGCGGCGGCCTCGGGCCATTGCCTTAGGCCAACTCAGCTTCGGCCGCGCGCGCGGTGCCTGCGGCGGTGGTCGCCAGGCCCAGCCGCTGACGGGCCGCCTGGTATTCGCGCTTGAGGCGCTCCACCAGCTCGCCGGCGGGCAGGATGTCCTTGACCGCGCCCACGCCCTGACCGGCGCCCCAGATGTCCTTCCAAGCCTTGGCCTTGGTGTTGCCGCCGGAGCCGAAGTTCATCTTCGACGGATCGGACTCGGGCAGGTTGTCCGGGTCGAGGCCGGCATTGACGATGCTCTGGCGCAGATAGTTGCCGTGCACGCCGGTGAACAGATTGGTGTAGACGATGTCATCGGCGCCGCTGTCCACGATCATCTGCTTGTAGCCCTGATCGGCGTTGGCTTCCTTGGTGGCGATGAAGGCCGAGCCGATGTAGGCCAGGTCCGCGCCCGCCGCCTGCGCCGCCAGGATGGCGTTGCCGTTGGCGATGGAGCCGGACAGCAGCAGCGGGCCGTCGAACCACTCGCGGATCTCCTGCAGCAGCGCGAATGGCGACTGCGTGCCGGCATGACCACCGGCGCCGGCGGCCACGGCGATCAGGCCGTCGGCGCCCTTCTCGATCGCCTTCTTGGCGAACTTGTTGTTGATCACGTCGTGCAGCACGATGCCGCCGTAGCTATGCACCGCGCGGTTGACGTCCTCGCGCGCGCCCAGCGAGGTGATGACGATCGGCACCTTGTACTTCACGCACATTTCCAGGTCGTGCTCGAGCCGGTCGTTGGACTTGTGCACGATCTGGTTGACCGCGAACGGCGCGGCCGGGCGCTCCGGATTCTTGGCGTTGTATTCGGCCAGCTCGCTGGTAATGCGGTCCAGCCACTCGTCCAGCACCGGTCCCGGACGGGCGTTCAGCGCCGGGAAGGAACCCACCACGCCGGCCTTGCACTGGGCGATGACCAGATCCGGGTTGGAGATGATGAACAGCGGCGAGCACACCACCGGCACCGACAGCCGGCCTTGCAGAATTGCGGGAAGAGCCATGGTTACCTCGGAAAAACAGATCGATTCGAAGCCGCGACGGGCGCTCAGGCCTTCTGAGTCCGGCCGAACAGCATGTCCTTGTACGGTTCCAGCCGCCTGCTCATCTCGGCGCCGAGCGCCTGCAGGCCGCTGGCCGGACGCACCATCACCTCGAACTCGACGATCTTGCCCTGCTCGTCGAAGCGCAGGAAATCGGCACCTTTCAGGGACTTGCCACTGACCTCGGCGCTGAACTCCAGCACCGCGCTGGTGCCGCATTCGCTGACGAAATAGCGGTGGTAGCGGAAGTTCTGGAACACCTGGTTGACGTTCTTGAGCACCATCTTGATGGCTTCGCGGCCCGGATAAGGGCTATGCGCCACCGGCGAGCGGAACACGATGTCGTCCGACAGCAGCGGGTCGAGCTCTTCCATCGCGTTGCGCTTGAGCAGTTCGTGCCAGGCCTCGAGCGTGGCCTGAGCCTGCGGGGATAGCGACTTTGCCTGCAGCATTGCGTGCTCCTGTGCCCGTAGGGTTGACGTGCGTCCTTGGAATCCCACCGGCCCGCGCCGGCGGCGTTGTAATCGCGCCCGGAGGATGCGCCGGCCGAATGCCAGGCATGCAACCAGTTGCATATTGGTACAACATCACCCAGCAGCGTGCAACTAGTTGCATATAGGCTTGACGGCGGCCAAGCCGCCCGCCACGCGCGTTGCGCGACGCCAACACTCTTGTCGCTTCCGCACGACAAGAAATTGCGCTGTTTGGGCCGTTTTCAGCGTTTCACGACATTGCCACGCGGCGGTCGGGCACGCATCACCTTTCGCAGAGCCATCGCCCCGTGGCCGACCAGGTCTTTCCAGGTCGCGCCGCGCGATTGCGGCAGGCTCTTGGCATGCATCGCTCGACCGGACATGGCCGGCTTGCAGGCCCTGACCTCGGTCGTAGCCGGGATCGGCATCAACGCGTCGAACCCAAGGAGGCAATATGAACGAACCCAACGGCGGCGCCGCAGCGGACCGCGTGGCGCAAATTATCCGCACCTGGAACGAAGTGGAACCGCGGATAGCCCGGCTCAGCCGCGGCCCGACCCGAATCGACTTCTTCCACCGCCTGCTCAGCGAGTACCGCGTCGCCACGCTCTATGCCAAGACAGCCTGCGCCGGCGGCGTCGCCGCCTACGGCCGGGACCTGCAGAACGAAGGCCTGCGCACCATGGCCTTCGATACGATCGCCGGCGCCGCCGAGTACGTGGTCGGCGCCCACCTCGAGACCACGCCGCTGACCATGCCCGAATTGCGTGAAATCTCGGAACGCACGTCGGAGCTGATCGAGCGGGCCATAGCCCAGTTTCATTCGGGCGGCTCGAGCTGGCTCGGGTCAGATCCGCTGCATCGCGGCGCCCTTTAGGAAATTCATCGCGTTCAATGAGTAGCCATGCCGGCGGCCGCGGAGTCGCGTTGCACCAACGTGGCGGACCGGCCGCCGGAACCGGGCGCACCCTGTGGAAGCCAGACATCCGCCACTACCTATCGCCCTATGTGTCATCGTCAGCCTCAGCGAGTTGGAGCGCATGACTCCCGAGCCCCGCAACCCAGAGATTCGCGATAGCCCGCTCTTCCCCCTCGTGTACCGGAACATACTCCGACTGCTGCGCCGGGCCCCCGACAACGTGAAGCTCGGCGACGGCGCCCTGAGCGAGCGCGTACGCGCCCTGATGGCACGCCAAATCACCCGCCGCGTCGGTATCGAGGGCAGCGACGTGGAAGGCACCCGCGGCTATGCCGCCGCGTGCGAGGGCCACAACGCCTCGGTGGCGAAGAACCGCCAGCAATATGCCGAGTTGTGCGCCCTCGATACGGTCGAACAGATCTATCGCATGCTCAACCTCTCACCGTCCTTGAGCGGCATGGACGACGACATCGCCGGTCTCGAGGACACCGACTTCAACGAGGCCGGCCTACCTGGCTTCTCACGCACCGCGATCGAGCAGCGGGAACGGCGTTATCCCGTGCCGCAACGCGCGCCGCAGCGGCCCAGCATCAAGAGCGGCCTGGACGCGATGGCCTCCCGTTCCAAGCGTCGGCCGCGCAACAACCGCTCGTCCTGATCCGGCCGCCACGGCCCTCGGCAATAACCGGCCCAGGCGTCGCCCCGAGCCGGCGCGCTGCTGGAATCCCGTTCGGGCATTAAGAACCTCCAACAAGACCCTGCCGTACCCGCATCGCCTCGGGGGGCGACCCGCTGGGCAGGGCCCTGGAAGCCTCATGGCGTTGTTGCGCGCACCTTATGTGGAGCGACCGCACCGCCTAGCGCAGCCGCGCCAGGTTTTCGAGGCGCCAATCCAAATTAGTTGAAATTAATATTTCGAAACGCTCTTATACGGCGTCATTCCATAGCTGTTTCCAGGTGTCGTGTCGTGCGTTTCAAGCCGCTCCTTGCCTCCCTCCCCCTCGTTCTCGCGCTGAGTGTGGCCGGATGCGGCGACGATAGCCGGGACGACGACCAAGCCCGGCCAGGGGCGGCCGGCGCCGGTGATTCGCTTTACCCGGGGTTGGGCAACGGCGGCTATCAGGTCGAGCACTACACGCTCGATATCGCCGTCGCCGACGTCGAGCGCGGCGAACTGACTGGCCTCGCCACGCTCGAGGCGGTCGCCACCCAGCGCTTGAGCCGGTTCAACCTCGACCTGATCGGCATGACCGTGGACGCCGTCCGGGTCGATGGCCAACTCGCCAGTTTCAGCCGCGACGGCCGCGAATTGATCGTCACCCCGGCCGCCGCGCTCGCCGAGGGCGCGCCCTTCACCGTCGAGGTGAGCTACCGCGGCACCCCCGAGCGGTACATGTCGCTGGCGCTCCCCGAACCGGTCGGCTGGACGCTCCACGCCGGCGGCAGCTACGTGCTCAGCCAGCCGGACGGCGCCGCCACCTTCTATCCGGTCAACGACCACCCGCGGGACAAGGCCAGCTATACCTTCCGCGTCACCGTGCCGAAGCCTTACCAGGTGGCGGCCAATGGCGTCCTGAGCGAGACCGCCGACAACGGCGACAGCACCACCTACGTGTTCGAAGCGCGCGATCAGATGGCGAGCTATCTCGCCACCATCGCCATCGAACGCTTCGAGGTGGTGACCGAGACCGGCCCGAACGAGCTGCCGCTGCGCAGCTACTTCCCCGAGGGCATCGATCCCGGCTACCGGGTGCCGTTCGCCAATCAGGCCAAGATCATCGAGCTGTTGAACGATCGTTTCGGGCCGTTCCCGTTCGAGATCTACGGCTCGGTGATGGTCAGCAGCAGCGACCTGCCCGGCGCGCTGGAAACCCAGACCCTATCGCTCTTCGGCAACGATAGTTTCTACCTGGAGCTCCCCAGTTACGGCGAACTGGTGGTGGTGCACGAAACCGCCCACCAGTGGTACGGCGACAGCGTGGCCGTGACCGACTGGCGCGACGTCTGGATCAACGAAGGCTTCGCTACCTACGCCGAATGGCTGTGGCTGGAGGAAACCCAAGGCGTGGCCGCGCGGGACGAGCAGATCGCCGAGACCTACGCCTTCGTCGCCGCCTTCCCGACGGCGGCACCGCCCGGCAGACCCGCGAGCGACGACCTGTTCAACTACATCAGCACCTATGCGCGACCGGGCCTGATGCTGCACGCGCTACGGCTGGAAATCGGCGACGATGCATTCTTCGCCCTGTCCCGCACCTATGCCACGCGCTACGCGCACGGCAACGCCAGCCGTGATCATCTGTTCGCGCTGGTGGAAGAAGTCAGCGCGCGCAAGCTGGACGCCTTCTTCGACGCCTGGCTGTACGATCAGATCGTGCCGCCGATCCCGCAGATGAACCTGTCGGCCGCCACGGCCAAGGCAAGCCGCCCACTGCTGCGCGACGACGACGCGCGGATCCACCGCCACGGCCGCTGGACGACGCCGCGCTGAGCGGTGCGAAGGTCGGCGCCCGGCGCGCCGACCATCCACGCGGGGTATGCATGCCGCACCCCACGTGAAGTCCCCTCCCCCATCCCCTTAGGGCTACCGGTAGCGAGCGAACGGGAGAGCGGCCGGCCGCGCCCTCAGCCACAGCCGCCGAGCGAATAATGTGAAATACGTCTAATTTCGATGGACGTATCACCTTGGTGGTAGCATGCTTCTCATCGAGTCCATCGACGACGAACCGACCCGGGCCGGAATGGCGGGGACCGTTGTCATCATCCGGGTGTCGCAACGTGATCGAGCAGCAAGATTCTCAGCGCAGAGCGGTGCTGCAGGCCCTACTACTGCTGACCATGGCGGCCGGCATACTCTTCTTCTTCCTCAACATTCACCGAGGGGCCTTCATCCTCGCCAGCGCCGAGATCGTGATGGCGGCGGTATCCGCGCTGTTGCTGTGGATCGTTCGCCGCACCGACAAGCTACGGCTCTGGACTCTCGCCTATTTGATTCCGTTCCTCTGCGTGATGATGCTGGCCATGACCACGCCGCGCGCCGCCAGCACCATATGCGTTTGGATCCTGTTGATCCCCGTGATCACCCACCTGTTGCTGGGACGCTGGCTGGGCCTGCTGCTGTCGGTGCTGTTCATGAGCACGGGCCTGGTGCTGTACTTGCGCCGCGTCATGCTCGAGGAACACAGCATCGATCCGACCTCGCTGGCCAATGTGACCGTGTGCGGCCTCGCCATCCTCGCGCTGTCCCACGTGTTCGAGTGGAGCCGCGAGCGCTCCGAAACCGCGCTGCGGCGCATGGCCACGACCGACGCCCTGACCGGCCTGAGCAACCGCGGTGAATTCGAAAAACGCTTTCAGCGCGAATGCGAGCGCGCGCAGCGCAACGGCCAGTCGCTGGCGCTGCTGCTGGTCGATCTCGACCACTTCAAGCAGATCAACGACGCGCACGGCCATGGCTGCGGCGACACCGTGCTGCAGGCGGTGGCCCGGACGTTGCGCGGCTGCGTGCGCCCCACCGACAGCGCCTGCCGGCTGGGCGGCGAGGAGTTCGCCGTGCTGCTGACCGATATCACCCACGCCGACGCGCTGGCGATCGCCGAGCGGATCCGCCAGGCCATCCAGCAAACCTCGATCCACTACCGCGACTACGAGATTCGGGTTACCGCCAGCATCGGCCTAGCCGAACTAGGGCTCGACGGCCACGACCTGGAGGCGATCTATCGGGTCGCCGACATACGGCTTTACGAGAGCAAAGCCGCCGGCAGGAACCGGGTCAGCGCGGGCGCGCCGCTGCCGCAGCAGCAACGGCCGCCGCTGGCCATGGCGCCGTCCTAACCGTCGCCCAGCCGCGGCACGGCCGCGGGCTCAAAGCCCCCGCATCCACTCCGGCCGCAACCGCGCCCGCTCCGGCATCTCGATGGCGGTGCGCACCTGCGCCAGCAACCGTTCCTTGTCCTCGCCCAAGGTACCCTTCAGCACCAGATAGTTGGATGCGTGGTCGCTGCGGAACACGGTTCGGCGCAGTTCCAGCGCGCCGAGGAAGCGTTCTATCTCGCGAAACAGGCCGGGCGGATCCAACGGCTCGAAATCCGGAAATTGTGCCCTGTACCGCTCCATGCCCAGCGGGAAGCTCACTACCAGCGTGGAGAGGAACTCCGGCTGGGTGTCGTTCATCAGCCGCGCCGAATTGAGCGCGTGCTGTTCGCTCAGGCTGCGTCCGCCCAAGCCGTTGAGGATCATCACCGAGCGCTTGATGCCGGCCTCGCCGGCCTTGAGCAAGGCCGCCTTGGTGGAATCATGGGTCTCGCCCTTGTTGACCCGGCGCAGCACCTCGTCGTCGCCGGACTCCGCGCCGACGTAGATCAGCGCCAGCCCGGCCTCGCGCAATTCCACCAGTTCCTGCACCGACTTGCGCTTGAGATTGCGCGGCAGGCAGTAGGAACTCACTCGCTGCACGCTCGGCATGTGCTCGCGAATCGCCTGCAGGATGCGCAGCAGCCGATGGGTGGGCAACACCATGGCGTCGCCGTCGGCGAGGAATACCCGCCGCACCAGCAACTGCTCGCCGCAGCGGCGGATTTCGTCCAGCACCTCGGCTTCGTCGCGGGCGCGGAATTTCTTCTGCGGCGCGGTGTACATCTCGCAGAAGGTGCACTTGTTCCAGGAACAGCCGTTGGTCACCGGCAGGATCAGCGAGCGGGCCTCGCTCGGCGGGCGATACACCGGCTCGATGTAGCGAACGGGGAACGCGGGCATGCTTGTGCGACTCCGAAACCGACTATCAGCGGCTGCACATGCTACCGAAACGCGCCGACGCCTGTCGCGCCGGCGGTCGCGCTCAGCCGGCGGAGCCGGCGCGTTGGCGGGCCTTGCGGTAGCGGGCGAGCAGGCGACCGCGCTTGAGTTCGCTCAAGTGGTCGATGTACAGCTTGCCGTCCATGTGGTCGCACTCGTGCTGCACGCACGCCGCCTCCAGCCCGCGCGCCTCGAACTCATACGGCTTGCCGTCGAGATCCAGCGCCCGAACCCGCACGTGGTCGACCCGCGCCCGCGTGGTCTCGCGCTCGTCCGGCACCGACAGACAACCCTCGTGCAGCGGCATCGGCTGGCCGAGCGGCTCGTACTCCGGGTTGATCAACACCCGCTCGGGATTGTCCTCCACCTGCATCACCGCCACCCGCAGATGCACGCCGATCTGCACCGCGGCCAGGCCGATACCCTCGGCATCGCGCATGGTGTCGAACATGTCCGCGACCAGTTCGCGCAGCGCGTCGTCGAACCGTTCTACCGGCTGGGAACGCACCCGCAGACGCGGGTCGGGATGATGGACGATGGGTCTGATCATGGTCGGCCTGGCTCGGAAGCGTGTTCGGCATAAGAAATAGGCGTCATCCGTGGCGCTGGCAAGCGCCAGCGCGTCCGCCGCTCCCGCCTCCGGCGGGCGGAACGGGAATGCGTTTGCCATCGGGTGCGCCGCGCCGACGCGCGCGACGCACCCGCGTGGTAAGGCAGCGGTCCGCCGAGTTACGACACGCTGCTTCCAGCCTATCTCGATTGATCGGACGGGTCGCGCTGCGCCTGAACCTTGTCGAAATCACCGGCATCGTGCCGCTCCGGCAGCTGTTCGGCCGGATCGCCCCAGGTGCGGTTCACCATGCGCCCACGCCGCACCGCCGGCCGCGCCGCGATCTCCGCGGCCCAGCGCACCACGTTGCGGTAGCTGTGGGCCTCGAGGAACTCCGCCGCGCCGTAGAGCTCGTTGCGCACCAGCGCGCCGTACCAGGGCCAGATCGCCATGTCGGCGATCGTGTACTCGCCGCCGGCCACGTAGGTGTGCTCCGCCAGCCGCCGGTCGAGCACGTCCAATTGGCGCTTGGTCTCCATGGTGTAGCGGTTGATCGGATACTCGTACTTCTCCGGCGCGTAGACATAGAAGTGCCCGAAGCCGCCGCCGACGAACGGCGCGCTGGCCATCTGCCAGAACAGCCAGTTCAGGCACTCGGCACGCCCGGCCCGGTCCTTGGGAATGAAGGCGCCGAACTTCTCCGCCAGGTAGAGCAGGATCGAGCCCGACTCGAACAGACGGATGTGCGGCTCGACGCTGCGGTCCACCATCGCCGGGATCTTGGAATTGGGATTGACCGCGACGAAGCCGCTACCGAACTGGTCGCCCTCGTTGATGCGGATCAGGTGCGCGTCGTACTCGGCGCCTTCGAAACCCAGCGCCAGCAGCTCCTCGAGCATGATGGTGACCTTCACGCCGTTGGGCGTGGCCAGCGAGTACAGCTGCAGCGGATGCTTGCCGACCGGCAGAGCCTTGTCGTGGGTGGGTCCGGCGATGGGACGGTTGATCTTGGCGAACTTGCCGCCGCTCTCGACGTCCCATTTCCAGACCCGTGGCGGTGTGTAGCTGCTGTCAGCCATGGCTCTCTCCTCTTGCGGCTGTTGATTCGAACGCGGCGGCCCAAACACGGGCACCCGGCGCGGGCGCGCGGCACACCCGGCGCGGGGTGGGTACGGACCGACAGCCCCTAAAGGTATTGGTTTCTGTGCCCGAGGTCTCTAGTCGACCGTCGTCGGCGCGCGGTCACAACCCGGCTTGGGCCAAGCGGAGGCCGAACCCGACGAACAGGCTGCCGACGGTGCCGGTGGCGAAGGCCGACAACCGCCGTTGGCGACGGAACACAGCAGCCAGATAGGAACCGGCGACGATCAGCAGGGACAGATACGCCAGGCTGCTGATCTGGACGATGACGCCCAGGATCAGGAACGACAGCACCGGGTGCGGGTACTGCGGCGACACGAACTGCACGAAGAACGATACGAAGAACAGGATCGCCTTGGGATTGAGCAAGCTGATGGTGAGCGCGACCCGGAACGGCGCAGCCCCACCCGCCACCGCCGGTTCCGACGGCGGCGCCGCCACATCCCGCTCCTTCCAACCGCGCCACGCCGCCCGCACCAGGCCGGCGCCCAGGTACACCAGATACAGCGCCCCGGCGTATTTCAGCGCCAGGAACAGCGCCGGTACGGCCTGCACCAGCGAGGCCACGCCGCCAGCGGCGAGCACCATGAGAATGGTGTCCCCCGCGAAGATGCCGAAGGCACCGCGATAACCCGCGCCGACACCGAATCGCGAGGCCACCGACATCACGTACAGGGAATTCGGACCGGGCAACAGGACGATGATGATCGTGCCGAGTATGAACGTACCCAGGTCGGTGATGCCGTAGAACATGGCCGGTGACAGCTGCGGAGAACAGGGGCGTCCAGTGTATCAACGCCGCCCCCGGCTTCGTATGCGACCCCCGTCAACTTCGGCGAGCGCCGACCTTGGCGCGTTCCACGCTTTGTCTTCGTCGCTCAAGCACCGAGGCCCATCGAATCTTGGTACATACGCCCAGCCGCTCTCCCGGAACCGGGAGAGCGGCTGGGCGTGAGGGGTTTGTCGGTTCCCCTCCGGTTCAGCAGCCGCCCACTAGTTTCCGACCCAGTCGTTGAACGTCACCTGGATCGCGTGGGTGGACGAGGCCCAGTTGGGCACGTTGATGACCTGTGGCCGCTGCCGATCGCCACGCGGGTAACTCACCAGCGAGATGGTGCCGGTCGGCGGGTTCGCCGCCGGCAGGAACACGTCGACCCCGGCCTGGAACGGCTGCGAGTTGAAGTACCGGAGCGGGTTCAGCGTGGTCTGACCCGGCGTCGCGGTATCGTCGTGCACGTGAATAGCGATGTTCGCATCGCCGACGTCGCGGGTGATGATGTTGCGTCCACCGATCTCTAGCACGTCATTGCCGGTAATCCTACCGCTCCACCACTCCTTGTAGCGGGTGATCACCAGCGTCGAGTGGTTGTCGCTGGTGTTGGTGTTGCGGACGAACTCCGAGTCGGCCGGCGACAGCAGCAACCGAACCAGCGAGGTATCGCGCACGAACGGCTGGAAGTAGTAGTGGTAGGTGCGCGTGCCGGCGCCGCTCACCTCCATCTCGTACCGCGCCTGCGGATTCAACTGCGCCGGCCCCCAGTTGCCGTTCGCGCCGACGGCGAACTCGGCCACCGGCGTCGAACCGAGGCGATGCCCGGTGGCGGCGTCGATCTGCCAGACCTTGACCCGCGCGCCAGCCGCGCCTTGATTGGCCGGGAAATACACCGCGCGGCCGGACACGGCGACAGTGTTCGCCATCGGCGCGATGGCGGTGGTGGTCGGCGCGGAGCCGGTCAGGAACTTGTACTGCTCGACGAACGACTCCGCCGAGGTCACCACCTCCACGTGCGACTGGTTGGTGAAATACACGTTCTTGGAGCCGAGCCGGCGACCGCTGGTGACGAAAATGCCCATGCAGTCCACCCGGCCGGGGCAGCTGGTGGAGGTGAATCCGTCGATGCCGATGTATTTCGCCACCTTGGCCGCCCGGCTCGACGAGGTGAGATACCCGCCCAACAGCGTCGAGCCGACAGAAGTGCCCATGGAGTGGGCCACCAGGTGCACCTTATCGACCTGGAAGCGACTGCGGACCTCATCCACGAAGCGATCGAGATCGGCCGCGCTGTGTGGCGAGGTCCCCTCGTACTCGAAGGCGACGATGCGCTCGGCCGGATAGCCGTTGCTGGCGAAGCGCATGGCCTGGGTGAGGTACTGCGCCCCGGAGCCGGCGGCGCCGTGCACGAAGATGATGGGCAGCTTGGTCTGGTCGCCGGGCGTGGTCGGCGGCGGCGTCGGATTGACTGCCAGCGCACTGCCGCCGACGCCGAGCGCCGCCGCGGCCAGCACCGCCTTCAGCCACGGCAGGCAGCCGCGGCCGGAACCCGGGTGTTTATTTTTTCTTGGTGTTTGCATGGCAATTCCTCCTTGATGTCCGCGGACTCGACCGCGGCCGGTTCCATTTCCATGTCGATGTGCGCCGGCGCAGAGCCCACGGGCATGCGCCCGTTGGCGACGATCACGACGGCAGAAGACGCGAGAGCACGGACCGGAGGCTCTACGCGAGGCGCAGGAGCCCGCCGCCCCCGGCTAGCGAGGCGCGGCGGCCGACAGGGACGCTAGCAGACGAGACGGGACAGGACTTGAACGTACTTTCCCGGCAAGCAGCGCTCAGTAGCGGACGCGCACGATCCGCCGGCTGCACACGGCCGAGGGCGCCACGCCGAACCACTGCTGCCATTGCCGGCTGAAATGGGCCGAATCGCAAAAGCCCGCGCTCATGGCGATCTGGGTCAGCGTCTGCCCGGAGCTCATGCCCGCCCAGGCACGCGCGGCCTTGCGCCAGAGCCGGTAGCTGCGCATCGAAAGGCCGACCGTGCGCGTGAACAGCGTCGAGGCCCGGCTATAGGACAGGTTCAGCTGCCGAGCGAGTTCGGCCAGGGTGATGTCCGGATTCTCCTGCACCAGCGAACGCAGGCGGATCGCCTGCTCGTCGGCCGGCTCGCTGGTGTCGATCGACAACTGCCGCGCCAAGTCCATTACCAACGCCTCGAACAGTGCGCGCGCCTCGGACAGCGCGATCTCGCTGCGAACCGCTCGGCCGAGTTCCGGCGCGTGCGGCTCGAACGCGTCCCAATCCAAGGGCCGGATGGTCGGGCCTAGTTCCTGGTTGAGCGCGCAGAACAGCGTGTGCTCGGGCTGAATGTTGGCGCTCACCAGCGGCATGCCCTCCGCCTCCAGCCGCCTCGCCACCAGCGAGCCGACCACGGCCGCGCGGCAAGTGATGCGCTGGCGGCCGGAGTCGACCACGAACGGCGACTCGTCCGTGGTCAGCAGCAGGGTGATGGGATGCCGGGCGGTCTGCCGGCTCGGCAAGCCGCGGCCGGTGAACAGGAATCCGTCGCGATACTGGTAGAGCCAGTTGCGGAACAGCGCCGCCGCGCCGGGAGCGGATGTCGTGGACGCCATGGGTCACCCGAGTACGAACTCTTGCACCTCAGCTTAGCGCAAATTCCGCGCACACCCGCCGTCATGAGAAGGCCGGCACGCCTATCGGCGTGCCGGCCCCGCTCGCCAGTCAGACCGCGCCGCCGCTACCGGCCGAAGTCCTCACGGTAGAGCTGATAGATCGGCCAGTTGGCGTAGTCCTCGAAGGTGCGGCGCACGCTCGCGGACACCGCGCCGAAGACGCTCTCCTTGGTCGGGCAATCCTCGGGCAAGATCCCTTCCTCGACCCAGCTCGGAGCGCCCGGCGGAACCCCGAACTCAAAACCGCGCCCGCCGATCCTCGGCTCGAGTATCGCGTAGAAGCGTTCACGCCGGCCGACGCCATTCCGGTCGTTGGACTTGCACTGCTCCATCACCCTGGGGAAGGCCACGCCCACCCCCTCGACCGGCCCGTTCTCGTGCACCAGGGTCACGTCGTAGCTGGCATCCTCGCCGGTGCTGGTGGTGGCGTACACCGTGTAGTGCTGGCCGTAGTAGGAGTGGCGGAGCACCGGCAGCGGTATCTCGGGATTGGGCTGGTCGTGTTCGGTCAGCAGCCGGTAACTGTCGGACCAGGAGCGCCAGCCGCTGCTCGCGGCCTCGTTGAACCACTCCAGAGCGTCGAGCGCCATGATCTCGCCGAGCGCGTTGAACTCCTCGACGAGGTGATAGATCCTGAGCGGTTCGCCGGACGGCGTCACCTCCAGATCCTGCACCATAAAGCGCGTGCCGCCATCGGTCGGCGTCTCGCAGGTGTAGCCGTAGACGATGTTGCCGTAGGGGTTCTCGGCGCGCGAGTAGTAGCACTCGCCGCGGACCACGGTGATTGTCACCACGGCCGGCTCGGATTCGCCGTAGTCGTTGACGGCGACGAAGCTGAACTGATCGCTGCCGGTGTACACCGGGTCGTACGGCTGGTAGGTGAACTCGCCGGTGAAGGAATCGACCATCTTGAGCTGGCCGCGAGCAGGCTCTTGGACGATCAAGAAGTAGTCGGCGAACTCCCCGGCCAGCCGGCCGCGGTAGGTCTCGCCGGCGGCGACGGTGACGTCGAAGGCGGTCGCCTTGGGCTTGTCGACGGGGTTGAGCACGGCCTGGTAGCTGCCGGCCGGCTCGCCCGCGCGAACCAGGCTGAAGCCGAACGACACCGGCGCATCCGGCATCTCCCCCTCCTTGAAGCGGAACATCAGGCTGATCCGCTCCCCTTCGGCGCCGACACGGCCCGTGATCCGCGCATCGGTGATGCCGCTCAGGCTCACTTCCTGCGGCGGCACCGGCTGGGTGCGCTCCGGCGCGTAAGCGCGCATCGACTCAAACGAGAAGGACGAGGAGACGTCGCCCCCGAGCAGCCGACCGACGGATTCGGTCATCCGGTCGACCATTGCCAGGATGCGGTTGATGTAGCCCTGCAGATCCGGGCCGATCATGGAATGCACTCGCTCCTTCTGCAGCGGCAGGAAATACCTGGCCTTGCCGTGGTTGAAGCGGAACACGAGACCGGTGTTGGCCGAAACAGCCCTGGGACGGACGGACTGCGAGGAGGAGTCCTCGCCCTGTTCATCCAGCTGGATGTCGCCGAACTGGCTGAAGCAGGTGTTTCCAATGCCGTCGAGCAATCGGTCACCCTTGCGCTTCAGGACAAGAAGCGCCACTGCCGAGGGGATCGCGATTTCCCATCGTTGCGCCACCGCCGCGGCGACAGTGACGGTAAGGGCGGCAGCCATCTTCGTGAAGTGCCACGGGTACTCTTCCGCGGCTCTCCTGCACTCATCCAGGTCGATAGCGCGCGCGCTCAAACCGGCCACCGTCCCCGCACTCAACGCGTCCAACACGCCGTTGGCGGCGAGCGTCTTGGCCAGCAGTTCCACATCGGCATCGCTCAGACCGGCGAGCTCGCCCTGACGCTCCCGCAGCACGTCGCGGAACTGCGTGAGCACGGACGCCGTTGCCGCATCCGCTCCCGGCAGCAGTTCATCGATGGCGGTCTCGACCTGGCTCATCGCCGAGTTCAGATAATCGCGCGGCGGCAGCGGCAGGGGCGTGTCGACGACGGTCATCGCCGCGGTGAAGTCGCGGCCGCCGGCGGTCACCCGCAGCGTGTGCTGCCCCGGCGTGGTCGCCTGCAGCAGCAGGAGCCCGTCGATGAAGTCGAATGTTTGCGCCTCGCCATCCACGCTGACCGCCGTGGGTGCCGCCGCAACCCGGACGTCAACGCTCACCACCTGACCGACCAGGAACTGGGAGGCACCGTCGGCGAATGCGATGCCATCCTGGCAGCTGACATCCACCACCGTGCTGGCGGTGAACGTCCCGCTGCCGTTGCTGACCGTGCAAACCTGGTTGTTGGGCTGGCCGGCGACGGTGACGTTGTAGCTGGCACCCGCGGGCGGGGTGGGCAGGGTCACCAGTCCGTCGGCACCGACGCTGACGTCGTTGCCGCGCCCGTCCGCCAGCACCAGGATGCCATTTACGAGACCGGACACGCGCGCCTGCAGGCTCGCCTGCTCGCCTTCGCCTGGTTCCTGGCTGCCGCCGCCGCTGCCGCCTCCGCCTCCCCCACCGCCGCAGGCGACGAGGCCGCTACAGATCAGACCCGCCATCAGCAGGCCGAGCGCCGACTTCGAAAAGTTCATGAGAGCCCCCGGTTGTGTCGATCGACAACAGGAGGGAGCCTGCCGCAGCATCCATGCAGCGTGCATACCAGGATCCTTAGGTATCGCCCCCCGTTTGCGCGACGATCCAAGATCGCGCGAATGACTATTTGCTTTTACAAAACATATACATCATCCGCGCTCCGGGCGCGGTGATCCCGTTCCCTGCCGATGCGCAGCGCAGGTCATACTCCGCGCGAACCGGCCGCGACCGGCCGGCCGGTCATGCCGTTCCGCCTCGATCCGCAATACGAATGCCGCAGCGCGTCCGATCCATCGACAGACACTAGAACGCCGGCACCACCGCGCCGCGGTACTTGTCCTCGATGAAGCGCTTCACCGCCTCGCTACGCAGCGCCTGGGCGAGCTTCCGCAGCGCCGGCGCATCCTGGTTGTCCGGGCGCGCCACCAGGATGTTGACGTAGGGCGACTCGCTGCCCTCGATCAGCAGCGCATCCTTGCTGGGATTGAGGCCGGCCTCCAGGGCGTAGTTGGTGTTGATCAGCGCCAGGTCGACCTGGTCCAGCACCCGCGGCAGGGTGGCCGCCTCCAGCTCGCGGATGCGGATGCGCTTGGGGTTGTCGGCGATGTCGCGCACCGACGCGGTGATGCCGGCGCCCTCCTTGAGCGTGATCAGACCGGCGCTCGCCAACAGCAGCAAGGCCCGGCCGCCGTTGGTGGCGTCGTTGGGGATGACCACCTGCGCCCGCTCCGGCAGCTCCTCGATACGCTTGATCTTGCGCGAGTAGGCGCCGAACGGCTCGATGTGCACCCCGGCCACGCTCACCAGCTTGGTGCCGCGGCTCTTGTTGAACTCGTCGAGATAGGGCTGATGCTGGAAGAAGTTGGCGTCCAGCCGCTTCTCCGCCACCTGTACGTTGGGCTGCACGTAGTCGGTGAAGACCTTCACCTCCAGCTCCACGCCGTCTTTCGCCAGCGTCGGCTTGAGGAACTCCAGGATTTCCGCGTGCGGCACGGCGGTGGCGCCGACGCTGACTTTCTCGGCCGCGGCCGGCGTGGAGAACATCGCCAGCACGGCGAGGGCAAGCATTAGTTTTTTCATGTACTGAACTTCCTGTCAGCGGGTTACGAATTCGTTGCCTGCGGCGACGTTCCGCGCCGGCGCGAAAGGCAGCCCCTTTCCGCCCCTTCTATCGCCGCGCCGGCTCACTTGCGCGAGAAGTGCACCACCAAGCGGTCGCCGATGCTCTGCAGTACCTGCACCAGCAGCAGCAACAGCACCACGGTCACTACCATCACGTCGGTCTGGAAACGCTGGTAGCCGAAGCGGATCGCCAGATCCCCCAGCCCGCCGGCGCCGACCACGCCGGCCATGGCGGTGTACGACACCAGGGTGATGGCGGTGACGGTCACCGCGGCGATGATGCCCGGCCGTGCCTCCGGCAGCAGCGCGCGCAGGATGATCTGCCGCGTGCTCGCGCCCATGGCCTGCACCGCCTCGATGATGCCGCGATCCACCTCGCGCAGCGCCGTCTCCACCAGCCGGGCGAAGAACGGCGTCGCCCCCGCCACCAGCGGCGGAATCGCGCCGGCCACCCCGAGCGAGGTGCCGGTGAGCAGCACGGTGAGCGGGATCATCACGATCAGCAGAATGATGAACGGCAACGAGCGCAGCGCGTTCACCAGCAGCGACAGCACGCCGTACAGCGGCCGGTTATCGAACAACTGGCGCGGCCCGGTGAGGAACAGCAGCACGCCCAGCGGCAGCCCCAACAGCACCGTGAACAGCAGCGAGCCGCCCAGCATCAGCAGCGTGTCCAGGCTGGCCAGCCAGATCTCGTACCAATCGACGTTGCCGAGCAAGCCGTCCATCAGCGCAGCACCTCCACGTCGACGCCGGCCGCGCGCAGCCGCGCCACCGCCGCCTCGAAATCGCCGCCCACCAGCGCCAGCGTGACCTGGCCGTAGGGCGTGTCCTTGATACGGTCGATGCGGCCCTCGAGGATGGCGTAGTCCACGCCGGCATCGCGCGCCACCGCGCCCAGCAGCGGCGCGTAGGTGGCCTCGCCCTTCACGGTCAACCGCACCACCCGCCCTTGCACCCGCGAGAAATCGTCATCGCGGGCCTGCGCGTCGACGTGCTCGGCCTCCTGCACGAACCCCTGGGTGGTGGGATGGCGCGGATGCAGGAACACCTCGGCCACCGGCCCCTGCTCGACGATCTCGCCGCGGTCGATCACCGCCACCCGGTCGCAGACCCGGCGGATCACGTCCATCTCGTGGGTGATCAGCACCACCGTCAGCCCCAGCTCGCGGTTGATCTGCGCCAGCAGCCGCAGCACCTGGCCGGTGGTCTGCGGGTCCAGCGCGCTGGTGGCCTCGTCGCACAGCAGGATCTTCGGCGCCGTGGCCAGCGCCCGCGCGATGCCGACGCGCTGCTTCTGCCCGCCGGACAGCTGCGCCGGATACTTGGCCGCGTGATCGGCCAGCCCGACCCGCCGCAGCAGCTCCGCCACCCGCGCCGCGATCTGGCGGTTGGACAGCTCGCCGGCCAGCCGCAGCGGCATGGCCACATTGTCGGCCACGGTCTTCGACGACAACAAGTTGAAATGCTGGAAGATCATGCCGACCTGGCGGCGGAAGCGGCGCAAGCCGGCGGCGTCCAGCGCGGTGACGTCCACGCCGTCGACCACGATACGCCCGCCGCTGGGTTCCTCCAGCCGGTTGATCAGCCGCAGCAGCGTGCTCTTGCCCGCGCCGGAGTGGCCGATCAGGCCGAAAACCTCGCCGTCGCGCACGACCAGATCGGTCGGCCGCAACGCGGCGACGTCGCGACCGTTGACGCGGTACGCCTTGTGAACACCCTGGAATTCGATCACCGACAACCCTGCATGATCCTGCCGGGCGAGCGCGTGACGACGCCGAGTTGGAGCCGCCTACAGTTCGATCTGCCCGGACGGCCTCGTATCCGCCTTGAGCGTCTTCTTCATGTAGTCGATCGTCGCCGCATGCTGAGCAGGATCGGCGGCCGCCGAGCAATCTTCCGGCACCAGCAGTTCGTAGTCGCGCATGTACGCGTCGATGGCGGTGAACAGCACGCACATCGGCGTCGCCAGCCCGGTGACGATCAAGCGCCGGCTGCCGAGAAAGCGCAGCAGCGTTTCCAGGGTCGTGCCGAAGAAGCCCGAGTGCTTGGGCTTGAGCACGAAGTAGTCATCCTCCCCCGGCGCCAGCCGCTGCACCAGCGGCGCGCCCCGCACGCCGCGGCAGTTGCGCTTGACCACCTCGCGAAAATCCGAGCGCCACTGGCCGAAATTGTCGTTCAAATAGATTACCGGAACCCCGGCCGCGGCGGCACGCCGCTTCAGCTCGACGATGCGGTCGGCCATGGCGAGCGCGGCCGGCAACATCTCCTCGCCCCCGTCGAATTCGAGGTTGTTGATGACGTCGATGACCAACAGCGCGGTGTGGCTGCGGTCGGGGAAGCTCTGCTCGTCCGGTTTCGCCATAGCGCTTGAATCGGGGCGCCCAGCGTCCGATTCCAGTGCCGACCGACGGCTTTCGCGCGTTCGCTTGCTCTTGCCGCGGCGTCGGCTGATGATTGTCAGCCGATAACGAGGAGAGACCAGATGGACAATACAACGACTAGTTTGGAACTTCGCTCGCTGACCACCTCCGATGGCCAGCTGCGCCTGAGCCTGGAGCAGGTCACGCTGGACGAGCCCGGCCCCGATGAGTTGGTGGTGCGGGTCGAGGCCACCCCCATCAACCCGTCCGACCTGGCGCTCCTGCTCGGTCCCGCCGACGTTTCCACCATCCGCGCCGAGGGCACGCCGGAGCGGCCGGTGCTGGTGGCCGACATCCCGCAACAGCGCCTGGGCGCCATCCGCACCCGGCTCGACCAGTCCATGCCGGTGGGCAACGAGGGCGCCGGTACCGTGATCAAGGCCGGCAGCGAGGTGCAGCACTACCTCGGCAAGAAGGTCGGCATGCTCGGCGGCGCGATGTACACGCAATTCCGCAAGATCCGGGCGCGCGACTGCATCATCCTGCCCGAGGGGGCCAGCGCGGCCGACGGCGCCTCGATGTTCGTCAACCCTCTGACCTCGCTGGGCTTCACCGAGACCATGAAGGCCGAGGGCCACAAGGCCATCGTCCACACCGCCGCGGCCTCCAACCTCGGCCAGATGCTGAACCGGATCTGCCTCAAGGACGGCATCCCGCTGGTCAACATCGTGCGCAGCGAGGCGCAGGCCAAGATCCTGCGTGACATCGGCGCGCGCTACGTGGTCGACAGCACCTCGCCGGACTTCATGGCCGAGCTGACCGATGCCGTGGCCGAAACCGGCGCCACCATCGCCTTCGACGCCATCGGCGGCGGCAAGCTCGCCGGCCAGATCCTGCAGGCGATGGAAGCGGCCGCCAACCGCAACATCACCACCTACAACCGCTACGGCTCGGGCACCTTCAAGCAGGTCTACATCTACGGCGGCCTGGACACCAGCCCGACCATCATCAACCGCACCTTCGGCTTCGCCTGGAGTGTCAGCGGCTGGCTGCTCACGCCGTTCCTGCAGAAGGCCGGCCCCGAGGTGGCGGCGCGGATGCGTCAGCGAGTGGCGGACGAACTCAAGACCACCTTCGCCAGCCACTACACCAAGACCATCAGCCTGCGCGACGCGCTCGATGTGGACACCCTGCGCGCCTACGAGCGCAAGGCCACCGGCGAGAAGTACCTGATCGATCCGACGCTGTAAGGCCCAGGGCGTGCCTCCCCCTCCTCCCGCGCGGAAGAGGGGCGACCTTGCCGCCGACGGCTTCGCGTGGTGCGCGCCGCGCACCACGCTTTTCGCATCCCATCGGCCGAAATCACGATCCGCCGCGCGCGGCGCAACCGGCGCGAAACGGCCTGCCCTCGCGCTTTCCCTGAACCGGCCCGTATATAAGCTGGTATCGTTTCGCCATCCGCAATTTCGCCAAGGCAAGCAGTGACTTCCAAGCCTTCGACCGCCCTTTCCAAGCTCGACCGGCTCTGGTTGGCCGAAGCCATCCGCCTGACCGAGGCGCACGCCGGTCTGCTGGAGGATGCCGAGGCCAATCGCCATGCCCGCGCCGGCGGCGGCGACCTGGCGCAGCGCATTCTGGTCCGCGCCGAACGCCTGGCCGAGCGCGACGGGCTGCGCGCGGCGCTGCTGCACTGGCGCCAGGCGGCCACGCTGCTGCTGTTCGCGCTGGCCGCATTCGCGCTGTTCACCGGCGCCGGGCTAGCGTTCGCCGCGCTCGGCGACGGCCAGCGGCCGGTGAACGTGTTCTGGGCGCTGGGCAGCCTGCTCGGGCTGAATCTGCTCACCCTCGCCGGCTGGCTGATCGGCCTGGGCAGCGAGGCCGGCGGCGCCGGATTGGGCCGGCTGTGGCTATGGCTCAGCGGCAAGCTGGCGCACGATGCGCGCGCGGTGCAGCTGGCGCCGGCGCTGATGAGCCTGCTGTCGCAGGCCGGGCTGGCGCGCTGGGGGCTGGGACGGCTGGTGAACGGCTTCTGGCTGCTGGTGATGGGCGCGGCGCTGCTGGTGCTGATCGCGCTGCTCGCCGCCCGCCGCTACGGCTTCAGCTGGGAAACCACGCTGCTGTCCACCGACCATATCGTGGCACTGACCCAGGGCCTCGGCGCGCTGCCGGCGCTGCTAGGCTTTCCGCTGCCGGCGCCGGATATCGTGCGCGCGAGCAGCGTGGCGCTAGACCAGGAAGCGGCGCGCCAGAGCTGGGCCGGCTGGCTGCTCGGCACGGTGTTGGTGTACGGCGTGCTGCCGCGGCTGTTGCTCACCCTGCTCTGCGGCTGGCGCTGGCGGCGCGGTCTGCGCACGCTGCAATTGGACCTGTCGCAGCCCGAGTACCAGGTACTGCGCGAGCGGCTGCTGCCGAGCGGCGAATCGCTGGGCGTGAGCGATCCCGCCCCGGACGCGCTGCCGCGGGCGCGGCCAGGCCAGGCGGTCGGCGCCGGTTCCGGCGCCGTGCTGGTCGGCATCGAGCTGGACCAGGATCAACCATGGCCGCCGCCCCTGCCGGCGGGCGTGACCGACGCCGGCCTGGCGGACAGCCGGCAGCAACGCCAGGCGCTGTTGGAGGCGTTGATCCGCCAACCGCCGGCGCGGCTGGTCATCGCCTGCGATCCGCGCCGCTCGGTCGATCGCGGCACGCTTAAATTGATCGCCGAGTTGTCGCGCCTGGCCGCCGCCACCCGGGTGTGGCTGCTGACACCGGACAGAGTCGATCCGGCACGGCGCGAGGAATGGCGCGCCGCGCTGCGCGAGCTGCGGCTGGATTACGTTGACCAGGCGCCCCTGGGCTGGCTGGAGAGCGGACATGACTGAGCCTTTGCGCCTGAGCGTCGTCGGCCACACCAACGTCGGCAAGACCTCGTTCATCCGCACGCTGCTGCGCAGCACCCGTTTCGGCGAGGTCTCCAGCCGCGCCAGCACCACCCGCCACGTCGAGGGCGCCAGCCTCAAGGTCGAGGGCGACGAGGTGCTGCGCCTGTACGACACGCCCGGGCTGGAAGACGCCATGTCCTTGCTGGATTACCTGGAGCGGCTGCGCCGCCCCGGCGAACGGCGCGACGGCCCGGCGCTGATCGCCCAGTTCCTCGACAGCGCCGAGGCGCGCGGCCAGTTCGAGCAGGAAGCCAAGGTGCTGCGCCAGCTGTTGGCCTCCGACGCCGGGCTGTACGTCATCGACGCGCGCGAGCCGGTGCTGCCCAAGTACGTGGACGAACTGGAAGTGCTGTCGCTGTGCGGCAAGCCGCTGTTCCCGGTGCTGAACTTCGTCGCCGGCAACGACACCCGCAGCGACGCCTGGCGCGACGCCCTGGCCCGGCGCGGGCTGCATGCCCTGCTCAGCTTCGACTCGGTGGCGCCGCCGCTGGACGGCGAACGCCGTCTCTACGAGAGCCTGGCGCTGATGCTGGAGAAGGCGCGGCCGCAGCTGCAGCGGCTGATCGCCGACCGCGCGGCGCAGGCCGAGGCGCGCCGCCGCAACGGCGCGCGGCTGATCGCCGAGTTGCTGCTGGACGTGGCCGCCTACCGGGTCAGCGTCGCACCCGAGGATGACGTGGTCGCGCAAGCCGTGCGCGGCATGCGCGAGCGGGTGCGCGCGCGCGAGCAGCAGTGCGTCGAGGCCTTGCTGCGGCTGTACGGTTTCGAGCGCGGCGATGCCAGCACCGCCGAGCTGCCGCTGGCCGAGGGACGCTGGGAAGAGGATCTGTTCCATCCCGAAACCCTCAAGCAGCTGGGTATTCGCGTCACCGGCGGCTTCGCCGCCGGCGCCGCGGCCGGCGCGGGCCTCGACCTGATGGTCGGCGGCGCCTCGTTCGGCGCCGGCGCCGTGCTGGGAGCGCTGGCCGGCGGCGCCGCCCAGGCCGGCCGCCAGCTCGGCGCCCGCCTGCTGGGCAAGCTGCGCGGCGAGCGCGTGCTCAGTGTCGACGACGCCATCATCGCCCTGCTGGCGCTGCGCCAGCAGCAACTGCTGCGGGCGCTGGAGGCACGCGGCCACGCCGCGCAACAGCCGCTGGCGCTGGACGACCCGCGCGACAGCGACTGGCGCAAGGCCAAACTGCCCGAGCCGCTGGTCAAGGCAAGAGCGCACGCCGAATGGTCCTCGCTCAACCCGGGCGCCAAGCTCGAACAGGCGGACCGGCGCGCGCAGATCACGGCGCTGGCCCGGTTGCTGGCGCAGACGGCTACCGACCACCATCCTTCCTGATCCGGCCTGAGTCCAGGCCGCGGCCGACGGCGCGGGCGACGTAGCGCCTCAGACAGAACCCTGGCACACCCGCGTCGCCTCGGAGGCGAGCCGGCGAGCAAGCCCCTGCAAGCCGCGGGGCTAGGCGCGCCAGGGTCTCGTTAGAGGCTATGAGGGCGATCCCAAGCCATTCATTTCCCAGGCAACGCCGTCGATTCGACCGGGTATGGACGCGGCTCGCGCGTGCCACGACACCGCATTCGCCGCTTTCAACCGCCCGCCTGCTCCGGCGGCGAGAATACGTTTACGGTCCGAGCACCTTGATTTCGCTCAAGGCGCCGCATGCCGTGCTAAGCAAGTATTTTTTGGTTAGCCAACCGCTTATCGGCAGCTTGCCGAAATCGGCGGTACTGGCGACCCAATAGGAAATGGACGCGTCAAGGCGCTTACGGAGGAGCCGCGCATGGAAGCCGCCTCTGTTGCGATCCGCAACCGATGAGAATCATTCAAAGGAATTGCGTCCATGCGCCTGAACCGGCCCGTTACCGATCGTCAGCGGACGTTCCCCCCCAGCACACGCCTGGTAAGCACCACCGACCGCCGTGGCGTCATCAACGACGTCAACGATGCCTTCGCAACCGTCTGCGGATTCAGCCGGGCCGAACTCATCGGCCAGGCGCACAACATCATCCGCCATCCCGACATGCCGCCGGCGGCGTTCGAGGATCTGTGGACCCACCTACGAGCCGGCAAGGCGTGGTTCGGCGCGGTGAAGAATCGCTGCAAGAACGGCGACTACTACTGGGTGTCCGCCTACGTGGCGCCGATTCATGACGGCGACGAGATCATCGGCTACCAATCGGTGCGGATGCGGCCGTCCGAGGAGGAAATGGCGCGCGCCGAGCGGCTGTACGCGCGCATGCGCGCCGGCAAACCGCCGCGCCGGCGCTGGTGGCATCAGGTCGCGCTGCGGCAGGGACTGTTGGTGGCCGCCGCGTCCATGCTGGGTTGGGCGGTGGCGGCGATCGGGTTGCGCTCCCCCCTGACCGCCGGCATCGGCCTGGTGGTGTCGGCGGTCGGTTTCGCCGTGCCGCTGCTAACCACGGCGCGCCTGCGCCGCGATGCGCGAAACGCGCGGCGGGTCTACGACAACACCGTGGCCTGCGCCATCTACGGCGCCGGCCAGGACGAAGTGGCGCAACTGAAGCTGGTTAACGCTTTCCGCCGCGCCCAGTTCGAGGCGCTGCGAGTTCGCGTCGCGGCCTTCACCCTCGAGCTGGCGCGGGTGAACAACAGCAGCGGACTGCTGCAGACCGCGCGCTCCGCGATCCAGGCGCAGCAGCAAGACCTGGAGCAGGTCGCCGCCGCCATCAACCAGTTGGCGGCGACCGCGAACGAGATCGCGGGCTTCACCCGCGAGGTGGCGGCCAACGCCGAGCGCTCGGTCGAGCACACGCACGCCAGCCGAGCCGTGGTCGAAAAGGCGGCGATCGCGATGCAGGAAACCGCCGGCCGGGTATCCGTCACCGGCGAGGCGATCAACCAGCTCCGCAATCAGGTGAACGCAGTCCAGACGGTGCTCGATGTCATCGTGAGCATCGCCAAGCAAACCAATCTACTCGCGCTGAACGCCGCCATCGAAGCGGCCCGCGCCGGCGACGCCGGTCGCGGCTTCGCCGTGGTCGCCGAGGAAGTAAGGGCCCTTGCCGTCCGCACCGGGCAGTCGGTCACTCAGATCGGCGGCATGCTGGAGAATTTCCGCAAGGGAACCGCGAGCGCCACCGAGGCGATGGCCGCCGCCACGCGGCACGCCGAGGAAACCGCCGACCACGCCTCGATGGCCGGCGTGACGATCGAGTCCACCAGCCAACTGATCGACCGGCTCAACGGCATGAACGCCCAGGCCGCGGACGGCATTCATCAGCAGGCCATGGTCGCCGAGGAAATCAATGCCAGCATCGCCCGCCTAAGCCTGCGCTCGCAGGAGGCGACCGGCGCGATGATCCAGGCGGCCACGCTCTGCGAACAGTTGCGCCAGCTCGTGAACTCCCTCGACGGCATGATGAAGACTTTCCAGGCATCCGTCCCGGCCAACGACGGCCCGCTTCCCGCGGCGGCGGAAACCTTCGACGGCCTCGTAGCGATTCCGGCAGGCCAGGCAAGCGTCGGCTAACAGGGGGCGGTCGTTCCCACGCCTCTGGCCGAGGCCGCGCATGAGTCGAGTAAAGGCTCTACGCAATGCGGCCGTGGTCATTGCACGTTCAAGCCCGGACTTTACGACGACAACGATTCATGCGAACGCGGGATCTGACAGCCGCGCCGGGGCTTACCCCCTCTGCCCCCAAGTCGCCAACCCCGCGGCGATACTGCCGAACAGGTCGCCGATCACGATCGGCAGGTCGGCGTAGCGCCGGCGCACGAAGGCCTCCAGCACCGGCGAGCGCGCGGTGCCGCCGGTGACGTATAGAACGTCCGGCGCGACCTGTGCCTGCGTCACTGCCTCGTCCATCAGCGCCCCAAGGCGGTTCAATTGCTGGGCGATGGCATCGGCCAGTTCGCCGCGGCTGATGGCGCGTTCCAGCCCGGCCTCCACGTAGTCGAGGTCGACGCGGGTGCTGTCCGCATCCGAAAGCGCGATCTTGGCGCGTTCCGCGCTGTGCAGCAGCTGATAGGAAAGGCCCTCTTCCTGCAGTACACGCAAGCGGCGCAGCCGGGTCGGATCGCGCGCCTCGCGCAGCAGACCGTCCAGTTCGCGCTGTCCGGCCGGCGAGCGGAAGCGTTGCAGCGCGTTGACGTCGTTGATGGTCACGGCATCCCA